>Ga0208794_1000078_pt1 | contig 113198 bp, 112 predicted proteins | sample 32_taG_FD_184106 | JGI IMG/M metagenome (GOLD analysis project Ga0208794, IMG submission 184106) | Marine viral communities from the Gulf of Mexico - 32_GoM_OMZ_CsCl metaG (SPAdes) (version 2) | ecosystem: Environmental > Aquatic > Marine > Oceanic | place: Atlantic Ocean: Gulf of Mexico... | reverse complement strand
ATAGCAGGTAACTTAGGTTTAGCTAATGGTACAGCACTTGGTTGTATCATTGGTCTGTTATTTATACCTATAATTTTATTTATACAGAAATATTTACACACTTAAAACTTATTTATTATGAGATCAAAAATTAGATACACAGTGTTTAAGTACATATGTGCTTTATTTACTATGTTTTTTACATTTTTTACGTTAATGTTTTTCCTAGATTTATTCATAGGAGAAACTGTTTCGGTAGATGGAAGCATAGCTCTTGGATTACTTTGTTTAACTTGCTCTGCACTAAGCTTTATGGGATATGTTCAATGCAGAGATAAACTTGATTTATTATGAAAACAGTATACACAGCTGATAAACACAGTTATGGAACAGAATTCTTTAAGGTATGCAATACTCTTGATGAACTCAAGAGAGCAATTGTAAAACAAGAGATGCGGTATGAGATATTACTTAAAGATTTGGAGTATACAGAAGATATGTATACGGAAAAACTCTTTAAGAAATATGCTGAAGAAGGAGGTTATAGATTAGCTAAAGTTGATTTACATGAAGATGAAGAGATAACCTTTGGTGAGTATGATGGGAAATCTTGGTTTAATATTGTAAAGAAAGATCCAAACATTCTTTCTAAAACTACTTATCTTAACTTATAAAAAGGAGATGAATATGTTTTAGAAGATAAGAGGAAACTTTTAAGAAACAGGGCCCCCTGACGGAGAATTATAAAGAGTAATACATAAAGATAGTGCACTATTTTAGTATTAGGACATATAGTTTGTTTGACTATGGAGGGGGACCCACCGTTGTATTGGTGGACACTGGTGAGATATTGTCCTTAATTAAATGCAGAATGATGCACCAAGCATTTAGCCAAACATTTAACTAGTAAGTTGTTCTTGTGCTTTAAACAAGAAAGGTTTTATACTTTAATCCTTAAAAGTATTATAGGAGGGCAGACACTTTAAAATTGCAAATTTTCTTCATCCCGTTTGTCCTCCTTTTTATTCTTATTTATTTATTTATTTAATACACACACCATGAGTAAAATTAAACTTTGCTATGATTTTGCAAGTAAAAAGAAAATCAATATTGAAAAGGACAATGAAAAAAGATTCTTAAAGGTGCTTGATAGCGTTGATTGTGTTGTTCTATATGACAAGAGAAGACTACCATTTAATGATATGTCTCAGTTATCTGTAGTAGAAATGTGGAAAACCAAAACTTTATGTGTTGGGTATCATCCTTCTTGTTTAAAAGAATTCAGTGTAATAGACTTTAACATTGAAGATGTAGGTTATTTCTATGTTACAGGTGAGGCATCTTATTTTGTAGAACAAGTTGATGATTATGGAAACTCAGAAACTCGTAGAGTTACAACAGGTTTTACTATATCTACACACGGAGACAAGAGAGTTCTTTACTTAAGAAAAGATGATAAATTTAAAAACCCTTTTTAGATATGGAAACTATTACTATGATTATATTCAATCTCCTGCTTAGTGCAGGAGTTGTTGTCCCTATGAATCAGGACAATGAAGGCAGAGAACTATATGTTCTTCACCCAAATGCATCAGCAGAAGTATTTGATGATATTGGTTTAACAATATTAGATGCTAATGAAGATGGTATAGAGGGAGCTACAGAAACTTTATCATTTAAATACTTTGATAAAGCTGAAGAGATACACGGTCTATCTAAATCAGAAAGACTTTATATCTATGACCATTGCTATAAGGGAGAGATATTAAATTGGATTCAGACTTTAGAGTTTGAGTACAATGAATCTATTCCTGATGATTATGTTATCGTAAATTATGAAATAAAATAATATGAATTATAAACTTATTAATAGAAAAAGAAGAGGTGAGCTCCGTAAAGGTCATGCCACCTCTACTGAAATATGTACTGCAGGTAACAAGAATTCAATAACTATATTTAATAGTTATTTTGATATGCATATTAGTGAAACATGTGAAATTGATACACATAGTTACCATGGTGCTATTGAAATACCTTTTAAATACACGTTTGACTTACATAAACATATGCCTGGTACACAGTACTTACTAAAAATGTTAGGTAATAAAATGATTCAGTTAAATGGTCATGTTATAAATGTATTAGGTAATGACTATGAATTACATTACAGTGCTAGTTGTCATCAAAGATATTTTCAAATGCGTTGTGTTAGTCAAGGTTTATTGAACTTTAAGACTGCACAAGAGCATATAGAGATTATAAAAGCAGTAAATCCTATCTTTTCTTTTATCAATGCAAGGATTAAATCTTTGACAAAGAAAAATATTAATGATGTTTTTACTAACTTTGATGAAACTACTGGTACATATCTTATGTCTCCTGAATTTCTTGGTAATGAACTTAACAAGAATTCATTAGAGATAGAGAAGATACTTGTATCAGTAACTGATGACTTACCTTTTTAATTATTAAACTTTTAAAATTTATACCAATGAACTGGGATACAGAATCAACTTATTACATTTATTTACGTGGTGGTAAAGAGTTCTTCACCGCAAATAGAGATGTTGCTATGAAAAGAGCAGATGAAGGAACAGAACTCAGAATTATTAAATACAATACTTATTAAAAACTTAACTATGACTGGAATTACTATGATTGGAACACCTATGATTGAATCCATAATTGATTTACATTTAACTATGTATAATGAACGTATTGATATGAATCAAGTTAAAGAGATTTATAGAATTGATACATTTACTATGGAGAAACTTACTGAAATTAAGAGAGAGCTAGTACGTTTACATCATGAAACTTTGATGGGAACTATTGGTGATTTCATTGTTGAATTATAAAAACTACAAATTATGAAGTCAATATTTATTAACTTAAATAGACGTGGAGTTATCCATGTTCTAGCATGGTTTACTATTGTAGTAAGCTTTGCTTTAATCTTTTCTTCATGTGCATCTGTTCACTGTGATGCATATGGAGACAGCAATACTACTTCTTGTGAAGAAGAAGCTTAGAAAACTAGAAAGACATATTGCTCATCTGAAATATAGGATGAGCATTATTTCTGAAAAATCCTTAAACAATTTATTAGATGTGAGTGAGGAAGAAGCTCAAGAACAACTTCAAAAATTACAGCATGAAATAGATGTCAGTGAAAATCTATATTTGGGTATGAAGTTTGAATTTAATTGTGCAAGGTACACTATGATAGCTGTAATAGCTACGATGTTTTACATATTAATTACATATCATGAAGAAATTTTTTAGAAAATTATTTAGAAAAGAAAAAAAGATTGAACTTCGAGATTATGAGAAGATTCAGTTATTAATTATAGATGAATATGCAGAATTATTACATCAAGCATTAGGAATATCTAATGAAAGAGTTGAAGAACTTCGTTTATATATAATTTCTGCATTAAGTAAACATGACGGTTTACCTATACCTACATTAAAAGAAGTTGTAGATAAATGCAAACATACTAATGAGGTATGTTTTGTATCTCAAGAGTTTGCAATCTTAATGATTAAAAACAGTCTTGATAGAGATAGAGATAATATGCTTAAACAATTTTTTAGAGATGCAGATTAAGAAAACAGTTAGTGTGGATGTCACAGAGGATGATGTCCACAAAATTATAAAAAATAGCTTGTCTTTAAAAGGTAAACAAGCTACAGATTTAGCAAATCTATTATCTTATATGGTATTAGATAATACACAAGGTGCAAGTAATCTATTTAAAATAATGTATGGTAACGGTCTACCTGATGTATTACCATATGGTACTATTTGTAAAGTACATAAGGATCATCTTTATAATGTTGCTCAGCATGAGCAAGATTTAATTAAAGATGGTCTTTTAGATGCTAAAGGTTATGTTTATTGTAAGATAACTTCTTTCTTAGGTTGGCATGGTTATTCTAATTATAGAGTAGTCTATGGATCTAATAAAGCTTACTCAGATTCTATTAGAGCAGATGAAATTGAAACAACTGGTAATTATGAAATAGAAAAGATTAAAAAGATTACAGATAAGTTTTAGTATTAAAGAAAATATATTCTAGTCGGATGTATTTTTTCCAGCAGAATAATAAAGGGGAGTATAAAAACTTCCCTTTATTAGCTATATAATGTAAATAAAAATAATTTATAGTCCAACTATTTAAAATTTATAACGTATTTTTATTAACACATGATTATGAACTATCAATTACCCACCGGAAAGGTTGTATATTTATCAATAGAGGAATTCTTAGACCTCACTGATGAAGATATACAATATTTAATAGCTCATGATTGTGGAGATCATATAGTAAACCCATTCAGCGGTTCTGCATTAAAGTCAAGAAAAACAAAATCAGATGATGAGAAAGAATTTCCATCATTAGATTTTGATGACCCTATTGAAATATCTGCAGAAGATATCAAAAGAATAAAAAATAACTTGTAAATAACTTATAAATTAAGTTTACTTATCTACATCTGAGCAATTGTAGATACAGTATTTAGTGCTCAAAAATCTATTTATTTATTATTTAAAATTTAATTAATCATGGAAACTAACAATGAATTCCCAGTAAGAGTAGTTGCTAATAAAGAAACTAAAGCAATTATTAATGTAAGTGCAAAGAATCCAGAGTATGGCAATATTATACTAAAACAACAAAAAATTTCTGTTGATGATGGTGGATTTGCAGTGTTTAAAACAGTTTCTACTTTACTTCAAGGTACAATTGAAACTTTACAAGGGTTAAACTGGTATGAAGGAAAAGCTGTTGAAGGTAAGATTCAAGTCTTAGAATCAATGGAGCCTTTTAATACTAAAGATCCTGCAAATGATATAAAGAAAGCAGGAGACACAGGTATTGTTTTAACAGTAGGTGGAGCACCTATTTATCGTAAAACAGTATGGGATCCTACAGGTAGTAAAGTGGATACTCTTGTTCAGCATGATAATAAAGCTGAACTTAGAGCTGCATATGAAGCTCAAAAAGCTGCTGCAATGTCAGAAGAATCAGATTTCCAAATAGGATAATCTAAAACACTTTATGTGTGTATAAAAGAATAGTGGGAGGTAGAGATATCTCCCATTATTTTTATTTTGATAATAATTATTTAAAAATTGAAAGAATGAAAAAGAAACCGACTAGTAAATTTGAATATTCTGGTAGTTTAGAAGGCTATCAAATATATAGAAACAATTTATATACAAAGTATGAAGTAGATACTTATTCTCCATATCAAAATGCTCGTTATAAGAGAGCTTTATATGGTCTTAAAGGTATAAGTAAACAAGAGCTTAATGCTATGTGTAGTAAGAAAAAGAAAAGAATATCTAATGTTCATTACAGAGCTCAAAAAGTTTTAAATCTGTTTAAACAAGAGAGACTTATAGCAGTAACTAATAACATATTTAATAAATGGTTCCCTGATACGGAATTTACAAAATTCATGTTGAATAGTACTGATACAGATCCTAAATTTAAGAACACTTTAAATTTTAAAGATTTAAATATTGATAAAAAACAAATTATTCGTATCTTTATGAATGAGGGTATTCTTCCACAAAACTTTTCAAGTTTAAAAGAAGCACCACCTAAGTTACCAAGTTTAAAGAAATGAGTGAATTATCATATATTGACCAAAAGTTTTTTGATTTAACTAAAAATTTTGATCTAGAAGATTGGAGAACAGTTAGAACAGAAAACTATTGGTATAAAAACAATAGACCTAGATCCACATATGAAAAGCTTGAGTTACTTGAGCATTATGTAAATAAAGGTGTACCAAAAGATGAAGCCAAAACTTAAAACCTGTGACGGTTGTCAAAAGATGACTGTCATATGGAAGAACCATGAGGGTAATAGATATTGCAAATATTGCTGGAGTTGCCACAAAAGCAGTAGTAATAAGTCACAGAAACCAAACGTGTCTATCCCTCATGTGTCTTCTAAAAGAAAAAAGAAAGATGCTGAATATCTTAAATTAAGAAGAAGATATCTTAATGAGAACCCTTTATGTAAAATCAATAGAGTTGATTGTACAAAGAAAGCAACTGATATACATCACACTTATGCTGGAAGCAACAGAGATGTATATTATTTAATTCAAAGTACTTGGATTCCTGTTTGTAGGAATTGTCATAATTGGATACATAGTCATCCAGAAGAATCAAGAAAGTTAAACTATTTAAAATAACACTATGTTAGAACAAAAAACTACTGAAATAGATGAATCTACAATCATTGCAGCAGCAACAAGATTGATTAAACTGCATAATAATAATGAAAATGCAGGTACAAAAAAAGAATGGGATGCAGCTATACAAGCTTCACTTGTAACTTCTAATGAATTAGTTAAAGTTACCGGTGCTGCTATATGGTATAGAGTATTTAACTACTTAAAAACTTTAGAAAATGGAAGCAGTAGTTAACAGGGACAGTGTCCAAGAAGAAGCTTTAAAAGCTACTCAAGGTAAAGAAAGATGTGGTATAGGTTTAGCAACCGGTGTAGGTAAAACACTTGTTGCTTTAAAACATTTAGAATATAACTATTCACCACTACTTAATGTACTTGTAGTAGCTCCAAAGATTGTATTATTTGACTCCTGGAGAGCTGAAGCTAAAAAGTTTGATAAAGAAAACTTATTAAACAATGTAACCTTTACAACATATAGGAGCCTTGTAAAGCAGAATCCTAAAGATTATGATATAATCTATCTAGATGAATGTCATAGCCTATTAAACTCACACAGAGCCTTTTTAGATAACTATAACGGTAAAATACTTGGATTAACAGGTACTAAACCTAAAAGTACAAAGTTTGAGAAGGGTCAACTTGTGAATGAATTCTGTCCTATAGTTTATGAGTTTGTTACTGATAATGCAGTAGAAAATAATATTCTTAATGATTATCAAATTATAGTTCATGAGTTAAGTTTAGGAACTAAATCAAATTATTTAGTTCAGACTAAAAATAAATCATTTAGAACTAGTGAACTTAATAACTATAACTATTGGGGTACAAGAATAGATACTTCTACTGGAAAAGGTTCTCATATGATGAGAGTTATGAGAATGAAAGCCATGATGGAGTATCCTAGTAAAGAGAAATACACCAAGAAACTTTTGGAAGCAATCAATGATAAATGTATTGTGTTTGCTAATACAAAAGATCAAGCAGATAGATTAGTCAGTCATAGTTATCACAGTGGTAATGATGAATCAGAATCTAATCTAGAAATGTTCAAGTCAGGTTTAATTAAAAAACTATCAGCCGTATTGCAGTTAAATGAAGGTGTAAACATACCAGAATTAAGACAAGGTATTATTATGCATGCATATGGTAATGAAAGAAAGTCTGCCCAAAGAATTGGTAGACTATTGAGATTAAATCCTGATGAGAAAGCAATAATTCATATACTATGCTATACAGGAACTGTTGATGAAAAGTGGGTCAAAGAGGCCTTAAATACTTTTGATGATTCCAAAATAGTGTGGTCAAACTATAACATAAACCTAGGCTGAGTCTTCATTTTCTCAGCCTTTTTTAGTATATTATATTATAATGGCAATAGAGAAAACACATAAAGTTACTTTATATAATGATGATAATCATTCGTTTCAATATATAATGTCCTGCTTAGTTAGATTATGTAACCATACTCCTATACAAGCAGAGCAATGTGCTATAATAGCAGATACAACTGGTAAAGTTGATATAAAATCAGGGAGCTTTGATGATATGTATGACATTGTAAGTACATTTTCTGAATTAAATATTGAAGCTTCTATAGAACAATTAGAGAATGAAAGCAATTTGTATTGATGATGAAAATAAACCACCTGAAATTCCTGAAGAGGAATGGATAGAAGCTGGTGTTGTATATACTGTTAGAAGTATAGTAAGATTAGGTTTTCAGGCTGGTAAGTATGGGGTTTTATTAAAAGAAGTTGAACTATCTTCAAAGTCTATGCCCTATGAATCATATGATGCAGAAAGATTTATAATTTTTCCATTTGATATTGAAATTGAAAATAGAGAAGAATATTTTATTAATACAGATTCTGCAGATCTATCTAAATTAAATTAACTAAATGAACAATTACAACTTTAAAACTTTAGTTGTAGTGTTGGTATACTTATATTTATTTTTATCACAAGGATTTATGTTATACTTTTGGTATAACTACAGTCAAAATCATAGTTTTATTAAAACATTAATTATAGGACCTTTTGTTTCTGAAATAAAAGGATTCCTGTTTCCGTTTTTTATATGAAAAAATTTAATAGAAAGTATACAGCTTCTGATATCATGAATGACATCAAGAGGCTTCTTCCAACACTAGAGAAGAAAACTAAAACAAGATTTCATATTGACCAGAGAAATTATTTAATCTCTGTATTGTATTATAAGTTTGGTTTTACTGAAGAATTTATTTCAGAATTAGTAAACATAGAAAGGTCAAGTGTTTGTTATGCAAAGAAGAGAGTCATCTTAAGTTTAGAAAAAGAAGATGATTGGACTTTTGAGATTAACACACTACACCTGGCACATAAGTATCCATTTAAGTTCCCAGTAGAACTTAAAAAGAAAAGACCTTACAAGCTTAAACAAATTTATTTAAATTTGTCAACCTTAAATAAGATAGAATTATTTAAGAATAAATTTAACATAAGTGACACTGATGAAGCTTTGAAGGCATTAATAGGAATAGGTTTAAATGAAACTAAAGTAGTAAGTAAACCTATCAATGTTGAATTTGATTTATAATTATTATGGCATATCCAAGATTAAACATTAGAAAAGAACTTAGAGAAAGAAGACTTAGAGATGCAGCTGACAAATGCTATGAGCAAATGAAAGAAGGTGCTAGAAAAGGAGCAAGATTTATGGTCCTTGATTATATTACTGATGATGTATTTCATTGGGATGTCCTTGACTTATTAAAAGATGAAGAAGGAGAAAAACTATTTGAAACTGTTTCTCATCATGCATGTAAGAGAATAGAAGGTTCAATAGATTACAGACATGAAGTTCACATTAAACTAAAAGATTGGGACAATGGGTAGAATGAAAGAAATATTTATGGACATCCGTAGACATAATGATGGTGAAATACCTACAGAAATGACTATAGCAGATGTTGCAAGAATGAAAGAATTAGAAATTTATAATTGGAGATTATATGAGTTTGAGATTGAGAAACTTAAGAAAACGGATAACCCTCATGCATGGAAGGCAGAGAAGAACAAGAGAATTAAAAAAGATGAGAAGGGTTCCAACAGTCCAGCAGAGTGGAGTCCGGGTGCCCCCTTTTAATTATGTAAATAATGAGTGGGGTAATTAAAGTTCAGAAAACAAAGACCTTAGTTACAAAAGACAATAACAATAGTGCTAACTGCATAGCACCAAATCTTATCTATGGATGTTTTGGTGGTTGTGTAGATACCTATTGTTATATGTCTAGGTACAATGGTAAGAGAGTTTTTGTTAATGAGAATGTAGATGATATATTTAATTCTGTTGTAGAATGGGAGAAAGGTTTTACCAAAGTCCCTGATCAACAGGATCCTATATATACTATGGTAGATATTGCATGTAATAGTGATTTAGTACTAATGCAAAAACATTTACCTGAACCTTTGATAGATTATCTTAAGAGATATGATAATCATCCGCAGCTTAATAGCACTATGGCAACTAAGTATCCTAGTTTGTTGAAACTTGATGTTAAAAAGTTTAACAAAAAGCCAAGGGTAAGAGTTAGTCTAATGCCACAAAGATTTGCAGATGTATTAGAACCTAAGATGCAGAAGGTTGCAGATAGAATACCTGAGATTAATAGACTTAAGAACCTTGGGTGGGAAGTGCACGTTAATTATAGTCCTCTTATTTTCTATAAAAAATGGAAAGAAGACTACAGAGAGTTGTTTAAGATGGTTAAAGATATAGCAGGAGAAAATAAATGTGAGGTAATTGCATTAACTAATCATGCTAATCAGATGAAAAGATCTTCCAGGCAAGCTAAAGAATTAATGAGTCTGAGCTATGAGATTAAAAATAAATCAGGTGTAATGAGATATCCTCTTAAACACAAAACAAGGTTACTTGAAGAGTTTAAAGAACTTTACTCACAGTACTTTGATTTAGATACAATTAGATATATATTTTAAAATGAAAAATTTTATTAAATTCACTTTAATATGGGTCAGTCAGAACTTGGCTATTCCATTTTGGATAATAGGACATGTGCATCTATCAACTAATATTTATGAAGATGTACATGAAATATTAGCATCAGTTGGTATGAATTTGATTGTATTAATAGGATTCATTTTAGATTATAAAAATTCAGAAAAATAAAAAATGTTATGAATAAGTTTAAACTTTTAAAATTTTTAGTTATCTTATTAGTGTTGATAGGATGTAAAGAATCAACTTCTGATTCTGTAAGTAAAAAAACATTTATTTATAAAGATACAATAAATGGATATCAGTATGTTATTACAGCAGATAGTGGTCTTCAAATTGATGAAATTAAACATCATTTTGCCTTTCCTTGTATTGGTGACACAAATACAGAATTAGGAAAACTTCAAAGAAGAACTATGTTAGCTGAAGTTAATTTAGAACTTTGTCAAAAGGAGTTAGATGAGGTTACAGAAGAAAATCAACTATTTTCATCTATTTTAGGTGAAATAGAGTTTCAACCAGGAGGCTCTAGAATTTTACAAGAATTGTATAACAGATATAGAACAGATTAAAGTGGCAGTAATTATATTATCGGTAGCATTTTTAATACTAATTCCATTAGCATGGATTATTGTTTTTGATTTAAACCACAATGATAGATCCAAAGATGAAAAAAAGTAAAAAAGAAAATATAGTAACTTATTGGGATAATTTTAATTTAAATTTGTATACAAGAATATTAAACTTAAAAAATATTAGAAAGATGGCAAAAAAAGTAGACTTGAATGGACACAGACAAGTTAAAGACTCTGTTTATGAGAACACTAGAGCAAGACAAACTGCAAAGATTAGAGCTATTGCAGTTATAAAAGAGATGGAGAACATGGCTGAAGATACACCTAATGATTATGAACTCGGAAAAAGAGTTAGAACACTATTAAAAGAATGGAGAGGAAAATAAAGAATTTAGTAACTAAAATTATTGATGAACACCATAGTATATGTGAAAACGGAAATGCAGGTAACATGCATTATTTATGGTGGATGTATAAAAATGGAGTAAAGAAAGGTACTTATAAACCTTTTATGTTCTTTGCAGAACTCCAACTATTAAATTATTTAGGTATAGTTAAAAAAGAACAAATAGAAAGTATGATAAAACTCTTTGAATCTATAGATAAAGAGAATACTTTTGTGGCTGCTTTAGCAATTAACACATTTAGAAAAGAAAGAATTAAAAGATTTGGTGAATACCATCCTGAAAATGAAGCTTATGATAATGTTGTTAAAGACTATGAGCATAAAATACTTAATGCAGATATTTTTAAAGATTATAAAGTTAAAGTAGCATGACAGAACAAGAATTAATTGACCTTGGCTTTAAGAAAATTATAGTTAAGGATGAAGAAAGTGGTAATGGTTATGACTATTACTACTATGTTGTAGATATAATAGAAGGACTGTCTTTGACATCAATTGCTGATGATGAAGTAGAAGATGGCACTTGGTATGTTATGAACCATGAATGGCCTCATGCTAAAATAAAAGATGCTGAATCTATTGAAAGTTTAGCATCTTTAGCAAAATCCTGGAAGTCTTGAGTATGTTTACTCATAAGCTGGTATATACTGATGGTAAATTAGTATGTCCAGATGAAAAAACTAAAACAGCATATAAAGTTTTTTTAGAACAACTTGGTGATGGTCAAGAGGTAGAAGTATTTATGTCTATCTCTGAAGAAAAAGGTAGTAATGCACAAATTGCAAAAATACATAAATGTATTCGTGAGTTAGCTAATGACATAGGTTATAGCTTTGATGACATGAAAACATTGGTAAAAGGTAAATCAGGATTGGTTATAAATAATAATGTTAAATCATTTGCTGATTGTTCAAAAACAGAATTAAGTAGTGTTATTCAAACTTGTATAGAAATAGGAGAATTCTATGGACTTAATCTTCACTAGATTTGTCCTTAGAATCTTCTTCTAAAGTTTCTTTAATTTTTTCATTATCTTTTTTATCTACAAAAAGATTATTATTAAAAGCTTGCTTTTCTATTTCACCTACTAATAATGTTAAAGTATAGAATATTCTTTGTGTTTCATCAAGGTTTTCATAACCTTTAGAAGTAACTTCTTTGATGAACTCTTCAGCATTTTCTGTAGATTGAGAATGAATATTTTTAAATAAAGTAAATAAAGAAGCTTTGCACATCATGTAATAAGTTTTATTAACTTGAATGTCAATTAAAGCATCATCTTTAATAACTTTGTTTTTTAAATCTTCTTTATTCATAATTATTAATTTTTACAAACTTAAGAAAAAAATGACTAAAACAATTGATATTAATGAAATTAAACAAAAAATATTTAAAAATCTAGAGTCATCAGGTTGGTCTAGAATACTTAAATCTTTTATATTTAGCAGTGATTTTGAAAATATAATTAAACATTTAATTAAGAATTCAAAAGATAATCAAAGATTTACTCCTACACTTAGACAATTATTTAGAGCATTTGAAGAATGTCCATATGATGAATTAAAAGTTGTTATAGTAGGACAAGATCCATACCCTAAATTAGGAGTAGCAGATGGTATTGCATTTAGTTGTAGTAATACAATGAAGCAACAACCAAGTTTGAAGTTCATATTAGATGAAGTTAACAGAACTGTATATGATGGTGTTGGTCAGTCACATGATCCAGATCTTAAGAGATGGTCTAATCAAGGAATATTATTACTGAATACTGCACTTACAACTACTGTAGGTAAAGTAGGACAACATATTCCTATATGGAAACCTTTCTTAGCATATGTATTTGATTGGTTAACTTGGCATAATCCAGGACTTATCTATATATACATGGGTAAGCAAGCCCAAGATTGGGCTGAGTGTGTTAATGATACTAGCTATAAATTTATGGTTAATCATCCAGCAAGTGCTGTATATAATAAAGGTCAAAAGTGGGATTGTAATGATGTCTTTAATAAAACTAATAAAATTTTATTGGAAAATAATAATTTATCATTAACTTGGTAAAATGAATGAGATATTTAATAGACTTATTAAAGAAAGTCTAACCCCTAATTCACTTTACGTTTTACACTGTATACAAAATAAAATTTCTGTAAATAAGCTTGTTAGTGCTAGCTTAGAAATTCAGAAATTAAAAGCAAATGATTGGATAAAGAATGATTTGGAATTAACAGGAAAGAGCATTATCTTATTAGAAGAATTAAACTCTTTCTTTAGAAAAAGTAAAAAGAAAACATCTAAAGATTTACTTGGAGATAACTTTACATTACGTATTAAAATGTATAATGAAGTATTTCCTGCTAAGAAACTTGGTAGTGGTAAATATGCAAGAACTAATGCTAAGAATTTAGAAACTGCATTTAGATGGTTTTTTGAAAATTATGATTATAGTTGGGATACTATTATGAGTGCTACAAAACTCTATGTAGAAGAATACCAACTTAAAAACTATGAATATATGAGAACATCACAGTATTTTATTAGAAAACAAAACAACTCAGATAAAACTTTTGAATCTGATCTTGCAAACTTTTGTGAACAATATCTTAATGGAGAAGATACTGTAGAAGAAATCTTTAGAGAAAAAATAGTTTAAGTTTGGAACAGTTTAATAATGCAAAGCCTTTAAAGGCTATTAGTAAAGTTCGTGCTTATGAAAAAGCTCTTATGGAAATGAGAGCTAGAATGGATGGTAGAGTCAAGAGTTTAAAAACAGCATGGCCAAAGTTTAATGATGCTACACTAAATGGTTTAGAGTGGAATACTCTAACTGTAGTTGGAGCTAGACCCGGTGTAGGTAAGACTTTGTTTATGGAGCAATTAGTTACAGAAGTTATGGCTCTAAATCAAGACCAGGATTTTCAAGTATTGCAATTTCAATTTGAAATGCCTGAAAAGACACTTGGTATGAGAGCATTTTCTCAAGTAACTCAGCAAGACTATGGTGTATTACATAGTAAGTATACACCACTTGATGAAGCTGTCTATGAAAAATGTAAACAATATGTTAGTAATTTAAGTGCTAATAACAAAGTACATAGTATATATAGACCATGTACTGTAGATGAATTTTGTGCAAGTATACATTATCACTTTGACCAAAATTTTAAAATTATAAATGACAAAAAAGTGTATCCAAAACTACTAGTAACAGTAGATCACTCAGCTTTATTTAAAAGAGCTAAACATGAGAAGGATAGATTTGAAATGTTATATAATTTAGGTGAGGCTTTAACATATATGAAGAGGAGTTATCCTTTATCATTTATTGTATTAAGTCAATTAAATAGAAATATTGATGACCCTAAAAGAGCTGTAGAAGGTACATATGGAAACTATGTACTTGATTCTGATTTGTTTGGTGCAGATGCATTATTACAACATGCTGATATAGTATTAGGTATTAATAAACCTGCTGCTAAAAAGATTAGATTTTATGGCCCGGAAAAGTTTCAAATCACTGACCCAGATACTCTTGTATTTCATTTCTTAAAATGTAGAAATGGAGATACTAGAATGAGTTTCTTTAAGTTAGATAGAGATACTATAAGAATAGTAGAATTGAATACACCTAGTAACAGTATGAATCAAAATTCAAAAATTAGAGTATGACAGAAAGACAAGAGAATCAAAAGATTCTTATGGCAACTCACTTGCCTACATTTCAAAAGTTAGGAATAATTGACCCTTTCTTTGTTGCTAAATCTGCATGGGCTCCTCCAGGTGAAGAGCTTAGATTACAAATCTTTCCAAGTGAATTTGAAAGAGATGTAGATATCTATACAGAGTTTAGTGACTTTAAAGGTAAGTCAGAAGATCCTACACACACCTTGTATAAATTAAAACATAATCCGTTTTATAAAGAAGAATATCCTTTTGAAGAGAAAAGAACAAAAGATGGAAGAGAGTATGGAGTTTATCTTGTTGGATTAGAGAATTTAGTTGCAGTTAAACCGGATGGTAAAGAAGTACCATATAATGAATATCAAGAACAACTAAAGAATCCACAAGTAGAAACTAAACCTGCTGATTTTCCAAATTTTGCTGAAGAATATCTTAATGTAGGATTGAAGAAAAAAGAAGAAGAAGTTAAACCTGAAGAAGAGATGAAGAACTTTCCAGAGTGGTTAAATACTTTGGATAGAATAGCATCAGCATTAGAAAAAATAGAAAAGAAAATATGAATACAATCACTTTACCAACAAAAAAAGTAAAAGCTGAAAGAGTTAATCCTAAGAGATTAATTATTTACAGTAAGCCTAAGACAGGTAAGACAACTGCATATGCAGGACTAGATAATAATCTTATTATAGATTTAGAAAATGGTTCAGAGTATGTGGAAGCATTGAAAATAAAAGTTGATAATCTTCAAGATTTATTAAATGCAGGAAAAGAAATCAAAGAACAAGGAAAACCTTATAATTGTGTAACTATAGATACTGTAACAGCATTAGAAGAAATGGTTAAACCATTAGCTGTAAAATTATACAAACAGACATCTATGGGGAAAAATTATCAAGGAAATGATGTAATAACTTTACCAAATGGTGCAGGATATTTGTATATTAGGCAAGCATTTTTTCAAGTTTTAGATTTTATTGATACATTAGCACCCCATATTATTTTATCTGGACACATAAAAGATAAGGTAGTTGATGATACAGGAGAGATGGTTATGTCTGCTAATATTGACTTAACTGGTAAGATAAAATCTCTTATCTGTGCTAATGCAGATGCTATAGGATATATGTATAGAAAAGGTAACAAAACTATTCTTAGTTTCAAGAATAATGATGCTGTTACCTGCGGGGCTAGACCTGAACACCTAAGAAATGAAGAAATAGTAATTTCTGAAATGAATGAAAAAGGTGAGATAAAAACTCACTGGAATAAAATATATAAATAAATCAATTATTAATTAAAAAAAGTAAAAAAAATGGCTTTAAGTACAACAAATTTGACAACAAGTAGTGGATCATCAATGCCTAAGACAATTGCTCCAGGTAATCATAAACTGAAAATGAACAGTATGAGATTGGAACCTTTCAAGTTTATTGATAATGCATATTATATTATGTTAGAAATGGAAACAGAACCTATTGATGATTTTGAAGGTTTTATGATTGACAGAAATGATGAATCTAAAGGTAGATTTAAAGGTCAAATAGGTAGAGTAAAAGCAAGTCAGTATGCATTTGCTGATGGTGAAACTAAATCAGGTATTAAAATTAATAGAGATAATGCTATTATGATGTTCTTAAAGAACATGTCTGATGCTCTTGAGATTTCTGATTGGTTCCAAGCTCAAGATAAGAAGCATGAAACAATTGAAGACTTTATAAAAGCTTTCAATGATGATGCACCTTATCAAGATAAATATATACATACTTGCGTTGCAGGTAAAGAATATGAAAACAAATCAGGTTATATAGCATATGACTGTTGGTTTGCTAAAGTTGAAAATAAAAAATATGGTTTTAACAAGAGTGAAGAGAACATTATAAAATATAATGAAGAAAAACATCTCAGAAAAATTGAAAATAAACCTGTAAATTCTTTTGAAAGTGATGATGACTTATCAATCCCTATGAAGACTTCTTCTGATTTTAATTTAGATTAATTGGTTACAAGGGGAAGCATAAAATAAGTCTTCCCCTTTTTTATTTTAAATTAAACATTATGATTTCAACAAAAAACTTAATTTCTGATTTAAATGATATACCTGCAGGTTGGCCTTTTGAACATTATTTAGGACTATCTGAGAACCTTGATGGTCAAGATGTAAAGATAAGATCTATAATAAACACAAGAGAGAAAACTCCTTCAATGTTTATTTATTTTGACGTAAATAAAGGTATATATAAGTTTAAAGATTTCTCTTCGGGATTATATGGAGATTCTTTAGAACTTGTAAAAATAGTTTTTGACTTAAAATCTCGTGGAGAAGCAGTAATAAAGTTGATGGCTGATTATAATGAGCATATCTTAAATAATGGTCATAATCCTATAATACAATATAAGTCTTATAGTAAGTATAAAGTTACTGATTATGAGATTAGACATTGGACTACAATTGATCAGAAGTATTGGACTAAGTTTAATATTGGTTCTAGACTTCTTGAGAAATATAATGTAGCTCCTTTGGAGTATTATAAGATGGAAAAGAAGAATGAAGAAGGTATTATTGAAAAGTCAATAACTATTAAAGGTTTCAGTATATACGGATATTTTAAAAATGATGGCTCTATATATAAAATTTATCAACCTAAAGTTTCTAAAAAGAAGTTTATAAAGATTAAAAATTATATACAAGGATCTGAACAATTAAAATATGATAAGAAATATCTTGTGATTACATCTTCATTAAAAGACTTAATGGCCTTTAACAGGCTTAAGTTAAGTGATGCAGAATCAATTGCTCCTGACAGTGAGAATACTTTAATACCAGAGAGCATGCTTAAAGGTATAATATCAAAGTATGAAAAAGTATTTGTTTTATTTGACAATGATGAAGCAGGTATCACATCTATGAAAAAGTATAAAGAGAAATACGGTTTTGATTATGTAATTTTAAATATGGAGAAAGATTTATCTGACTCTATAAAAGCACATGGTCTTACTAAAACTAGAGAAACTTTATTACCTTTATTAAAAGAGTTATGCATTTAAGAACTAGAATTAAGAATTCAATGAAACATCCGTGGTTATACAAAGGTAAAGAGTTTCTAGAAGAAATGATACCTGAAGATGCTGTGGGGTTTGTATATGAAATGCAAGCTATTATAGATGGTAAGCATGTTAAATATATTGGCAAGAAAAACTTTTATTCTAAAAGAAAGAAAAAGTTTGGTAAGAAAGCTCTAGCTGCTATAACAGATAAAAGAACTAAAAAGTATGAGATAGTCACTAAACTTGATTATCAAAAATACTTTAGTAGTAACAAAGTGTTAAAAGATGCTCATAAAAAAGGAATAGTAGTACATCGAAATATTCTAAAGATATGTTACTCTAAAACAGAACTTACATATCAAGAAACTAAGCTACAGTTTATCAATGAAGTTTTAGAAAAAGATGAATTCTTAAATGCTAATATCTTAGGTAGATTCTATAAACAAAAATAAATTATGGATAAAGAAAAGTTGGTGAAGATTTACAATATGTTAAACTCTTCAGATAAGGATAATATGTATATGGGTTTCAAGATTTTGGAATCTTATGATGTAAATAAGATTGAAGAAGAAATATTCTATTTGTATATGTATGCAGCACCTGCTCTAGGAGAGTGGCAAGAAAATTTTAAAGCTTCTAGTGAATTATTATGTGAAAAAATCAGAGTAGGAGTATCTCTTAAAAACAGTTTAATAGCAACTCATAATTGGCATCTGTGTATACATGATAATAAACCTTATATGAAGGAGCTATTAATAGAGGAGCATATGAAAGACTTAAAAAGAATATTTAAAACTATAGGTCAAGAAGTAAAATTTAAAATAGTGTATGAATAAACAAGATTCGTTAAGCAGAATATCAAAAGATCTGATGCTGAGGGAACCATACTATGGTTTCTTTCTACTTATGTTAAATAAAGTATGGACAAAAGATAAAATTCCTACTGCAGGAGTTTGTAAAAATGGAATTAATTTTCAGTTGATTATTAATGAAACATTTTGGCAAGGTTTAGAAGATATCAAGAAACTGGGTCTTCTTAAACATGAATTACTTCATATTGCATTTAATCACCTGACTGCCTTTGAATTATTTGAAGACAAGAAGTTGGCTAATATTGCAATGGATATGGAGATTAATCAGTATATATCTAAAGATTGGCTGCCTGAAGGTGGTATAGATATAGATGATTATGATGATCTTGATCTAGATAGGAGAGCTGGTTCTAGATATTATTATGATCAGCTTAAACAAGCTCAAGAAGATAAGAAGTGTAATGGTACTTGTGGAGATAAGAACATGGATAAAGTTCTTGATGGTATGGAACAAGGTCAGATGACAGTTACTCTAGATGAAAAAGGTGATGTAGAAATCCCTGATCATGCATGGGGTGAGTTTGAAGACATGCCTGAAGCTGAAAAGAAACTTATTGAAAAACAAATTCAAAGAGTTCTTACTGAAGCTAAGGAACAGACAATTAAGAAGAGAGGTTATATACCAGGTGAGATTGAGGGTTTAATTAAACTAGAAGAGATTATTCCACCTAAGTTTAATTGGAAAGCATATATTAAAAGATTCACAGGTATAAGTACAAAGATCTTTACTAGAAAGTTGAGGAGAAAAGAGAATAGAAGATTTTCTGATAATCCCGGACTTAAGATAAAGATGAGGCAACAGATGTTATTAGCAATTGATACATCAGCTTCAGTAGAAGATGAAGAGTTAAAGGAGTTTATGAATGAAATATATCATTTATATAAGTGTGGAGTGAGTATTACAATTATACAGTGTGATACTAGAATACAGTCTATAAAAGAATATGATGGGAAATTTGAGTTAGAAGTTTCCGGTAGAGGTGGAACTGAATTTAACCCTGTTCTTGAATATTACAATGAGCATAATAAATATACAAGTCTTATATATTTCACTGATGGTGAAGCATTTACAGACATTAAACCAAAGAAGCAAGTACTTTGGGTATTATCGGAGAGATCCAGTTATAATGAAAGCTTGCCTGGTAAACAAATTAAATTAGAACTTTAAATTAAAAAAGATGAGTGAGACACAATTAAACGTTAATGAATTAAAAGACTTTTTAAAGCACATGGTAAAAAACAATCAGCACATTCAAGCAGAAGGAAAAGTTCCTGTTGCTGTAAATATTGAAGGTGATGCTGGTCTTGGTAAAACTTCTGCTATTATGCAATTAGGAGAAGAACTTGAGATGGATGTAGTTAAGATTAACTTATCACAGATAGAGGAGTTAGGTGATCTTGTTGGTTTTCCTGTTAAAGAATTCCAAATTCAAAATAAAGATGGTAAAACTACTTGGATAAATGAAGCTCAAGTAGATGTTGCTATGAAGAAAGGTTACAAAGTTGTAGACAAGAGAATGTCTCATGCTGCACCTGAGTGGATTCAAGGTAAAGGTGAAGGTGGGTTCTTAGTATTAGATGATTATACTAGAGCTGACCATAGATTCATGCAAGCTACTATGGAATTGATTGACAGACAAGAGTATATTTCTTGGAGTCTTCCAAAGAACTGGCATGTACTTCTTACTACTAATCCAGACAATGGTGACTATAATGTTACAGCATTAGATACAGCTCAGAGAACTAGATTTATTTCTACTGCAGTAAAGTTTGATGCAGATGTATGGGCTAAGTGGGCTGAGACTGTAAAGATTGATGGTAGATGTATTAACTTCTTATTAATGCATCCTGAACTAGTTAGTAAGGATGTTAATCCTAGAAGTGTAACTACATTCTTTAACTCTATCAGTTCTATTGAAAAGTTTGAAGAGCAATTACCTCTAATTCAAATGATTGGTGAAGGATCTGTAGGAGATGAATTTAGTAGCATGTTTACTATGTTTATTAATAATCAACTTGATAAGATTATTAGTCCTCAGCAAATTCTAGAAAATGATAATTGGGAATATGTAAGTGGAAGCTTAAACTCTTGTATTGGAACAGGAGATGAATTCAGAGCTGATATATCTAGTATAATTACAACTAGAATTATTAACTATTCTTTAATTAAAGCTAGCAAAGGTTCTATACCTCAAAAGATGATTGACAGACTTGTTCAATTAACTACAGATAGTAAAGCCTTTACTGATGATTTGAGATACTATATGGTTAAGGAAATCATAAATGGTAATAAAGCTAAGTTCTCAAAACTAATGTTAAATCAAAAGGTGGTGGCAATGGCTGTGAAGTAAATCACAGTTAGACAGCTTCCTTTTTTACTAATTATTAAACAATTTTAATCAACAGATAAGGGAGGCTCAAGTCTCCCTTTTTAACCAACTATTAAAAATGAAAACAAAGAAAATACCTTTTTTAAAACTGACCTGGAATGCCAGAAGAGATGAGTATAATAACGTAGAGTTTACTGAGTTAAACTATGAAAGTGAAAATCAATATCTTATTAATGTTGTACAAAAAGATGAAGAGGGTTTTGATACACCTAGAAATCTTGTAGACCTTGAGGCAAAAACATATGTTCCTCAAATGAAAGATAGAATTTATTTTATGAAGGGATGTACTGTCCCTAGAGTAAAACTTAAAGACTTATCTGTAAAGTATAAAATTAGAACAACTACTGAAATAGATAAAGCAACTGTTGTTGTGGGAAGTTCTGCTGCTAATGATAAATTAGTAAAAGCTGAATGGTATTATAAAATACCATATAAGGTATATGCAGCATGTATAGACTATATGAAAGATCAGTGGGAGGAACACGGTGGTTATTATTGTCAAAAAGAAGTTAAAGCTTTTAATAAAGTCTTAGAAGCATATGTAGAAGAGAATGGTGAAAACTTTTATATATTATGTGACTGGAGTGCTTCAAGATTATATAGTAAAGGTAATACTCATAATCCTAGTGAATTTTTAAAGCTCAAAGAACAAGCTTGGAAAGATCATCTTTTAACTAATGCTAATCCTCAACATAATGTACAAAGAAATAGTCAACACTGCTTTGTTATAAGTGATCATAACCTTGAATTTCTTGAAAACATAGGTGATAAAACAATAATTGATCAGAATGGTTTGCTTGAGGTAGTTAATGGTGAAGACTCTACAACTATTGATAAGGATACCTATCAGAATTTAAGAAATATGTTTATGAGTTCTGATAATGAAAATCATGTTCTTGCTATGGAAATTATGGCTAATTGTAATTATAAAGAAAGCATCCTGTGGTTAGAACTTTTATATTATCATCATAACCATCATATACAATATTGTAGATCTAAAAATCATGTAAACTTTAAGTCTCTTAAAAGTTATTTGGGTAAGGATAATTATTACAATCAACATGTGGATACACTGATTAGAGGTTTAATAAATCATGATGCATTAAGTAAGGAAGCTTTAGAAATCATAATGGAAGAAAATGTTGAGTTTTTTAATAGGGGTGGGTATAGTGAGTTCATTAAACCTAAGACTTACACACTTAGTACTGAGACTGCAGCAAACACAGGTTTCTATTGGACAAAGGATACACAGTATTCTTATGAAAGAAGTGATGTTGAAAGAATTCCTGAAGAAGACCCAACTATTTCAGAAAATTCAGATCATGAGACTGGTGATCCGGATTCAGCAAATGTTGAAGAAAAAGCATCTATTGAAGCTATAGAAGAAGTAGTACCTGTAGTAGAGTCTAATGAAGACACAGAAGAAGAAATTACTGAAGAAGAAGTAGTTTCTGAACCAGAAAGGTCCCTGGTAGAAACAGGATCACAACCTAATAATTCAAAAACACAAACTAAAAATGCAGACACAGACTTTGACTGGTTCTAGTGAATTAGAACAATTTTATAAAAATAAATTTTATTTTAGTTACAGTGGAATAAATAAACTCTTGTTCTCACCAAGAATGTTTTATTCTCATTATATTTTAAATGAAAGAGAAGATAGTGTTGACCCTCACCTTGTAAAAGGTAGGGTCATTCACTGCTTGCTTTTGAATCCTGAAGACTTTGATAAGGAATTTATAACAATTCCTAGCAAATTACCTTCAGGTAATAATAGAATGATTGTAGATGAGATTTTTAAAATCTATACAGAGCTTGCAGATGAATCATTATCATTACGACTTTTTGAAAAAGAAATATTAGATTTATTAGAAAAGATAAACTTGCACCAAAAGCTTAAAACTGATGAAGCAAGGTTAAAGAAAATTCTAACAGATGATAATGTTAAATATTTTGATTTCTTAAAGAAGGCTAAAGGTAAAACTTTAGTAGATAATGAAACAATAGACTATTGTCAGGAAAGTGTTAATGCTCTAAATGCAAATGATAATGTAAAAACTTTGTTAGGATTTAATAAAAGTGAAGAGGATACTCATATAACTGTTTATAATGAAATAGGATTGATATCTGATGAAAATTTATTCTTTAATGATGCACCCTTTGGATTTAAAGGTATCTTAGATAACGTTGTTATAGATGAAGACACTAAGAATTTATTTATTAATGATTTAAAGACTACGGGTAAACCACTAGTAGAATTTCCTGATTCAGTAGACTACTATAAATATTGGATCCAAGCATCTATTTACTATCAACTTGCGTTTTATAAGTATATAAACAATAGAAAAGATAAGTTGGAGTGGACAATTAACTTTACTTTTGTTGTAATAGACAAATATAATCAAGTATATCCATTTCAAGTAAGTGCTAAAACTATGAAAGAATGGTTGGTTGACTTTAGAAATTTAGTACTACCGGTATTAGATTTTCATTATGTAAATAAAAATTATGATCTGCCTTATGAATTAGCAACAGGAACTATTAAATTATAAAAACATGGGAATAAAATCAGTATATAAGAAATATTTTCAAAAATCTAAGGTGTTCTTGTACCCACTCCTTGGAATTAAAAGAGGTACAAGTGTTATTCCAAGTGAGACTTATCTTGCTTGGAATGATTCAGTTTCTCCTAATGATATGAAGCTAGTATGTTTATATCATCCAAGAGAAGATGTTGAGTATAAAAAGTTTGAGAAGAATATATTACTCAAACATAACCGGTTACATGATTGTATAATGGTTGACAAATCAAATAGAATTTTTGTGTTTGATTTTTCTGATTTAGAATATGATTGGCAATTGTTTTTAGATGGTAAGTATAGTATGATTAGTACAAAAGTAAAAGGAGATATCATGAGCTTCTTTAATCCTCATACAGGTAACTATGTATATATGAAAAGTTATTTGTATCCAGAAAAGTACTTTGAAGACTATGCAAACTGTTTAAATGTAGACGTAAAAATGATAGAATCTGTAGGTGAACTCTGTAGCCAAACCTGACCTTGAGAAAGAAAAGTTAGTAATGGAGGTAGCTAATTTAGATAATATCAAAATTATTGATTAATTTTATAAAAAAAATCAACATGGAAAATTCAATGATCCTGGTTAAATCAACCTGGCAAGAAACACAAACTTTTAAAATGGTACCTATCAGTAATGATTGTCCATATGTAGAATGTATATTTGATCCAACATCAAAAGTTTTTGTAATTATAGGTAAGACAGTTAAAACTGCATTACATATGTTACCTAAACTAGATGAGTATGGAAAAGCTATCAGCGGTAATAGAGGAGCTAAACAACAAAGAACATCAATTGAAACTTTTCAAGAGTACTACATTGAAGATGCAGACTCTATAAAAGAAATTGTAAACATCTTTGCTGTGAATGCTAAAAAGTTTAGTCTTAAAAGTTTTTTAGAAAGTAAAAAAGATAAACCCTCAGTAGCTGCAGTTGTTGAAAAAGTATGATAGCTGTATATGATGTCTACTCCCGGCAAAACTTTGAATCAATGAAGTTAGCGGGAGAAGTTCTTAATATACCTGCATCTAAAATTAAAGAGAGTGCAGAAAAGAATATTGAACTAAATTTTAATAATAAAAAATATAGATTCAGATATTCTACTGTAAAAGAAACTCGTACATTTAAAGTTAGAAGATTTCCTTTTGGAAAACATAAAGGTTCTTTAATAAGAAACTGTAAAGATGAACAATACTTAGAATGGTTAAGTAAGCAGTCTTTTGTAGATTCACATTTAAAGATTCCCGTAAAACGTAGGTTAAGAGAACTACAACTTTATAAATAATAAAATATGAGTCATTATGTTATGGACTATGAAACTTTACTCAATTGTTTCATAGGAGTATTTGAAGATATCAAAAGTGATGACCGTGAGATATTTGTTATTCATAATTCAAGAAATGATATTCTAGAATTTATTACATTTCTAGAAAAGAATATTTTATTGAATGAATGGCATGTATCTTTTAATGGTTTGTCTTTTGATGCTCAAATTACAGAACATGTATTAAGAAATAAAGAACAACTCCTGGAAATGCCAGGGGAGGAAATAGCTTTATTTTTATATGGAAAAGCTCAAAGTATAATTCAAAGGCAGAATGAAGGAGAATTCTCTGAATTTGCACCTTGGCACTTACAGATCAGACAAGTAGATGTATTTAAACTAAATCATTGGGATAATGCAGCTAAGAGGTCTAGTCTTAAGTGGATTCAGTATACTATGGATTGGAAGAACATACAAGATATGCCTATCCATCACAGTACTGAAATTAAAACTAAAGAGCAGGTAGATGACATAATAACTTATTGTATTAATGATGTCAAGTCAACTAAAGCTATCATGTTTAAAAGTAAAAAACAGATAGAACTTAGGAGAGCATTGACAGAAGAATATAATATAGATTTATATAGTGCATCTGAACCAAGAATAGCTAAAGAACTGTTTTCACTTTTCCTTAGTGAGAAAACAGGTATAAAGAAATATGACCTCAAGCAATTGAGAACATATCGTAATGAACTTATAGTTAAAGATTTAATTCTGCCTTATATTAATTTTAAGACAGCTACATTTCAAAGATTAGTTAATAAGTTTAATGACCTGGTACTAGATGCAAATGATCTAAAAGGTAATTTCAAATATAAAGTTAGATATAAGAATATAACAACTCATTTTGGTCTCGGTGGTGTACACGGAGCTAGAAAAGAAGTATATGTTTCTGATGATAATCATGTTATAATGTCTTCAGATGTTACAAGTTTTTATCCTAATCTAGCTATTAAAAACAAGTGGGCACCATTACATCTTCCTAAAGAAGAGTTCACTGATCAGTATGAATGGTTTTTCAAAGAAAGAAAAAAGATTCCTAAATCTGACCCTAGAAATTATGTTTATAAGATTGTATTAAATAGTACTTATGGTTTAAGTAATGATGCAAATAGTTTTCTATATGACCCTGAACTTACAATGAAGATAACTATCAATGGACAATTGAGTCTAATGATGTTACATGAAATGATATGTGAAGGTATCCCAAATGCTGTTCCTTTGATGCATAATACTGATGGTCTTGAAACAAGAATACCACGGAACTATGTAGATAAGTATATGGAAATTTGTAAAGAATGGGAAAAGATTACAAACTTGCAACTTGAACATGATACATACCAGAAAGTTCTACTGGCAGATGTCAACAACTATATTGCTATAAATGAATATAAAGAAGTTCACAAAGATGTATTTGAAGATTTAAGAAAGTCAAATCCTAACTATTTGTATAAGATACTTAATGATAAGTATTATTTTGCAGGTGTTAAGTCCAAGGGACGTTTTGTATTTGAAGATCTTCCTTTACATAAAAACAAGAGTTTCTTATGTGTTAAGAAAGCAATATATGATTACTTAATTAAAAACATAGACCCTGAAGAATCTCTTAAGTCTAACAAAAATATATTTGATTTTTGTGGAGGAGTTAAGAAGAGAGGTAATTGGGAGTTCAATGAAGAATATGTTATCAATGGTGAACATAAAATTGATAAACTTCAAGGAACTGTCAGATACTACATCTCAAACACAGGTTCTAAAATTATGAAAGTTAACAATGTTGATGGAAGATCTGTACAAGTAGAAGCAGGTAAATGGTTACAAACTGTGTTTATTAATCACATAGAAAAGCCATTTGAAGAATATGATATAAATTATGATTTTTATCTTAAAAAGGTTATGCGGGAGATAGAGCTCTTGCAACCTGTTAAAACACAATTACAATTATTTTAATTATGCCAACAAAAATTAAAGAATGTACAAAGCAGCATCTGTTTGATGTTGCTTTACCAAATCAGACAAGTACTTATACTGTAATCAGTCATAAGTCAGTTGTAGATCTATCAATTGAATGTCTAGAGAATGCCGGATTTAAAGTTAATCAAGAGCATTATAGATGTACAGGAAATGGAAATATAGCACAAGGAGTATATAGATTAACGTTTATGGATGACCCTGAGTTGTCCATGATGTTTGCCTGGTCTAACAGTTATAACAAACAGATGAGGTTTAAGTGTGGTATTGGAGCTTACATAAATCAAACTGGTAGTAGTATGGTTTGTGGAGACATGGGTTCTTGGGCCCGTAAACACACAGGTACTGCAGATACAGAAACTGAAGAGACCATTAAAGAGCAAATCAAAGATGCTAATATGTATTATAAGCAGCTTGTTAAAGATAAAGAAAGTATGAAGGAAATTCATATTAGTAAAAGACAACAAGCTCAGTTACTTGGTATCCTGTTTGCTGAACATGAGATTCTAACTACTGAACAAGCTAGCATCATCAGACAACAAATGTCTAGACCTAGTTTTAAGTATGGAAATCCTGATAGCTTATGGGCATTTTATAATCATGTTACTCTAGCTTTACAACAGTCACATCCTAAAACTTGGATGGAGGATCAAAGAGTTCTTCATTGGTTTATATCTGATGCTTTTAAATTTGATAAAGCAGAAGAGGTAGAGCCTGAAGTAGATCCTAATCAAGTAGATCTAGAAGATATGATTGCAGAGGTTGAGGCTGAAGAGGAAACAACTGTTACCGAATCTACAGAAGTTGAAACTACTCCTGAACTTACAATTGAAGAGCAGATAGCAGAAGATGAAGCTGCAGTGGCAGAAGTATGTGATGAACCATCAAGCCCACCCCTGGGCTCTGATGATATGAATTCATGTCCAGAGCATCAAGAAGATGAAGAACTCAAAGAGTTAGATGAATTAATTAAAGGTCAAGTAATCGTAGATAAGCAAATAGCTGAAGAATCTGTAACGGATATTACAGAAGATGCTGATTTTGATTTAGACTTTAGTGTATCTAATACTGAGAGTTCTGATGAAGATACTGAAGTGGAAGAGGGTGACTTACCTGATCTATTTTAGTTTAAAGTTCAAAAAATAAAAGGGAGATGTAATGTCTCCTTTTTATTTAAAGAAAATTTTACTATATTTATAGTGTCTCATATTATTTATTTGATTAATTAGGGGAGAAGGAGGATGTAAGTCCTCCTTTTTTCATATATTTATATTATGAAAAGTAGAAGCTTATATGATTTACACAAAGAATATCTTAAAATTAAGTCCGGAGATTTTGCATCATGGTATGAAAAGCTGAATAGTAATGAGAAAATGATGTTCAACAAAATCCTCTCTGATATGAGAGATGAGTTATCTAATCCTAAAAAAATCAAGAATGAAACTAAAACATAATAACAAAACTGTTTATGTAAAATATGTATCTTCAGATCATAAGTATGCACTAGTTACTGAAGATGAAAGTAAAACATTTAAAATTTATAAAGTAGATGTAGAAGATCTTGAAGGTTTAAATAAAAGAAATTTAAATAAATTTAAAAGATTTGCTACTATGAATTATCCGGCAGATGAAGGCTCAGTGTCAGGATAGTTAAGTGTAAGATATAGGAGTTTATAGGTTCTTCATCTGTTGAACCTATATGTTCCCATCCCAACATACATCTATCATGGGGCCAATATATAGAAAATTCTAGAACCATCTTAAATTGCTCTAGATAAGTTCTCATAAACTTTAACTGCATCTTGTGGTTTAATATTATAACCAGGAAGACCAATTAATTTAATAAAGTATGCCCATGCTTTGTTATCTCCTTTCTCCCAAATACCTGACTTTCTTTTATACTCTTCTGTAATATTCCAAGGTAGTATCTGATTTGTAAATCTTATGAATCTACTTAAGGTACTTAAAGCTGCAGAAGGTGATTTTATAGTTCTCCACATATCTTTAGGAGAAATATACTGAGCTGTCTCTGATCTCATCCTAACCATTTCATACAGAAGAAAGTTATAAAGATAATTGTCTTTATACTTTTCTTTATCCTCTCCATCATCAGAAGCCATAGCTGAAAGAATACCTATCAAACCTACAATTGTTAAGAACACACCTATCTCAGAAAGAGTTCTTCTGATATTTGCTTTTTGCATAGGAGTATATGTACTCCATTCTTTTGCAACATTTAATTTATAAGTTCTTAAATCTCTAACAAAAGTATTCCAAAAGGTTCTATAGTGACCCTCAGTCCCTGAACCAAGTTCCTCATCCCAAGAATACTGTTTCCATCTTCTTTTAAATCCAGGATACATATGCTTTCTATACATCAAAGCTAGACGGCCCAAAGATTGCTTTTGTGCAGTACCTTTATCAAAGGTATTGTATATACCATGCATTTTTTTACTTAATGCATGAACTCTATCTTGAAAAGATCTCCTATGCTTTTCATTAAAATCCTCATAAACATTATTCCCATCTTTATCCTGAGTAATCCACTCAACTTTCCCATTTAAATCACCTGAATCAGGACCATATTTCTTATGTGCTTCATACATAGTTATATTAGTACCATTCTCCTTATCTCTAACTTCTGTAGCATTCATTAATGCTAGCATTCCTGAAACTTGTATTTCATATTCCCCAAAGTACTGATTAAAGAATAATGTATTAGTTCTAAATAGTTTATTTGCTACACTTGCAGAAACAATTCTTCCATACTTATCAGTAAAGTCTCCTTGTATAGGGTCATATAACTCATTAAGTCTACCCATCCAACTTGTAGGACTAGGTTTACCAAAGTCTCCTAATGTTCCCGCAACATTCTCCATGAACTGAACTTTAGATTTTGCTAAGTCAGCAGCACTAAAGAATTCTGCTCCCGATGCTTCTATAATTAATTGTATATTACCTTGTAAGTTATTAGCCACACCTTTAAGTAAATCAGCTGCAATAGATGTTAGTGCAGAAAATCCGGTTATTGTGTTAGTTATTTTATCAAACTGTAAACCCAAGAGAACTTCTTTCTTTTGCATCTCTCCATATACAATCATATCAATAAATGCATCTAAATGTTTTTTAGTAAAACTTTCTCCACTCTTAACAATAAATTCTTCAAGGCCAAATCTCTTAGCCACTACATCAAATTGTTTCTTACCAGATACCTCATCAAATTTCGGATTAGCTCTTTTAGATATAACTTGTTTCATTAAAGATATCTCACCATTAACTTCATTCAGTGCGTCATACTTATTTGCCATTTGACTAAATAATAAAACAGAACTTAATAAATCATAGCTTATATCTGATTCATCAATATTTTGTGTAAAGAATATAGGTAAGAACTTCACAGCTTCCCCTCCCAAAGTTGCAATGTTGCCACCGTATTCTGTATCATAAGCTTGTATAGAAATAGTTTCTTTAATGTTAGTCTTTACTAGATTACTAATTCCTTCATCTAATAACCTTTCTAAATCTTTCTTAGGAATAGATGGTATTCTAGAACCTGTTCGTTGTGATTCAGGTAATAACTCTTGAGCACCGTAGTAAGTATCGGTAAGTGCTTTGTGATATTCTCCCATTGCATTCTTAGGCTTACCATCTTTGTTATACATTGCTAACCACTTCTCACTTATATACTTTGAAGAAGGTTCTTGTATCTCTTTAAACCTTTCATTGTTAAACCAGTTTGCGTATTGTTTTTTACTAATGATTTCTGCATCTCTTTCATTCTTCATCTTATCATCAATAGCTTTAATAGCTTCTGCAGATTTCTCTGTCATGTTTTCTTTATACCATTGCTTCTTTTTATTTTCCCAATTTCTAACATCTTGTTTTTCTGATGATGTTAATTGCTCAGGTATTTTATCTGCATGCGGCTTAGGGTTTTCAGCCCACCATTGGGCTTGTGCAGCTTTAAATTTCTTTCTATCTATTCTTTCAACAAAGTGTACCTCTTTCTTATATACTATATTACCAGCCTCATCTTTCTTAACCGTCTTATAATAATAGTTAGGATTCTTTTTTGATTGCACCGTTTCATATACAGGTACTTCTACTACAGTATATAAACCTTCATTAAATTTTTGAGGATTGTCAGTTGATCCCGGAGCTTGACTTCTGTATTCTAAATATTCGTCAGTCAATTCTCTTTTAATATTAATATCTTTTAATCTAGCAAACTCTAACTGATCTTTAATTGCTTTAGCAAATAATGCAACAGCACTATCAGGTGAACTAATTAATGGCCCTACTAAAAAGTCTAAGACTCCTTCTTCTATAGCAGCTTCTTTTAGTATCTTAATCATACCATCTTTATCTTGAGCCTTCGTGCTTAAAAGATCTATTTGTCTTTCTACTTTTTGAATAAGTCTATCTCTTCTTTTTTCATTAGTTACATCATTCTTTATTTTTTCAATCTCTGCTCGTTTTGCTGCAATTTCTTTTTCTAAACCTTCAGCACTGTATTTTGATCTTGCATCTAATAAAAACTCTGCTAATAAAGGTATGCCTTCATCCAGCATTCTTTGTCGTATGATATTTCTAGTAGTTACTGCTCTTTCTAGTTTTTCTTTCATACTTAATTTCACATTCCCTTCTTCATCTTCTTCAAACATTTTTTGTTCAGCGTCTTCGTCTAACTGAAAGAAATCAAAAAGATCTTCACTAGATATCTCATCTAATATATTATAACTGTTTGCATACTCGTTTATATTAGTTAAAGCTTCTATAAGTTCTTTTCTATCAACATCCTCTTTCTTTACATCAATCAAAAATTGTTTTGTTCTTTGCTTTAACTGTTGAGACATTTTATATGCTTCTTCGATAAATAGATTTATTGACTCAACTTCCTCTACAGCTTTCATGTTTTGTAAAAGTTCTTTGAGCCTATTTGTTTTTCTATCTACGTCTTTAACTTTCTGATTTGAAAGAATATTAATTCTTTTTTGAAGATATACTTTAGTCTTTTGAGCTAATCTTTGCATAGGATCAAGCTCTTGCAGTGCTTCTATTTCCTCATTAGTTAGATCTCCCTCTTTAGCATCTTCGTTTAAATCCTCTTGCTGATTGAATCCTTTTTTAATCCAAAGATCCATTGCAATTTGTTCATTGTTTTGTGCTTCTGAAAGAATCTCTTTCCATTCTTTACTATTTTTATTAGGACAAGTTGCCATATCAACATACAGTTTTAACAAAATCTTTATATACTCTAAGAAGTTCTTCTTGAGTTTCTGCAGATTCTAAGTTTTTTATAATTAAATTCATATTATAACCCCTTTCAGCTAAGTATACTTGCATAGCTGATGTATTAAGTGGTTTAACTTGGTTTAGTACATACTTTTTATATTCAGGATTTACAGGAGTTGTATTTGATTCAACTTCTTGCATCCCTGTTACTAAATTAACATTTGGCATAAACACAGCTCCAGTGTCTTCATCTATAAGAGTATATAGATTATTTCCGACTCTTTGCCATCTATGCGGACCACTCTGAAACATCTTGGGTTGTGCTCCATCATTAAGCTCTACTAATCTAGCATATGCTCTTAAGCTAGGTTCTATAGTTCTTTCTTCAACCTCTTCAGGTTTTTGCTGAGGAGTTATAATAACTTTAAAACTTCTTGGCTTACGTCCTTGTCTTAAAGATATTATTTGAGGATACTTTGATTGTAGAGTATTCATTACTCTATAATTTTTTTCAAAGATTTCTTTTATAGAGATTGCTGTTTGCAAAGGTCCTACATCTATACCTTTAATTACATAGTATTCACCTCTATGCTTTCTAATAACTCCTTTTAATGAATCCCTTATAAACTCTTCAGTCATATAAGGATTTTGTTTCATATTTGCATCAAAGTTTTCTATAGTATCAATACCTTCAGCTTTAACAATTTTAGATACCTCACTTAATGAAGGAATATAAAAATCATCATTAGCTTTCATAGAAAGATTCTTAGGATGACTTCTTGTATAGACTTCAGCTAAGAATACACCATAACGTTTCTCTATATTTTGATATGTTTTATTTGATTTATTTATACAAGCCATTACTTACATTTTAATATTTCAATAAATTGTTCCATTGTGAAACTTGCAGGAGCACTATCCCATTGAGCTTGAGCAAACTGTTCATTTCCATATCTTAATTCAAGATCTTCTTTTTCTTTCTTACTTAAGCTATTATAATAATTAGATATTGAAGGATCAATAAATAAACTACCTTGTATAGATTGCAAGTTATATGTTGCTTGAGTTGCAACAAAGGCTTCAGCCAAAGATTCTATAAACCAATTCTGACCTCCACTTTCCCATACAGTGTTCTTATTAGTAGGTTGATGAACTGATACATTAAGAAATGCTAGACCTCCTCTGTTTTGAATCTCTGAAAATAGATTTGGATAAGTATCTAGTTTATTAGTTAATATTTCTGTCATCAATGCAAAGTTACTACTTTTATCTTTAGAAGGTTTAGTAGTACTCTCTTTTTTATCTTTTAAAGCTTGGTATGCTGCCTCAGCATCTTGATATTTTTTACCTCTAACTTCAACAGGATATGACATAGCAATATTACCTTTTGATTTAGATAATTCTGTAGGGTTAGTAAGAGCACCTCCAAGACCTCTACTATTAGATGATATATCAATAGGTTGTATATCTACTTCTTCAACTTCTTCAGTTGGAGTAGATATTAATGATTTAGGTGTCTTAGGCATTCCTGGATCTAAATCAGCTGCTCTTCTAAAAGTAAGTGTAATAGTATAATCTTTTACTACTTTACCATCAGGAAGAGTGATAGGTTCTAATGCTTCACCTTTCTGTATAGCTCTTGGTGTATCATGTGCTAATTCAAATCTACCTTTTCCTTCTAAACCAAATGTATATATAGTACCTGCTTTAGTTGGTATAGTAACTTTTTTATCAGATGCGAATGATGCTTTACCTGGATCTTTAACATTTTCATAAATGTTTATTGCATTTCCTGCACCAAGTGTATATACTATTACAGGATAATTTTCTGCAGATTTACTTTCAGTAACATCTTTATGTGTAGCTACAGCTTGTCCTGGTAAATATATGTTACCAATCATTGCATCATAATTAGACATATCTATTCCTAAAGATTTTTGTATATCATCTATTATAGGTTGTAGTTCTGATAGTTCCGGTAATAGAGTTCCATTCTGATCTAGTTGATGATATGCATACACAAACTTATCAGTTTTATCTTTATTAGATTTTTCTAGTGCTGCAATCTCTTTCTTTCTAGCATTAGAATCATATGATGGAGAATTAATTTCTAAAGGTTGAGCAGAAAGTTCTACTCTAGCCCATCTTAATCCAAATTGGAACATCAAGTTAGCATTTCTACCTTTATTCTCTTTTATAGCTTGAGCTTTTATTTGAGGTTTAATAAGATCTAAAAACTTAGACTGTAATGTTTTTGTTGGATTTGTTTCAATAACTGCCACTCCATAAGGTTCAGATATAATTTTAACTCCACTACCTTTTTTAACATTTAAGTTATTAGGACGTTTAGGTTTATTTTGATCCAAATACTTATTAAGTCTTTCCCTAGCTGCATTTAACTCAGCTTCAGTAGCAGCCCCTATAGAAATACCAAACTCTATGAGTGTAATATCTTCTTCTAACTTTTGTAACTGAGAATCCTCTGTAGGAATTGAGTCAGTTTCTATATTTGTACCATTAAATGCATTAGCACTTTGAACATAGTTCTTATAAACATTAGGAGCTAAAAGTCTATTGGTAATAAAGTTGAAAATCTCACCACTACCTTTAGATTCAAGAGTCTTATTTAAGAAAGAATTAGTAGTATTACTCATAATTTCCATAAAAGTTTCTGGATTCTGTATCTGTGGAAAGTTTATAATACCTCTTCCAATACCATGCTGATATAGGGTTATTAAGAAAAAGTTTTTAAATATATCACTAATCTCTTTATTTTTAGCTTTATCTTTTACTTTCTTAACTGTCACATCTCCAAGTTGAGTTAACTGTTTGCTGTATAAGTTTGAAGTACTTGAATCAATTATACCTTTATCTCTTAATTCTAATAGATTATATCCAACACCTTTCATAAAGAATGAACTATTCAATTGTTTTAATACAGGATATCTTTCCATAAGTAATTTATTAGACTGTATCATCTTTACAACATCTTGAGTATAAGAATACTTAGTTCTACCCATTATGTATTTATGATTAAAGTTATTTAATAAAGCTCTTTTAGAAATAAATTGTTCATATTCAGTTTTATTTTTAAAATCCTTTACATCATATTGATTATACAAAGATTCTTTCTCAATTAAATATTTTACAAAAGAATCTTTATTTGTAAAAGGATCTTCATTCTGTTTAAATGTATCCAAACCTAATTCAGCAAAAGATGTACTGCTTTTATTATTTGATAGATATCTTTTAGTTTTAAAAATTGCATCAATCTTTTTAAAGTCTACTTTAATTTTACTATCTGTAAATTCAACAGGTTTTTCATAACTTAATTCTGCAGACTCAACAGGTAGGTTATAAGGATTTTCATTAGGAATAGTTTGAGGTAATCCTACAGTATCAGGCATTCCTGACATTGTATTTTGATAAATGTAATCTACTATAGCATTATTAAAGTTTGAAATAAATCTATCTACATCTTCTTTTCTTGTACCATATACATCAGTAACTCTTTTCTTAAATTTTTTATCCAAAAGAGAATTTACTAAGAAGAAGTTTATTCTAGAATTTAATCTTAATGGAAATAAAGGAATTACTATATCTTTATAAATCTCATACTTATTCATTGAAGATAAAACTGACTCTTTCATTAATCTATTAGCACCAGCTGTATCTAATTTACTAAAAGGATCCTTCAGTAATCTATTTAAATTTCTTTCATAAATATCTAATGAAGCCATAGTATCTAAAATACTAGTATCTGGATTAAAGTCAATTTCAAACTGTTCAAAATCTGAAGACAAGTTTTGAATTTGTAAAAAGTAAAGTAATAAAGCAGCTTGATCCATCAAATATTTTTGAGAAGCAATTGGTTCAAGTTTAGAAATATTATTTTGTAACTCTTCTACAGTAGGAGCATTACTACCATATGAATCTTTCCATAAAACATCTGCCAACTCATTAGGTGACCAAGCAAAAAATCTTAAACCTTTTTCTTGATAAACTCTAGTTTTATTTCCTAGTTTACTTTCATTAATAACAAGTTCATAACTATTATCTGAATTTTTCTTAATGAAAGTTTTTAAACCCTTTAGAGTTTTATAAGTTTTCCATTCGGTTTGTTCAGTGTAACCATCAAGATATTTTACAGAAAACTTACCATCTAGTGCAGATACCTCATTGCTATCTAATATTTTATCAAGTCTGTTTTCATTAGCAACATCCACTGCATTATATACAATAGCTCTTAAATTATCTGAAAGACCTAATAAAATGTTTTCTAAAACTTCACCTTTAGTGCTTTGCTGACCATTTAATACAGCCACTATACCTTTAGTTTCATTTAAATCATTAAGAAACCTTTTAATTATTGGTTGGTTTATAAGTGCTAAAGCAATGCTTTTATCTATTCCTGATTCTAACATTCTATTAAATACAGGAAGTGAATCTTTTGTAAAGTTCACATATGCAGGGAATGGGTTATTTCCTCTATCAAGAACTCCTTGAAAGCTATGAGAAAATGTAGTTGAAATATCTTGATTTGTTACAGAATTCTCGTGAGAAAAAGATATTCTACCATCAGATGTTTTTTGATATTCAAACTTAAAGTTAGGTACATAATTATATGAAACATCATCATCAATAAGAATTTGTCCAGGCATTGCCATACCTGCATATTTATATAGAACATGTTGTTTCTTTTTCTTAGCAAGCATCCCTAAAGGTTTAGCACCTCCTAATAACTGAGCAAACTTATTAACATCATAATTAATATTAGTTACTGTTGTAGGACTAACATATCTTTCTGTAGTATTCTTATTAGCTAAAGGATCAAACTCTTGAGCATACTCTTTATAAAAACCTTCAGCTTCATCAGATATTAGATAAGTTGCATTTGGTTTTGTAAGATTTGCATAGTTGTCTGCTAATGTTAATATATTTAGCTCAGTTCTAATTAATTCATTTTGAGCATAACCTATTTGGTTTTCAATTAATGCTTTAGTACTTTTATTTTCTGCCTTTAGTTTTGCATACTCTTTCTTAAAGTCAACTTTAATTGGAAAAGATCCATCTTTATTTATAGTAGGGAAAGATAAAAATAATGCATCAACATCAAAGTCAGAACCTTCTTTTGCAACAATTTCTGTAGGAACTACTACAGTATTAGCAGAAGAAGCATCTAAAAAGTGCCACACTTCAAAACCATCCTTTAGATTCAAATCATCTACAGGAATCCTAGGTCCTGTTATTCTAACTTTATCACCATGCTCTTCTAAAAACTTATCATCTTTTATAAGTTTATTTAAGTTTTGTCTTGTTCCAATCTTTTTACCTTTGTATTCAAGGTTTAATAAATTAATAAAATCACCATGGTTAATAGAAACAGCAATTTTAGCTAACTTTGTTTTTTCTCTTAGAGGATATCCATCTTTATCTTTTAATATCTTACCGTTTTTACCTTTTAATATATCACCTCTTCTATAACTAGGTAAATTATTACTACCTAAAAACTTTTTTATTTCTTTAGGATCATTAATAATCTTTGGATCCTGTTCATATTCAGAACTCCATAGTCCATTATAAAAAGTACTTGGAACTTGTATGTCTTTTTCTCCTTTTACTTTTTGTCTTACAAGTGCTTTTGCTATTCTATTAATTACAATTTTTTCAACTAACCCTGCTTCAGGATGTAATGAAAAATCTTTACTAAGTTGTTCATTAAGATCTACATCTAGTGCAGCTCGTAATTGTACAGGTACATCTTTTAATTCAAGCTCATCTCTTATAACTCTTATTAAGTTATCTAGCTTACCGACATATTTACCATCTTTAAATTCATAACCAATCTCATCTAAAAATTCTTGTTCATAGGCATCTGTTAAAGCATCAACAGCATTCTTATATTCATTATAAAATTCTCTATGTTTATCATTAATTTCACCTTCTTTGAATAAACCACTAATGGTCATTATTCTTTCTTGAGTTGGTTTAGTTATAGTCTTTTTTAATTTAGATGCTACCTTAGTAACATTTTTTAAATATCTAATATGAATCTTATTATTTGCTAATTTAGCATTTGGATTAATATATTTATCTTTAAAATAATCATTATCAGAAGGTAGATATATATCATCAAATTCACCATTCATTGTTAAAGTAGATACTTTTGAACCAGTACTCATTGTAATCATTTGAAAATTATTTTCAATCATGTACTTCTGCAATTTATACAATTCTGTATCTGATTTAGCAATTGTAGGTATGATAGGTGCAACAGCAAATTTATACATAAGAGTTGTATTAATTTCACTGTTCATTAAGGGACCATAATAATGCAGTTTATAAACCGGAAATGCTTCCTTTACTTTTAATGGATCAGTATCTTCACCTTTAATTACTTGCTGATATAAGTTTTCTTGTTCACTAGTCCATTCATTTGGACCTCCTAATTTTTTAAGCATCCTGTATGCATCTAACGTTGCAAATGCAGCTCCATCAGCTTCTTCAATTCCTTCATATGGATCACGATCTTTTTCAAGTCTGTATTTTATTTCCTGTGGAGTCAGTCCTGCTTTTTCATAAGCTTCTGTCCAACCCTCAACTAGTTCATCCATATATACAGTCTTTCTTTTAGGGTCTTTTATAACTCCTGTATTAAGAGTACCATCAAAGTTAAAGTCTTGTATAGTTTCATCATCTAGTTCTTTACTAAGCTCTTTAGCATATGTGTTAACATTTTCTCCCTGAAACACCTGATTAATAAAGTCTTGTGCATACTCATCATAAACAAAGCTATCTCCATTAGATGTAGAACCTGGTGCACGTTTAGTAGCTTGTTCTTTACTATGATTAAACTGAACAGCATCACCATGTATTAGATTAAACATTTCAAACTTATTAATGTAATCATTATAGACAAAAGCTTTTACTGAAACCATGTCTTGAGGTATAGATTTTATTTTACTTACATAGTTTTTATAAGTTTCTTCTGCTACTTGATTAAAATAATTTGTGATGCTTTTTGAAATTTCATCATAAAGTTTAGAATCTGCTTTTATGTATTCAACAATGTCTTCATTCTCATCTAAAGTTTCAGCTAATCCAGTTAAAGTCTTTTTAATATCTTTAGTTAAAAGATCATCTGTTAAACCAAAAGTTAAACCAGCTTTAGTACCTCTTACATCTCTATTAAATCCTATTGTATTTTTCAATACTTCTGGATTCTTTTTAAAGAAACTAATTCTATCAAACTCAACACCTATATAATCTAGTAAGTAACCTTCAATAGCCATTAACTCACCTTCACTAACTTCTAATTCATTTTGAAATAAATCTTTAGAAATCCATAGACCATCTGTCCCGGACTTTAAACCATTATCTAAAATCACTTGACTTTTTTCATTTGGTGCTATACCAAAAGCCATTCTTTTCTCAGCATGTCTAATAAACTCACCAATTCCTTTTTGCATCATTGTATTATATGCTAAGTAAAATTTATCTATAGGAACTAGATCTGGAGTATTAATTCCCTGAGCAACCATTTCATCAACCACTTCTAAACCTGCAAAAGCTAAAAAGTTTAATTCTCTACCTTTAATTTTTTTACCGGTAACTGGATCAAAAATAGATGCTATTAGTTTTGACCTATTTGTAAAGAAGTTTTTAGAAGGATCTAGAAAAGACATATGTGAATTAGTATCTGCCCAAGCATTATCTAATTCATCTAAATTATTTATACCATCTACCATAGAACTAACTGAACTATGATTTGTAACAGCAAAAGCTTTATTGCCATCAGGAAGAATTATATTTTCTACAGGAGAATCAAATCCATACTTAGACTGCAAATTAGCAAATAAATTAATAGTTGATACTGGTGCTAATATCTGAACTGTTTTAAAACTAGGAAGTAAATACATAAATTTACTCCATTCTAAAGTTTGTAATGTAGTAATAGGATCTTGTGTAAATCTACTTACTAGTATTTTTTCATTCTTACTTAAAGTTTCTTTTTGCGAAATAGTTTCTATGTCTTTAACTAAATCAAATAATTTATTTATTTGAACATCAGAGTTATCTATTGCAGTATTAATTTTTTTAGTATTGTCAAGAATAATACCTAAAGCATTTAAAAAACTTTTAAAATCTTTAGAGTTAATCTCTCCATTGTTATTGCTAAAAGACTTAACAAGCTTCTCTAAGTTTAAAGTTTGATCTTTAACATAAGGATTAGGAAAGCTTTTAAAGTAACTTTTAAAATTAGTTAATACTTTAGCTGCTGCTGGAGAAGATTCTTGTAGTACAGGTTCACCCTCTATAACTGATACTTGCCAAAACTTTGCAGATGGTCTAGCAAATGTATGCCAAAAAGATGAGCTAATATCAAATGCATAAGTATTCTTAATACCTTCTGGGCCTGGCAGTTTATAATCAACTAATTGTTTTAAAGCAGGAAATAATTCTGCTTCTTCTTTTAAAATATCAAATGCTTTTTGTCTATCTTGAATACCTCCAATACTTTTAGAAACCAAGTTCCAAGTACTTCTAAAGTCTTCTCTTTCATTAAATCCTAAAGAATTCTTTATAGGCTTTCCATTAGAATCAACTTTAAATAATCCTTTTAGTAGATAAATAACTTCACTATCTGCTAAATCATATAATGACTTTTTATTATCATAATATTCAGGATCCATACTTTCAAGACCTTCAGATACTGGTGAGTCTGATTCTCCTAATTCATCTCCTTTTTCATTTACTTCTTCCTCAACAACATACTTAACTTTACCAAATTCAAAATCTGAATTTTGTAAATGATATTTAATAAGACCTGTGGGTTTACCACCTTTTGATTCATAGAAAGGATCACCAAAGTTTTTTATTGAGGTTTCTAAAAGACGCATGTTATTTAAAACATTCTCATCTTCAATTGTTAATTCAGGCTCTGTAGCTTCTTTAACATCTACTCTCTCATATTTTTTTGCACCAGCTTTTATATAATTATCAAATTGAATTTCAGCATCTTCTAATTCAGATATTACAATTATTTCTGCTTTTCTATTGCTACCATCTTTAATAGTATTATGCACATAGTAATCACCTACTATTTTAACACCTTGCCAAGTTTCACCTTTAATTCTATCTCCTCTTTTCATATTAGGAGTTAGATTATCAAATGAATCAATTTGAGAACTTAAGAAAAAATATTTATTAGGATCTTTAGTAGAGTCGTCTTCATTTACTACTAAGGTTGCAACGGCAGCAGTTTCTATTCCTTCAAAATCTTCTATTTTACTTATAGTGTTTTCACTAGTAGAATGTTTATCAGTCAACTCAGCTAAAGTGTCTTTTAATCTTTTTAAAACTTCTTTATAAATCTGTGCTCTATTTCCTGGTTTTAATAAAGCAGATATATTAGCTCCTTTATATTTAGCAATTAATTCTGAATTTGTTGACTTACCAACTTTAACATCGTAAAACTTATCAATTTCTTCTGATATGATAGAATCTATATTACTAGACATAAAGTCAGAATCTTGTTTAGATAATACAGTTCTTCTATATTTTTCATTCTTTAATTTATCAACAGCAGTAACACCACGGTCTAGTTGATAAAACATAACATTATCTATACTAGCTTTATACTTATTTAAAAAGCCAGGATACTTTTCAGAAAAATTAAGTTTTGTATAAAGTTCATTTACAGCAGGTATAGCCATTGCATCAACCTTTAAGCTAGATACAACTGGTTTACTTTTTACACCAAATATAGCTTTTAAAATATTTAAGATTCTTCTAAAAATTCTATTTATTAAAGTGCTTTTTCTTTTATAGTTACCTTTCATGTAAGTTCTGAAGTCTTCTGCAAGAAATTCTTCAATTTCTAACTCACTCATATTTTCATAAGGCTTTCTTCCAGACTTATCTTTATAATTTAAAACAGCATTATATAAATCAATCTTTTCTTGTTTAGATAAAAACAGCTGTGTAAATCCATGAAAAGCTTCATGATACACATCTACTAAAGTTCCCTTAGCTTTATTTATGTCTATTCTACCTAAGACATCTGGATTTAATAATTGTGCTCCATCAATAATGAACTTTGCATATGCATCAGAGTTTGCAATATTTGCAGCACGGTTAAGCTCAATATATTTACTTAACTTTTTACCTAATTTACTATTCTTCCAAAAGTCATTTGCATTCTTTAAATCTTCTTTTGAAATAGTATCTGAAGTTAAGTTTCCAGATCTATCTAAATCAAGATCTAAAGATGTTTGACCACTTATATCATCCTGATTATCTTCAATATCTTTTTTATTTTGCTCAGGTGTAATAGGTGGGAATAAACTATTTAACTTTCTATTAAATTCTTTTACTTGTGCACTAGTAAAAGTATTTTGTAAAGGCCCATTATAAAGATCAAATACATCTCTAGCAAGTTGTTCACTATATCTATTTCCAGTTACTTGATCTAAAATATATGAAAGAACAGCATAGTTTTCTGTAGTTTGTTTTGGTAAAAGTTTTCTATACTTTTCTAAATTTTCAGAAAGGTCAATCAATGCTAATTCTTCTGCACTTAAAGTTCTTTTAGGACCCATAAGATCTGCATTAGGATCTTCCTTTTTAACTTCTTTATTTGATTCTTCAAATAGTATTTGCTTATTAAAGAAACCTTTTTGTGAAGCTTGTATTTCTACTATAGAAGGTTGAGACATTAAAAAATCTATATAGTTTCTAGATGGGAATTTTCCATCTCTATATTCTAAAAAGTCATTAGGTCTCTCTATAAGATCTGTATCATAATGCATAAAACTAGCACCTCCTTTTGGTGGAGCATAAGCATTATTTAATGCATCTCTAAATATATTTTTTAGTTCTTCTACTGATTCAGGATTAGTAACTACAACTTCACCCATAGGAGTTTTATCAATTACATCTCCGTTTTCAGCAATAAAGAAAGTATGTGTTAAACCTTCTGTTTTACCATCAACAGTCGGCCAACCTTCTTCTGTTTTAGCAACTTTATCAAATATTTGTATTGCTATTCTACCGTTTTTCAGTGGTGTTATAACATGTCTCCTTGCTGTATAAGTTAATCTATGTTTATTATTTTCCGGAATAAACTGAGAATAGAATTCAATCTTCTGTTTTCTTCCAACCTTTTTAGAAAAGAGCACATCTATAATTTGATCTACTACAGGTGTTACTCTATTTCCTTTTAACTTATAATAAGTACCGTTAATTTTTATAACAGTTGATCCAGCTTTAAAACCAAAAGAATCTTTAGGTAAAACTTTTAAAGTACTTAAGTCTTTTTCCTTTATCTGTCCTTGATCCATAAGCTCTTTAAGACTAAACTCTTTTTTAGTAAGTTGTGAATCTACACCTTCTGTCATTCCTAAAAAGTTTAGAACTACACCATCACCTCTTAAAGCTTTTTGTTTTAACTTATAAGCATCTTCAAGGTCTTTTTGGTCAACGTTTGATGTATCAACTCTATCTTCTATACCATAAATATCTTTTACAGTATAAGTATTTCCAACTTTTTGTATGTCTCTCATAAACTGAAAAACATATTTTCCATTTATATCTTTAGAATCAACAATATCTCCATTAAAATTAAATGACAAAGGTTTACCAGTCTCTGCATCAATGACTACAATTAAAGCTCTTTTGTTAACTTGAGTCACATCAGATTTAGCTATAGCAGCACTAGATAATTTTCTAGATCTCATGATCTCATCTTGTGTAGTAGAATCTAATTTACTAAAGTTAGTTCTACCTTCTGCTGTACCACCATAAGTAAAACTAGACATGTTAACTGCTCTAAGTGCAATCTTCTTACCTTGATATTCAGGAAACTGCAAAAGAGAACTTTGTAAATCAATTGACTCAGCTATCTTACTTAATGTTTTATTTATAAGATTTCTTTCAGGATTAATAGTTTCTGGATCAAACTTTCCTCCTTCAGATTTATACTCAGGAAAAGTTGCAGATAAAATTGTATTAGCTAAAAGTCTTGGACCACCTGATTTATATTTAGTATCAACTTTATTTACTGTAGCTCCTTTAGTATTGATTTTATTTTGTTTATTTATTTCTAAATTAACTTTATTATCTTTTTCAAAAAATTCAATTACATTATCAATGTTACTTTCAGGATTAGAGAACTTAGCTCTTAACTTAGTTAACTGCTCTACTCCAGTTATATTATCAATATTATCTGCATAATTTCTAGATATAACAAGGTCTAATATATCAGGAGTAACTGCTAAAAATTGAGCAGCTCTATCAGCATCTTCAGCCTTTTTAATTCTTTCATATAAGAAATCCATATATGAACTAACATTAAAAGACTTACCATTATCTAATTCAGCTTTTATTGCAGCTTTAGTAGAACCGTAAAGCCAATCAAATTGTGGTTGTCCAAGTGTACACTTTATCATTACCTTTTATTTACTAACATTTAAAAATACTGTCATCATTATAATCTTCAGGCTGATTATTCTGACCATCTAATTTATCTAAATTTTCTTTATCTGCTATATAATCTTCAAACTTTGTTTTAGATTCTTTATTATTATCTATTTCAGATGAACTTCTATCTCCAGTTCCTGGATCAGAAACTTGAATAGCTTTCTTATAACCATCAAGAGTTATAGTTTTTGTTTTATTATTTCCTTTACCTGCTTTCTTAACAGTTATAGTATTGTCTTTTACATTTGCATTAACAACTCTAAACTGATCACCACTTGATAAATAAGGTTTACCATTTTTATCTTGAAGAACATTTACCACATCATACTTTTTAAAGCTATCAATTTTTTCAGACTCTGTTAGATTAAATGCTAAAGTAGCTAAATCATCAAGTTGAGATTTATACATATTATACTCAGATGGTTTTAAGTTTACTTTATCTCTATCTAGTGCCTGATAGGTATCAAATAAATTATCATAGACTCCAGTATCTTGCATGTTTTCAATACTTGCAACATAGTCAGTAGAATCTATTTTATTTTTATCTAAAGCAGCTATTTGTTTATCAAGCTTTACTATTTGATATTTTAAATTTTTAATTTTAGTAGTCTTGTCTTTTACAGCTTTGTTATATATGCTATCTGCAAAAGGAAAAGTTCCTTCACTTTTATCTTTTTTAGTTTTTGCTAAATCAGCTTCTACTTTAGAAAGCTCATTTTGAATTTGTTCTTTTTCACTTAGAAGTTCTTCTAAAGCTTTCTCTTGTTTATTAGCGGTATTTGAAATTCTATTAATATTACCAGTATTAATATTTATTAAAAGTTCAGATTCTATTCCTGGAACTACTGCTGCAACATCACTCGGCATAACCTTAAACTCTTGAATTTCTGAACTTAATCCTTGTCCTTTTCTTTCTTCAGCTATAAGTTCTGCAGTTTGTTTACTTGTTGTTACAGGAATATTACCCTCCTGTATAGTTCCAGCTCTATAAACTGTAATAGTACCATCATCATTTTTTTCTAATCTATCAACTTGATCTTCTACAAAAGCTTTTCCTTCTTTAGTTTTAGCTTCTTTTATAAGATTATCTTTTGCTATTTGTGCTTCTGTACCACCTCCTAAATCTGTTTTTTTGTATTCTTCAACAGCATTTTTATAAGATTCTGGTTCAGCAACAGGTTTGCCTTTAGCTTCTAAAGCAGCTAATTCTGCATCATATTTAGCGTTTACCCAAGCTTTTACTTTGTTTATATCTTTACTATCTTCTTCACTAAGGTCATCAGTTGAATAAACTTCTTCATTAATATTTGGGTAATAGTAAGCTTCATAACCAGTTTCAGAATCTCCAGCTATAGGCATTGCTGCTTCAATTTCATCGTATTTATCTAATTCTTTAACTTCTTCCTCTGAAAGCTGATCTACTACTATTAAACTTATTTCTCTTCTTTTTTCTATGTCAGCTCTCTTATCTGTAACAGAATCTTTTTCTTCTTCTTTTTCAGCTTCAGTTTTTTGTCTAGCAAAACTATCAGCACTAAAAATTATTTCATTTTCAGATGGACTAAATCTACCTTCTCTAAAATGTTTTACAACATCACCGTCAGGTGTAACAACCATATCATAACCATTCTGGTTAACATTATTTTTAGCTCTTATTCTATAGTTACCATCATCCATTACATAAACACTGAGTACTGTAAGGTTGTGTTCATAAGGATTTCCTAATGCATCTTTACCAACAAAGAATGGAAAAGTTCTACCTGTAATATTATCAATAGTATTGTCTACTTTAGCTTGTCTTTTATAATCACTCTTATCAAAGTCAGCTAAATTTAATATTCTTCTTTGTATTTTTTTATAAGCACGTTGTTTATCTGCTTCAGTAATAGGTTTATATTTTCCGGTTTCTTTATCTTTTTGAGGAAGAATGATTTCATTTAAAATATAAACTTCACCATTACTATCTGTATAAGTAGTTTTGTAACCTGAAGAATTTCTATCACTTATAATTAATTTAGTTTCTTTTATTTCTTTAAAGGCTTTATTTTTTCTTTTAGTTACAGCTTTGTTATAAGCAGTACGTTCAGCATCAGCGTCTCTTTTTGCTTTTTGTTCAGGTGTTAATTTTGATTCTGCAAGTATACTTCTAGTTTGCTTAAGTTCTAACTCTACTTCATTAATTCTTTTTTGTGAAGGAGTTTCATCTTTTCTTAATTCTTCTAATTCAGACTGTAGTTCTTTTATAGCATCATTTAAAACCTCTTCATCATTCATTTCTTTTTGATCAGTACCTTTATCTATTCTAGGTATTTTCTTATCAATCTGAAGAACCATGTAAAGATTATTATCTTCGTCTATATATTTAAGATCTTTATCAGCATAAATAAACATTTCCTCTTCAAGAATTTCAGGAATTGCTACTAAGTCACCTTGTTCAGGTTTGCTAGCTAATGTAACTTTACCAGTTTCAGGATCTTCTTTAGTTTGTACAGGAAGTATTAAAGTTTCAGCATCAATCATTCCGTTACTTTTATTGTAAAGAAGATTTGCATATGCTCTTTGCTGCATACTATTTTGGAAATACTTTTTATAATTATATTGTTGTTTAGTTCCCGGTGATGCTACCTGATAACTATTCCATTTATTTAATGAACCCGTTTTTAAATCAGCAATATAAACTTTACCACTCTTATCTACAATAACTAAATCTAAAGAACCTGCAGCAGGTGGCAATAAATTACCATCTTTATCTGATAAATTATTATCTGCTAATGTTAAATTTTTTGAGAATACATAAATATCACCTCTAGACTCAGCTTCTTTTAATTTAGTTAAAAAACCGTTTTCACCAAACAATGTTTCAAAAGCTTCTTTAGTAATTTTAGTTGAGTCATAAGTAAAATCTGTAATACTAGCATCAAAAAAGTCTCTAACCAAAGCATCCAGAGTATCCCCTCTTTGTCTACCAGACTCATAAGTAATTCTTGGAATTATATCTGTTATGACTTGTTTTACACGTTCTAAATTTAAATCTTCAGTTATAGTAGACTCTTCTTGCAATTTTTTAATCTCTCTATCTAAATTTTCTTTTCTAAACTGAGACTGTTCATTTTCTTTCAGCTTAGTAAGCTTATCAATTTCTTTTTGATTTGAATTTAAAATATTACCTTCTGCTAAACTTAAAAGCTCTGATCTTAAATTATTTATTGTTGCTGTATTAAATCCAGGTAAGTTAGCTGCAGCAAGCTTATCTATGTAAGAGTTTATAGTAGCTTCATTAAAGTTAAATATTTCATTACCAGACTCATCTACTCTATTTACCTGTCTTTGTAATTTTTCATTAAATACAGGATCACTAAAACTCTCATTAAACTCTACACCAAATAATCTATTATTTATATCTTGATAACCATAATCACCATATATACTATTAACTATATTAGAAACTCTTTCAAAGTCAACACCTTGGAACTTATAGACTCCTTGGCTTGATATTATATCCATAGAATCAGCAAATACTGCTTTGATCATTTCTACAGACTTTTTCATCTCAGGAGTCATCTCAATATTTTTTGCAGTATCTACATTTGATAATTTAATCTTGTTAAGCTCTAATTGTTTTTTAACTAGAGCTAATCCTGAACCATATTCAGGAGATCCTTTTTCATATCTTTCACCATCAATACCTAAGAAATGAGTTGGCTCAATACCATTATTATAAAAGTCAATAAACTGACCTTCTGCAAAAAATAGTGGAGGAGCATGGCTTGCTAAAGTATTTAATAATTGATTATGCTCTACATTTTTTACTTGTTTATCAATTAAGTTTTTTATAAGACTTTCCATTTTAGCTTGAGCTTCTTCTTGAGCTTTTTGAGTTTCAGTTACAAGTTTTAAAAACTCTCCTGGATCATGTAGAATATTTATATAGTTAGCCATCATTGATGACTCTTCTCCAAGCTTATAGAAATCAAGAAGTTCATTAAAAGCTTTATCTAAATTTTCTTGAAGCATTGGAACAGCAGCATCTGTTGCAAGAGATTTTATATATTCATCATGTGCTTTTTTAAGATTTCCTAAAATTAAAACTTGTTTCTTTTCATCATCTATCTTCCCTACTTTCTTATTTACTTCTTTTTCAATTTGCTCTTCAGTAGGTTCTTTTACTCCAGATTCTTTTAAAGACTTAACTGCAGCTGCAACAAGTGGACCTCTATTATAAAACTTATTAAATTCAGTGTAAGCTTTTTCATACTCCTCTAAATATTTAATTTGATTTTTAAGGTCTCTTACTTTTGTTTTATTAGTGTCATCTTTATTTTCTTCTATTTCTATTTCTGATTTTAAAATATTTATCTGACCTTTAATTCTTTTGGTTGGTTCAAATATTACTTTAGAAGCAGCATAATCAACATCTGATAAAAGATCACCTTTTAAATAGTTGGTTTGAATAGAATTCATTCTTTGTAATGTATCCTTAAAACTTTCATTAAAGAAAACAAAATTTGTTACAGATTTATTCCAAGCTGATTGTAATGTTTTAAGAGATTCTTTCTCTTTATTATCAGCAGCAGTTTCTATCATTTCATCTGTTACAGGATTTTCTAATTTTTCTCTAGCAGTTTTAAGATTTTCATCAATAGACTTTAACCTAGCAATAGTTCTATCAATTCTTTCTCTATACTTTGGAGCTTCTTTAATATCAGATGAACCAACATCATCTATTAATTCTTCATCTGTTTGAGTTTTCATTTCTTCCAACTTATCAATGAAGACACCAAACGTTCCTGTCTTACTCATTACAGAAACAGTTTTAACAAAACCTTCTAATTCTGCATCAAGAGCTTCTTTTTTGCTACCATTTTTATAAATGTCAGCTATTATATCTTGCATGCCAACATTCATTAATCTCTGATTTAAAAGATCTCCTGTATTTATATTATTTAAGTCTTTAGCTAACTCTTTAGTAATTTTTAATTTATCTCTTTTCCATTTAACATATTCATCTTTATGATATATTCTATTATACTGAGTACTTAAAAAAGGTATTGCTTGATTTAAAGGTGCTGAGAACATACCCATTGCAAAACCTGAAGCAAAGGTTTTAAATCCTTCAGCACTAAGTTCATTCTTAATTTCATCTCTATAAACATTTGTTGGTACACTTCCTGTTTGTATTTTAAATGTCATGTCATTTACTGCATTAGCATACAAACTTGAAGAAACAACATTTGTTTCAAATGCCTCAGTGTAATATTTTTCAGTAGACCGTGCTACTATTTCTTGAAAGTTTTCTTGAAATCCTTCTGAGAAATTAGATTTAAAATAGCCTAATGTTTTAGCAGCTGTTTTATAACCTGGATTTTTCCACCAACTTTTAGCTAAACCTTTTAAGTTATTAGCTTCAAACTCAAAAGCTTTTTTACTATTGTTATAAATAACTTTACCTAAAGTTCCAAAATTTCTTTCACCTGCAGTAGCACCAATTTTATAAATATCTTCTCTTGTATTTTTTATAAAATTTCTTAAACCTCCTTTAGGAGATACCACGTTTCTAAAAGTTAATCTATTAGTTAAATATATTATAGGAGCATTAGAGTTAAATGTAGATAAAGAAGCTACTTTAGCTTGCTCTCTCATATCAGCTTGCTGTTTTGCAGTAGGTCTAACTCCAAAATCTTTGTAGTGCTTTTTATAAAGTTTATCAAACACTTTGTTCTCAACCATTCCTGCTTCTAATCTAGACTCAGATACAGCCATGTTCAATGCTCTCATATCTCTATATAAAGCACCTGCAGTTTTTGACATCGCTGCTATTCCTGTTACATACTTTCCACCATTAGAACCTTTATATAAAGCAGATATAGTACTTGTAGTATTTTCTAAAGGGTTGAAAAACTTTCCAGTTTTTTTAACTCCATTAAATAAACCTCTTGCACCAGGTACGGTACTAGTTGCTTTTAATAAATCTTTCACAGCTTTACCACCAGATCCAAATTTACCAAGACCTTTTCCAATACCTTTTATAAGTTGAGCAGTTCTTGATGCTTGTACTCCAGCTCCTAGTCCTCCAGAACCAAGAGTCATAGCACTCAGAGCAAATTCTTCTGCTATGGCTTCCAAAATTATACCTGCAGTATAACCAAAGTTCATTACAGTATTATTAAACCATGGGCCAACACCATCTTTACTTGACATTCCTATAGCTGCGGCTTCTTCATACTCTTTTGCATCAGCAAGATCAGCACCTCTAAAATCTCCACTAAATGCTTTTATCATACTTTTAGGTCCATCTACAAAACCTCTTTTAAATAAAACAGGAAATGAATGTCTATACATTCTACCCCAGTCATTCCATCCTGTAGTATGTGCATTAAAGTTAGCTTCATTATTTCTTAATGGAGAAAACCCTATTTGATCAAATGTTTTATTATCAAAAGTTTTTCCTCCAAACAAAGAATCAGAAGTACCAACTAATGCAGCATACCTTTTATAAAAAGCATTTCCATCAGGACCATTGTCATAATTATAGAACATTCCAAAATCTTTGTTTTCTGTTCTACTTGTACGTTCACTTTGATCACGAAGCATCTGTACTAAAGCATCCCCTTGAGTTTTAACAGCATAAGGTCCAGGAGGTTGATCAGGAAGACCTACAACATTTTCTTGTACTTGAGGAGCTGGTATATCAAATTTATTATCTACAGGTAAAGCTGGAAATGAAGTATTTAAATTATTCATTAATTGTGCTGCACCAAGTGTTGATGTTACATTTGGATCTACAGGTTCGTTTTGAGTATTGTCAAGATTAAATACCTTTTGCTCAACAGATTGCTCTTGTTGATTTGCTTGATCTTGCTGAGACATCATTTGTTGATTCATTTGCTCATTAGCAACATCTTGCATATTCTGATTTTCTAATTCTTCAGCCATATCTTAATTAATATCTATTTACACCACTAAAGTTACCACCTGACTTATTCCAGAGTTCTATAATTTGTTTATCTGTAAAGCCATTATCTTTAAATCCTCTTACTGCTTGTGCATTTTGATTATTAAACTGTTGAAACTGTTTCATCTGACTTGGAAATTGTGCAAACTGTTGATCAAGAGAACCTTGACCAGCTTGTGTATTATAAGTTGTTCTTGAAGGCATTGTTCCAGATAATAAATATTGTTGTATATCAAAAACAGGCATTGTATAAGATACCTCATAAGAATCTGAAACAGGAACTTTTGTAAAAGTCTGTGTATATCCTGGAGCATGTGTGTAAGTTAATGTTGCAGGTTTTGTAGGATCGTTCATTTGTTGTGTATTTAAATGAGTACCAATGCTGCTACCATAATATTTATCATAAACATCTGAATCAAACATATCTTGATCACCTATTATAGAAACACCATTTGTAAGTATTGCCTGACCCTGCTCTGCACTCCATAAACCTGCTTGAGTCACATTACCCTCTGAATCAACTTTGGTTGTATAAGCATCAATAAATTCTTTACCGGGTTTAAAAGTGTATGCTGATTTATTACCTTCATAGCCTATAGTTCCATATACTCCAACTCTTAAAGCATCCTCATCATATTTTGCCATTTCTCTATTGTTTAGCATTAATGAAATAGCACTCATTCCAGCATTTCTATCTGAAGTAGCATCATCTTTATTTACTTTATCACCAGCACTTCTTCCTACACCATTTAGAGATATTAAAAATCTTGATGAATCACCTAAGTCCATTTGATTTACATTGTCATAAATAGATCTCTTTACAGTATTTCCTCCATATGTATATTTATAAACAGATGAATTAGTACCATTAGGCATAACATTCATAAAAGTTGTTCTTGATGCAGCTCCTGCTCCCCCCTCTCCTACTGATGTTCCGTAATAGATAGGTCTATCTTTACCTATTATATTATTATTTTTCCACAGTTCATCACCGGCTTCTATAACATCTTCATATGACGGGTAATCCCAATTTTCTGTAATTACACTTAATATATTTTTTCCCCATTGAACAGGACCCTCTTCTGTTATAGTACCTATTCCAAGAAGATTTCCAAACTTCATTGCAACAGACATACCATACTGTCCCTGCTCCCAAGCTATTTCAGATGTAGCATCTATAAGATCTTGCCTGCCTCTCATTCGTGCCAGATCTTTAAATTTTTCCATAGCTTCTGCACTAATAGCTTTACTATTTATTAAGTTTTGTATATACTGTTCTTCACCTACTTTATTTCCAAAATCATCATAGGCATATGCATAAGCTTGTTCAGAAGGATTAGTTGATTTAGATGCATGCTCTGCTACTGCTGCATGAGTTTTATTCATCCAAGTTAAGTTGGAATTCATGTTCTGCAAATCCAAAAAGTTTTCTTGAACCTTTATTTCAAATTCATCTAGACGTGGTTGTGTTTCTCTGTTACTTATTAAATCATTATAATCTTTATTTTCAAAGATTGCAACTCTCATCCTTTCAAGCTTATCAGCTAATAAAAATGATATGTCTCCAACAGATTCACCATTAGGTCTTTTCATATCCCAAACATTAGAAGCACCTTTCTTTTGAGTTTCTTGTAGTAACTTATCAAAAGTTTCAAAAGTGTAACCATCACCTAATATAGATTTTTGTTGTTCTTCAGTAAGACCTAAAGGTGCTAATAATCCTATACCTTCATTTACAGATTGACTTGCATCTCTAAACTTTTTAGTATTATAATCAGCAGCAGCTTCTTGAAAATCTGTTGATGGAGGAGTAGTGTTAGGATCTTGTACACTATAAGGTTCATTAACTCCCTTTATTGGAACAACACTCATAGCTCCATTTTCATCCATATAGTATTGATGTGTTTTTTGCACCTCTACCAAATTCTTATAATATGCTTGTGTTAAAGCATCATTATTTTTTAACCTCCTTTGGTTTTCATCATGCTCAAACTGCATTTTTTTCAATGCCTTACTATTAGCAAAAGCTATTTCTTGAACCTTATAAGGATTTTGTTTTATAGTTTGTTCATAGTTTCTTTTAGCAAAAGTACTTGCTGCCAATCCTAAATCATTTCCTAGAAGTTGATTAGCTTCTAATGAATCAACAAAAGTTTCTAATTGTTTATAATCAGGAGTATTTTGACCTTGTGATCCTGATAATATATTTTGACCATCCTGAACCATTTTTAATGCATGATCAGATTCATCTAAAGAATTTTGTAGAACTTGTCTGTTTAATTCTAAATCTCTAAGAGTGCTTGCAGAATTTGCAGTTGCAGTATTATTCTTAATACTTTGATTTAATAAGTTAATATTATTATCATAATAAGACTTTCTTTCTCTTAAAGATTTATTTCTATTCTCTACACTTTGTTTATAAAAATCATAACGTTCTTTAAGATATTCTTTCTCAGCTGCTTTAGGATCTCCTCCATATTCTCCAGCTCTCTCATTCATAAAGTTTTTTCTTTTTAAATAAGCCTTTGTAGAATATAACTCTTGTACAGCAGGGTCACTTCCTAATCTAAGTCTAAATAACTCTTGTAAGGGTTCAGTTAGTTGCTCACCATTTTTAGTATGAATAACCCATTTACCATCTGCACTAAAGCTTGGAGTAACTCTATCACCAAAGTCTTTTGCTATTTCTTCAGCTCTACCGTTAATGTCTACCCATGGAGTATATGATATATTATTAAATCCAGATTCTCTAATTTGATCATATGGAGTTGCTTGAAAATCTTTAGTTTTTTCTTCAATAGCTTGCAATCCTCCTGCCCACCATAAACCTTTTAAGTTTGGATCAGTTGCATTCTTATAACCCATCCCTTTAGATATAGCAGTCTCTCTATTTTTAGTAGCTGCCATATCATACATTAAATTTTTATTTTCATAAAATGGTTGAAAAACTTGTAATGCCTGTTGTACATTTTGTTCTCTAGAAAGATCTAATCCTGCAACTCTTCTTAAGTTGAAATCAATTTCATTTTTTAATTGATCTTTTACTTTCTGACTTTGCTCATGTGTAGTATTTCCATATAATAATGAACCGTATACCTGATTTAGTCTATCCCAATTTTGGTCATACTGATTTTGTCTAATGCTTAACATTTTACCCATAGTAGTAAAATCAGGTTCATAAGCCTGATAACTTGGAACAAATGAGGTTACACCTTGTGGATATCTTGCCATTTTATCAAATATTTTTTAAATTATAAATATATTAACATTTTATAAGTTTATTAAACCTTTTAAGTTTAATAGTTATTAAAAGGATACATCATACTAGCTAAAACATAACCACCATTTCTAAGAAGAGGCTGCTGTTGATTAGCAGTAGTAGTATTAGTATTGGTAGTTTTATTTTTATTCTTAGGATTTCTTGCATCCATTTTCATTTTTACACAATCTTTATATGCTTGAGTTTCTGCACCATACGTTCTCATACATTCATTTAGTATATCTTGATCACCTTTAGTTTTATAAGGGTTAACTTTATAAGATGGTATAAATCCTGGATCCCCTTTTTTATAACCTATTGGGAAATTTGGATTTTGATAATTCCACATAAGTTTTTGTGTTAACTCTTTTTCTGCATCAGCTAATGCTAAACCTTGTGCTTGTCTAACTACATTTTGTGCAATTCTTTGTTTTTCACCTTGACCTATATTATATGCATCTGTTTTAAATTGCAGTTGTGCATTTTGAGCAGCTGCTTGTTGTTCCCTTGCCCTATTTCTAGCACCTTCTGTATTAAGTACATTTATATTGTAATCTGTAGTTGCTTTATTTCTACCACCAGTTGCATTCAAACCTTTATCCATCATTGATAAACTTTGAATTAATTTTTGTGATGCACTACCTGGACCTTGATTTATTGCTAAGTTTTGATTAGCAAGAGCTGAGAATATATCAGCATCATATCTCTCTTGTAATGCAGGTCTACCCATTTTAGGATCTATTCTTTGAGAAGTCATATAATCAACACTAGTATCATATGTTTTTTGAGCAATCATATTTCTTAATGCTGCATCTGAATACTGAGGTGTTTCTCCTTCTTCTTGTATTTCATCTTCTAATATTTCTACATTCTCATCTTCTTGTACAACACATTTAGGTTGTCCTTCTGAACTACAATCTCCATCTGCAGGTTTTGGCCATGTATGTAACACTTCTCCTGTTTGAGGATGTTTACAAACACACTCATTATCTTCAATTTCTCCCATTTCATAGTTAAGACTAAATTGTCTAGGACCAAATGCATTTTCTAAAGATGTTATAGTATTACCATCTGGATCATTAGCTATTTCACTTTCTCCTCTTAGATCAGGAATTTTTTGATCTGGAACATATTCTTTATGTAAAGTAGCTAGAGATTTTAAACTATCATAAAAATCTGGAGCAATTGCATTTACTTGATCTACTGAAAAACTATTACCTAAGTTACCTGCAGGATCTCCCCATCCATGATCTAAATAATTACCTGTTTGTTTTCCTCCTGCTGTTACTCTAGCTTGATCCCTTCTCCTTTGATTTCTAGTAAACGGAATATAATCTCCTGTAGCTGGATCTAGTATACCTTTCTTTACATCAAACTCTGCATCAAGAAGCTTTTGTTTTTCTTCATAGTATTGTTTCTGAGCAGCTTTAAGTTCACGAGCTTTAGAACAAGGCATTGTTACATAACCTCTAGTTCCTTGATCAAAATCACTTATTGCAGTTCCTCCTCCTTCATCTGGATTTTGTTTACCACCAAAATCTATTTTAACTCTACACATACCACCTTCACTACTTACTTCACTACCACCTTCGTCTCCTTGATAAGATGGTAACATATCTGCATAACCACCATTAGCCATGATAAAAGGCATATCATATCCTCCTAGTTGCATACCATAAGCAGCCATAGGTGTTCCACCATATCTAGCCATAGGCATAGGCTGTTCCATCTGAGGTGGCATCATTTGCTGTTCTTGTTGCAATACTTCTTCCATCTGGTTAGGATCCATTGCACCTGGAGGAGCAGCTGGAGGAGGACCTTGTTGTTGCATAGCCATCATTTGTTCAGGTTGCATTTCCTGTTCCTGTGGTAATATATCTTCTTCTTTTAATCCTATTGACTCCATGTAAGGTTTAGCCATTTCTGGAATACCTTGGGGAAATCCTTTTTTAGATTCTTGAGCTAAAGCTAAAGCACCAAGCTTTATAATAAAGTTTTTGATCATTAATGTAGCAGTTTCTCTTTCTTTTCTATCAGAATCTGGATCCATTAAGATTGACTTATACTTATTTATGTCATATGGTTTAGCAAGTTCAGCAGGAGTGTATCCTCCTTTCTTAGCTTTTTTCCCAAACATTTTTAAGATTCTTGGATCAGTTATTTTCATTGACTTAGTGTCACTAAAGATAAATGTATCATCCGGAAGATCTAAAGGTACTCCACCATTACTATGTCTAGGACCTTTTATAGTATAATGATCTGGAATACTTTCTCCTGATATAGGACCAAATGCAGTCTCTCCACCTTCAGCTTCTAAATTAGCTTTATCTCTAGGAATTGATGTAAGTGTTTTTCCTGTTCTTGCTTGAGATAAATTACTTTTATCACGTCCACCACCAAAATAAGATGTAGGATTTACATTCAAAGCACCTGTGGCAGTTTGACCACCATATGCAGCTTTTTCTAATTTATTCTTACTTGGTACTTTTGTTATTCTAACTCGCATATTTAATATTATAAAAATTCTACATTACCTCCATTTGCTAAAATTTCAGCAAGCTCTTCTAAAGTTAAATCATATTCTTCACCTTCCTCATACATATTACTTACGTCACCTCCATACTTTGCTGAAACATATTGTACATCTGCACGGTTATCTTGGTATACTTGATCTTTACCTTGAGTATTAACTTTCTTTAATCCTAAATCTTCACCATAATTTATAGAATCATCTAAACCTAAATTGAATCTATCTTTCTCTCCCGAAGAACTTCCAAGAGTGTTAGCAAACTTTATAACATCATAAGAAAGATCTTTACCCATATTAGCAGTTTCTGAAAGATTAATATCATAAGCATTATCTATAGCAAATCTTGCTTTTCCTCCTTTAGTTTCTTTAGGTTTATTTTGAGGACCTATCATTGGTTGTTCATCACTAGGTCTTTCTATAGTATCAGGTATTCCATTATTATTTTCATCTATCATTGGAGGTGCAGCAGCTGAATAAGAGAAATTAGAACCACCTGTCTGAGGACTAGCTCCTGTATTTTGAGGAGTAAACTGAGGATTTGCTTGAAAGTTTGCAGATGATTGAAGTTGAGTCTGCATGTTATTGTTATTACCAAACATATTCATCATAGTATTAAGTCCCTGTCCCATAGGTGTATTACCATATGGATTAGGTTGCTGATCAGGATGAGTTCCACCATGATTAAAGAAACCACCGTATCTCATATTATCAGAACCCATATCTTTACTATAACCTCCTGCTTCTTCTTCTGTAAATCTATTTAATGGATTCATATCTTCACCTCTTTTATCATAGTATGGTGCATTTTGATCTCCTCCTGCATCAGGATTTAATCTTCGATCTCTATCTGCATTCATCTTTTCAACCCATTCTGCATTAGCTGCTTCTTCCATTTCTGGAGTATAATCTTCATTATAATTATAATCATCACCAAACCCTCTTCTTCTTGCTTTTCTAGCATCTCTAAAAGCTTTTCTTTCACCACGTATCATTTTTCTTGTAGCCTTTCTACCATAGTTGCCATCTTTGATACCTCTGATAGTTTGTCTAAGTCCTGCACGGTTTAAAATCTCACCAGTTTTAGGATCTCTTATAGTTTGCTCAGGTGTATTTACACCATCACCCCACTGTATATAAGCTTCTCTTTTAGGAAGTCTTAGACCTGTTTCCGGATCTCTTCCTCTAAACATGCCTCGTTTTATTACTCCAGCTTTACCAGACTTCATTAAACTTGCAAGAGCTTCTGGTGGTAAGTTTCTAGCAAAGTCATTTAAAGGTGTCATGTATGTATGAGTATTAAATATTGAAGGTCTTTTTCCAAAGGCTGGATTTATTCTACCAAAAGCATTATATCTATCAAATCGGGGATTACCTTGTGTAAAGAATGCACCACCTGTAGGATTATATCTATATCCTCTTACTTGTGGTCTCATTCTTTTTTTAGTAGTTGTAGTAGTTGTAGTAGTTTGATTACCATCTTTATCTACAACAACTTCATTTGTATTTTGATCTACAACTTCACCTTTTTCATTTAATTTAAAGTCTTGCCACATGTCAATTCTAGGACTCCACGTTCTTGCATAAGGACTATCTTTATAAGTATAGCTAGAAGGATCACTGCCATAACCTCTTCTTGTATTTAAACTTTTATAAACATCATGTTTACTTTTATCTAAATGAGATGCATAACCTTCTTCTCCCATCTTAGCTAATATATCTGCTTGATTTTCAGTATAAAGTTCTTTTAATTTAGCTATGTCAGCTGGATCAGAACTATCTACTGTAGCCATATCTGTAAGACCTGCATCTAAAAGTAAAAGATCTTCAAAGTTTCTACCAGTGTTAAAACTGTAATCAAGTAATCTTCTTTGAACATCTAAAGGAAACTGTTGCATGTCTCCATATCTAAATTGATCAGATAGTAAAAACTGTCTAGCTTGATCTCTACTTATATCTCCTGATGCAGGAAGTATGTTTGGATATTGTGTTCTGTATTTATCTTGAATACCATAGTTAGATAATCCTAATCCATGAGGACTTCCATGTGCAGCTTCATAATCAAGAATATAATCTAATGCTTGATCACTTATTCTTGGTATTTGATTACCACCCTCATCTCCTTGATATGTATCTAGTTGTCCACCAGTTGCATAACTTTCTATATTAGGATATTCTTCAACAGGTCTAGGTTCTAAATAAGGTTCTATCCAAGTACCAGTATCCCAATCATAGTATTTTTCAGGACCTCTTTTACCTGTATTAGGATCTATGTTAGCACTAGGATCTTTAAATCTACTAGGTAGAGGATTTGTATTATACATCTCTTCAGGATTCATATCATACTTATCTATCATGTATTGAACTGTTTCAGGACCACCCATTCTACCATAGTATTCTCCTTTGGTTTCACCTGGAAAATAATCTAAACTTTTATTATCATATAAAACTTGATCTGGTACAACATTTGTTCTTGGTTGACTCATTGACCATGCTTGAAGTTGTTGATCATAAGAACCTACAGGATTTCTTGCAGATGCAGGTGACATATACATTGTAGTAAGCTCTTTATCTCCAAACCTGTCTCCAGCTGCAAAAGCTGCTTCTGGATTATTTGCATCTGCATAAACTACATTCATACTTTGTTGATGAGGTCCTATATGAGGATAAGCTTTTAATGCAGCATCTCCTAATCTACTTTCATCCCCTTCTTCAAAATAAGCTTTGTTAGCTGCAGCAACATCTTCAGCACTAAAAGCAAGAGTTCCATCTTCATTAAGTGCATAAGGCATTTGATCCCAACCATGATAATATGATGGACTCCGACCTGAGAGAGTTTCTTTTACAACTCTAATTTGATCATTATGTGGACCACCATGTTTCATAAAAGGTATGTAAGGATCATTTATATCTTCTCCTTGTGGAATACCTGAGTAAGCTTCATCTCCTCCATATATAAATTTATATAAGTCAGGATTAGTTGAATCTACAAATCCACCTATTTGGGCTGATGGCCTCCCACTACTCCGACCCATAATCATATTCATTATCTCTGGATCGGGAATAAACATATCTAAATTCATCAATGGATTAATCCCTTTCATACCCTTAACAGCTCCTTTCATAACCTTTTTTGAACCTTTTAAAAACTTATTCCACTTACTAGGTGCTTTAGCTTTAACTTTAGGTTTAGGTGTAGTAGGTTTAACTTTAGGTTTAGCAGTAGGTTTAGCAGCAGGCTTACTTTTACTTTTTATTGAACTTTTATTTGAATCAAGCCATGAGTTAAAAGATTGAGTTGTTCCAGGTTTAGGAGGTGTAACTCCTTTTGATTGTAACCATTTTAAAATAGAAGGTTTTACAGGTTTACCAGCTTTAACAGATCTAAAGACCCATTCCGCAGTCTTATATAGTGTTGTAGCTCCTGCAACAGACAGACCCATTTGCATCCATGCCGGCATACCTGGTTCATCTACTTTAGTTGGAGTAATTTTAGTTTTGGTTACCTGTTGTTTATTAACAGCATTCCAACCTTTTACTGTTTTCTTTACATTGTTTATATACTTAGGATTAGTCTGAGCTAACTCCATAAATTTAAGCATATCTTTTTCTCCTCCAGGTATATCTTTTTGCATTGCAAACAATGCACCCAAAGTATTTAAATCATCATTAGAAGGATTACTTACACTGGAAATACTAGCACTTGCTGGATTTTGACGTCTTTGCCAATAATTTGTTGTATTAGTTTGTCTTCTAGTATGAGTTTGTTTATTACTAGATTCTGATTTTGCAGGAGCCTTTCCTTTCTCAACATCATCCCAAGTAAATGTAGTTCCTTCATCAACATTTTTAGAATCACCTTCTGCTTGAATTTCTGATTGAATCAATTCTTCTCCAGGAGCTATTATTTTTTTAGCAACGTTAGTATAATAACCTCTACCATTAAAAAAAGGATTTGTAATACCGTCATAAAAATGATATGGCATAGGAGTAGCATTCTTCCAAGTTATATCAAAACTTCTAAGTCCTAAACCAAGAGGTCCTTTTTCTCCATGAAATGTACCTTCTTCAGCAAATAAGAAAGGATCTAATCCATATCTTCTAGCTTGTCTACCTGCTCTTCTTCTTTCTCTTAGAGCTTGTCTATTAGCTCTCATTTCTTGACGCATTTCTCTACCAGTCTTTGCTTGCATCAATTCATTTTCAGCTTGTTGCTCAAACTGATGAGTCTGAACACTATCATTTATACCAGATAAAAAACCTGAAACTAAATCTTTTCTACCACCTTCTGGTATATCAAAAGTATTAGATCTAAAAGTATTTTTTACATCTAATCCATCTTCAGTATCTTTATTTGCTTCTAAACCTTCTTTTGCTTTCTTAAGTTCTTTAACTCTTCTTTTTACAAAAGCTCTATCAGTTTCTTCCGGAACTTCTTCAACCTCAACATCTTCTTCCTTCATTTCCATATCTAATTCTGGAGCATCAGGAGTTTTAACTTCATCAGGAGAAACTAATACATTAGCTTCTTCTTCTGAAATTCCAGATTCTACTAGTGCAAATTTTATTTTATCAGAGCTATGACCATCTTCTTGTAAAGCTTCAATAATTTCTTCTACAGATGTTCCAACTTCTAAAGCTTCTTTTACAGACATTATCAGTTCTTGCATTTCTTGCTGTGCTTCCATCATCATTCTTTCTTCATCTGATGGTTGAGGTGGCATTCCTTGCATAGGTGGTTGACCTTGAGCTTGTTGCATCATTTGCATTTCTTCAGGAGAAGGTGCTCCCATAGGCTGTTGACCCATCTGCTGTTCTTGCATCATGATCATTTCAGCTGGAGTAGGTTGTTGCATTCCAGCTTCTGCTTTCATTAAGAATTTTGCAGTTGGATTTATTATTCTACCATGCTGACCACCAGCTTTATATATTCTATATTTTTTCTTCTGTGCCATAATTTAAATAGTTATATATAATATACTAAATTTTAATTTATTGTTTAAACCTTTAAGGTTTATTATCAGGACCCGTATTAGTATATTTAGGATCAAAGAATCTAAAAGACTCACGGTTAAGAAGCTCAACATCATCAGGTGCTGGAATAAGCAATGCTCCTCCTGTATACCCTGCATCATTATAACCTTCCCATTGTTTAGCTTTAAGAACATTATTCTTATTAGCTTTTGGTTTAGCACTAAATGAACCTACATCATGATAACCAATAGTAAGTTGTCCAGGTTTAAGATTATATTGTTTAGTAATTGAGTTTCCTTCTTTTTGAATACTATTTAATGAACCAGCAAAATCTCTAACAATAACGTTACCATACTTATCTTCAAATATAAATACTACAGAACCTCCACTAAATCTAGAATAGCCATCTTTGTTTTTAAATAATAAAAGAGTTCCATCTCCATCTTTAGTAGTTACTTCATGTACACTAGATTTAAAACCTTTAGGAGTTTGATCTGTTTTAAAATCAATATCTGAAAAATTTAATTGTCTTAATGGTGTGTTTACTATATCTGTTTCAAGAATATCATCAGGTTTTTTATATTTTAATCTAACCCTATTACCTTCAAGTTGTTCAAAAGCAGGTATCCAATCATCATTAGCAATTGCATTTTCAATAAAAGCTGCGTTATTTTTATGACTATACGGATATTCAGAATCAACACTAGCATCTAATAAGAAGTGAGCTACACCTAATACACCTTCATATTCATCAGAATCTTTTCTATGTTGTTTAGTAGGAGCTGTTTTATATACAAATCCTTCACCATTATCCCATTGATTTCTATAAGCCATTAAGTTATATTCAGGTGCATAAGAATCTTTTACATCACCTATTCTTCTAGTAAAAGTTTCAGGTGCAGGAGTTTCTTCTACAACTTCTTCTGCAACGTTACCTAATTTAAAATCAGGAGTATCAATTGCTCCTACTTTTTCAAGACCTCTTCTTAACCATTGTTGTTCTACATCAGTTAATGTTTTAAATCTAAGACCCATATATTTATTAGGATTCTCATTTTGATCAAGAATTTTTAAAGCAAGTTTTTGACCATATTTATTATTTATTAAAGCTTCATAGTCTTTATTTACTATATGTGATCCAAAATTATATAATGCTTCTGCATCATTTGTTATATATCCTGGAAGTATAGATGTCTTTTGAAGTTTATCAACAACATCTTCAACTTCATCTGCAATAAATTTTGCCCCATCTCCTATTTGATCAACAACACCTGTTACTATGGGAAAGTTTTCTTGCATAAAAGGTTGTGTAACAGTTTCATAATCAGCAGTTTCAGCATCTCTTAGTTCTTGCTGTTGTATATCATAAGGAGTTCTAAGATCTCTAAATGTTGAAGCAGGATTAGATGACTGAGACATTGGTTGTCCTGTTACAGGATCATATAGTGTTTGTGGTTCAACAGACTTCTGTTGATCTATATCTTTTAATCTTTGAAATAAATTTTGATAATAATCATCTGCTTCATTTTCTGCAGGAGCTTGATCAAAAGGATTACCTTGTGTAAATAATTCTTCATTAGACTTTAAATATTCTTGTCTTAAATTATCTCTCCACGGACTTTCTACAACTTCTTCAATCTTTTTTTCTCGATTTGATCTATAGTCTTTACGTTCTTCCTCAGCTATAATATCAAAAGCTTCAGGACTTAAATCATCAATAGATATTTCACCGGATCTATATAAATCTAGTTCTATTGAAGTTCCCTCATCATCAACTTCCATTGATTCTTCAATTGATTCTTCTATAGGTTCATTTGTTTTAAAACCAAACATTTTCTGATGTTCTTCCTCTGTAGTCCAACCACCACCATCAGAATCAACTGCTTCTTCCTCTTCTTGAATAATAGGTTCTTGTAATTGTTGCTCTCTTTCTTTTCTCCATGCTTTACGTTCTTTTTCAGCTATTATATCTATAGCCTCTGAACTTAGATCATCAAGGGACATTTCCCCAGCATCATAAAGATCTAACTCTATAGATAAATCTTCATCAATTTGATCTACATTTTGATTTACAGCTTCATTTGCTAATTCTGGAAAATATTGAAGAATACCTCGTCTGGTTCCCATCAATGGAGCTAAGTCATCTAAAGTCATTCCTCTATTTATATATCTTCTAACCCTATCCATCCATTCTTGTCTGTGAGAAACTTCAGCTTCTTCCTGACTCATTTGAGGACCCTCATTAAATATTTTAGATTTAATAGCATCTAATGCATTACCTCTAGCTGTTATCCAATCTTCATTACCAGTTCTTCTAGTTAAATAGTTATCACCATCTTTTTTATAATCCCAACCATATTCAGAAACTATTCCCCCATCTTGCTTCTCCCAACCTAATGTTTTTCTTGTCCAAGTATTTCTTTGTTTTAAAGGAAGTTTTTTCTTAAGTTTCTTGTCTGTGTATTTTCGCACATATTCTTTTTTCATTCTATCAACATTACCCTGATGCATTGCTGTAAAGAATTTTTTAAATTCTTCAACTGGAAGACCATTAAAATGATAATCAGCTCCAACTACTTTTTCATTAAGAGATAACTTATCATAAGAACCAGGTCCAAATTTTTTATTAAATTCATTTCTAAATGCATTTAAATGAATAGCCATATCTTTATCTAAAAGCATGTCTGCTTGCTTTTCACTTAACCCTCCTGCAAAAGCTTTGCTGTCTCTTTCTTTATCTGTAAGTTTATGACCATAAGCAATTGTTCTATTACCTGGTTCTAAACTTCCATGTGGGTACCATCTACCTCCTTTATAACCTACTTTTGTTGAATTTTCATTTATCTTTAAATCATCTTTCCAAGCAGCCATTACAGCAGCATCATCATCTCGTTTCTTTTTCTTAGCTTCTATAACCTTATTTATTTTTGTACCTTTTGCTTTATTTTTAGCAGCTTTTGCAGCTGCATCAAGTAGAGAATTAGAAGCTTGTCTTGATGGAGGTTCATAAACCACTCCTGCCTGATCAAGAAAGTCATACATTGTTGGAAGATCTAATACAGATGATTGTGTTTTAAGACCAGGAACAAGTATTGATTGTCCAGGAATGAGATGATTTCTTGCTTTTTCATCTAAATTAGGATTACTTTTAATAAGCTCATCCCAGTCAACATTAAAGTCATTTGCAATACCATAAAAGGTATCACCCTTTTTTACCTTGTAGGTTCCACCATCATTACCTACACTACTTCCTCCAAGAATACCTTGATATTTTTTTAATCTTTTCATAATTCTTCTAAGTTATAACCTTTTTGTAATAAATCCAATACTTCATCTTCTGTAAGTTCAGTATCTATAAAACCTCCATCTCTTTTATTATCAAGCATGCTAGTTGCTACAACAGGACTTGCTACAACAGGTGCAAGTTTATTTAACACTTTAGCTAATTGTTCATATCTTGAAGGATCTGTAAAATCTAAAATTCTAGTTGTTGATTGAACATGTCCATGCTTATCTAATTTACCATCGTGCCAAGAAGATTTTTGAAAATAACCTCGTGGTGTTTGTTTACTTAATTTTTGAGATTGTATTAACATATCTTTAGTAACTGGATCAAACCAATCTTTTAGTAAACCTTGTTGCATTAAAGTTTCCTTAAGCTCATGAGCAAATGGTATAGGTTCCCCACCTTTTAAAGTATTTATTCTAATATCACTTGCCATATAAGGAAAGTTTGCATCCTTATAATGTTTATATTTATCAAAAAGCTGACTCTTTGTAAGACTTTGATTTTCTACAGGATCTAGTTTGCGAAGTGTTTCTACTAGTTTTTCACCCATTTCATCTTTTTTTATAAAATAATTATGAGCTCTCCATGCTCCATCATTATACTTTTGTCCTTTTGGAATATTTTTATAAACATTAGGTTTTCCAACAGCTTCTATTAATTCTTTTTCTATAGGTATGTCTCTACCTGCACTAGCCATATGCCCTAATTCATGCTGTATTACAGCAGGATTTTTCCTTGTTACATAATTAGGGTTAAAGCCTAAAACTACCTCTTTATTAGTAGGACTAAATGTTTTATTTATGTTGGCTACATATTGTCCACTCTTATCATATAAATTTCCTAATTCAGGACTTCTTCTATGCCAAGCTGACATTTCGATGTCTGCTGAATAGTTTTTAGTATTATAAAGATTTTCAACTTCATCAATTCTAGCATTAGCAGCAGTCTCAGCCATTTCATCTAGTTCTTTTGCAGTTAGCTTACCATCTTTATTAAGGGTTTTATTTAGATAGGCTTTTTCTTGCTCTTTTAAAAGCTTAAAACCTTTCTCACTTTTCATTCTATCCAACTTAATTTTTACTTGCTCATCTACAATTTTAAACTTCTCTGGAGGTAATATTAACTCATCCTCTCTAACAGAATATTTAGATGGCTTTTTTTGCAACACTCCTATTTCTCCAGAGTCAACTTTTTGTAACATTTTACTTACTTGAGTTTCATCATTTGCATAATCTGGAAATTTTTTTAACCATGCGTTATAGCTTTCATCTGTTATATATAATTTACGGTTTAAATCGACCATACCCTCACTATTTGCAACCTTTTCATAGTAATTTGGTTTTCTCTTAAAAGCTTTACGTGCTTTAGAGAACCCTTTAGTTATAGCAGGTTTAGTAAACTTAGTTACAGGTTTAAGAACCTTTGTAAAAACAGAACTTATAGGTACTGACCCAACTAGATCAAGAGTTGTACCTAATGCATTCATGTCAATAATCTTATCAAACTCAAAGTTGCCATCACCAAGAGTGTAATCATAAAGCTCTTTACCTGCAGTAATTGGAGATGTTACAAGATCTGAGTATGTAGTACCAATATCTTTTCCAAAACCTATAGGATCAGTGGTTAGTTTATTATATGTTCTTATTGCAGGATTTATAGTTAGTTCTTTAGCAAATTCTATATGGTCATCAAATGGTCCGGGTGATGCATCTGTTACTTCATAGCCTTCTAATTCTTTTTTCTTTTTCTCTTCCAATCTTTTCATAGCTTCATAAGGTATATGAATTGAAGGACCTGGTTTTCCAAGGTTTCTTTTAAGATAATTAGGATTCTTTGCAACTTGATTATAATACTCTTGTACTATTTGCTCATCACTTTTCTTTGGTATATTTAAATATTTTACCTGACCTTCCATTAATTGGTAGATATCATCATTTGACAACTCTTTATTCTGAGGCTGTCCAGATATCCAAGATAAAGCCTTAGATTTTTCATCAGCAGTAAGCTCTCTAGGAGTATCATACATAAAGTTGGCTAGATCTTCTTTAGAACCATCTATTAAACTTATAGGTAAACCATATCCATCTTGAGTTGAAGCAGAAGAGTCTTGAACTGATTTTTGAAAATTTTCTTCATCTATTCTTTTTTGTTCTTCACTTCTAGTATCAAACCCTTTAAATTTAAATTTATCATTAAGGTCAAATTTATTACCTGATGAAGATGTATTTAATAAGTTTTTACTTTGTTCTTTAATTTTTTTTAATTTCTTATCTGATTGTTTTTTATCAAACTCAAATTGCATTTTTGTAAATGCAAATGGATTAGGATTGTTTTTATAATTTTTTTTGTTATTTGCTATTGCAATTTTTTTTGCTTTAGGACTTAGCTGATCTAAGGTTTTTCTTCCTTCTTCATATTGATATAACTCTCTGTCTATTCCACCTGGATATCCACCATCTTGAAGTTCTTCTAGGATATAACCACCTTTTAAATATTCAGCAACTTCCTTTTCAGTAAGCTCTATATCTACAGAACCACCTTTTTTTGCCATTTGCATGTCATCTCCTTCTACTTGAGGAGCTTCATTCTTAGATATGTTGTTTAACATCCACAGTATCTCATCATCATCATATACCTGTTGAAGGTCGTCTAAAGGTACCAATCCCCTGTCTGTATGACTTCTTCTTCTTTTTAGTTTATTAAAAATTTTCTTATCTACTTTTTCTGTAAACGGATCATATATGCCTGCCTTTTGACCTGCTCTTCTAATTTCCATTAACCTTGCTCTAGTTTCAGTAGGATTTGCAATATATTTGCTAGTTTTAGTTTGTAATTCTATAGCATCAGGATAAGTTTTTGCATACCATTCCAATTTTTGTGTAGGAGTCTTTACATGAGAAGGAAACAGTCCATCGACTTCATAAGTTGCTTTAAGGTTATTCCAAACTCTACTTTTATCAAATTCAGTAGTTGCATTTTTATTCATATATTTTACATCAGAAACAGGAATTAATCTGTTTAACTTTTTATTCCAATTTTGAGGATAACGATATCCAGGTGCTCTATCTGTAGCATGACTGAGTTCATGTATAAAAGCATGCTTATCCTCTCCTTTAAATGTAGGGGTTTGCAATGATAGATATTTAGGATCATGAGTAACTCTTCCATCTACACCGGAAGATAAAGCAAGATAGTCTCCATCTGGATGAGGACTGTTGCTGTTTCCATTTTCTTTATGAAAATATATAGGAGGTGGTGTACTGGCTAGATTAAAGTTTCTTTCATTATACATAGTTTTAAAAGCCCTGTTAGCCCAAGGGTGAGTTGCATTAGGATTCCATGCAGGACTAGGGTAATCAGCTTCTATTGATTCCTTAAGCATTTGTTTATACCTAGGAGAATTCATATAATCTTTAAACCATTGTACATCTTTAGGATAACTTTCATTAGCTTCTACAATAGCTTTATTAATTTTTTCTCCTCTTGGATATTTTTTAAAATAAACTTCATAACTAATACACTCATCATCTTCATGATCATAGATCTTACCTTTTGGACATGATCCAACTCTGTTTCTATCTTTCCCAAGTAACCCCAAAGCTTCACCAGCTTTTATAACATTATTATGACCCCGAATAGCCCAGTAAGGATTAATAGTAGAGATCGCACCCATTTGAGCTTTAGGAAGTTGTCCACCTTCTTTCCAACTACCTCCACCACCTCTTGGTCTTCTTACAGGTCTTGGTTTTTCAATAAAAATATTATAACCTCTATCTGATCCACCCATAGAACCTGTAGACCAATATAGTTCATTTCCTGTAGATTCAGTATCTCCTTGCATCGTTTCTAACCCTTTAGGATTATGCATCCAGTGAGCAAATCTTCCTGTATCAAGAACTATTGGTTTAACATTTTTATGTGTTTCAATATACTGATTAACTTGATCAACAGCAGTTTGTCTTGAACGTGGGTTACTATCAAATGATACAAATATAGGATCTCCTTCATCTGAAGTAAATATAATTTTACCAAAGTTTGATGAATTTTGATATATTGGTTTTCCTTTTGAATCTACTATTCTAAATACTCCCTCATCTTTTACATTTAATGCTTTTGCAACAGTTTGACCTTTATCATATCTATTAGGTATAATAGTTGTTCCAGGTTCAAAATCTTCAGGCATTCCTAATTTAAGTTTACCATTTTCTACACCATAATAACTTTTAATATCCTTTACTCTTAATGGACGTTCACCAGACCTTCTATCTCCAACCTGTTGTCGAGGATCATTCTCTATAGCATCTGTCCAGTCCTGTGCCATTCTAACAGTATTGTCTTTAGTATATCTGTTTTGATCTGATTTATTTACAAAGTCTCCTCCTAGTATAGTAGTATATTTTGATGGAGCAGAATCAATATTTCCATAACCTAAAACATTATCATCTAAACGTATTAAAGTATCATATGGAGTTGGACCTGTGTCTCCACTACTAGGATTTCTTACTATATTCCCTGCTTTAGTAATATCTGTAGGTACAATATTTAATCCTGTCACTCTATTAAGCTTATTTCCATAAGCTTGCCAATTATTTTGAAGCCAGTCTCTAATATCACGTCCAGTATCACTATCATATGCAAGATATCCACTCAATCCTGTAACAGTAGGCATAGCAAGATTCATGAAAACTCTCTCAGTAGTAGGCATAACATCACCTATTTTATTATCACCTTTGTATAAAAACTTATTAAGTTCATGTCTACTAAAATTTGTTGAACCTGGTTTTACATCAAATTTTGTATTTCCAAATATTCTATTATATTGCTTTGCTGCTTTTTGAAAACCTTTTTTGTTAGGTTTAACACCTCTACTACTAATTGTTTGCGAACCCATTATATCATCAAGCTTTGTATTTAAAGCAATTACTTCTTTTTGAGTTATAGGACCTACTGGATATTTAAGTTTTGATGATAAATCCTTAAATCTATTAAATGTATCAAAACCTTGAGGTCCTACAGGAATAGGAGCATTATACATACTTTTATATGGTGTATACTTTAAAACATCAGGATGAACTACTGAAGGTGACCCTGACATTCTTCTTACTATAGGTAATCTATTTACTAGAGGAAAGTTTCCCATTGAAAAATTTCTTACCTCCCTCAGCAGTTTTCTTGGTGTAGTTGCTCCTGGAACCATACCAGGAGACCATCCTATAGGACTTTCTGCCGGATTGTCAAATTTTACTCTATATTCATCAAGATATTCTCCTGGTTTTAATGATTTTTCAAATGCATCAAATTCTTCTTGAGTTGTTCCTTTCTTTAATTTTTCTTTAACATCTGGTTTAGATGATTTTGGTTTTGATTTTAATTTACTTTTTAAAACTTTTAAATTTCTTTTAACGTCTGGTATAATTCCAGAAGCAAATGTTTGACTTCCTGGAGCTGGAGTAGGTATAGCATCATCTATAGCTGTAACTAATTTTCTTGTATTAGATTTTATAGCAGGTGCTGATCTTTTAATAGCTCTAACTGATCCAGGAACAAAAGGAGATGCAGTTACAAGATCTAAACCTACATTTTTCCAGTTTTCAAGTGACCCCGGATCACTTACAAGCTCAGGTGCTGATTTTAAGCCCAAGTTTGCAAGACCATACATTCCCCATACTCCTGCACCCCAAGGTGTAAATGCTGTTGCAGCTCCAAATACATTATTTGCTTGCTCTTTCCATATAGGTGCATTATGAGCAACTGATGCTTTTATATATGCATCCTTTTGAGCTGGAGTCATGAATACTTCTTGACCAGGTCTATCATATGCATCAAAAGTATTTCCGTACTTATCTGTTAATTGAAAGTGAGGTCTCCAAGCATCTACAGTAGATATAGTATGAGGTACTTTACCTTCTATATATTTTTTATGTAACTCCCAGTCTTTATCATCTCTTTTACCTTGTTGATAATTTAACTTCTCATCCTGTGTCATGTCTTGCATGACTTTTAAATCTTTTTTAACTTCTTTTACATAAGGATCTTTTACTTTAGTTCTACCTCTTTTATCAAGCTTAATAAGCTGACCAGTTTTAGAATCAAATCCATAGTTTCCTGAATAAAGTCTATCTTGTATTTGAGCATTATAATCTGAACTAATTGGAACATCTGATCTAGTTTCCCAATTAGCAGTACTATCTATAATGTCTTTATGATCTTTATAAGTATAAACTCTAGGTGTTCTTGAAGGTGTTGGATCTGTACTGTGAGGATGTTGATGTGGAACACCTCCTTCGTGTAACTCTTCTAATATATATCCACCTTCTTCAAACCACTTTCTTCTGTATGATTTTCTATCTCTATTTTTTTTCTTTTTACCGAAAAGATTGTAGACTCTATTAGTTTTAATATTTTGTTGTATATCATCTTGTTTACCTTCTCTTTCTTGTTGTCTGAGTTCTCTACGGGTATATCCTTCTTCTTCTGGCCAATTATCGTCTATAGGTCCATAAACAAAATTTTGTAGATTTGTAGGAATCACTTGAGGATCTAAAGTTTCCATTTGTGGAATAGTCATATCTTCAAATGTAAGTTCTTCTTCAGCAGGCACTTTACTTGGATCAACAATAACTTCAAACTCCGGTTTTTTAAAAAATACATTACTTGTTACATTGATTGATCCAACATTTTCAGTTTGATGAAAATCAGGTTTAATACCATAGTTCTTTGCTAACTTATATATATTTTTCATTCTTCCATCTAACTCAACTTTTGTATCAGAGGAATCTAAAATTGATGCATCACTATTTAATGTATTTTTACTTATATCCCATTTATTCAAATTGCCTGGGTTATTAGATGGTGAGTCACCGTATGCTAAAAAATATCTATTTTTAATAGCCTCATCATATTTAGTACGAGTAGGTTTACTCCAATCATCTTTTACATTTTTAGGATTAGTACTAAAATAAACTTTACTAATTTTCCCCGTAGTAGGATGTTCAGTAGCCCACTTTTTTTCATAGTCTTTTTGGTCTCTATAAAAAGCTTCTTTAGACTTTTCATATAGTTCTTTTCTTTTTAAATACTCTTGATATCTAGGATCATTTTTATCTTTAACATATATAGGTCCTCCTGGTCCTGGTTCTCCACCCTCATCTATCTCTTCTAGTATATATCCACCTGCTCTGTATTTGTCAGCTTCTTTATCTGTTAATTCAACCTCTATAACTTCATCTGGTAATTGATCTTTCCAAGAACCTTCTCCAAATGCTAAAGCAGCTTCCTTGTCTTCTCCAAAGTCATATACCTCACCTCTTCTTTCTGCCTCTTCATAAACTTTCATCAAATCTTCTTCTTCAGACATATCTATCCAATTTTGCTGATCATCTGCATAAGGTTTAGAATCTTGAAATAAAGAAGGAAATGCTACCCACCCTCTTTCTGGAATATATTCAGCTCTCATTAAATGAGAAGATACACTTGTAGGAAACTGAAGACCTGAAGGAGTCCATGTTTTATTATCATAGTTTTTTCTAACTCCTCTTCTTTGTTTTACTTTAGGGCCACCATTACCATACATTGGTATTTCATAAACAGAGTTTCCCGGAAATTGATAATCATGACCAGGCATCATCATCATACTATTGCCTTCATCATCAATACCTAATACAGGACCTCCTACACCTTGCATAGTTATCTTTCCATCTACATTTGGAATTAATGTATTTTCTCCTGGATAAGCCCACTGTCCGTATTTACTCTGTTTAAACTTCATTATCTTGGTGAGTTTTGTTCTAAGCTTTTAGTAATCTTAAATACCATGTTGGTATCTTGAGGATTAAGTTTAGATAGTTTTAAGAAATTAGTATAGTGTCTAAACTTCTTTCTTTGCATTTGAGGTTTATTATAATTTAAGTTAGCAGGATTTAAAGTTTGGATATAACCATTTGCTTGAGTTTTCCATATCTGCTCTTGAGTATAATTACCAAGTAAAGTTGTAGTGTTAGGTACTAAAGGTCCTGTTGCAGGAGAACCTGCTCCTTGTGGAAACTCTCCTCTATCTTTAGTAATATCCCAGAACTCATTAAATCTGTACTTTTGCTCCACCTTTGATACTAATATATCTATAGAAGATGTATTTATCTTTGGATACTCTTGTGCTAAAGTAATATTATTCTTAGGGAACATGTTAAGATTAAGATATCCTGAAACTTGTTCAGAGTTGTATACAACTGCTTGATCAAAGTTGTAATCTAAAACATGATATTGATCAACACAGAATTCTGCATCTCTTTTATAACACTCTAGTAAATATTGAACACTTCTGAATGTAGTAACTATTTGTCCTGTGGTAAATGGAATACCTACTTCAAAAGGAAATTGTTTTCCGTAGAAGTTACAGTAATCATTACAACCAGCATTATGCTCCCATACTTTTCCTAGTTTAGTTGTATAATGTTTGTTTCTTCCTGATAAATATAAATTAGGATGCCAGTCATGGAATGAAATCCATTTTCCATTTTTTGGGTCATAACTTAATGTCCAAGAAGCATCTTCAAAAACTCTTTCATCTCCTAATTTTATTTTTGTAATACTTTCTTTACCACTATCTGTCATAATAGTGTAATGAAATGTATCTCCAGAAACATAAGTTACTTTACCTTTATATTCAGGTTTAAGCATATAATCTTTCTTAGAGAAGTATAACATTGTATCATTATTGTTATAACCTATTGAACAACCTATACCTGCTACAGGATTATCTACATGCTCAAAGTTTGGAAAGTCTTCTATAAGTTTGTATGGTAAGAATTCATTAAACCACCATTTCATATTAATATTAGATATCTCCTTTAAACCTTGAGAATAAGAAAAGATTTTTCCTTGTTGTTGACTCATATAGTATAAGCCTGCAGGTGAAGAAAGTACAGCAAGTCTATCTTGAGATGAACCGTACTCATACTTCTTATCTGCTGCAGTTACATTAACAGGAGTAGCTGAGAATAATAATCCATCACCTACAGTTGCACTAACACCTAAATAAGTTTCTCTCTCATCAACACCTTGGTATATTAAAGGACTTGCATCTTCAAAAGTTACAAACATACCTGTTTTACCAAAGCTTTTTATTGAATTTATATTATTCTTAAAAGTAACTTTATTTAATAATAAAAATGTTCTCCAAGACTCAACAAGATTTTCTTGTGTTTCAGGTAAAGAATAATGAACTACATTTGGGAAATGTGTAAAACAAAGTTGTGCCACAGTAGGATCATAACTGATATCTTGCAGATTACCTAAACTAAGTATTTGACTAATAAAAAAGTTATAAACAGATAAAGAATAATCATATCCATAAAAGTTACCTTTAATTAAAACCTCTGGATTAATATCAAATAAGTCTTTAAGATTTGTATATCTGTACTTATCATAATGCCATTCTCTTGGTAAGTTTCCTCTTGTTCTAAAGTCAACTAGTACATCACTTTCTACAAAGAAATCTCTAATACCACATGCTGCTAAATAGAAGTAAGAATTCTTAGGGAATAGAACTCCTGGATACCCAGGAATTGCAGGAGTTTTATTGCTTTCAGCTTTATAATTTTTATTGTCTAAATTATAATAACTTGTAGGAAATAAACCTGATCCTTGATTGTTTCCTAGTATAACATCTGCAACATTATTTATATTAAATTCTGAAAAATCCCACGGTTCACTATTAGCCCAGAACTTTGGAAATGGAACACTTGGAACTAGAAAGTAATTAAATATTGAATCTTTTCCTTGGTTGTAAAGCCAGTTTTCAAAGAAAGGCATTATGTTTTTATCAGTGAATCTATTAATATATGTATCACCACCAAAGAATGTAGATGTTTCTGTAATAACTTTATGTACTAAAGGTGTAGTACAGTTAGGAACACTGTTACCATAATTATTTTCACCTATATTATTAAAATCAATAATCTGCTCACAAGGAGTTGCAAGAATTTGTCTAATAGTATTTAACTGACCGTATTGATTTCTAATGTTATATTTTAATGCTCCATACCAACTTGCTATTTTAGTATTGAATCCTTTTAATTTACCTTCAGGGTTATGATTTACATCACTAAAAGTTTCAGAAGCATAATCTAAAGTCATTAATGATTGATCATAAAAATTACCTGTACTAGGATCCATTATATAATAAGGACCATCTTGAGTACCATTAGCTGTTGTAACTCTCATCACTGGCATTCTAGGTCTTTGCTTATTATTTATTATATAAGTTCTAGAGTTACCAAAAGAGTCCGTATATTCAGGAAATTGCTGAACATCATCCCAAACATATATTGCATCCTCAATATTAAATCTTGAAGATATTACAGTCTGGTTTGAAGGAAGTGATACAAAGTCACTATAGTTACCATGTCCAATTAATTCCAATGCGTATTGTCTACTTCTTATAATAGAAGTTAATAAGTCTGTAGTAGTTTGAGCTCCATCTAAAAAATCAAATAATAATTGATTTACTCCAGCAGCAGCACCAGCCGTTGAATACATAAATTGTAAATATGATGGTAACATATCAGGAGCAGTAAACTTTCTTTCATAATTTGGGTTAACTAAAAATTTACCTTTATCTCTAGTTCTTTGAGAAATATCTACTAATCTTTTATTGAAGTCACTATGTCCATATAAACCTGAAGTACCTGGAAAAAATATCTGATTAAATGCATTCCATTTACTTACATTTGTTTCTATATCATCTGGTTCATTAGGAGAAAACTCAGTACTTGTATTTTTTAAATTTTGACTTTGAGTTTCATTAGTGAACTCTCCTTCTAACTTAGCTCCCGGAATGTTATCTGTTGTACCTCCTGCAAGAGGTGGTCCACCTGCTACATTCCATTGATAAGCAGTTTTACCAGTAGCAACATACTCAGGTTCAAAGTATCCTGCTGGATAATTTACATGTATAGTACCTACAGCTTGAAATAAAGCATTTACTAAACCACCTAATAAAGCAATAACAACAATTGAATCACTAAATAATTTAAACTCAGGATGTCCATTAGGTTCTACAAAACTTTGTTCAGCCTCACCTGTTAAGTAACCATACACTTTAAATTCAGGCATTCCTAGATAAGGAGTCTGAAAAGATGTATCAGGTGAAAGAAAACTTAGCATATCTCTTGGAACAGTCTGATTTATATGACTTGGATCAGCATCTCCTGCAAACAATGGTTGTTCACCAGATCTGCTTAATATATAAGGATCATTAAAACCAAAGTTATGATCACCCATGCTACCACTATTTAGTGCAGGTCTAATAGAGTTATAAGGATAGTTTGCATAAAGTCCTACTTTAGCATCATTACCTCCACTAGTTCCTTGTAATGTATAATCTCTAAAGTTATTTACCATACCTTTAGCAACTACACTTCTATTACCTTGTCTAGAACCTCTTAATATCTCATAACCTACAATACCAGGTATATCATTTCCATCATTGTCTTTTGGTAAGATTATGTTTTTAAATCTTACACCCATTAATCTTATAGTATATAATCCCGAATCTTCATTAAAATGATTAGCTTTTTGATGTAAGCTGTTATCTGGAAACTTATGATGTCTTATAGGTTTACCACATAAATCATTGTTAGGATCATTATTTTTAGTCCAGCAGTGATAACTAGAATTCCATATTTCAGGTTTATTATCAGGATATATTTCTGTTGATTCCCAGTATCCCATTTTACCATATGCTACTACTTTACCACCATCTCCATTATCCATAGGAGGAAGTTGAGGAGTTACTGTAGCAGTATTTATAGTTTCAAATAATTTATCTTCTCCCGGAAAGGTGTTAATATCTGAGTAAGAACCATCTTCAGGATATGAAACTCCATTTACTACATATGTTGAAGGAGCTCTTCCTGGTATATGATAAGAAGATGATTTATCTCCTGTATCATAAATCCATCTTATAAAAAATGTATATACTTCATCTCTTAAGTACCCTGCATTCTTTCCACCATCTCTATAATAAGTTTCAGGATATTCTACAGAAACCCATTCTGTATTAATCATGTTTGCTAATGGTTGATAGTTAAAATCAAATCTTAAGCTAGGTCCTATTCTTAGTAAGTATCTATTTGCTTCTACAATCTGTTCAGACTTTTCTATAACATAATCTGGTATAAATAATTGTGAAGGAGATATGTTTACTAAACTATCATTTATCTGATCTAATATAACCTTTTCTGTACTTATAGAATAGAAACCAATTTGTTTATATACAGCAGAACCATTGACTACATAAGCACATGCTAAAACATATTGATCAAAATGATCTGAATCTAAGTTTTCAATAGTTACTTCTACAGCACCTTTTCCATTAACTTCATTCCATATAGGTTGAACATATGTTAATGAAAAGTAACTACTTGCTTTTTGATTATTTATAGTATAAGCAACTGCAAATGTATATGAACCATTATCTAATTGACCAGGTTGATCACTTACAGAAACATCTACACACGGAGTTCTAACTAAGCTTGCTAATCTTATTTCATCACAGTTAAGCTTATTTAAATTAGGAAAGTCTAAACAAGGTTCTGGAGTTTGAGAATTAGGACCTTTTTGCCACTCTACACCAGGCCATAAAAACTGTGTATTAACTCCATTAGAATAATAGTTAATAGTGCTGCTTCCATCTAATCCTCCTAACCATGAATAGTCATCTGCAGGCCATAACTTAGGATCACCTATATTTAAATATCTATCAGGATTTAAGTTATCAGCCCAGTAGACTTGCCATGTACAATCACCTTTTTCTCTTGAACCTCCTGTTACAAGATTGAACTTACTAAAGTTTAAACACTTGTCTCTTACAATCGGTCTGTATTTACAAAAGTCTTCTTCAAATAAACCTATCTCAGATGTAATTACGTTATCTCCTTGTGCATCATAGATAGCAGTGTATAAAACCCATTTACTTTCAAATAAAGAAATGGCCCCTACTATTACAGGATTAACAGGTCTACCAATATCTTGACCAATAGTTATACATTGAGCATTTGATTCTTCATTAGATAATGTACCTATGTCACCTTCTTTAGTATTATTTACAGCATTTCTAGCATAGGTCCACATTCCCTCTTCTATAAATGAAGGATCTGTATCTTTACTTAAACCTTTTATAAAAGTTCTAGAAGCATCTAAATTTGAATCTCCCAAATTTATAGGTGTATTGGGACCTTGTTTTTTCTTTGCCATAACTATACAACTCTACTTCTGTTTTGAGCAGCATAAAATCCACTTGTTGGAGAATGAGATTTAAACATATCATAATATTTCCAATACATTGCTTTTCTATTAGCTGCCCATATTTGTTTTATTTCTGCAAAATTTGGTGTATTAACTACACTAAGTGCATTGTTTCTAGCAGCTTTTAATCTTTGTTCTATTAGTTGCATTCTTTGTGCAACATCTTCTCCATTCAAATAAAGATTCTCAAGTATTCTAGATTTTAATGCATACTCATAATATTCATTAATTAAGTCATGATCTGGAACTAACAAGTTTCCATCATCATCTTCAAGTTGACCTTGATAATTTAAATACACTTTACCATCTTTAAAAGAAGTGTGTAAAAAGCCATGTTTAATCCAACCTTCATTTATAGTATTATAATAAAGATTTGGACAACCACAATCAATATTTTGACTAGGTTTCATTCTTAATGGTAAAAGTTCTGTAAAAACTCTAGTTTCTGAAGGATTAATTACTTGTATTAATTCATAAGCTTCATTTTTACAATTAAGAAAAACTCTTGGTTTAATGCAAGTATCTCCATAAGGTTGTTGAGGATTAGGTACTAAACATGTACCTTGATTACCTTTATCATCACAACAAGGTGTTGATGCTGGACTGCTTACAGCAGAAGTACATGCTGCAGTTTTATTACAAGGATCTGCATTACAAGTATTACAATTAACTGTAGCAGGTGCACATTGATCTACATTTCCAGGAACTTCATTATAAGGTACTTCTTGAATGTTAGTGCCACTAGCATATCCATCATAACCAACTGAAGTTTTAAAATCTCCACATATGTATGCAAAGTTAAATGTATAAAAATCATCAGGTAGTTTTACTTTACCATGACAAACATCAAGAATAACTTCCTTCTGTTGATTAATTCTTAATCCTAAGTCATAGTTTATTTTTTTAGCAAGCTTAATTAGCTGCTGAGGCTCTATCATATTTTCTAGAGCAAATGTGTTTAAATCAATTGTTACATCTTCTAGAAGTTGATCAAAGGTTCTATATCTTAATGTATAATTAAAATCCATTATCTAAGGGTATTTTGGCTATCATCAGCTCCATCTGTAGGAACTTGTATAGACATAGTTAATTCTTTTACTACATACTGTTCTATTTCTGAAAATAAATAATCAGGAATATTTAATGCTTGTTCTTGTTTTATAAGACATTTATCTGAATCACATGTTTCTACATCATTTTCAAATATTGCTTCAATCTTAACTGCATCCCATGCTAGATTAGGAAAGTATAAATAGCCATCTAAAAACCAGAAGTACTGCTTCTTATTATATTTAAAAGTTGTACTCTTTGTCATTGAAGAAAATGTTCCCGGATCAGTTCTAAATAATTCTATAGAACCATCTACTGAAGACACTGTACGTATAATAGGTCCTTGTATACCTGTAAGAAGTTCAGGAAGTTTTTCTTTTGTTCTTTTAAAGTAACAACCTGAATAAACTCCATAGCATCCAGCATCAACTTTATCAACTTCTATAAGTTCAACATAAGGCATTGCTTTGAATATATTACTAATTTTCATCAATCTAAGTTGATTATCTTCTCTCTTCATAAGAGATTGACCGTACTTTATTATTGATGAGTATATAGTTCTATCAGTTAAAAAGGGATCCTCTTTAACAGCTTTTAATGTATTTCTTACTCTAGATATTGATTCCCCTACTGTAGTCATAAGTCAAATTCATTATAGTTTTTTAAGGCTTCCTTTTCATACTTCTTATTAAGTTGTATTCCAGACTCCTTGCTTTTATATGCAGCTTTCAATTGCTGTCTAGGATCAACCTCTACATACATATTCCAATTTTCAGGATATGATTTAGCAACTGATCTTTTAAATTCTCTTGATGCACTAAAACTCCAAAACTCTCTGTTCTTCATTTTATGTTTTAATGCACGGCTAGTAAAGAATATTTTTGCAAGCTTGCCATCACTGTCCCAGTTCTTATTGGCAACTTTTACACCATACTTTCTAGATTTAGCAAAATCAATATTTTTCTTTTTACTTGGTTGACATGTACCTATGAACAACCAGCCAATTGATTCAGGTAATTGAACTCCATTTCTGTTATCAATTACATTTTGAAAAATACCTTTGTTAAAAGTTTTAATTATTTTTCTTAACTCTTTATCCTCTATTTTTTTATATTGAGGATGTTTTTTTCTAAATCTATCAAAGAACTCTTTATTTAGAACTTCATAAGTATCTGCTCTAAATCTCGGAGCTTTTAAGTTTGGTGTTTTAAATGCTTCCATACTATATAAATAATATACTAAAAATTAATGAGATTAACAAGTATAACAAATATAGTAAAAAAAGAAAAAGCCCCACTTGTGTAGAGCCTTTTCTGTTGTCAGCCACAGAAACCAACAAACCTGCGACAGTTTTATTATCCTATAACTAATATATCAGTTATATTTCTAGTAGCATGTTGTATTGTAAAACTTGTAGAATTTACCATAGCTATGATTGCACCTGCACCTACATTTGTTACATCATTTAAACCATCAAATGCTCTTACTTGAACATAAGTCTCACCAACAGTGTGAGTGATAGATTGTGCAGGATCTCCAGCAGTATAGCCAACAGCTGAAAGTAATTCTCTTTGTACATCAGCAGTTATTGTTACTGAACCTACAGCTGCACTTACTGAAATACCATCACCAGCAACAGCTTCAGTTACACCACCATTATTGATAGTTAATACATCTCCAGCAATTGTTGTTTCAATTGCAGCACCACCAGTGATAGTTAATTCATCTGCAGCATCATCTGCTGTAGTAGAAGTACCATCTTTAGCAATAATTTTTGTCCATACATCTTGAACAACATTTGGAGATGAGTTTACAAGAGGATCAGCAACAGTACCAACACCAGTTAGTCCAGCACCAGTTGTTACTCCGGTAAATGCAATTCTCATTGCTAATGCAGTTACATCAACATCAACATCAATTCCTTCTCCTGAAAGAACTGTAAATGTATCTGATGGATTAAGTGCAATTGCAGAACCTACAGAATCCCATGTATATGTTCCTGGATCAGTATCAGTAATATCAAACTGACCAAAGTTATCTGTTCCTGTTACAGTACCTGGTACAGCAGAAGCACCTGTAACGTGTCCGTATGTATCAAAAGTAAAGTTGATAGATTGGATAAAGGAGTTACCTGTATTATTACTAGATAGATCAGTTACAGAAGATGTATCTTCATGAGATACAGTTACTGTTCCTGCTACAGCATCAGGTGCTACATCAATTCCAGGTCCAGCTAATACTTTTGCTAGAATTTGATTAGTAATAATAGGAGCAACCCAGATTTCCATTGCAGCCATATCAACAGATACTGTATAAGTTGTTACATCTGTAACAGGATCTGTTGTAGGTACTACATCAATAAATGCACTACCAGCAACTACACTAGCGGGTGGAGCTACTTTACTACATACATAGTTTACAAGTTTTGTGACAACACTGTCTAAATAATCATTTCTAGAGATTACAGTGTCTCCATCACAAGTTAAGTCTACTCCTGTGTAGACAATGCACTGAGCATTAAAAACTTCAGTACAAGCAGGTGGACATGTTGCTGATACAGTATAAGTACCATTTGAACATCCACAATTTTGGGTATTATTACAATTTGAACAAGCCATTTTTATTTTATTTTTAATTTATATATATATAATTTTTCTATTTAGTAACAGCTTGCTTCTCCTATATCTGCATCACAAGCTAAAAATGCGGTTAGTCCTTCTATGGTTGCAAAGAATCCTCCTAAGTTACCAGAGTCTCCTGCATCACATGAGAAAGGCCATGTATAATCAGTACCACTGAAATCAGTTTCTCCAACTAGGTTATTAACACCTGCTGCTGGAAAGTTATGAATATATGTAGCAGTATTAATATAATTAGGTATACTCTCTCCAGATCTTACATTACTAGTAATAAATCTAAGATGAGATCCACCAATAAATCCTGTAGCACCTGAAATTTCTTCTTGGTCTCTTAAAGATCCAATGTATAAAACTCCTGCACTTGTTATACCAATTCTACAAGCAGCAGTTAAAACAGTTCCATCAGAACCTGTAACTATAATCGGTCTTGATAAAACTGCTGGATAAGGCATTCTATAATCAGCATCTAATGGACTTGCAGTAACTGCAGCAGGAATAACACTGCTACCAGCATTAAATGATATTACACCACCTGTACTAATTGATACTGCTCCTGGCCCACTAGTTCCTGGAATACATGTTCCAATACTATTATAATCAGCAAAGCTAGTTAAACCATGGATACCTCCTGCACCATTATCAAGTGGTACAAAAACATATCCTCTAAAATGTAAAACATTTCCTACTCTTCTTACTTGAGGTTTAGTAGCTGTTCCTGAATAAAATTCAAATCCTGCTAAGTCAACCCAACCAGTATCTTTTACTTTTGCTGATAATTCATTTCCAGCTGTTATTTCTAAATCTACAGTATTTGTGTCAGCAACTGTTACACCTGATGATGAAGTATTATAGTTAAATACATCACAAACAGCAATCCATAAGTTATTTATAGCATCTGCTACTGTACCATATGATGCATTTTGAACCCATAGAGGATTTGCACTAAATGGAGTTCCAGTATTTAATTGAGTGTCTGCATCTCCTATACATTTTTGACCTACTGCAGAAGTTAATTCTGCTGTTGTTCCAGTAGCTGTATAAAAAGGACACCATACATTATTTACAAACTCTTGAATAACTGCATCAATAAATTGATCTCCTGTTAAAGCACCAATTGTACAACCTAAAGTAAATCTTGGTAAAGTAAAAGTTGGTTCAGGAGTTGATTCTATAGCTGTTAATCTTACTAAGATATCAGCAATTTGAGTATTTATTAAACTGATATCATTAATTATACTACAAATTCTTTCTCCTATTAAAGTTACATAGTTAGTTAATTGCATTGTAGTTTGTGTACCAGTAACAAAACATTCAGCAACACTTACTACACAATCAGGACATCCATCTTCTGTAGCTTTTGCATTATCAGGAGTAACACCCTCTAATTCACAAATTTTACTAATTAATAATTGAATCAATGCTTGAAAATCTGCAGGTCCACATGCTTGTAAATTAAAACAAGTAAGATCATAATTACTGATCTTAAGTGTTTCCATAATTGTGCAAAGCTCAGTTGCTAATTTATTAACAACTTCAGAGACATTATCACCATTACATAAATTTATGCAAGCAATGTCTGGTCCTTGCCATACTACACAATTTGAAGAAATTGGACTACAGGGGCTATTATCTAAATTTAAAGGTTTCATACTTATTATAATATACAAATTATTATTAACAATTGCAAGAAGCTGAAGCATCTTGACATTTATAACATGGGTCAGTTAATGCTTGCAATTCTATCAATTCTTTTTTAATTAACCATTTTTCATCTTCTTCAGGACAACAGTTAGATATACCATATCTTGCCTCAAGAACTTTTTTATAAACAATATCTGCAGCTTTACAAGTAATCTTATCATACTTTTCAGCTGTACATATTGGTGTATTATATCCTGGTTTTACTGTTCTGTTATTTGGAAATACTTGAACACAGAAACCATCTTTACAATCTCCAAAGTATTCAAAGATATATGGGAATGTATCTGCTGGATCTACTGTCCATTGTTTTACACAAAGTCTTAAAGAAAACTTTCCTGATTCTACTGATACTGATTGAGGATTTCCTTCATGATCTATATATGCAAATTCTTTAGGATCTTCTGTAGTATTATTAAATACTCTAGAACATCTTGGTGTAGGATCTAAACATGTTACACAATCTTCATATCTAGTATCAACTTCAACACTTTGTATGTCCTTGATAGGAGTTTCTAAACTTGGTTCAAACCTAGCTACAGTAAAACATAAATCACAATCTTTAATTTTAATTACTGCATCTGTATATCCTGATAATTCTTCAGTAGTATAAATTACTTTATCTGGATTACTACAATCTGTTAAAGAATAGTATGTTGATAAACATGCTGTACATCCTTCAAACTCTGCAACCGGTGTTATTGTAGTTGTACTTGGAGGTTGATAATTAATCTCTTCTACTACCCAGCATCCGCAATCATCTTTTATGACTTTACCTACATATGCAGATAAATCTTGCATAGTGTAAATTACATCATATGCTTTTTCACAGTTTTGAAGTTTGTATGCTGTTATTCCCTCACAAGCATCACAGTCTGCAAAAGTTGTTTTAACTATTATATCTGTAGTACATTCATCACAAAGTGAAGCTTCCTCAGCTATAGTAACTGTCCAACATCCAGCATAACCTTCAATTGTTACAACTTCACCATTAGAAGCATATTCATATAAACTTTGTAAAGTAGAGTATATAATAGCTTGTTGAGATGGATATAAATCAGGTGAACAGTTTGTTAATACAAAACATAACTCAGGGCATAGCTTTTCTATACAGAGTCCTCTATTATTCAATATGTAATCAACACCTTCTACACCATGTATTTGAGGTCTAGCTTGTGCACAGAACTTTGCAGGTGAGTAAGTTACTTGAGTATTACCATCACAATCAATATAATTAATTGCTCCAGAATAGTTAGTAACTTCATAGCAATTGCAAGGACATGGTTCAACTGGAGTTCCCGTATCTATTACTATAGATGAGCTAGCATTATCACAAGGTCCTTCTTCTACTTCTTGTACATACCATACTTGACCTGGATAACCTACTAAAGCAACATATGTATTATTATATGCTGCATAATTTCCTGTAACTAAAAGTTCAATACCTGAACATTCTGTAAGAATATAACATGGGTATTTTGAACAAGATGGACATATTGGATTTCCATCTGCATCCTTTTTTTCACAATCATCTCCATCTACAAATGTAAAATCTGCATCTATTGGAGGATATGGTAAACTATTGTATGTAGCTAAATCTACTTCAGAAGCTGGATCAGTTACACTTCCTAATGTACCTGTATAACAAACTCCTCTAGATAAACCATCTATACTGTTACCGTTATATAAGTTTACTCCTAAATAGTTATTTATGTTAACTTGAGTTACTCCTGTTATACCTCCACCAGATGAATTTCCTGGAATACTTATTGTTCCATTTATACCTACACCTCTAAAGAATACAATATCTGCAGGGTTACAACAGTTTACAAATTTTAAATAATAATCTCCTGGGGTTGTTCCACAATCTTTACAAGGTACACCTACTGGGTCAGTACAACCTTCTTTTGCTAGAAAGTCTCCTTCATTTAAAGGATCATAAGAATTAAATACAGATCCTTGAAATATTATAGTATAACATTTGTTTTGTTCTAATAAAAATCCAGATACAGCTAAAGTTGTATCAGCAAGTGTCCATTGGTATTGACCATCACCTACCCATATCCCTGAACCATCATCAACTAGATTAATGAAAGTAAATCTGCTGTTATCACAACAATCAATTATTTTATAATAAGGAACTCCAGACATTATTTTTTAGTATAAGTTTTTAATTTCTCTTGTTTCAATTTGTTATTATATGCATTTACACAGTTTGCACAAGTCTGAGCTCCATCAATTGCTCTTCTTTGTTGACATCCGCAAGAGAGTGTAGATCCACAATTTTTACATTTTGATCCTGCTGCCATAATTTGTTGGTTTTTGTTGGTTTAACAATTTCTACAATCTAGAGCTTTTAAAAGCTTTAAAGCATAATTGTAAAGAGTCATTCCTTCTTGAGACTCATGACATGTTTCTACTTTTGCTTTTGCATTTTCTAGATACATCTTAATTAGTCTAAGATCTTCAAGCTTTTCTTTGATCTTAGCTGGGGGTTCACAATCTGCTACATCTATATCACATAAAATCTTTTGATATAGGTTCAGTGCTTGTGTTATCCTCAAATGATTATATTCTACATAGACCACTTGATTAGGGTCTACTACATATTTAATACAATAAATTCCATCAGGTAAGTTTACATATGAAGTGCCACAATTAGTTGTTTGTATGTTCAAATCACATCCAGTTAAAGTTGGAGAAGATTGAGGAACAAAAGCTACTTCACAAGCATTTTTATAACCTGGAACAGTTATATATAATTTTGGTTGAAATACAGCTACTTGTGCAGAATAAACACTTGTGTCAAATATTTTTAAAACACAAGGGTTACCTACAGTAGGTACCTCTAAACTTAGTACATGATTTGCCATAATCTTAAAATAAAAAAAAAGGGAGAGGAGAAACTTATGTCTCACTCTCCCTTTTATGAGTAAATAATTGTTTATTCTTATGAAGTAACAATAATAGATGGGTTAGCAGGACATGCACCTAGAGGTGTCATCTCAGCCATACAATCTAAATGTCCACAAGTTCCAATCTTAGCTTGCAAGTCAGTTAAAAGAGCATCTCTTTCAGCTTTACCAGCAACTGTTGATAAACTAACAATGTCAATTAGATATTGATCATTATCAAATGTACCAGATGGATTGTTAAATCTTGGAACAGTATGCAAGATATATAAGTGATCATATAGTGCTGTTCTGTCTACTTGACCAGCTCCAGCTCCTAACATATCATTTCCTTGAGTAATCTCACGGATTCTTAAGTCAGTTGCAAATGGAATTTGTCTGTAAGACTCAGATAAGATAAAGTCTCTAGCAACAGTCTCACCAAGACCTTCTGCTTGATAACCTTTACACTCATCAGCTATACATATACCTGTAAATTCACATGGATCACCATTTAAGTCTACTTCAGAAGCATATAATCTTAAAGGTTCAACTCCATAGAAATCTGAAGGTTGGAAAGTACAATCTCCAAAAGTTGTTTCTACAAAAGCACCAACTAATGTTAAACCAGCACACTCATCAGTGTAAGCAGCAGGAGTATAAGCATCAGCAGTAGTTGCAATAACTGTAGCTGGACCAACTAAACCTAAGTGAGTATTAGTTGCAGTAACACCAGCGGTAAGTACAGCAGCAGGAGTTCCAGTAGGATATACTAAAGTTGCACCATCACCAATAACACCAGCTGCACCAGCAGCAGAAACAGTTACTACAGGAATAATGAATGCTCCAGAATATGGATCTTCTTGATTATTTAATCCACCCATAAGAATTGGGTTATCCAAGATTTGCTCTTGCCATCCTAGCATCACAACTGCTGGGTTAACAGCAACAGGAGCTACAGTAGCATCTGCACAACATCCTGTGTAAGCAGTAACTTCACCATATGCTTGGTGGTTCAACATTCTTAATGCTGGAGAACCTTTAATGTCAATTCTTAAGTGGTAGTTTTCTCCACATAAGAAAGTTGGGCAGCAATCAGCTGTTCCAGCAGTTTGTGTATATGGAGTTTTACCAATATGTAAAATTGCATTTTGAGCAACGTGAGCATTCTGTGTCCACATTTTAGTTACATATCTAGGATTAATTCCTTTAGTTTTAATACTTGCTTGGTATCCACCGTGATGAGAACCAATCTTATCACTTTGATAAGGAGAACCGGTTGCAAGAATAAATTGACAGCACTCATCTAATGTAGCTGCTTGCCAGTTATGTCCATTAAACATTCCCATTTGACCAGATGTTAAAGCTGCAGTAGTTGTTAAAGCACCTACAGCAACATAGTCAGAAAGTACTATTGTCTTTTTGAACGCATTGTTAAAATAAGCCATTTTTTTTAATTGCCTCCTATTTTATTCAGAGGACTTTTTTAATTAATAAATAAATATACTATAATATACAAAAAAGTTTTTAAATATCAAACATGTATTAATTATTTCTTTCAGCCCCTTGTTGACCTCTTGAGAATTGATTGTTTGATTCAATATCTCCAGCAATTATACTAACAGCCTCATCAATAATTAATTCTATAATATCATCTTTAAATTCAGATTCAACATTTGTAGTAGATGCTATACCTGTATAAGGATCTACACATCCTTGAATTTGAATGTACCTTGGTTGTCTATAATAAGTAAGTTCTGCATCTTGAACATCAAACTCATTATTAGTATAAACATGTACACTATTTCCTATTAATGTAGCAAAAGTCTCAGCCCATTCAAATGAAGGTTTCTTAGATTCATCTCTAAGTAATTGATTTAAGTTACCTTCTTCTGCTAAGTATACTGTCATTCTTCTATCTTCACAACATTCTTTACATGCATTTACATCAACTCTTTTCCATTGAAGATAATCAGAAGGAACACTTCCTTTAACATATATCTTTTTATCAACCATGGGAATAGTATCAGTAGATAGTAAAACTTGAAGGTCATCTTTTCTTCTGGTAGATTGTTCATCACCTTCTTGAACTACATTAATACCATGTAACTGTCTTCTAGACCATTCTACTTGAGCCTTATTAAAAGCTTCAACAGCTTGCCAACATTCTATATTATCATAGTCTTGACTATCAAGCTTATTAAGCCTCTGTTTTAATTTTATGACTATTGCAGAGTTTGTCATGATTTCTTTTTCTTTCTTAGTTTACCTAACGTAATTGCAAATCTAGCACGTTGAGCAGTTTTACCTTTACCCTTAGCTTTTTCTCTAAGCCAAGACTTTTTAATTCTCTTATTCTTTTTATCATAACCACCTTGCCTTTTAGCAGTAGCTGTAAGAGAACCTGGCTTTTTAATTGCCTTCTTGATATTTAACTTCTTCTTCTGTGCCATTTTTAATATTCCCAGTATATAAAAATTTGATCATTTTCTTCTTCTGGTTCTTTAAAGGTTTCATTCATGTATATAATATACAAAAAATTATTAGCATTTCCATCTTCTTCTAGCTTTTCTCAAACGGCTGTTTGGATCTTTAGCAGCTTTAGGAAACTTTTTCATCTGACCAAGAGATCTTGCACAATAACTTTTCTTTCTAGCTCCACCACCTGGTTGAGGTGCTTTTAAGTTAGAGCCAGTTTTTCTATTAATCATTTTACGCCCTTTAGCAGTAAGACCACCTTTCTTAGACTTACAACCATTTTTGATTGTACAGCCTTTCATAGCTCCTTTCTTCTTACTACTTTTCTTAGTTGCCATTATCCTTTCTTTTTAGCTTTAGGTTTAGTATGTGTATAACCAAGTTTTTTCATACGTAAATGATCAGCCATTTTTTTAGCCATAGTACCTTTACCTGTTTTAGGATTGTACATCATATGAGCTTTAAACTTCTTCTTAGCACCACCTTTTTTTAATTTAGGAACTGCAGTTTTTGCCATTGGCTTTGCATATCTTGCCATACTATTTCTTTTTAGTTTTTCTTTTTTTAATTGAACTAGTTCTTCTACCCATACCAGTTCTTTTCTTTTCAGCAACAGCTTTAGCTTTTTGAGATTTAGATAAAGACCCCCATGTTCTGGGAGTCTTTTTAGAAATCTTTTTAGTAGGTCTACACTTCTTAGTTTTCTTATTCTTAGAAGAACCACAAGGATTTCCTTTCTCGTCCTTCCATTTTTCTTTGAACCACCTTTTCAGTGCAAGACCCTTAGCTGTTTTTCTTACTGCCATTACTTTATCTTACCTCTACGTTTTCTACATTTAGCAATGTATCCACTTGCATAAGCAGATGGAAATACAGCATACTTAGCTTTAGCTTTATGATAACAAGCATCTTTCTTAGACTTTTTAGCCTTAGACTTTTTCTTTTTAGATCCTCCTTTTCTGAAGAATTCTAAAACCTTCATATTTTGAACATCTTTATTAGGCATCTTATCTTCTCTTAAGAGTTTTCTTTTTAGGTCTAGATAGAGTTTTCTTAGGTTTAACTGATCCACCACTAGCCAATGCTTGAAATTTAGTAGCTTCTTTTTTAGCCAAATTTGTCACTCTTTTCATAAGTGCACTATTCTCTTTGATTCTTTTAGCTTCTAATAAAGTATTCATTGCACTGCGGTCTTCCCACTCTTGCATTTCTTTTTTAGTCATAGTATTAGTAAGTTTAATCATTTTCATTATACAGTTCCTCCTTTTCTTAATTGTCTACCCTGAATAGTTCTAGGATTATTAGAATACTTAGGCATGCATTTAGGACAAAAAGTTCTTAATACTGCATCTGGTCCATATGAATCATTAGCTGCAGCTCTGGCAGCTTTGATTCCTTCCCTTGTATAAGGGTATTTTTTTCCATTTACTGTAGGCATAATTTCTATTTTTTTCTTAAGTTTCTACCAAGGATTCTTCTACCGCATGATCCTCCATGCTTATAAGTCATTTTGTTCATAGATGACTCTAATGCAGATCCACCTTTTCCCATGAAACCCATTTTGTTTCTTACAGTTTTAGATAATTTAGGTAATCCTTTATTACCTGCAGGTATTGGATCTAATGATGATCCACCTTTTCCATACATTGTTTTATATCCTGGCATAACTTTTATTTTTTAAATTTAACTTTTCCAATATTTTTCACACTTCTTAGTTAAGTCATCTAGTATATCTTCGTTAAGAGGGTTCTTTAAGAACTCTACTACATCAGAAACATTTCTTCCTAGTATAGCATTTTTCTTAGCATGATATATATGACCATCACTTTTAGTTACAACATGTTTGAAGAATACAGAATCCTTAACAATTGATTTAATTTTTAATGTTTCCATATCCATCTCTACTGTCTTTAAGAAAGTGTTTACAGCTCTTTCTAAGTTACTTTCCATACCTTCTCCATTTATATGGTTATCCATATTTTCATAGATAACATCTAAAGGAGTTGACTTTTTATATTGTGGACTATTTACATCTACAACTTTAGCAACATAAAATAACTTAGTACTATTCTTATCAAATAACTTTTGCAATTCTGAAAGTGCTTTATTTCGCATTTTCTTATACTCAGTTCTTGTAGACACTGTTTGCTCTTCTTTATCTAAATAGAACTTAGGTGGAGTTGGTCTTGATCTTGCATCATCATAACTCTTTGCTACAAGAGAAAAACCTCCAGCTTCTATTGCAAATAATTTTATTCTGTCATAAGGATCATTTACATTTAAATGTATAGGCTGATTCCCTACGGTTAATTCAATTTTATTCCAAAACTCTTGATTATCAGGTTTTAGTAATTTTACTTTGTTCCAAAAGTCTTTGTCTTCTGGATCAATGACATTTGCAGCTAATTCTTTTTCTAAGTCAGAAACTGCTGTTCTAATATTTTTAATTCTAGCATCTTTAAGTTCAGATGGTAGAGTTTTTAATTCTGGAGCAAATTCATTTAAACCAGTAAGGTATCTAACAATACCATTGATTTCTAAACAAGCTAATTGTTCTTGATGTGTAACTCCATCAAATAAACTTAATCCATAATTTTCTAATCCCATATTTTCAGTTCTGCTATCAAAATAAGGTCTGATAGAAATCTTTGAGGATGTAGAAGAGGTTGGTGTTTGCACCATTGTAAAATTATTACTTTTCATTTTTGTTGATTTTTTTGTTGGTTATTAAAAAAAAAGGGAGAGGACTTTCCCTCCCCCTTTTATAAGAATCTATTGTTAGATTAGAATGATCCTCCAGTAACTGGGTTTCTCATAACAATCTTCAATACCTTAGTTGGGTCTTTTACCCATACAGCTGGCATTGTTTGAGACATCATGACTCTGTATCCATTGAATTGACCAGAAGACTGGAATCCTTGGCTACGTCCCATGTAGTCCATTGTACCATTTTGATACCACCACTTAAGTTGATTATCCCAAGATAACTTCAATAAGAAGATATTATCATTAGTGTTATCAGTGATGTCAAAGATAATGAATGAATAAGAAGATAATGGGAATCCATCAATGATTGGGTTCTCAATATCATTAGTATTAACATTATCAAATGCTGGGTTAAGTACAAACTTAACGTTAGCTAAGAAAGGAATCACATAAGAAGTGTAAGCAAAACCAAAGTTAAGATCCATTCCTTGACCAGTGATTGCACCTATGTCAGCAGCTTGAATTACAAGACCTGAAGCAACTGCTTCTCTCTTGATAGCTTCATTAACCATTCTCATTCCACCCATACCAGTTTGAACAATAAGTTGTCTCTTTGGATCTGGACCTTGGAATTCAACTTTTCCATTAAAGAAGTTATAAATCTCAGAACGGAATAAATCAAGGTTGAAGTTATTCTTGTTGTATACTCTTTTGAAAGAGTTATCAAGTTGTTGCCAAAGACCAACAGATAATCTTAAATCATCTGGACCGTCTTGTCTAACTCTACCACCTTGTCCCCACATTAGGTAAGACTCGATGTCATTTGCTACTTTAGTTAAGTGAGCAGCTTCCATGTTAGTAAGGAAAGATCTAGATAAGTCACCATTATCAAATGCTTTCTTAACTTTATCTTTACCCATTACTTTTACCATATCTTCTAATGAAGCTACAGAAGGATTTTTAGCATCACCACTAGTTTTCCAGATTTCAGTTACTGGAACAGTACCATCAGCATTCATTCCTCCTTTGATCATAAGATCAGCTCTAGAAGAAACTGAATAATGTACATGAGCCTCAGCTCCTCCTACATAGTTGTAGAATTCACGGAAACCAGTAGCAGTTTTGATGTCAGAGAATCTTTCTCCGTACTCACCTCTTGCAGAACCTTTTCTGAAGTACTTAGTTCCATTTGCTAAGTAAGCAGTGTTAAATGAAGCATTAGTATTGTTATTAACTAATTGAACTGTGTAAACATATCCATCACCTACTGGAAGAATATCTTCATCAGTAATGTAAAGTTCAGCTCCATTGTATTTGTCATAAGTGATGATATCACCATGTCCAAATTCTCTATCACTTAACTTAATACGGAAAGTGTTTCCATCTACCCCTAGAGGGTCTGCTTCTTCAATGTTTTCAATGATGTATGGTAAGTCTTTGGAAACAGGAGTTTGCCATTTGTACTCACCACGAGCATTGTCAACCATTATTACATTTTTACCACCAAAGCTAGACATTTGATAAAGAGGCATTTCAACTTTCTGAGCCATAGCCCAAAGGTCTACTGGACCTAAGTCCATTGGTTCTGCATCTTTCAACATGTTAACCAAGTGGTATGAGTCTACGTGTGAACTTGCCTCATAGGCTGTATCCCGTAGAAAGATACCATTGTTTAAAACTGGAGTTGCCATTTTTTATTTTGTTTTTATTGTTTACTAATTTAAAATCTTTTGAACATAGTGTTCTTTCTTTGTACTGTTCTTTTTGTTGGTTGCTTTCTTCTGTTTGTATCAGCTTTCGGTGTTACACCAGAAGAAGATATTTTATTAGACTGAGCAGTTTTTAGTTGTCTTACTGTTTTTTTAACTGCATCTTGAGAACCTTGATTTTTAAGTTTACTTTTATATCCATCTGGATCTGAAAGTAACCATAATGCTTCTGCAATTAAATCATGCCTTGGTTCTACAAATTGATACTTTTCAAGAAGATGTCCTAATAAGTTTGTAGGCTTTCCTGAAATAGAAGGATAGTTAGGTTGAACTAATCCTGAATATAAAGCATTTTGAGTTTTTCTATCTAGCTTTACATCTCCTAATTTACCATCAGCTAAAGTATTATATACATTATCCATATAAGCTTTTGCTGCATCTTCCTGTTGTGCTTTTAACTGCTCTTGTTCTGCTAACTTTTGCTGAACAATTTTTTCTTGCATTCTATCTAACTTAGGTTTAAACTGATTAGCTTTCTTTTCTAATCTATCACTATCATACCAAGTTTCAATTTCCTCTTGAATTTCTTCAGGAGTTCCGAATCTAGTAGCAGTTAAATATTGTCTTGCAATTTCTGCTTGATGTTGTTCATTACTAGGATCTAAATCCATTACCTCTTCAACATGTGAAAGAGTTCTAAATAATCCTTTTAGATCTGTACCACCATCAGCTACATATTTAGCAGCTACTTGAAGTTCTTCAGGAAGAGAATTAAAAAACTCTTTAGGAGTATCTTGTCTAATCTTAGCTTCTCTTTCTTGAAAGTTAGCTTCAAACAGTTCTCTAAAATCTTTAGTAGTATAATCTTCTAAAGCTTTATCATCATCAAAACCAAATAGAGTACCTTCCTCTATCATTTTAGATGCTAATTCAGCTAAACCACTTTTATCAGTTTTACGTCTTCCAGGTTTAGACTCTGTTTCTTCAGCATCAGAAATCATATCATCCAGTTCAGAAAGAGCTTCATCTACTAAAGCTTTATCTTGTTCTGGAGTTGATTCCGTTGCTACAGGTTCTTCTGTTACAGTTTCAACTTTTTCTTCAGTCTTGTCAATGAACGTAGTATCAAATTCTTCTTCTGCCTTTAGAACATTTCCTGCAGGCTTTTCTTCTTCTTCAGGAACCATTATATTATCTGCTCCTAAATTTGAAAAAATCTCATCAATATTTACATCTACTTGTTCTACCGTTGTAGAATCTTGCACTTGAGTTTCCTCATTCTTTTCTTCTGCCATTTTTTGTTTTTTGTTGGTTATACTTTAATATACTAAAATAAATCTTAAAGATTTAAAATTATTAAAAAAAAATTAATTAAAATTTTACATTATATAGCTAACTAATTTTTTTGGTTAATTTTTCAAGTTGTTTTATATAAAAATTTCTTTCTTCCGATCTTACTAAAGCAATCTCTTTTATAAAGTTTTCTCTTTCCATATGACACTGATTCATAAACTGCTCACGTTCTTTATGCCATACTTCTCTTTCTTTAGTTGATCTAGCAGATATTTCTTCAATCTTTCTAAGCAGCCACCTTTCTCTAGTAATAGCATATACTACCCAAACACCAAGAACTCCGTACTGTGTAAGTATATCAAAAAATTCCATTAACTCTTCTTAGGTTTTTTAACATCATATTTATTCTTATTCTCTCTAGCAATTTGAAGTTGTTTATCAGCAATTGCCATTTGAGCTTGAATCTTCTGCTCTTCAATAGACATTTTTTGATTATGCTTAGTCATATCATTAGCTTGCTTTTCTCTTTGCATTGAAGTTTGTGCTTGATACTGCTGAGTCTTTCTAATGTCATCCATAGCATCTTTATAATCACTTTGCTCATTCTTATTAATATCTACCATTGATCCATAACCAGCAGATTTAATTTCAGCAATAAGAATATCTTTTTGTCTGTCTTTTTCTTTTTCTGCAGCTTCTGCAGTCATTCTCATTTGCTCTTGTTGTTGTTGAGCTTGAATTTGCTGTTCTTGCATTTGCTGCTGTTGCTGCATCTCTTGTTGTTTCTGCTGTTGTTGTTTTTGTTCAGAATCTTTCATTGCAGCATTTAGTTCAGCAATAGAATCTGATTGAACAATTTTACCAAGATCATATATACTAGCTCCTGTAGTATTATTAGTCATTGCCATTTGTTTTAATTGTTCAAGAATAGCTCTATGATTTGCAGTAGTTGATGTAAAGATGTTAAGATCTCTCATTAAAAGGTCTGTACCATTTATTTCAAAATTAACTTTTTCATCTGCAGATGTAATATATGTTAGTCTAGCAGATGGTTTAGTTGAATTATAGAATTGAGCTAAGTCTGTTCTCATCTGATGAACTCTTGGCATCAAGTAATCACAGTGTTGTATAAAGTAAGTTTCTGTTTGAGCATATGATGCATTAACAGCTTGCTCTACACCTGTAGCAGTTTGTTGAGATATCTGCTGACCCATTCTTTGTGGATTAACACCTATCACTTCATATGCTTGTTGTTTAAAATAATTAGATAACTGGATTCTAGACATAAGTCTATTAGTCTGATCTAAATCAAGTTTTTGGAAATGTTGGAAGTTTAATGCATTCTCTGTATTTGTAATAGATGTATCAAGAGGAAGCATCTGGAAATCTTTCATAGCTACATAAGCTTTAGCTAAATTACCTTTACCCCAATCTTCTCCTAATGAATGTTTAGGAAGAGTATTTTGATCTAACATTATTACAGTACCAAGTTCATCAACTAATATATCAGCCATTTGATTATTAACAATGTTATAACCAATTTGAAATGGTTTCATTAAATCAACTAAAGCAGTAGACTTAGTATTTCTATCTGAGAATACAGCACCCTCTACAGGAAGTTTACAACCATAAAGATTATTATCACCTTTAAATTGAAACTTAAGAGGTCCTGGAGTTTTTCTATCTATACCAATATATATTGGAGATAAACCAGAAGGATTATTCATACCCCAGTAACTAGGAATATTTGGTCCTATTTTAATACCACCCCATACTTCATTAATCCATATCCATTCTATATGCTCTCCAAAAACTAAATTATCTTTATTTTTATTTTTGAAGAGTCTAGTATCATAAATAGGTTTATCAGTAACTTTATATTGCTCAGTAATTATTTCATTTATAACTTCACCAGTTTCTGATATCTTAGTAAGATGTCCTAATTTTCTTTGAGATTTCCAATAAGTTGTTGTTACTCTTAATAAATAAGCTGGACCATCATCTGAAAAATCTTCACCTTGTCCAAGAATTTCATTTACTACATCATTACCATCAAATACACTTCCTGACATTGCAGTAGTATATTGTCTCATTGCTAATGATGGCATTTGAGTATTCCATTCATGACTTTGAGTTGGATCATAAAAAGTTCCATCATTTTGATAACCTCCAATATTATATCCTGCTGCTCTTATAGGATAAATAGCTTCTAATGCTTCTAATTGATCTTCTGACATTAAATAACCATACTTATCAATAACATCAGATGGTGTAAGCATATCTGTTTTACCTACCCAGTTACAATCAGATATATATCTTGCATCAGGAGATTTATGGTAAAATGTAAGAACTGGATTCCATAACTCTACCTCATAATCATCTTCCATCATTTTCATATGCCAAAACTCTCTGTCTGTAATAAGCATATCACGGAAAGCTCTTTCTTCAAGTTCTTCAAGTCTAAATTTTTCAACATCAACTTTATGCTGATGTGTTGCCCATTCTTCTATCATAGATCTGTAACTCTTTTTAAAGTACATTTCTATTTCAGGTAAAGTTTTTAAATTTTCTGTACTGGTTTGTTGTCTAGCTTCATCAGAGTTTACATCTAAACCTTGTTCAATCATAGCTGCTTCAACTTTAGTTTTAGCTTGTTTAACAAGAACTTGTTCTACAGCTAATCTTTTTTGTTCAAGCATTTCATTATATGAAAATTCATCAACAGCTCTATATGTTAGTTTAGTAGTTCTTTTTGCAAATTCAGCTACTAGAACATTAATAACATTTGGAATAATTGGATAAAACTTTAATTCTAATGCAGCATCTTCATCTTGAGTAAGAAGTTCTACAAGATCCCTACTTTCATTATCTTCTTCTACAACATAATCTGTTCTATCTATATGACCCTTTGCAAGCTTGTAATTCTTTAATAATTTTCTTGAAGTTCTTTGAAGTTGTTTTAGACCATTCCACTCTAACCAATCTATATTCCATGCTGCCCATTCAGCATCTTTTTTCTTTTTAGGCAAAAACTGTAAAGGTTGTGTTATTGTACCTAATCTATTCTGTTCTACCTTAGCTCCATTTTTTAACTGAAGTGCGTTAAATACTTGCATAGTTATTATTTAATATTTCTGAAAGCAGATCTTTTAAAACCTTTTCCTTTATTTTTTCTTCTTTTAGTGCCCAAATGTCTGAACGGACTCTTATTTAATTTAAACAAATTTTCTGACTTTTGCAACTTTTTAGCTACATCATCTCTAATAACTTGCTTAGTGTAACCTCTATTAGATTCTTGTATTTTCATAAAAGATACAAGTGCTGCAAAAGATACTAATCTATCCACGTTAACTCCATCTGCATATTCTTGCATTTCTTTTATCAGCATAGGATCTGGAATTCTTTCTATTCCATAAGTGGTTTTAACAACAGTACCATCTTCTTTTGTTTCTTGATCAAGCTCTTCTCTTACAAACTCAATTGCATATGATAACAAATGTGCCTTGAATAATGTTCCTGTATTCTTCCAACCATATTCTTGATAAACATTCTTATTTGCAGCAAGATCTTTTAAGAACATGATTTGACTCTTAGGTACTAAATATTTTTGTTTTTTTCTAGATATCATATACTGGATAAATAAAGAAATGTTATTCTCTATTACTGTCCAGGCATTATACCATTCTATTATAAGCTCTAGTCTTTGATGTGTTTGTTTTATATCATCAAATCTTCCACACCAGGCAGCTACAATTTTACTTTGTTCAACATACGTTTCTGTTTCAACTCCAGTAACTTTAGTTACTTCTACAGAAGCCTTCATTACATAAATAGAACAGAGAGAGTCTGATGTTGTAGTCTTACCTTCTGATACAGGGTCAATAGAAGCATAATAAGTTCCAAAGTCTGGTTTTTCTTTATTAGGTCTTTCCCATACTACTAAACACCCTGTTTTGTCTTCTGTCTTTTTATTTATAGGAAACTGCTTTATTGGTTGTTTATTACTTTTCTTTACTGTAGGTTTACCATTAGCATCTGTAGATATATCTAGAAACTCATAACCATATTCTTTTTCTTCTATTCTTCTAGCTTGTGCAGAAAGAAGATGTGTAGGAAATACAGAAACAGATCTATTATCAAAAGCTTCTTTTATATTTCTTGGATGCTGAGATATTCTTAACTGGTAATCTTCTGGAGCCAGTTCTCTTTTCCAGTCATCAAATTGTTTTTGTAAAGCTTCAGTAGCTTCTTTTACTTTAGAATTACCATACTGGTCTATGTGCGGAGGCATTGACCATTGTTCAGGAATGAATAAACCTGACATACCTTCAGTACCCTTATGATCAATCAAATTAGTTTCTACAGCATAGACATCTTTTGAAGTTGGATTAAGTATCATATCCTTTAAAGGATTACACTGTGATAAATCTCCTACTGATCCTGCAGCAATAAATAGTCCTGTAGTAGTAAGTCCTGATCTCATTGCTGGTCTCATATACTCATATGTCTTGTCCATCTTAGGTGCAATACCAGCCTCCTCATGAAAAAAGTATTTAACTGGACCTCCTACTCCATTTGTAGGATCTTTCTCAAATGACATACCTTGTATAGTTCCTTTAAGACCTACTTCAGTTTTTCTGTTACCTTTCCTAACTTCAATCTTTTGCTGCCACATCATTACCTTACTAGGGTTCATTGGTCTATACCATGCAGTATGTTCATTTAAGAATGCAGCATATTCATCTAGGAACTTCCAAGATCCTTTTTCATTTATATAATCTTTAAGACTTGCTCCTATCTTTAGAGTTACCCCGGCTTCAAACCATTGCTGATTAATGAGCTTTGCCATATGATAGTATGATGAGGCTATCTGTCTTTTCTTTAGAATAGCTACATGTTTATAGTTTAGTTCTGCTAGCATTTCATATAGTGCCATATGATATTGAGCATCTCTAATATCTGCAAAACCAAACTGCTGTATTTCTTTATTAAATATTGGTAGGAAGTTTAGCCACATATAGTAGTCTCTGGCTATATACCAAGTTTTATCTCCTGATTTAAATATTACTCCTTTTCTACATTTCTTTTTCTCACCTTCCCAGTATGCTATAAAATCTCTAGATTTAAATGGAGCTACACAATAAACATTTGTTTCAGTAAATTTTGTTGCTTGCTTATTAAATTCTTTACTAGTTTCATCAAATTCATATTGACCAGGTTCTTTAAATATATCTCTTACAAATGTGGCAAACTCTTCTCTAGATTCAAAATCTGTAGTTTCCCAAGTTCCATTATTCCACGTTGGTATATCTTGATATATTTCTGTTTTATTGATCATATCCTAAACCAATACCTCCTCTAACACTACTCTGCTGTTCATCCTGAAGATCTTTATAGGCACCTTTAAAAGACTCTCTAATTTGTTGGTATTTAGCTGCAGCATTAACTAGTGAGTTTATGTTACCATCTCTACCATGTTCAATTGGTGTAGTTTGCATATATCTACCTAATCTATCTAACATAGCTGCAATACCTTTATATGCTCTAGATGTTGGAGTCTCATACATTTTTTGACAAAACTTTAATGCATTATGTATATCATCATCTTCTGTAGAAAACTCTGCATCTACTTCTGCTAATATTATTTCTTCTTTTTCATGCTCTGGTGTATGAAAGAAAGGGTTCATATCAGGATTAGGACAAGTCATGTAAAATAAATATTGGTATATCTTTAAATAATCATCAGGATAAGTATCCATAATATGTTTTAAAGATTTTAAAGTATAACAGTGTTCTGTAGGAATTACTGTTCCGTTTTCTATGTCAAAGAGTTTAGCTATCATTTCTTTTTTATTTTATTTCTATTATCATGTAAATAGTGTATTAAAGATATCACCTCATCCTTTAAATAAGGAACTGGAATTTGAACTAGTTCTTTTAAAACAGGATCACCTTCCGGTGTATATTTATGAATAGGATAACCATACTCATCTTTACCTTCTTCTTCAAACTGAACATGATGTATAAACATATTACCAGGTCTTAATTTAGGATTATGTTTTATTATAATATACATATAAATACTGAGTTGTAAGGCATAATGATTAAAATTACAATCTTCTATATGAGATAAAGGAAACTGCATTTTTTGAGAAATACCTTCCCAATCTTTATAAGAATTCATTTTAATTTCTTTATTTGTTTTATAGTCAATAACTGTAACTTTTCCATTAACTACTTCAACTAAATCAGATTGTCCACATATGCCTGCAGATTTTAAATACACCATATGTTCAGGATATACACCAGGATCAAGCTTTTGACTAGGTGCATATTTTAAACCATTTTCTTTAACAATTGGAGCAAAAACTGGAACAGTTGTTCCATCTCTTTCAATTGAAGCTAATGAGCATAAGTCATCCTCTCTTTGGTTATGATAAAATGTTCCGAGCTTCATTGCTCTTTCAGATTCTTTTTTCCAAACAGCTTCAATCTCTTTTGGTTTCATTCCATACCATTTAGAGTTTTTTCTTTTAGCTACTTTCTTAGCAACCTTTGCGGCATCAAAAGGTTCTTTAAAATGAGATGTTAATGTAGTTACACTAATCCAATGTATATTATCTTCATTAGAACTTACATAGCTATGATCTGATTCCTTAAATATAATACTCATAATTCTCCTAATTTATCTTCTTCTTCTAATGTCATTAATGCAGGCCATTCTCCTATAGGACAATTTGAAGATAATGATCTTGTCTTAAAAGCTAAAGAACAACCGCAGTTTCCACAACAAGGTTGTGTACCCGGCATTTCACACTTAGATCCTTTAAGATCTATTTCAACACACTCTGTACAAATATTCATTCTTTTAGCAGCCACTTCTTCTACAAACTCATCTCTCATTACTGAGTTCTTAATACCTTCATAAATTTGTTTTCTATTCTCCCAAATTTTCTTTAGACTTAGCATTGTTTTTATTTTTTAAAAATTCTTCTTTTCTTTCTTTTTCTTTTTTAATTTGTACATCTAAGCTTTCTAGCATTGATATCTTTTCTTCTAACATTTTTTTATTATAGTATGCTGCAAATGTAGAAGTGTCATGATTTACTAAATATTTTTTTAATCTAGGTATTGATTTTTCTACTACATACCCTTTAGCTTTAAATACACCTAGACCTGTTATATTAATTCTAGGATGATATAAATCACTTAACAACGTTCTAACATTTTTATAATAAAACTCTACTAAATTTTCTACTAAATTTTTTGAAATATCTAAATCTTCGGAAACCTCAGTATAAATTAAATTACATTTTTTGGGATTCATTTTCCTAAGAATTTATAATCTAACAAAATAGTACCTTCAGTTTGAATTTTAATATTGTCATTTATAGATATAACCTTCTTATTCTTTAGATCTTTTTTTACAAGTCCATTCTTTTCACATTTGTTTATACAGTTTCTAACAGTTTGCTGAGATTTAAAAATTTTATGCTCTTCAGCAGCATCATAACAAAAATGAGTTAATTCTATTGGACCAAGTGAACTTAATAAGGTTAAACAATCTAAATCAGAATTACTCACCGTTATACCATTTATATAACAGTGAGTTAATATCTGGAATTTTATGATGTGCTTTTTAGACATCATAACCTTCTTTTGTACCTGGTTAACTAAAGCCATTATGCTTCTGTTTTAAGTACTCTTTTTTTAGCTGATTTTGGTTTAGCAGCTGGTTTTGGTTTAGGACTTTGTTGAGGTAATTCCTCTTCCTCTTCAGGGGGAGCCATCATCATTGCATATTGCATTTGAATCTGAGCTCTCTTAAATCTAACTTCATCTAAGTCAGATAATACTTTTTCATATTCAAATTGAGCTTTGAGATATCTTAAAGAATTCTCATAGAACTCTAACATCTCTTCTTTTTTATCTTCCAATTCTTCTGGAGATAAATCTTCATGTTGGTTTGGATTGTTCATAATTGTATATTTAGATTTAAGCAAATATACAAAAAAAGTTTAAATGTTTATAGTTTAAACCTCTATCTATTTTTTAAAGTAAAATTTAAGATTGTAATAAGATAAAATTTTCTAGATATATCTACTTCTAAATTAAAAATATCTAATGAAGATATTCTTAGACGGATCATTACTTTATCCCACTGCTTATTTGGATTATTCCAGTTATTTCTAAATTTCATTTTTTTCTTCTATTTCTTGAATCATTTGAAAGTGTATCTTAGCTATTCTATCTCTACCTTCTTCAGGTAATAAGTACTTATGACAGTTACTATAGTTAGTCATAAAGAAGTTTTCTGATAGTATTGCTGGCATAGATGTATGCTTAATCACATAAAAGTTAGCTTCTTTATCAGGATCTCCATCTCTTGTATCTCTTCTCATCTTTTCTCCTGGAAACTCAGCTGCTGCTTTCTCATACAGTGTTGTAGCAATCTTATCTGATTTAGTTGTACCTGGAGTAGTATATACTGACCATCCATTAGCAGACTCTTTATCAAAACCATTAGCATGTATACTGATGTATATACACTTCTTTTTTGCTGACTTAGCTATCTTATTAGCAGATCTAACTCTTTCTCCTAAGCTTACATCCTTTTGAGTATCAACAAGATTGACATAATCAATACCATTATCTTTACAAAGCTTTACTAATCTATTTACTATAGCTCTATTAAACTCTCCTTCATAAAGAATGCTGCCATCATCCCATCTAGGTGATCTTTTACCTGATGTTTGGTATTTACCATCTATGATTCCACCATGTCCATTATCAAATAACCATATATAGTTTGACTCTTGGACAGAACCAAGGTTAATATCTTTACCGCAATGTGGACATATTGTTGCTTCCATTATTTATCACCTTTTAATTTGCTATACTTGTCCATTGATGTAAGACCTAATGCACCAAATGCAAATAAAGCCACAGCATCAACTAAGTATTCAGCTGGTCTAATCTCTTCAGGACTAAATGTATTAGCAATTAAACAAGCTACTAGAGCAAATATACATAATAATCCAGACAATCTCTTAGATGAATAAGCACCTGTCTCATCACTCAATAATTCTTTAAAAAATGTTTTCATAATTTAGTTTTTAAAAATTTACACAGTCTATATATGCCGTATAAGATTAACAATATTAAAGAAAGATACACTCCTTTGTTTATAAGTTGTTTCCACTTAGGAGTTTTTTCATAATACTTTACAGGTATCTTTCTTTCTATAATTTTTTCTACAGTTACAGTATCGCATTTACCACTAATATATACAGAATCATGTATGGTATCATGATATATTTCAATTCTTAGTCTTTCTTTTTCTATAACTAAAGTATCTTTTCTAATCTCAGTCCAGAAATGTTGAGAGAATACTGTATCATGTTCTACCTTTTCTACAGTAAGTCTTACAGTATCTAATACTTCTACACTGTCTATAGTAAGTAAATAGGGATGCTTTTCTACCAGTCTGGTGAATCTAGCTTTTGGACTACAAGCAACTAATGCTAGTAGTAGGGATATAAAGAAAATTCTTATCATTTAGTTTTAATTGCATGAATAGCTTCAATGATTTCTATCTTCATTTTAGCCATATCATCTCTCAAGTCAGCTATAGATTTTTCTTGCTTTTCTCTATTTATTTCAACCTTATCTTTCACGTCATCTATTCTTTTATGAACCACATCAACATCTTTACTTAAGTTATCTAAAATCATTTGTTGTATTGCTACTTTATTTTTCAGTGTAAACCAAACTGTTAATGCTCCCACTAAAGCTGATAGGATTGATAGCAGAGCATCAAAACCCACCTGCATACTTGAAATTTCCATTCTTCAATATTTTATACATAAATAATACTTATTATAATATACGAAAATTATTTAAATTATGAAAATTTACACAGGGAACTTGTGTGAATCTATACCTCTGTGGTATATATCAACACCTCCTTTAGTATCTCTTCTATATCTAATGTTTAAGATTCTACCTCCTACAGGTTTAATAGGAGCTCCTCTTTCTACATGCCACCCTTTGGATCCATCACCATATTCTTCTTTATATGTACCTGTAAGCATCATGTGAATTTGTCTTTGCTCTTGTCTATAGTTATCTCTACCTTGTATTAATTTATCTCTTACATCATTTCTAGCTGCATTCTCATGTATATGCCCCATTGTAAACACATCAAAGTCTTCATACATTTCTAAAGCTCTAGTAAGATTCAAGGCTCCTTTAGTTACAATACCTCCTCCACCAGATCCGTGAAAGTATCTTATCTTCATAGTTCTTACTACACCACCTCTGTCTCTTCTAGTACCTCTGAGAATTTGATTTACAAGTATCCAGCCACCATAGCCACCTACTTGCACATTAGTATTATTTTCATGATTAAGCATTTTAACAAATCTAGCAAGTATATCTGTTTCTTGCCATTTAATAATACCTGTTTCATGATTACCATATCCTATAACAGTAAGTAAGTGAGAGTATGGTGACCACCATTTAACAGCAGTTTCTACAACACTATCTAAATATTTTGCATTGTTATGTTCTGGTCTTATATCAGATTTATTTTTTCTATTATCTCCTCTTCCTTGCATGAGACAAAACATGTCTCCATTTATCATAATAGGAATAGATTCTTTTACACAGTAATTTAAATCTCTTTTTAATGTATCCCAGTCACACTTTGGGTTATCCCAGTGTATATCTGACAACATGGCAATCCTAGCCTTTGTACCCTCAAGTTTAATCTCATGGATATTAGCAGCATGTGCTTTTATTTTCATATTTCTTTTTTTTTAATTTCTTCTATTCAGGTGGAGTAGGAATATACTTACCTGAAGGTCCTTGAAATTTATCAGAGTTACTTTCTACTGAATTTTTATAATAATTATCAATACCCACATCTTCATTTACAAATGATTCTAACTCATCTTCAGTTAAAAAAGCATTTATAGTGGGTTGACCTGTTACAACTTCTGTAACTCCTTGGTCACCAGCATAACCAAATACAACAAGACCAGTTTCTCCTTGACTGTTCATTACATAGAACCATCTATTAGGGTTATTTTTTGTTATTTCATTTATACTAAACTGTGCCATTATATTTTATATTTTATGTACATCCTGAATCTGTTATAGTCCATCCTGCTGTAATTAATGTTGCTCTTGCAGTAGCTCCTGAAGATGGAGCACAACTATATTGGGATTGATTTGCAGATAATGTTACAGTATTAGTGTTTGTTGCAGCTGCTCTAATTAAAAGATTATCATATGATGTTACATTTAAAGGTGAGCTTGTCAACATGCTTCCCATATTTGTTGTTCCTGCAAAACTTACAGAACTATCAAAAGTTAATGTAGTAAGTAGAGTTTGGTTATTAAAAGCACCAGACCATGTAGTAACTCCACTAAAATTACAATTAGCTCCAAAAATTACTGTTGTTAATGTTTTAGGAGCAGCAGTGTTATATGTTATAAAATTACTTAGATCAGTTATAGCACTAGGTATAGTTACATTAGAAAAATCTAAAGTTTGAATACCTGTTGTATCATAGAAAAGCAATTTCATAACATTACCACTACAGTTACTTAAATCCCAAGAGCTTGAAGGAGCAAGTGTTTGATTACTGTCTTCAAATCTAGCATCTCTGAACATTTGATAAACAGTTGTTGCAGTAGACATATCCCAATTAGTTACATTAGGTATTACACCTCTGCTTCCTGCTGTAAGAGAGTATCCATTTTTATTAAAAGTACCACTAAAAGTAGTAACAGACCAATTTGCACCAAAGTCATCATGAAAGTTATGTGTATCAAATTTTAATCTATAAGTGAGATAAAAAGCATTAGTCATGTTAGTGGCAGAGTCAGCTCTTAAAGTATTTAATCCTACTATATCAGTAAGATAAGTACAGGTACTAAACATACCTGAAAAACTAGTTATATTACTTATATCCCAATTAGTAAGGTTAACAGTACTCAAACCATAAGACTGTAAAAATAAATTAGCTCCTGATGTGAAAACTGAGGTATTGTTCCAACCTGTTAAATCTAAATTACAACCTCCTGTTGCTCCTGGTGTATAACCAATTTTTCTAAACATTTGAGTTGTTGTAGTACCTGCTGCTCTTAATGTCCAACCTGTTATATCAGTAGCTGATGTTAAATTAGCATCGTTAAACATTGAACTCATATTTGAACAGGCCGCCCAATTTAAATTAGGAGCAATAACAGCTAATCCTGCACCACTATTTCCTGATTGACTAAACCAACTTGAAGCATTTGTAACAGTACTAACATCCCATCCTGTAATATTTATAGAAGTAACGTTAGCCATTTGAATAAAAGCATTCTGAGAAGTAGTACCAGCAAAAGCTGAAGTATTCCAGTTAGATAAGTCTAAAGATATTATAGAGTCACACCCTTTAAATAATTGATATGGGCCTTTATATGAAGCACCTACAGTCATATTAAAATTAGGAGCATCTGTAGCTGTGTATGTCATATTAATACATTCAGTAAACCACTCCCTTAACCCTCTTATAGTTGTATTTGTACCCCATTGCTTAAATTCAGTATACTGTGCAGCAGTTGTAGTATCACTATTTCTTATATAAATGTCTCCAGTAATCTTAATTTCATAAGTTCCTGCTACAGCATATGTATGAGTTTTATTAACATCAGTAACTCCTGATTCTGAATTACTATCTCCCCAATCTACATCATAATTATTTACACTTGGAGTTTGACTCCTTATAACAAAATCTTCATTAGGTGCAGTTGTAGTAATAGTAAAAATCATTGACTCAGTATCCACAGTATTTTGTGGAGGAGAAATTCTAGTTCCTACACTTCTTCCTAGAGACTTGGTTGTGTTAATAGAAACACCCATGACTTATGCTACATAAATTACCAAAAGATCTCCTGCATTTCCACCTGCTGGATCTGGATCATAATCAAAGGTGCTTGCAGCAAACTTATTCATATTACCACCTGCATCAAAATTTACAGTTTCTCCTGCTTTAAGAACTATTCCTAAAACATTTGCATCTACTGCAGCTGCGTTATAAAAAGATACAGACTTCATAGAAGCTGCAATTGTTACTAAACCTGAAGCAGTTGCTCTTAACATTGCAGGCATTGCCGTAGTATCATTAAGAGAACGAGTATCAAGCTCTATAGCTGTAGTATTAGTAGCTGTAGTTGCAGTTGATGTAGCAATATTGCCAGTATCAGTATCAATAGTTGCAAGTAATTGTCTACATAATTCTAATGTAGCTTCTGAAGCATCGCCTGCATCTAAATAAGTTATTGTACAAGCTGAATAATCAGTAGTATCTTCAGTTGTACTTCCTGGAGGATACAGTTTAATAGTCCAACTTGGAACTGATGGATCATATATTCTTACTTCTAATCTAGTTATTGCAGGACTTGCTCCACACTTAATACTAATTAAATCTGATTCATAATCTTTTCCACCAGTAGCAACTGCCGCTGCAATCTTATCTAGACCAAGGAGCATTCTATATTGCCAAGGCCAATTAGTACCTTTACCTCCTTGTGTTTTTAAATTTCCTATTGACATTTTTTAATTTTTTTAATCATAAACAATATGTACTTGTCCTGTAGCTGTTCTATAAAAATCACCAGCTTTTAAACCTGCTGTTTTAGCTGCTGCATTATCAGCATGGACATTATCATTTAACTGACCTAGTAGGAAATTTAAATGACCGAATTTAGCTAACCCCATATCCTCACCTGTTTTAAGGTAAGGATCTGGAGAAACATTTTTGAATTTCTTAGGCATTACTATTAGCTAACTTTTACAGTACCACCATCATTCCAAAGTTGTCCTGGATTTCCTGGATCAGCTAATGGAAGACTACCCATTACAATTACTAAACTATTCATAGTAACAGTACTTGGTATATCAAATGTAGCTGTACTATTTACAACTAGAGTTTTAACAGTAGTAGTTCCAGTTAAACCTGCATTATCAATAGGAGCTTTTAATTTAAGCTCTGCTTCAATTTGCTCCATAAGATTGTAATTCCAATCTCCTGCTGCTAATAATGTTTGTGAAAAGTCAGTAGGACGGACCGTTGCTACTTTTCTGCCTTTAAATATTTTCTTTAGTGCCATTTTGTTTAAATTTTATTATATATAATACTATAATATACTAAAAAATATTGAATAAAAAAAGCCCCTGGCTAAAAACCAGAGGCTCTGCTTTATATTATATACACAATTAAAGATACCACCAAAGCACACAGAAGCACATTAAAGCTAGAACATATAATGAATACCCAAACATTCTACCTTCTTCATCTTTATGAACCTCCATGCTGACTGGATCTTCTATATCCTTACATAGTATTCTGCCAATGACTAATAAAAATAAAATCATAAAAATTAAAAATGAACAGAATAGTACTTTAAGAAACATATTTAAAAAGTTTTATATAATAAAGTAAATGAAGCTCCATATATTACTCTAGATATAATAACATGTAATAACACTGGCCAAAAACCACAGTAGTTATAACATAAAAAGAATATCCCTATGAAAAGAAATAGATTCCTGAGAAGCTTAAATAAATGCCAAGCATCAGTTATTCCTACAAAAAACGTAGTGCTTCCCCAAAATTTAGGACCTGCACCAGGCTCACCGTTCTTATATTTATTCTTCCAAGACACAGAAGGATCCCAAAATAACTTATTAAAGTTCTTAAACATGCTTTTACCATAATGAAATTGTAATGTATCCATGACAGCTTCACTTATACCTGATAATGCAAATAACAATATATACATCATTTCTTAGAATTTTTAAAATGTAAAATACCCCCTATCAATGCTCCAAAACAAGCTACCCCCACTGCAATCTTAAGATACCAGTTATTAAGATAATTAGTTTGAGTAATCATATATATGTATGCTATAGTCATTACTAAAGCAAAAAGTATTTGTAACATATCAAGGGCTTTTAACCAATCTCTATTATTCTTCAGGCTCATAACGTTTCAATTTTTCTCTGTAAATAAATCAATGCTTTTCTAAGATCTTCTTTTTCCTTATCCTTATTCCTACCTCTAGACCTAGATACATACTTAACTACATTCCCTAAACAAAAATCATCTGACAAATTAAGTTTATCCAATATAGGAAACAACTCCGATTTAGGCAACTGCTTATGTTTATTCTTCGGAACATAGTCATCAGGAAGTGTTACTATTCTATCAACAGGAAGTTCTCTACTTGGAGTAGACTTATATACTCCATCACTCATTCCTCCATAAGGAGATTGTCTTTTTTTAAAATCTTTCATATTGCTGTACCAGTCTTTACTCTTTATTGCTCCCATACTATAGCAATATCAAAATCCTTAACTGACATCTTGATGTCTTCTCCAAACTCAATGATCTCTGCATTGTGCAATGCTTGAGTACGCACATATACTTTATCACCTATAGTGATATCCTTAACATCTTCCCCTACAGCAAAAACATTTAGATGAGTCCATTTCTTCATCATCTCTTTTTCTTGTTCTTTCTCTACATCCTCATTTAGGATAAGATCTGTTTTAGGCTCTGGTTTGGCAGGCTTATCTAGAAGAACTCTATTGCCCCTTAGTTTAAATTTCATATTGTGTTGGTTTTAATTTACACAAATATAAAAAAAAATTTAAGAACCACAACCCTCGCACTCAAAATGAGAATCTTCTGGCTTAGTGCCGGTAAGTTTCATCTGGAGAACATGTATCTGATCCTTGATATCCATATCCTGGAACATTTCACCTGTAAGCTCTTTCTCTAGTAGAGCTATCTTATCTTTAATTTCTTGATTAGTCATGTACTTAATATACTAAATATCCAGGACATGCCCAAGTAATAAACTTACGGTGAATGAAGTTTACCATATTAGACATAGTGTAGGATCCTATGCTAAAAGACCCCCCTGCCACCCACCCTTGGTGTGTACCCCCTACTAATTTTAAAACATCAAAGAAATTTCTAGAATTTAAAAAGCAAAAAGAATTCCTACAGGGAAAGTTCTAGCACATGTGAGTAAGTTGACTAGGTACACTGCCTCCATCACACAATCCTTCACTCACACAAGCCAGACCACAGCCAACACACAGAATCTAGTATATATATGTTAAGTAAGTAAGATATGTAATGTAATATAAAAGGAATTAATAACACTTGCTATATATAAAATTAATGCTATGGAAAAGAAAGTCAAAATTATTTCTGTTCCTGCTAGTGATGAGAAAGCTCTCACACAGGTTCAGCAAAAGATTAACCAGTGGATCACTACTAAAGTGCTTCGTAAATATGAGATGCACACCACAGGTGAGTATGTCATCTTTAACATCTGCTTATGGAAAGAGCCTCAGAAATGAGGTTCTTTTTTTATTAAGTAATGAAAAGGGAATAACACTCACTATAGATAAAATATATATTATGAAGCATTTAATAAACTATGGCAAGCATGTTGACTTGCACAACAATGGTAAACTTGTATATGTAGATTTACACAAGACAGGTAATAAGCAACTAGAGATAGGGCAACATGTTCTTGAGAGAATACAGGACATTGAGCCTATTCAAAACTTTGATAGAAATAAATCCTATCCACATAGGGTTAGTCTCATCACAGAAATCATGTATGGAGAGTGGCTTACTAAGGAAGATTTTCCTGAATTAAATTAATATTAAGGGGGTGTAAAAGCCCCTTTTTTTTGATGTCTTACTTATATATACAGAAATGAGACTCAGTGCTTGATAATCAATAAGTTATGGAAAAGGGTTTTAACAAGTTAAAACGGCTTTTTAATAATAACTGAGTAGTTGACTGATGAAAAGGGTTGTTCGTGCCTCACAACGGCCTGTTAATAACACATGCTATAGATGAAATTATTATTAATCTTATAAATTTAAATTACAATGCAAAAAGAAAAAATTATTGCTTATTTAGAATCTGAGGGGTTTACTGCTAAAGTTAATCCGAATACTAATGATACATTCTATGCTAAATCTGAACTTATGGAGCTTAGAGATTTCACCTACAATGAGAAAGGTAAACCTGACTCAGGAATCAAATGGCAAAAAGAGGGTTCTTCTGATAAAGAATCTTGCTATGTTCAGGCAACTATTGTCAGAACAGGTGCTAAAGTTCCTGCAAGATTGCACAAGTCTTCATATGATGAAATGCCTTTAGAGGTAGGTAATTCTTATGCAGGGCAAGTAGAGCTTAGAATCTTAGATGCAGATGGAGAGTTATATCCTGACTTCAAGTCTCGTAGCTATAACACTATCTTCAATAGAGAGGATGTTACCACTGAAGATGCATTAGGTCTTTCATTTGAGAGTCTTGAGGCATAAGGTATGTACTAATAAGAGCCTTTCACAGCAATGTGAGAGGTTCTTTTATTTATCTCATACTTATTTGGGCATTGACACCTTAGTACTTGGGCATTGATACCTTAGCATTTACTACATTGATACCTTATTATCTACGGTAGCACCAATGTAAACTCTTTTACAGGAGAAAGTGTATTTAAATGTTTGATTATTTTAATTTTTTACGGGAAACACTTGTATGTATGTGTTAGTTTTTATAAGAGTGTACTACTTATACCATATCCTT
>Ga0208794_1000077_pt1 | contig 114092 bp, 110 predicted proteins | sample 32_taG_FD_184106 | JGI IMG/M metagenome (GOLD analysis project Ga0208794, IMG submission 184106) | Marine viral communities from the Gulf of Mexico - 32_GoM_OMZ_CsCl metaG (SPAdes) (version 2) | ecosystem: Environmental > Aquatic > Marine > Oceanic | place: Atlantic Ocean: Gulf of Mexico... | reverse complement strand
CGAGGGGTCCGGGCGCTTCGGCCACGGGCGGTGGCAGCGCGGCCCCGGCCGGGTCCTCGGCGCGGGCGGTGGCGGCGAAATCGGCCTCGCTGATCGGCGAGAGGACGACGGTGAGCCGTGCCCCCTGCCCCTCCACGCGCATCCCGGCGCGGTCGACGCCCAACGGCACTGCGAGGTCGAGCACGAGGCGCGACCAGCCCGGCCGCGCCTGCCCGAGCCGGACCGGCCCGGCATTGTCGGCCGAGAGCAGCGCCGCCGGATCGGCCCCGGCCCAGTCCACCTCCGAGAAGTCGAGGACGAGACGGCGCGGCGCATCCAGCGTGAAAACCCGCCACGGCACGGCTTGGCTCAGCGCCAGCTCGATCTCGACCCCGCCGCCGCGCCGATCGACCACCGTGCTCTCATCCGCGTCGAGCCGGGCGAGGCCGGTGAACTCCTGCGCCGCGAGGGGGCCGGCCATCAGCAGCGCCAGGCCGGTAGCCTTCACCGTCCGCGCGATCCGGCCACGCAGACGCCTCACGCGGCGCCTGCCCCAGCATGGCCCCGCGCCGCCATGAAGCGGGCGAGGCGCGCCAGCCCCTCCTCGATGTCGGCGGTGGCGCGGGCATAGGAAAAGCGGATCCAGCGGTGTCCGTCGCGCGGATCGAAATCGAGCCCGGGCGTCACCGCGACATTCGCCTCATCGAGGATCTCGGCCGCGAAGGCGCGGCTGTCATCGGTGAAGTCCGAGACGTCGGCATAGACATAGAAGGCGCCGTCGGGCGGCGCGAAGCGGGTGAAGCCCGCCTTGGGCAGGCCGTCGAGCATCAGCGCGCGGTTGGCGGCATAGACGGCGGCATTCGCCTCCAGCTCATCGGTGCAGTCCATCGCGTGCAGCGCCAGCCGCTGGGAGGCGTGCGAGGTGCAGATGAACATGTTCTGGGCAATCCGCTCGATGCCGCGCACATGCTCGGGCGGCACGATCAGCCAGCCCACCCGCCAACCGGTCATCGAGAAATACTTGGAGAAGGAGCCGATCACATGCGCCTCGTCGGTGACTTCCAGCACCGAGGTGCCGCGCCCGCCGATGCCGTGATAGATCTCGTCCGAGATCAGCGCGGCATCGCCTTCGGCGCAGGCCCCCGCCAGCGACGCGAGCCCGGCCCGATCAAGCATCGTCCCCGCCGGGTTGGAGGGCGAGGCCAGCACCAGCCCGTCGAGCGCATGTGCCGCGATATCGCCGGGGACCGGCTGCATCCGGCTGTCCAGCGTGGTCGGGATGTCGATCGGCGCCATGTCGAGCGCCTTGAGGATCTGCCGGTAGGAGGGGTAGCACGGCGCCCCCAGTCCCACCCGCGCCCCGGTGTCGAAGAGCTGCGTGAAGCTGAGCAGAAAGGCCCCGGAGGCGCCGGAGGTCACCACCACCCGCGCCGGGTCGAGATCGACATCGTACCACTCGCCGTAATGGCGCGCGATTCGCGCCCGCAGCTCCGGCAGGCCGAGCGCCACGGTATAGCCCATCGGCCCCGCCGCCATGTCGCGGGTCAGCCGCTCCACCGCCTCGCGCGGAGCGCCGGTGCCGGGCTGGCCGACCTCCATGTGGATGACGTGGCGGCCCGCCTCTTCGGCCTGCCGCGCCGCCTCCATCACGTCCATCACGATAAAGGGATCGACCTGTCCGCGCCTTGAGTTCCGCATGATCCGCTCCGTATGGTTCGGCCGGGTTGTGCCAACCGCCCGCCCCCGCCGTCAATGCCCCCGATCACGGGTCCGCGCTTGGCAGCGCTGCGGCGATATGGTCTGCACCATCCCGACCCTGAGGAGAGGAAAGACCATGTTGCGCCAGACCCTTCGCGCCCTGCCCGTCACGCTGGCACTCGCTGCCCCCGCCGCCGCGACCGATCTCGAGACGCTGAGCGATGCCGAGCGTGATGCCTTCCGCGAGGAAGTGCGCGCCTATCTGCTCGAGAACCCCGAGGTGCTGATGGAGGCGATCGCCGTGCTCGACCAGCGCCAGGCCGAGGCCGCCGCGCAGGGCGACAGCGCGTTGATCGCGAACCACGCCAAGGCGCTGTTCGAGAGCGAAGGCGACTGGGTCGGCGGCAACCCCGATGGCGACATCACCGTGGTCGAGTTCATGGACTACAAATGCGGCTATTGCCGCCGCGCCTTTCCCGAGGTCGAGGAGCTGATCGAGAGCGACGGCAACATCCGCTACATCCTCAAGGAATTCCCGATCCTCGGCGAGCAGTCGGTGATGGCGTCGCGCTTCGCCCTCGCGGCCCGGGCCGAGCTGGGCGACGAGGCCTACAAGCAGGCGCATAACGCGCTGATGACCATGCGGGGCGACGTGTCCGAGAAGTCCCTGACCGCGCTGGCCGAGAGCCTTGGCTCGGATTGGGAGACGCTGAACGCCGCGATGGAGGCGCCCGAGATCGACCAGATCATCGCCGGCAACCACCAGCTGGCGCAGGCGATGCAGATCTCCGGCACGCCGAGCTTCGTGATGGGCGACGAGATGCTGCGCGGCTACGTGCCGCTGGCGCAGATGCGCGAGATCGTGGCCGGTCAGCGCGGCGAGTGAGCGCGCCCCATTTCCGTAAGGCCGATCGAGGCGATGTCGCCTCGATCGCAGCGCTGCTGGCCGAGGACGATCTGGGCCAGCACCGCGAGGGCGCACCGCTCCAGAGCTATCTCGATGCCTTCGACCGCATGAGCGCACAGCCGGGCAACATTGTCGTTGTCGGAGTGATCGGTGACGAGGTCGTCGCGTGCTACCAGCTCACCTTGATCGAGGGCCTGTCTCGTGGCGGTGCACGCCGTGCGCAGATCGAAGCGGTGCGGGTGGCAGCGCGCCAGCGTGGTGCCGGGATCGGTCGCCTCGCGCTGCAGGACGTCGAAAAGCGAGCGCGCGCTGCCGAATGTGGGCTGATGCAGCTGACCTCCGACCGGCCTCGCGAAGCGGCACATCGCTTTTATGAGAGCTTGGGCTTTGAGGCGACGCATCTCGGGTTCAAGCGGACCCTATAGGACCATGATATGCAAAGAGGGCGGCCCGACGGGCCGCCCTCTCTCATTCACCAATAGGTCCGGTTTAGCGGACGATGTGGACGATCCGACGCTCCTGGGGCTCGACCAGCACCGGGGTGCCGTTGAGATAGAGGTAGCTGTACTCGGCGTCCGGGATGGCAGTCAGCTCGACTTCGCCCGGCACCGTGGCGCCGACCACGACTTCACCGCCAAGAATGACCGGCTCGACCGGGTTCTCGCGCACATAGGTGATGGTCTGCTCGTCCGGCGTGGCCGAATCGCCCAGCGCGGCGCCAACCACGGCTGCGCCGAGGATGCCGATCGGGCCGGCGGCCAGGGCAGCGGCACCGGCAGCGGCGGTGGCGGCACCGGCAGCGGTCGCGGCGGCGTTGTTGGCCGCGTTGTCATAGGTCACGGTCTCGACCTCGAGCTCGGCGCGGTTCTCGTAGAGCACGACCGGCTCGGGCGCCTCGGCCATCTTCACGGTGAGATAGTCGCCATAGGCCCAGCCAGTGGTGCCGTTCAGCGTCACCTTGCACCAGTTGGCGCTCTCGAGGCAGCCATCGACCATCACCTCGCCATCGGCAGGGATCACGTCGATGATCTCCATGTCCGGGCCGGGGCCTGCGCGCAGGTTCAGCTCGGTCGCGGCATGCGCGGTGGTGCCCGCCTGCGCGGTCTCGGCGCTGGCGGTGGTCTCGGTCGACGTCTCCGTGGTCGCGGTCTGGGCGAAGGCCGGCATCGCGGCCACGAGGGCGGCGGCGGTCGTCATCAGAAGCGATTGCTTGGTCATGTCAGTTCCATTCTCTGTGAACACCGATCTTCCGACCGGCGATTGCACAAAGAACGCGCAGAAGGGCCTGAAAGGTCCGCCGGGGATCAGAAAATTCTCCCTGATAACAGCGGTTTCCCGCCGATCCCCCGGCAAGTTCCGACCGATGACGCGAGGGTCACTCCGCCGCTTCGGTCGCCGGCGTTTCGCGCGCCTCGATCTCGGCCGCCTTGGCCTCGACCTGCTCGACGATATGGTCGACCATCTGCTCGTTCGACATGCGATGGCTCTGCTTGCCGGCGAGATAGACCATGCCGTTTCCGGCCCCGCCGCCGGTGAACCCGACATCGGTCATCAGCGCCTCGCCGGGGCCGTTGACGACGCAACCGATGATCGACAGCGACATCGGCGTCTTGATGTGCTCCAGCCGCTTTTCGAGGATCTCGACGGTCTTGATCACGTCAAAGCCCTGACGCGCGCAGGACGGGCAGGAGATGATGTTGACGCCGCGATGGCGCAGGCCGAGGGATTTCAGGATCTCGAAGCCGACCTTTACCTCCTCGACCGGATCGGCCGAGAGGCTGACGCGGATCGTGTCGCCGATCCCCATCCACAGGAGGTTGCCCATGCCGATCGCGGATTTGATCGTCCCCGACATCAGCCCGCCCGCCTCGGTGATCCCGAGATGAATCGGGGCGTCGGTCGCGTCGGCCAACTGCTGATAGGCTGCAGCGGCAAGGAACACGTCGGACGCCTTCACCGAGATCTTGAACTCGTGGAAGTCGTGATCCTGCAAGAGCTTGATGTGATCGAGCCCGCTCTCGACCATCGCGTCGGGGCACGGCTCGCCGTATTTCTCGAGCAGGTGCCGCTCCAGAGAGCCGGCATTGACGCCAATCCGGATCGAGCAGCCGTGATCCTTGGCGGCGCGCACCACCTCGGCTACCCGCTTGGCGTCGCCGATATTGCCGGGATTGATCCGCAGGCAGGCCGCGCCCGCCTCGGCTGCCTCGATGGCGCGCTTGTAGTGGAAATGGATGTCGGCGACGATCGGCACCGGGCTTTCCCGGGTGATCTCGCGCAGCGCGCGCGTGCTGTCCTCGTCGGGGGTCGAGACGCGCACAATGTCGGCGCCGGCATCGGCGGCGCGGATCACCTGATCGAGCGTGCCGCGCACGTCGGTGGTGTCGGTGTTGGTCATGGTCTGCACCGAGATCGGCGCGTCGCCGCCCACGGGCACGCGCCCGACCATGATCTGGCGGGACTTGCGACGCTGGATCTCGCGCCAGGGGCGGACGGCGTGAAGGGACATGTCTAACCTCTCGCGGATCAGGGCCGCGAGGCGGAGAACCGGCGCGGCGTCATTCGGTGGATGCGGCCTCGGCGACCCGGACGAACTCGGCCAGGTCGGAGTCGCGCTCCAAGTCGGCAACCTGATAGCTGGCGGTCAGATTGTCCACCGACAAGGCGAGGTTCGAGGTCACGGTGCCGGGATCGCCGGCCGGGCCGTAATGCTGACCGTTTACGGCGAAATAGACGGCACCGGACTCGCCGACGCGCAAGGTCGGCGCCTGCTCGAGCGACGGCACCTGCCATTCGTCACCGGCATTCATGATGCCTTCATACAGCGTCGAGCCATCGGCGGATTTCACGCGAACCCATGCCGGGCGCACGGCCACCATGGTGACGCCCGGGGCCGGCGGTTCGGTCACGCGCACCACCGGCTCCCCGGTCGGGGTGTCGGCACCGGCCTCGAGCAGGGCGAGCTCGATATCGGGCAAGGTGATCTCGGGTGTTTCCGCCGGGGCGGCGTCGAGCGCCGCGAGCATCGGGCTGGTCCTCATGGAAGGCGTCGAAGTCGTTGCCGAGGCGAGCTGCGTCGAGGCATCCTGCCCCGGGCGACGCGGCTGGGTGACCAGCGCGGCGATCGGGCCGTCGCGCGGGGTCATCACCGGCACGTCGAGTGCCTGCGGGCGGTAGAGCCGATCGAGCGCATCGGGCGCGGCGGGTGCCAGCGCCGCCAGTTCGGCCGCATCGCTGCCCGCAGCTTCGACCCGGCCACCGCCGGCCAGCGGATCGACTTGCGCCATGATCGCGGGGGTCTGCTCAACGGGGGCGAGACGGACCTTCTGGACCTCCTGGAGTATCGACCAGCCGCCATAGCCGAGCCCGCCCATCAGCACGAGCAGCACCGCCACGGAGCCCAGGGCGCGCGGCTCGAAGCCCGCGAGGATACGCTCGGCGGGCGGCAGGAAGGGGGTAGCCGACTCGGAGAAGATGTCCTTGCCGAGACTGGTGCTCTGCGGCTTGGTGCTGCGCGGCCGGACCGTGGAGGCCGCGGCCGACATGCCATGCGCCGTGATGAAGCCGGATTCGCGGCAGAACGTTTCGTAGGCGGTGTCGGGATCCATGCCGAGATAGCGGGCATAAGACCGGACGTAGCCTGCGATGAAGCCCGGCGTATCGAAAGCGGTGGGATCGGAATTCTCGATCGCGGCGATATATGCGGCCTTGATCTTCAGCTCGCGCTGTACGTCCAGCAGGCTCTTGCCCATGGTCGCGCGCTCACCACGCATCAGGTCGCCCAACCGCAGTTCAAAAGCGTCGAAGCCCTTGGCCTCGACCTCCTGCGCTGCGCTTGCGCGCATGAAGCTCCGCCCGATCATATCGGTGTTCCCGTCTCTGCCCGCCCCCGGTGACCTCCGGGGCTATGTTTTCATAACTCCCGAAAGGTCTTGAGGTTCATTCTAGCATGAGCGGAGCCGCCCCGCACGGGGGTATGTGGTCAACCGGCCAATTCGGCGCGATTCAGCGCACAATGCGACCAAAGCGCATCCAATGCGCGCACGAGCGCGTCCATTTCGCCCGGACCGTGCAACGGAGAGGGCGTGAAACGCAGCCGTTCCGTGCCGCGCGGCACTGTCGGAAAGTTGATCGGCTGCACGTAGATGCCGTGATCGGCGAGCAGCATGTCCGAGATCAGCTTGGTGTGGATCGGATCGCCGACGATCAGCGGCACGATGTGGCTGCCGTGATCGATGATCGGCAGCCCGAGGCCCCGCAGCCGGGTCTTGAGGATCGCGGCCTGGGTCTGATGCCGCTCGCGCAGCGCATTATCGGTCTTGAGATGCGCGACGCTGGCAGCCGCCCCGGCAGCCACGGCGGGCGGCAGCGAGGTGGTGAAGATGAAGCCCGGCGCGTAGGAGCGCACCGCGTCCACCATCTTGGCCGAAGCCGCGACATAGCCACCCAGCACGCCGTAAGCCTTGCCCAGCGTGCCGTTGATCATGTCGACCCGGTGGGCGAGACCGTCGCGCTCCGAGACGCCGCCGCCGCGCGGGCCGTACATGCCGACCGCGTGCACCTCGTCGAGATAGGTCAGTGCGCCGAATTCCTCGGCAAGGTCGCACAGCTCGCCGATGGGGCCGAAATCGCCATCCATCGAGTAGACGCTCTCGAAGGCGATCAGCTTCGGCGCGGCCGGAGCGTCGGCCTCCAGCAGCTCGCGCAGATGCGCCAGATCGTTGTGGCGGAAGATCCGCTTGGCGCCGCCATTGCGGCGGATGCCCTCGATCATGCTCGCGTGGTTGAGCTCGTCGGAATAGATGATCAGCCCGGGAAACAGCCGCGGCAGGGTCGACAGCGTGGCGTCGTTGGCGATGTAGGCAGAGGTGAACAGCAGCGCCGCTTCCTTGCCGTGCAGATCGGCCAGCTCCGCCTCGAGCCGCTTGTGATAGACCGTCGTGCCCGAGATGTTGCGGGTGCCGCCGGAGCCGGCGCCGACCGCGTCGATCGCCTCGTGCATTGCCGCTAGGACCGCCGGATGCTGGCCCATGCCGAGATAGTCGTTGCCGCACCACACCGTCACCGGCGCCTCGCTGCCATCCGGCCGGTGCCAGGTGGCGTGCGGGAACTGTCCCTTGCGGCGGGCGATGTCGATGAAGGTCCGGTAACGTCCCTCGGCGTGCAGCCTTCCGATCGCGGCGTCTAGCCCTGCTTCGTAATCCACGGGCATGGTTCCCCTTTTCGTCTGGCGGGGCGGTTCACCCCGGCGCTGGCCGTCCGGCTCCATATAAGTGGTCGAACGGCCGAGCAATACGCTACAATTTGCCACCCCCCGGAGGACTGGATCGACGCATGACTCAATTTCGCCGCAATGCTGGACAGCGGTCAAGGGCGGGGTCAGGGTCTAGTGGATTATAACAGGAGCCCCCATGACACTCGACCCCGTTCTCGCACGCATCGACGCCGACCTCGACGCCGCGACCGCACGGCTCATGGATCTTCTGCGGATTCCCTCCATCTCGACCGATCCGGCGCATCGGGCGGAGTGCCGCGCGGCCGCCGAGTGGCTGGTCGATGACCTTCGCTCGATCGGCTTTGCCGACGCGGCGCTGCGCGACACGCCCGGCCATCCGATGGTCACCGGCGGCATGGGTGATGTCGGGCCGCATCTGCTGTTCTACGGCCATTACGACGTGCAGCCCGCCGATCCACTTGAGCTGTGGAAGACCCCGCCTTTCGAGCCCTCGATCGAGGACACGCCCGCGGGCCGGGTGATCCGTGGCCGCGGTGCCTCCGACGATAAAGGGCAGCTGATGACCTTCGTCGAGGCCTGCCGCGCCTGGGTGGCGGTGCATGGCAAGCTTCCGGCCCGCGTCTCGATCCTGTTCGAGGGCGAGGAGGAGTCCGGCTCGCCATCGTTGGTGCCGTTCCTGCGCGAGAACGCCGCCGAGCTGAAGGCGGATCTCGCTTTGATCTGCGACACCGGGCTGTTCGACCGCGACACCCCCGCGATCACCACCATGCTGCGGGGCCTCGTGGGCGAGGAGGTGGTGATCACCGGCCCCGACCGCGACCTGCATTCGGGCGCCTATGGCGGCCCCGCGGTCAACCCGATCAAGGTGCTGTCGCGGATCATCGCGGCGCTGCATGACGATCATGGCCGTGTCACCCTGCCCGGCTTCTATGACGGCGTGCCGGAGATCACCCCTGAACTGCGCGCGCAGTGGGAGGGCCTGGGCTTCGACGCAGGTGCCTTCCTGGGGGGCGTCGGCCTGTCGCACCCGGCGGGCGAGGCCGACCGCACCGCGCTCGAGATGATCTGGGCCCGGCCGACCTGCGAGATCAACGGCATTGCCGGCGGCTATGCGGGCGCGGGCTTCAAGACGGTGCTGCCGTCAAAGGCCAGCGCCAAGATCAGCTTCCGCCTCGTGGGGCAGCAGAACCCTGAGGCGATCCGCGACGCGTTCCGCGCCCATGTCCGCGCGATGCTGCCGCCCGATTGCAAGGTCGAGTTCCACGGCCATGGCGCGGCACCCGCCAGCGTCATGGCGACCGACGACCCGGCCTTCGAGACGGCGCGACGGGCGCTGAGCGCCGAATGGCCCCAGCCCGCTGCCTTCGTGGGAGCCGGCGGCTCGATCCCGATCGCGGGATACTTCAAATCGGAGCTCGGCATGGATTCGATGCTGGTGGGCTTTGCCAATGACGACGACCTGATCCACAGCCCGAACGAGAAATACGACCTGCGCAGCTTCCACAAGGGCATCCGCAGCTGGGCGCGAATCCTCGCCGCGCTGGCCGAAAAAGGCTGAGCCCGAGAGGACAGGACCGACACGCGTGGCGGCTTGCCGGTCGCCATGCGTATTTGGAGAATGGTGAAGGGAGAACGCGCGCCCGTATTTCACCATTCCGAAAATACGCAAACCCGCCGGTAGCGGCCCGCGCCACGTTCGGCCGGGAAGACAGGGCCGAAACGCATACGGCCCCGCGCTCGACGGAGCGACGGGGCCGTGATGGCATTTGGTGGCGCGGTTGACGGGGCTCGAACCCGCGACCCCCGGCGTGACAGGCCGGTACTCTAACCAACTGAGCTACAACCGCATACGGTCGGACGTTTCGAACAGACGAGAATGGCGCGGTTGACGGGGCTCGAACCCGCGACCCCCGGCGTGACAGGCCGGTACTCTAACCAACTGAGCTACAACCGCGCATCTCGTCGTCCGGCAGCGCCGAACGTGAGGCGGGTTCTAGGCAGTGCGGCGGGGGGCGTCAAGCGCCGATCGGTGCAAAATCGTCCCGAGAGCGAGATTGTCGGACTGACCTCGGGGCATCGCCCCCGCCCACCGCGCGACGAGCCGGAGCGCGGTCAGGGGAGCGGGATATGCTCGCTCTCGCCCGGCGGTAGCCGGAACCGTCCATGGGTGAAATCGCCCGCGCGCCAGGCCGCCTTGGCCGCCTCGATCCGCTCCTGCGAGGAGGCGACGAAGTTCCACCAGATATGCCGCGGCCCCGGCATGGTCGCCCCGCCCAGCAGCGCGATCCGGGCCCCAATGGGTCCGGCGCGCAGCGAGATCCTGTCGCCCGGGCGGAACACCATCATCCGGCCCGCCTCGAACACCTGACCCGCCACTTCGACGCTGCCCGACAGCACGTGCACGCCGCGATCCTCGTGCTCGTCCGGCAGCGGCAGCCGGGCCCCCGGCGCCAGTTCCGCATCGGCGTGGAAAAGCTCGCCCGGCGCCGCCACCGGCGAGACGGTCCCGTAGGCGTTTCCCAGCATCAGCCGCAGGCGGACGCCGCCATCCTCGATCACCGGCAGCCGCTCGGCCGCCGCGTGCTCGAAACGCGCGGGCGCGTCCTCCATCTCGTCAGGAAGCGCCAGCCAGGTCTGCAGACCGAACATCCGGCCCCCCTCGGCACGCGCGCGCCCGTCGATGCGCTCGGAATGGGTGATCCCCTGCCCCGCGACCATCAGATTGACCGCTCCCGCCGCGATCCAGCTGTCGGTGCCGAGGCTGTCGCGGTGATGGATCTGCCCCTCGAGCAGATAGGTCACGGTCGCCAGCCCGATATGGGGGTGCGGTCGGACGTCGAAGCCTTCACCGCGCAGGAACTCGGCCGGGCCGACCTGATCGAAGAAAATGAACGGCCCGACCATCTGGCGGTGCGGCGCGGGCAGCGCGCGGCGCACCTCGAAGCCGCCGAGATCGCGGGCGCGCGGCACGATGACGGTCTCGATCGCGTCGGGATCGACGCTGATGTCGAGCGGGTCGAAGCTGGGGATCTGGCTCATCTCGGCCTCCTGTGCTTGCAGGAGCCAGCATAGCATTTCGGCGCCCGCGCGGTGAGGCGCAGGATCGCAGGCATGCTGTGCGGAAGAGCATGGTGGGTGGTGAGGGGCTCGAACCCCCGACATCCTCGGTGTAAACGAGACGCTCTACCAACTGAGCTAACCACCCGCGGAGGTTGGTCTACCCCTCCCCCCGCGCCGGTGCAAGCGGGGCACGCAGCATGTCGTGGCGTCCATGCGCGATCCGAAACACCACCCCCTGCCCGCCCGGCAGCGCCGCGAGATCGGCGCGACCGCGCCCGGTGGCTATGGTGCGCAGCACCCGCGAGGTCATGCCATGGGTGACGAGGATCGTGGGCCGGTCCAGCGCGGCCAGCAGATCGGCGCAGCGCGCCCAGAGCGCGTCGAAGCCCTCGCCGCGCGGGGCACGGGCATAGAAGTCGAGGAAATGCTCGCCCTGCGGGCCCGGCCAGCGGGCGTCGATCTCGGCGCGGGTCAGCCCCGACCAGTCGCCCATCGCGATCTCACGCAGCCGGGGGTCGATCTCGGGCGCCGCGTCGAAGGCCAGCCGCGCGGTTTCGACGGCGCGCCCCTGTGGCGACGACAACAGGCGATGCGTCGCCGCCGTGACCCCGCGCCCGGCCAGCATCGCCCCCATCGCCCGGGCCTGCGCCCGGCCATACTCGGTAAGCGGCGAATCGCGGCCGCCCTGCATCCGCCGGGCAGCGTTCCATTCGGTCTCGCCATGCCGCAGCACCAGAATCTCGGGAAGGATCACGCGCGCTCCTCCGGGCTGCCGGTCCAGCGCCGCGGCCCCGGACCGCGTCCGCCCAGCCGATCCTCGGCGTTGTAGAGCGGGCAGCTGTCGAGCGACAGGCAGCCGCAGCCGATGCAGTGACCCATATGGTCGCGCAGCCGGGTCATGAGTGCGATCCGCGCGTCGAGCATGTCGCGCCAGGGTGCGGCGGCCTCGGCCCAGTCGCCCGCCGTGACCGGACGGTCGCGCGGCAGCCGGTCGAGCACCTCGCGGATTTCCGCAAGTGGCACGCCTACGGTCTGGGCGACGCGGATGATCGCGACGCGGCGCAGCTCCCGCCGGTCGTAGCGGCGATGGTTGGCGGCGTTGCGCCAGCTTCTGATCAGACCCTCGGCTTCGTAGAAATGCAGGGTGGAGACCGGCACTCCGGCGCGGTCCGCCATCTGGCCGACGCTGAGATCGGATGGAATGGGTTTTCTCGACATGGCGCTTGGCCTCAACCTTACTTGAGGAAGCAGGTTGATGGCTCCCAATCGGAATCACAAGCCCCGAGGAGCTAGATCATGTCCATCACCTTGCCCCGCCCGCATTCCCCTCTCCGTGCGCTGCGCCGCCTGGCGGCATGGTTTGCGCCCAAGCAACGCGCCCGCGATCCGCTCGACGACGCGCTGTGCGAGGAGTTGCAGTCCATGCGCCACGCGGAGCAGGTCCTGCAGCTGCGCCGGCTGCGGCTCGATCCGCATTTGGCGCGCGATGTCGGGCTGGAGCCCGATCTTGCGCCCTGCCGGCCCGTGCCGGGTCCGGGCGGCCATCTGTTCTGAGGATAGGCGGCGCGCGAACACTGGACGCGTGCCGCCCGCGCGCCGTAGCAGGGGCCGACAGACAAGCCTCGGAGAGCGCATGACCCAGTTTCCCATCGCCGCTGCCATCAGCTCCGCCACCAAGGATGCGGCCGAGGCCGCCACGCGCGCCATACCCGCCGCCACGAGGCCCCCCGACGACCGCCCGCGCGTCGCGGTGATCTCGGCCTTCGCGCCGGAGATCGCACTTCTGGAAAGCGCGCTCGAAGGGGCCGAGACCCGGCGCATCGGTCCCGCGACCTACGTCACCGGTGTGCTCGAAGGCCGCGACGTGGTGCTGTTCCTGTCGGGCATCTCCATGGTGAACGCGGCGATGACCACCCAGGCCGCGCTCGATCATTTCAATGTCACCGCGATCCTGTTCTCGGGCATCGCCGGCGGCGTCGACCCGAGCCTCGGCATCGGCGACGTGGTGGTGGCCGAGCGCTGGGGCCACTATCTCGAAGGCGCCTTTGCCCGCGAGACGGAGCAAGGCTACGTCCTGCCTGCCTGGATGGGCGCGCCGGTCGCCAATTACGGCATGATCCACAGCCGCGGCGTCGACGTAGTGCCACCCGGAGGCAGCACGCCCGAGAGCCGGTTCTGGTTCGACAGCGATCCCGCGCTGCTCGAGATCGCCCGCGCGGCGGCCGACGGCATCGAGCTGCAGCGCTGCGGCCGGGAGTCTGCACCCCCACCGCGGGTGGTCGTCGGCGGCAATGGCGTCTCGGGGCCGGTGTTCATGGACAATGCCGGGTTCCGCGACCACGCCTTCACCTGCTTCGAGGCGCGCGTGCTCGACATGGAGAGCGCCAGCGTCGCGCAGGTGGCCTATGCCAACGCCGTGCCCTTCATCGCCTTCCGGTCGCTGTCGGACCTCGCCGGCGGCGGTGACGGCGAAAACGAGATCGCGGCTTTCCTGTCGGTGGCGGCGACGAACTCGGCGCGGCTGATGCGGGCGGTGCTGGCACGGCTGCCGCGCGCCCAGGCCTGAAACGCAAAAGGCGCGCCCCATCGGGCGCGCCTTCCGTATCATGGTGGGTGATAAGGGATTTGAACCCCTGACATCTTCGATGTGAACGAAGCGCTCTACCACTGAGCTAATCACCCGTTGGCGCGTCATTTAGCGATCCCCGCCGGAGGGCGCAAGCCCTCCCCGGCGGCAATTTCCAGCAAATGCGAAAAGGGCGCCCCGTGGGGCGCCCTCGACTTGGGATCAGTGATGCGCCGAAGCACCGGGGGCGTCGCGCGCCTCGAGCGCGCGGGCCGCGGCGGCGGCTTCTTCCGCCTCCTCGTCCCACTCGATCGGCTCGGGCTTGCGCACCAGCGCGTGCTCGAGCACTTCGGAGACATGGGTGACCGGGATGATCTCCAGCCCGTCCTTCACCACGTCCGGGATCTCGGCGAGATCCTTCTCGTTCTCCTCGGGGATCAGCACCGTCTTGATACCGCCCCTGAGAGCCGCGAGCAGCTTCTCCTTAAGCCCGCCGATCGGCATAGCGTTGCCGCGCAGGGAGACCTCGCCGGTCATCGCAATGTCCTTGCGGATCGGGATGCCGGTGAGCACCGAGACGATCGAGGTCACCATGGCGAGACCCGCCGAGGGGCCGTCCTTGGGCGTCGCGCCGTCGGGCACGTGGACGTGGATGTCCATCCGGTCGAAGCGCGGCGGCTTGACGCCGATCTGGGGCGCGATCGAACGAACATAGCTCGACGCTGCCTCGATCGACTCCTTCATCACGTCGCCGAGCTTGCCGGTGGTCTTCATCCGGCCCTTGCCGGGCAGCTTGAGCGCCTCGATGTGCAGCAGGTCGCCGCCCACGGAGGTCCACGCCAGACCCGTGACCACGCCCACCTGGTCCTCCTTCTCGGCCAGCCCGTAGCGGAACTGCTTCACGCCGAGATAGTCGGAGAGGTTCGCGGGCGTCACCTCGACGGCCTCGACCTCCTTGCGCACGATCTTGGTCACCGCCTTGCGGGCGATCTTGGCCAGCTCGCGCTCGAGGTTCCGAACCCCCGCCTCGCGGGTATAGGTGCGCACCATCTCGGTGAGCGCCTCGTCGGTGATCGAGAACTCCTTCTCCTTCAGCCCGTGGTTCTTGAGAACCTTGGGCAGCAGGTGCTGGCGCGCGATCTCGCGCTTCTCTTCCTCGGTGTAGCCCGCGAGCGAGATGATCTCCATCCGGTCGAGCAGCGGCCCCGGCATGTTGTAGGAGTTCGCCGTCGTCAGGAACATCACGTTCGACAGGTCGTACTCGACCTCGAGGTAGTGATCCACGAAGGTCCCGTTCTGCTCGGGATCGAGCACCTCGAGCATCGCCGAGGCCGGGTCGCCGCGGAAGTCCTGGCCCATCTTGTCAATCTCGTCGAGCAGGATCAGCGGGTTCGAGGTCTTGGCCTTCTTCAGCGCCTGGATGATCTTGCCCGGCATGGAGCCGATATAGGTCCGGCGGTGACCGCGGATCTCGCTCTCGTCACGCACGCCGCCGAGCGAGATGCGGATGAATTCGCGCCCCGTGGCCTTGGCGACCGATTTGCCCAGGCTCGTCTTGCCCACGCCCGGAGGGCCGACGAGGCACATGATCGGCCCCTTCAGCTTCTTCGAACGCTGCTGCACGGCGAGGTATTCGACGATCCGTTCCTTGACCTTCTCGAGGCCGAAATGGTCGTCGTCGAGCACCTTCTGCGCCAGACCCAGATCCTTCTTAGTCTTGGACGGGCTGTTCCAAGGGATCGACAGCATCCAGTCGAGATAGTTGCGCACGACCGTGGCCTCGGCCGACATCGGTGACATCGACTTGAGCTTCTTGATCTCGGCCTCGGCCTTCTCGCGCGCCTCCTTGGAGAGCTTGGTCTCCTCGACCCGCTTCTCCAGCTCGGCGACCTCGTTGCCGCCATCCTCGCCGTCGCCCAGCTCCTTCTGAATGGCCTTCATCTGCTCATTCAGATAGTACTCGCGCTGGGTCTTCTCCATCTGGCTCTTGACGCGGGTCTTGATCTTCTTCTCGACCTGCAGGACCGACATCTCGCCCTGCATCAGCCCATAGACCTTCTCGAGCCGCTGCGCGATGTCGAGCGTCTCCAGGAGATCCTGCTTCTGCTTCACGTCGATGCCGAGATGGCCCGCGACCAGATCGGCGAGCTTCGCCGGATCGGTGGCCTCGGTGACGGCGGCGAGCGCCTCCTCGGGGATGTTCTTGCGGATCTTCGAATAGCGCTCGAATTCCTGCGCCACGCTCTGCACCAGCGCCGAGACGATCTCCCGGTCGCCGGGCATCTCGGTCAGGTACTCGGCCTTGGCTTCGAAGAAGGCCTCGTTCTCGATGAACTCGGCGATGCGGACGCGCGCCTTGCCTTCGACGAGCACCTTGACGGTGCCGTCGGGCAGCTTCAGCAGCTGCAGCACGTTGGCCAGTACGCCGGCCTTGTAGATGCCCTCGGCGGTCGGCTCATCGACGCTCGGATCGACCTGCGACGACAGCAGGATCTGCTTGTCGTCGGCCATCACCTCCTCGAGCGCGCGCACCGACTTCTCGCGGCCCACGAAGAGCGGCACGATCATGTGCGGAAACACCACGATGTCGCGCAGAGGCAGCACCGGGTAGGAGGGGCTGAGTGGCTCTTGCATGCTCTTGTATCCTTGTTCTTGGCAAGACGGTCCGGCCCCGCTGTGCGGCGACCTTCGGCCGTCTCCTGTCCGGGGTGTTACTTGGGTGACCGATCCGGTCAGTTCAAGCGCGGCCCCTGAGGCGTTCGCGCCAATGTGCCCCGGCAGGCGGCGACGGGCAAGGCATGGCCGCCCTGCCCGTCGCGGGACGGCTCAGGCCGCCTTTTGCGCTTCCAGCGTCGGGTAGTCGAGGTAGCCCTCGACGCCGCCGCCGTAATAGGTCGCTTGGTCGCCCTCGTTCAGCTCGGCGTCGAGCTCGAGCCGCCGGACGAGGTCGGGGTTGGCGATGTAGGGCCGGCCAAAGGCCACGACGTCGGCCTGGCCGCTTGCGACCACGCGGATCGCGCTGGCGCGGTCGTAGCCGGCATTGGCGATATAGGCGCCGTCGAAGAGCTCGCGCAGCCGCGCGGTCTGCTGGCCCAGCTCCTGATCCAGGTCGCCCTTCGTGCCCGGCTCGACCATGTGGAGATAGGCGAGACCGCGGCGGCTCAGTTCGGGGATCAGGTAGGAATAGACCGTCATCGGGTCGCTGTCCTTCAGCCCGGCCACCTCGATCAGCGGCGACAGGCGAATGCCGGTGCGCCCGGCGCCATAGACCTCCGTGACCGCATCGACCACCTCGAGGATCAGCCGCGCCCGGTTCTCGGGGCTGCCGCCATAGGCGTCGTCGCGCTTGTTCGCGCCGTCGCGGATGAACTGGTCGAGCAGGTAGCCGTTGGCGGCATGGATCTCGACCATGTCGAAGCCCGCCTCCTTGGCGTTCTGCGCCGCCCGACGATAATCGTCGACGATGCGGGGCATCTCGTCGGTCTCGAGCGCGCGCGGCTCGGAGACATCGACGAAGCCCTCTTCGGTCACGGTCTGGGCATCGGCCTTGATCGCCGAGGGCGCGACCGGCTTCTGGCCGTTCTCCTGCAGCGAGACGTGGCTGATCCGACCCACATGCCACAACTGGAGCGCGATCTTGCCGCCCTCGCCATGCACGGCGTTCACGACCTTCTTCCAGCCGTCGATCTGCTCGCGGCTATAGATGCCGGGTGTCTGGATGTAACCCTTGCCCTCGGGCGTGATCTGGGTCGCCTCGGTGATGATGAGGCCCGCCCCGGCACGCTGGCGGTAATACTCGACATGGATGTCGTAGGGCGCGTCACCCTGCTTGCTGGCGCGGTTGCGGGTAAGCGGCGCCATCACGACGCGGTTCTTGAGTTCGACGTCGCCCAGCTTGCCGGGGGTGAACAGCTTGTCGGTCATCTTCGGTCCTTTCCGAATGGGTCGGAGCCGAGCTATGCCACCTATGCCGCGCCGCAAGCTCATCAGGCGCGCGCCATCACTGTGCGCCTGCGCACCGCGGCTCTGGGAACCGGGGCGCGAAAACGCGATCCCATTCGCCCCGTTCGCAAATCGGCGCCGTCAGACGTGTCGCCGAAGCGCCCGGCTGTCGCGATTGGCCGGGGCGCGACATAATGACCGTCATGAGTGACGCGGCGACCATCCATCGGCTCGGACCGCGCAACGCCCACCGGCTGCTGGGCTGCGCGGTATTCGATCACGCGGTCGATCCGGATGAACTCGGGCGCTTCGTGGCCGATCCCGGCTGCGAGCTGGTCTTCGCGACGGTCAAAGGTGTTGTGGTGGGCTTCTGCTCCGGTTCGGTGCTGCGCCATCCCGACAAGCCGCCCGCCTTCTTCATCAACGAGGTCGGAGTTCTCGAGGCGTGGCACCGCCGGGGCATCGCCACCGCCCTGTGCCGGAAGATGCTGCGCCTGGTCCGCGCGCGCGGCTGCAAGGGCATCTGGCTCGCGACCGAGGCCGACAACGCCGCCGCGCGGGCGCTCTATCGCGGCCTTCGTGCCCGCGAAACCGAGGGCATCGTCGTCTATGACTGGGACGGCGCGATGGACGGCTGACCGCCACCGCGCCACCGGATCAGAGCCGCTCGATGTCGCCCTCTTCGCGGGCCGCGTGGAAGCGCGCTTCGAAGCCTGCGAAATCGCCAGCGGCGATGGCGTCGCGCATCCCGCCCATCAGTTCCTGATAGTAATGCAGGTTGTGCCAGGTCAGCAGCATGCCCGCGATCATCTCCCCCGAACGTACGACATGGTGCAGGTAGGCGCGCGAGTAGTTGCGGCAGGCCGGGCAGCTGCAATCCTCGTCGAGGGGGCGCGGGTCGTCGGCGTGGCGCGCATTGCGCATGTTGACCTGCCCCCGCCGGGTCCAGGCCTGGCCCGTGCGCCCCGAGCGCGAGGGCAGCACGCAATCCATCATGTCGATGCCGCGCTTCACGGCGCCGACGATGTCGTCGGGTTTGCCCACCCCCATCAGGTAGCGCGGCTTGTCCTCGGGCAGCTGGCCGGGCGCGTAGTCGAGGCAGCCGAACATCGCCTCCTGCCCCTCGCCCACCGCAAGGCCGCCCACCGCGTAGCCGTCAAAGCCGATCTCGCGCAGCGCCTCGGCGCTCTCCTCGCGCAGGTCGCGCTCCAGACCGCCCTGCTGGATGCCGAACAGCGCGTGGCCCGGGCGGTCGCCGAAGGCGTCGCGAGAGCGCTGCGCCCAGCGCATCGACAGGCGCATCGATTCGGCGATGCGGGTACGGTCGGCGGGCAGCGCCGGGCATTCGTCGAAGGCCATGACGATGTCCGAGCCCAGAAGCTTCTGGATCTCCATCGACCGCTCGGGCGTGATCTCGTGCTTGGAGCCGTCGATGTGGCTCTTGAAGGTGACGCCCTTCTCGGTGAGCTTTCTCAGGCTCGCGAGGCTCATCACCTGAAAGCCGCCCGAATCCGTGAGGATCGGTCGCTCCCAGTTCATGAACTTGTGCAGCCCGCCGAGCCGGTCGATCCGCTCGGCCGTCGGGCGCAGCATCAGGTGGTAGGTGTTGCCCAGCAGGATGTCGGCGCCGGTCTGGCGGACGCTTTCGGGCATCATCGCCTTCACCGTGGCGGCGGTGCCGACGGGCATGAAGGCAGGCGTGCGGATCTCGCCGCGCGGGGTCGAGATGACACCGGTGCGGGCGGCGCCGTCGGTGGCGTGCAGGGCAAAGGAGAATTTCATGGCGCTGGCGATAGCGTGCGCCGCGGCGTGGCGCAATCGCCAAGGCTTGACCCACGCAGCTTGCATCGATAATTCGAGATACATGGAACAAACAGACGCCATCGCGGCCTTCTCCGCCCTCGCCCAGCCGTCGCGGCTCGACGCCTTCCGCCTTCTGGTCAAGGCAGGCCCTGAGGGCATGGCCGCGGGCGAGATCGCCGACGCGCTGGGCGCGCGGCAGAACACCATGTCGGCCAATCTCTCGGTGCTGCACGCCGCCGGGCTGGTCGAAAGCCGCCGCGAGGGGCGCTCGATCCGCTACTTCGCGGCGATGGGCCGGGTCGGTGCGCTGGTGGATTTCCTGATCGAGGATTGCTGCGGCGGCCGGCCCGACCTGTGCCGCTCCCTGGGAGACTGCGCATGAGCCTGTCACGTAGCCTTTTTGCCGAAGCGTTGGGCACCGGCCTTCTGGTCTGCACGGTGATCGGATCGGGGATCATGGCCGAGAGCCTGACCGGGGACGTCGCGCTGGCGCTCTTGGGCAACACGCTGCCCACCGGGGCGATCCTCGTCGTGCTGATCACCATTCTCGGCCCGGTCTCGGGCGCGCATTTCAATCCGGCCGTGACGCTGGCCTTCGCGGTCCGGCGCCAGGCCCCCTGGGGCGAGGTCGCGCCCTATATCCTCGCGCAGATCGCGGGGGGCATCGCCGGGGCGGCGCTGGCGCATGGCATGTTCGATCTGCCGATGCTGCAGACCGCGACCAAGATCCGCACCGGCGGACCGCAATGGCTGGCCGAGGTGGTCGCTACCTTTGGCCTGGTCTTCACCATCTTCGCCGGGATCCGACAGGCCCCCGCCGCGATCCCGTGGCTGGTCGGCCTCTACATCACCGCGGCCTACTGGTTCACCGCCTCGACCAGCTTTGCCAACCCCGCCGTCGCCATCGCGCGCAGCTTCACCGACACCTTCTCGGGCATCCGGCCCTTCGACCTACCCGGCTTCGTGACCGCCCAGTTCGCCGGCGCGCTGATCGGCGTGGCGGTGGCGGCGTGGCTTTTCACCCCCGAACGCCCCAAGGAACAGACAGCATGAGCATCGTCATTCACCACAACCCGGCCTGCGGCACCTCGCGCAACGTGCTGGAACTGATCCGCGCCTCGGGGAGCGAACCGGTGGTGATCGAGTATCTCGAGACCGGCTGGACCCGGCCGCAACTGCTGGCGCTGTTCGCCGCGGCCGACCTCACCCCGCGCGCGGCGCTGCGGACCTCGAAGTCGCCCGCTGCCGAGCTTGGCCTGCTCGAGGACGGGGTAAGCGACGAGACGCTGATCGAGGCCATGATCGCGCATCCTGTGCTGGTGAATCGCCCGATCGTCGCCTCCCCCAAGGGGGTGCGGCTGTGCCGGCCTTCCGAGGCGGTGCTCGATCTTCTGGACGCGCTGCCGCCCGGCCCGCTGGCCAAGGAGGATGGCACGCTGGTGATCGACGCCGAGGGCCGCCGGGTCGGCTGAGGAGCCGGAGGGCTCCGACAGGGCTGCGTTTGTCGCGGGGCAGTGCCATTCCTCGGGCGACTGCCCCTTCCGTCAAGCGGGCCCGCTGCCGTGGCAGGAGCGGGTACAGCACCCACCCTTTACCCCGCCCCCCGCTTTTCCTATATGATCGCTCAGGTATCGGCGCCGTCGCGCGCCCCCGTTCCAGACCAAGGACAGCCCATGCCCGACACCCAACTCGAAGGCACGCCGCTGATCGCGCCCTCCACCACCGATCACGCGCTCTACGACCAAGTGGTCGAGGCCTGCCGCTCGGTCTACGACCCCGAAATCCCGGTGAACATCTACGATCTCGGCCTCGTCTACACGATCCATATCGACGACGAGAACGCCGTGAACATCAAGATGTCGCTCACCGCGCCGGGCTGCCCGGTCGCGGGGGAGATGCCCGGTTGGGTCGCTGACGCCGTCGGCGCCGTGCCCGGGATCAAGCAGGTCGACGTTGACCTCGTCTGGGAGCCGCAATGGGGCATGGAGATGATGTCCGACGAGGCGCGGCTGGAACTCGGCTTCATGTGATCGGCGCGGGCGGGCCGCCTGCCCGCCCCTCGCCCGCGACCCGTCTGCCGGAACCGGCGGGGTCGCCCTAGGTTGGGTCGGCGACATCGCCGGAGATCCGCCTTGCCCCTCAAGACCCTCATTCGCGCGCTGGTGCTGCTGATCTGGCTGCCGGTCGCGGCGCTCGCGCAGGACATGACCGTCTTCGAAGTCGAGACGCTGAACCAGGGCCTGCCGCCCGCGCCGGAGGATCTCGACCGCACGACGCCGCAATCCAGCATGGAGGCGCTGTTCGAGCTGGTGGAGACGGGCGAGCGCGAGACCGCGGCGCATCTGCTGGATCTAACCGGCATCCCCCCCTCCGAGCAGGTCAGGCGTGGCGCCCGGCTCGCCGCCGATCTGGTCGAGGTGCTGGACCGCACCGCGATCATCAACTGGACCGCGCTGCTGGAGCGGCCCGACGCGCTCGACGCCAATGCCAGTTCGGAAAGCGCGGTGGCGGGACAGCCGCAGCGCTCGATCCTGATCGACGTGGTCGAGCTGGACGAACGCGCCGTGGCGATCCGCCTCAACCGCCTCAAGCCCAAGAACGGCGATCCGGTCTGGGTCTTCTCGCGCCAGACGGTGGACAACATTCCTGCGCTGCACGCGCTCTATGGCCCGACCCGCTTCGAGGAGGAAATGCCCGAGGCCTGGCGCGAGCAGGCCTTCTGGGGGCTGAGATGGTGGGAGCTGGTGGCGTTCCCCGCCATGCTGGCGCTGGTCGGGGTCGTCGGATGGATCGTCGGGCGGCTGCAGGACAAGATCGCCCAGCGCGCCGAACGGCGGACCACGCGCGACGTGCTCTGCGCCACCCGGATGCCGATCATCCTTGCCGCCTGCTCGGGTCTGACGGCGGTGCTGAGCCATTCGCTGTTCATGTTCTCGGGACGGATCAACACCGTGCTGACGCCGCTGATCGCGCTGGGCTTCACCGCAGCGGCACTGATCTTCGTGCTGAACGGCGTCGATGCGGTGCTCAACCGTATCGTTCCCTTCGACGACGACACCCTGTCCGACCCGCGCATGGAGCAGCGTCGCAACATCGCGACGCGCATCGCCGCGTGGCGCCGGGTGCTGATCGTGGCGATCGTGCTGATCGGCGGCTTCATCGTGCTGCGCGAGGCGCAGCTCTTCGGCAGCCTCGGCCTGTCGGTGCTGGCCTCGGCGGGTGCGCTGACGCTGCTCATCGGCTTTGCCGCGCGCCATATCCTCGGCAACATCCTCGCCAGCCTGCAGATCGCGATGAACCGCTCGGCCAAGATCGGCGACAAGCTCGAATATCGCGGCCATATCGTCACCGTCGAGCGGATCAACTTCACCTATGTCCAGCTGCTCGACTGGACCGGCGTGCGGCTGGTGGTGCCGGTGTCGGAATTCGTGGCGGAGCCGTTCGAGAACTGGACCATGCGCACGCCCTCGATGGTTCGGGTGATCAAGGTTCGGCTCGCCCATGACGCCGAGGTCCAGCCGCTGCGCGAGGCGTTCTTCGAAATCATCGCCGAGCAGGACGAGGACGAGGTGCAGCCCCCCGAGGAGAGCTATGTCATGGTCGCCGATCAGGACGTGTTCGGACAGGAGGTCTGGTTCTGCCTCGCCTGCGCCCGGGCCGACACGGCCTGGACGATGTCCTGCGTGGTGCGCGAGGCACTGCTCGAGAAGGCGCGCCAGCGCGCCGCCGAGGGGTACGCGGTCTTCCCGCAGGTCAACCCGGCCGAGGCCGCCTGACCGCATCGGCTTGAGCCGCGCCCGACACACTCCTATGTAGAGGGAGCGCCGCAACAGGAGGCTTTCATGTTCTCGATCCCCGGCAAACCGGCCGTTCGCCTCTCCCCTGCCGCCGCGCGGCAGATCGCCCGTCTCATGGAGAAGGGCGGACACGCGGGCCTGCGCATCGGGCTCAAGAAGGGCGGCTGCGCGGGCATGGAATACACCATGGAATACGTCGACGCCGCCGATCCGAACGACGAGACGGTCGAGCAGGACGGCGCGCGGGTGATGATCGCACCGATGGCGCAGATGTTCCTGTTCGGCACCGAGATCGACTACGAGACGTCGCTTCTCGAAAGCGGGTTCAAGTTTCGCAACCCGAATGTCGAGGATGCCTGCGGCTGCGGCGAATCGATCAAGTTCAAGGATATCGAAGAGCTGACCGCCGAGCGCAGCAACGGCTAAGCCCCCAAGACCTTGCCGCCCGGTTTCGGGCCGCATGAAGGGCGCGAGATTGGCCTGATGCGCGCCGGCGCCAAGCGGTTGGCACTGTTCGTGGAGATCTGACCGGACGATCTCGATGTTTTCCTCAGCGAGGGCATCTTCGGCAGTCTGGATTTCGCTTCACCCGCCAAGCATGGCATCCGCATGCCTGTCCGCATCGTTCATGCCACGGGGCATGAGGTCGAGGCCGCGCTGCCTCGAGAGCTCTATGAGCAGGCGACGATCGCGCCGTTCGAGGCGGAGCGGGAGCGCCGTATCGGTCGACTGTCGGGCTACGACGAAGACGATATCGAGGCCTTCCTGGAGCATGTGGCCCGCCCGCGTTGACGGGATGGTTTCGACTTCGGCCGTTCCGGTCTACACAGGCTGCAACTCTTCACACATGAAAGGACGCCACATGGGTCGCAAGCTGGTCGCGGGAAACTGGAAGATGAACGGCACCAACGCCGATCTGAAGGAGATCGAGGCGCTGGGCATCGCCTGGGCGGCGCCGCGCGTCGATATCGTCATCTGCCCGCCCGCGACGCTGGTTTCGCGCATGGCCTTCGCGCTTGGCGGCCAGCCGATCCGGGTCGGCGGGCAGGACTGCCATGCCGAGGCGAGCGGCGCTCATACCGGCGACATCTCGGCCGAGATGCTCAAGGATGCGGGCGCCCGCTACGTGATCGTCGGCCATTCCGAGCGCCGCGCCGATCATCATGAGAGCGACGAGATGGTCCGCGCCAAGGCCGAAGCCGCGCACAAGGCCGGTCTCACCGCGATCATCTGCCTCGGGGAAAGCCTTGAGCAGCGCGAGGCGGGCGAGACCCTCGACGTGGTCGGCCGCCAGCTCGCGGCCTCCCTGCCCGACGGTGCCACCGCCGCGAACACGGTCGTCGCCTACGAGCCGATCTGGGCGATCGGCACCGGCAAGGTGCCGAGCGTCGAACAGATCGCCGAGGTGCATGGCGCGCTGCGCGCCGGTCTCGCCGAGCGCTTCGGCGGCGAAGCGGATGGCATCCGCCTTCTCTATGGCGGTTCGGTCAAGCCCGACAACGCCGCCGAGATCTTCGGCGTCGAGAATGTCGACGGCGCGCTGGTCGGCGGCGCGAGCCTGAAATCGACCGATTTCTCGCCCATCGTCTCGGCGCTCGAATCCTCGCTCTGAGCCCCGGCTGCAGGCCTCAAAAAAAAGGGCGCCCCTAGGGGCGCCCTTTCGCGTGGTACCGGCAGGATCGTCAGTTGACGATGATCTCCGGCCCCATCGTGGCGTTGGGCAGCGCGGTCGAGATCCACGGCACGTAGGTGACGATGATAAGGAACACGCCGAGCACGGCGAGGAACGGCAGCGCCGCGCGCACCACGCCCATCACCGACATCCCCGCCACGCCGGAGGTGACGAAGAGGTTGAGGCCGACCGGCGGGGTGATCATGCCGATCTCCATGTTGACCACCATGATGATCCCGAGATGGATCGGGTCGATGCCGAGCTGGATCGCGATCGGGAACACCAGCGGTGCGACGATCACCAGAAGGCCCGAGGGCTCCATGAACTGGCCGCCGATCAGCAGGATCACGTTGACGACGATCAGGAAGGTGATCGGGCCGAGGCCGGCGCCCAGCATCGCATTGGCGATGTGCTGCGGGATCTGCTCGTCGGTCAGCACGTGCTTGAGGATCAGCGCGTTGGCGATGATGAACATCAGCACGATGGTCAGCTTGCCGCCTTCGAACAGCGTCTTGCGGGTGTCGCGATGCACGAAGCCGGTGACCAGCGCCCAGGGCGCGCGGTAGAGCGGCGTCGGGCGTCCGCCCGGGTCGCGCGCCGCCAGCGGCCCCATGTCGCGGTAGACGAAGGTGGCGACGAGGAAGGCGTAGACGGCGGCGACGGCGGCGGCTTCGGTCGGGGTGAAGGCGCCGGGTGCCCAGGTGATCGGGAAACCGCCCGAGAAGTCGACCCAGGGGTGGCCGTAGATGCCGCCCATGATGATCGCGATCAGGAACAGCCCCCAGAACGCATCGCGGAAGCTGGCCCAGATCTCGCCCCAGCCGAGCCAGTCACCCGCCGGCATGTCCTTGATCCGGGCCATCACGTAGATGGTGATCATCAGCATGACGCCGGCGAGGATGCCGGGGATGACGCCCGCGAGGAACATCCGCCCGACCGAGACGTCGGTGGCCGAGGCATAGACGACCATCACGATCGAGGGCGGGATCAGGATGCCCAGCGTGCCGGCGTTGCAGATGACACCGGCGGCGAAGTCGCGGGTGTAGCCCACCTGCCGCATCGCCGCGATGACGATCGAGCCGATCGCGACCACCGTGGCGGGCGAGGAGCCCGAAAGCGCCGCGAACATCATGCAGGCAAGCACGCCGGCGATGGCGAGGCCGCCCTTGAAGTGGCCGACGCAGGCGATCGCGAAGCGAATGATCCGCTGCGCCACGCCGCCCGTCGACATGAAGGACGAGGCGAGGATGAAGAACGGGATCGCCAGCAGCGAGGGATGCCCGGCCATCGCCTGGTAGAGTGACTGCGCGATCGAGGCCAGCGAGGTCTCGGAGAACAGGAGCTGGAACACGATCGAGGACAGGCCGAGCGCGATGGCGATCGGCACGCCGATCAGCAGCAGCCCGACGATCATGAGAAAGAGAAGCGCGACTTCCATGGTCAGGAGAGCTCCCGGTTGAGATGCGCGGCGTCGGCCACCGCCTCTTCGGCCTCGTGGCTGACGATCAGGCTGTCGGATTCACCCTTCCAGACGCGGATCGTGGCTTGGATCAGCCGGAACAGGATCAGCACGGCCGAGATCGGCAGGATCAGGTAGGGGATGACGCGCGGCATCTTGGAATAGCGCTCGTCGTAGTTGATCCAGCCCTCGAGGAAGCGCAGCCAGTCGAACATCGGGATCTGGTCGGTCTCGAAATACGAGGTGGTGCGCGCCTGGGTGTCGAAGCCGGTGGGCAGCCACGTGCCGGTGGTCTTGGGCAGGTCGGCGAAGGGCGCCCAGTAGTCCCACGCCCCCTTCAGCAGCAGAACGCCATAGGCCAGCGAGGCGGCGCAGGCGATCAGCGCCACGACCCGGCGGCCACGCGGCGGCAGCAGGTTGATGACCGCGTCAACGCCCAGATGCGCGGTGATCTTGAAGCCGTAGGCGATGCCGAACAGCACCAGCCAGGCGAACAGGACCAGCACGGTCTCGAGGCTCCAGATAATCGAGCTGTTGAAGCCGTAGCGCATGATGACGTTGGTGCAGGTCAGCAGCGTCATCGCGCCGAGCAGGAAGGCGATGATACCCTCCTCGAACTCCTCGACGATGCGCGCCAGACGCCCCCTGCCGGGCTTGGTGTGGACGGCGTTCATCCCCTCTGTCCCCTCATTCGGCTCTGTTGCGGATATGCGAGGGGCCGGGCCGCGCGGCGGCGACCCGGCCCCTCTGCGTGCGTGGCGCTTACTTGTTTGCGTTCTGCGCGGCTTCGATCATTTCGGCGCCGACCTCTTCCTCGAACTGCGCCCAGACCGGCTTCATGGTCTCGACCCAGGCCGCGCGCTGCTCCTCGGTCAGCTCGCGGATCTCGCTGCCGGCGTCGAGGATCGCCTGGCGCGCCTCGGCATCGACCTTGTTCACCGCGGCGTTCCGCTCGGTGGAGACCTCCTCTACGATCGTGACCAGCTGGTCACGGACCGCCGGATCGAGGCTGTCGAGGAAGTCGACGCTGGCGATCACCATGTAGTCGATCACGCCGTGGTTGGTCTCGGTGATGCCGTCCTGCACCTCGAAGAACTTCTGACCGTAGATGTTCGACCAAGTGTTCTCCTGCCCGTCGACGACGCCGGTCTGCAGCGCACCATACACCTCGGCGAAGGCCATCGGCTGCGGGCTGGCATCGAGCGCCTCCATCTGCGCGACCAGCACGTCGGAGGGCTGGACGCGGAACTTCAACCCGGCCGCGTCGGTCGGCTCGATCAGCGGCTTGTTGGCCGACATCTGCTTCATGCCGTTGTGCCAATAGGCGAGGCCCTGGATGCCGCGACGCTGCATGCCGTCGAGCATCTTCTGGCCCTCCTCGGAGGCCTGGAAGGCATCGACATGATCGATGTCGTCGAACAGGAAGGGCAGGTCGAACAGGCGGTAGGCCTTGGTGATCGACTCGAACAGCGACAGCGACGGCGCCGCCATCTGCACGTCGCCGCGCAGCATCGCCTCGATCACCTGCTCGTCGGTGTAGAGCGTGGAGTTCGGGAAGACCTCCATGCACATCGTGCCCTCCATCTCCTCGTTGACGCGCGTCTTGAGAAGCTCGGCGGCGATGCCCTTGGGGTGCTTGTCGGTGTTGGTGACGTGGCTGAACTTCACCACCGTCTCGCCGGCGTCGCAGCCCATCGGATCGGCCTGCGCGGCCTGCGCGGCGATGGCGAGGGCGGCGGCGGTGGCAGCGAGCGAAAGGTATTTCATAGGGGTCTCCTCCCGAGAGACTTGGTTTCGGTTGCGCCGAGGAAACAGGCAGCTTGCCCACCGCTCAAGCAGGAATCCGCTCAACTACCGAGCACGGTGGAAATTGTTATTTTTCAGAATAATAAGAGCCAAACCTAAAGCTTATGCTTTGTAGCTCGGCTGGCGTTGCGCGGCGCGCCGCACACTCCGTCAAGGCACCGTGCGGAAAACCACACAGTTATTCGCGCCGATAGTCCTCGGGCTTGAGACCGTGCCGCGCCAGCTTGTCATAGAAGGTCTTGCGCGGCAGCTTCAGCGCTTCGGCGGTGCGGGTGGCATGCCCTTCATGACGGCGGAGCGCCTCGATCAGGAGTGAGCGCTCGACGCGGGCCAGCTGCTCGGCCAGCCCTAACTCGTCCCCGGTCGCCGCCTCGCTCAGCCCCGGATCGAGCCCCATCGCCACCCGCATCGCCACCGAGGTGAGCGCGCGGGCATTTCCCGGCCAATCCTGCGCCATCAGCCGCGCCACCAGGTCGGGGCCGATTTCCGGCATCGGCAGGTTGGCCTGCTCGCAGGCCTGCGCGACGTAATGGCGAAACAGGACCGGGATATCGTCGGGCCGGTCGCGCAGCGGCGGGATGGAAACGCGCATCAGGTCCAGCCGCCAGAACAGCTCGGGATTGAGACGTCCCGCATCGGCCTCGGCCGCCGGATCGCGGGTGGTGCCGCCGATCACCCGTGGCCGCGTTCCCGCGTCGCTCTCCAGCCGGTCGAGCAGCGCGTATTGCGTGCCCGGGGGAAGGGCCGCGATCTCGTCGAGATAGAGCGTGCCGGCGCCCGCCTCCTCGAACGCCGCGGCCAGCCCGGCCTCGTCGAGGGCTGCTGCCGCGCGCTTGACGAAGGGCGCACGCGCAGAGGCCGAGAGCAGGTGGATCACCTCGGCCACCTTCGAGGTGCCGCTGCCCGGGGGGCCGCAGACCAGCGCTTCGGCGCTGGCGCGCGCCACCGCGCGAACCCGCTCGCGCAACGCCTCGGCCTGGACCGAACGGCCGACCAGCATCCGGCTCGCCGCATCGCCCGCAAACTTGGCCGCGCGCGCCTGCCGCGCGGCCAGCACCTCTGCCCGCAGACCGAGCGCCTGCCGCACTGTGCTCACGAATTCCTTCGGCCCGCAGGGCTTTTCGAGAAAGGCATGGGCGCCCTGCTCCATCGCCCGGACCGCCATCGGGATGTCGCCCTCGCCGGTCAGCAGGATCACCGGCAGTTCGGGATCGACCTCCCGCGCCCGCTCCAGAAGGTGAAACCCGTCGCGCCCCGGCATGCGGATGTCGGTAACTATGACGCCGTCGAAGTCGGGGGCGATGTGGTCCTTGGCCGCGACATAGGAGCCCGCGAGAATGGGCTCGAGATCCGCCAGCTCCAGCGTCTGTCCCAGCGCCTCGCGCACCGCGCGATCGTCGTCCACCAGTAGAACCCTGATCGTCATGCCGCCTCGCTTTCACGCGCCAGATCGAGCTCCACCGTGAACTCGGCCCCGCCCGCCTCGTGGTTGCGGCCCCGGATCGCGCCGCCAAAGCTCTGGACGAGCCCATAGGAGATCGACAGCCCGAGGCCCATCCCCTCGGCGGCGCCGACCTCCTTGGTGGTGTAGAACGGGTCAAAAATCCGGTCCGGCTCTCCGATCCCCGGCCCGCTATCGCGCACAGTCAGCCAGGCGCGACCGCTTGCGCGGCTCAGGCCAATGACGAGGCGCTTGTCCTCGCGCCCCTCCATGGCGTCGATCGCGTTGCCGACGAGGTTCAAGAGCACCTGCTGCAGCCGCACCTCGCCGCCGCGGACCACGACCGGGGTCCCGGGCGGGGTCCAGTCGATCGTCACATCCGCCTGCCGGGCCCGGGCGCTGGCCATCTCCAGCGCCGCCTCGACCACGGCGACGAGATCGACATCGACCACCGCCGCGCTTTCCTGCCGGGCAAAGGCGCGCAGGTTGCGGATGATCCGGCCCATCCGGCGCGCCAGCTCGGAGATGCGTTCAAGGTTGCGGCTCGCCGCCTGGGTGTTGCCGCGCTCCAGAAAGGTCTCGGCATTCTCAGCAAAGCTGCGGATCGCCATCAGCGGCTGGTTCAGCTCATGGCTGATCCCGGCCGACATCTGGCCCAGCGCCGAGAGCTTGCCCGCCTGCACCAGATCGGCCTGCGCGCGCCGGAGCCGTTCTTCGGCCGCCGCACGCTCGGCCACCTCGCGCTGAAGATCGGCGTTGACGGCCTGCAGCGCCACGGTCCGCCGCGCCACTCGCTCCTCGAGCCGGGCATTGGCGCGCGCCAGCGTGTGCCGCCTGATCGTCGCGAGAAACAGCAGCGCACCGAAGGCGAGGCAGAGCGCCGCCGCCGCGGCTGCCTGCAGCAGCGCGATGCGCCGCGCCGGCGCGGTGTCGAGCAGCGCCTCGCCGGTCAGGCCGATCACCGGGAGCGGCTGCGCCAGATGCAGGCCACGCTCTGGCAGATAGGGCCCGGCACTCATCCGCCAGATCTCGTGCCCCGCCTCGCGATGGCGCGCCACTAATCCCAGATCGGCGCGGCCGACCAGTTCCGAGCGGTTCGACACGAAGACCCGCCCGGTCTCGTCGGCGAAGAACAGCGCCGGGCGGTCGCCGCGCCAGCTCGCCTCGATCGCCTCGACATCGGTGACCACCACCACCACGCCTGCCACCGGCCCCTCGGGAGCGAAGAGCGGCGCCGCGAAGAGGAAGATGCGTCGCCCGTAGCGGCCGCTCGACAGATGCGCGACGCCCAGCGCGCCGTCCATCGCCCGCTCGAACCAGGGCGTGCCGATATGGCCCCGGCGTGGGCCCTCGACCGCCGCCGCCACCTCGCGGCCGCGCGCGTCGAGCAGGACGATGTCGAGCGCCCCGGTCATGTCGGCGGTCTGCCGCAGCAGCGCTTCGGCGCGACCGCCATCGGGCCCGTCGAGCCGTGGCGCAAGATCGGGATGGCGCGCGGTCAGCACCGCGAGCTGGCGATAGCGCTGCAACTCGCCGGTGAGCCGGTCCGAGGCCAGCGCGAGGTCGGACACGCCGCGCCGCGCGGCCTCGTTCAGCGCTGCGCGGAATCCCCAATGCTGCACGGCCAGCGCCAGCGCCGCCACCAGTGCAAGGAAACCGAGCACCCCGAGGGCGCGCCTGATCCGCGATCCAATCATCGGCGCATCATACCGTCTGCGCGCTTGCCAAGACCAGAGTGGCGCGGCACGCTCGCCTCATGCAGGTATTGAGCCAATCCCCCACCGACACGGAATTCGTTCAGGACCCCTACCCGTTCTACGACCGGGCGCGGGCCGCCGGGCCGCTGTTCCATTGGAGCGAGTACGACCTGCCCTGCGCCACTTCGCATGCCGCCGTCTCCGCGATCCTGCGCGACCGGCGGATGGGCCGCGAGGCGCCGGTCGAGAATGCCCCCGCGATCCCCGGCCATCTCGCCGCCTTTTATGCCTGCGAAGCGCATTCGATGCTGGAGCTGGAGCCGCCGACGCATACCCGGCTGCGCAAGCTGGTGCTGCACGCCTTCACCTCGCGCCGGATCGCGGCGCTGGAGCCGGAGATCGAGGCGCTGTGCCACCGGCTGATCGACGGCTTTCCGCAGGGCGCGTTCGACCTGCTCGACGCCTATGCCCGCAAGGTGCCGGTGATCGTCATCGCCCGGCTGATGGGCCTGCCCGAAAGCCGCGCCGACGACCTGCTGGCCTGGTCCAACGCCATGGTCGGCATGTACCAGGCCGGACGCACCCGGACGATGGAAGACGCGGCCGAGATGGCCACGCAGGCGTTCTGCGATTTCCTCGCGGTCTATATCGCCGAGAAGCGGCGCAACCCGGCCGACGACCTTATCTCGGAGCTGATCGCCGCCGAGGAGGCGGGCGAGAAGCTCACCACCGAGGAGCTGGTCTCGACCTGCATCCTGCTGCTCAACGCGGGCCACGAGGCAACGGTGCATTCGCTGGGCAACGCGGTGCGCACGCTGCTGGCGCATGATCATCGCGAGATCGACGGTGCCTGCGTCGAGGAGCTGCTGCGGCTCGACCCACCGCTGCACATGTTCACCCGCTGGGTCTACGAGGATCTGGAGGTGTTTGGTCACCGCTTCGTACGCGGCGACCGGATCGCCTGCCTGCTGGGCGCGGCCAACCGCGACCCGGAGGCCTATGCCGATCCCCACCGCTTCGACCCCACCCGTAAGGGGCCGGCGCATCTGGGCTTCGGCGCCGGCATCCATTTCTGCGTCGGCGCACCGCTGGCGCGGCTGGAGATGCGGGTAGCGCTGGCCTCGCTGCTGCGCCACTGCCCCGAGCTGCGGCTCGCGGAGCCGCCGCGCTATGCCGATCTCTACCATTTCCACGGGCTGGAACGGCTGATGGTGCGCGCCTTCTAGAGCGGCAGCGCCACCGTGGACTTGATCTCCTCCATCGACAGCAGCGCCGTGACGCTCTGCACCCGCACCTCGGCGATCAGCGCCTGATAGAAGGCGTCATAGGCACGCGCGTTGCGCACCCGCACCTTAAGGATGTAGTCGATGTCTCCCGCCAGCCGGTGCGCCTCCTGCACCTCGGGGCGATCGCGCAGCGTGGCGAGGAACCGCGCCTGCCAGTCGGCCTCATGCGCGCTGGTCCGGATCAGCACGAAAAAGCAGGCCTCGAAGCCCAGCGCCTCGGCGTCGAGCACCACGGTCTGCGGCCCGATGATGCCGCGCTCGCGCATCTTGCGGATCCGGTTCCACACCGGCGTCTTCGACGACCCCACCGATTTGGCGATTTCGTCGAGCGAACGCGACGCATCGCGCTGCAACTCGATCAGGATCTTCCGGTCGATCTCATCGGGCTGGAACGACATTCGCGGCACTCCTTGAATTCGGAACGCATGTCCGCCGAACGGCGCCAGCGGAAACACGCATTCCTTATCTGCCGCGACCGGTAGCCAAAAGCAAGACACCTGTCCTATATCAGCCTGACACTTGAAGACGGAGACAGCCATGCCCCGCAAGTTCACGCCCAAGGTCGTGACCGCCAACCGCCTCCTCGAGGGCGATGCCGTCTGGCTGACCGCCGACGGGCGCTGGACTCCGGACATGCGCGAGGCCGAGCTGATCGACGAGGAGGCGCATGCCGAGCTGCGGCTGTTGGCGGCGCAAAGCCAGGCCGATATCGTCGTCGGTCCCTACCTCGCCGATGCCAAGGCCGGCGCCGAGGGCCCCGAGCCCACGCATTTCCGCGAAACCTTCCGCACCCGCGGCCCGTCGAACTACGCCCACGGCAAGCAGGTGGAGCTCTGAGCATGTACCACTACAACGACTTCGACCGCGCCTTCGTCCAAGAGCGCGTCAACCAGTTCCGCGGCCAGGTGGAGCGCCGGATCGACGGCTCCCTCAAGGAGGAGGAGTTCCGTCCGCTGCGGCTGATGAACGGCCTCTACCTGCAGCTGCACGCCTACATGCTGCGCGTGGCGATCCCCTATGGCACGCTCTCCTCCGACCAGATGCGCACGCTGGCGCTTCTGGCCGAGAAGTGGGATCGCGGCTACGGCCATTTCACCACGCGCCAGAACATCCAGTACAACTGGCCCGCCCTGCGCGACGTGCCGGACATGCTGCAGGCGCTGGCCGATGTCGGCCTCCACGCGATCCAGACCTCCGGCAACACGATCCGCAACGTGACCGCCGACCATTTCGCCGGGGCTGCCCAGGACGAGATCGCCGATCCGCGCCCGGTGGCCGAGCTGCTGCGCCAGTGGTCGACCGACCATCCGGAATTCCAGTTCCTGCCGCGCAAGTTCAAGATCGCAGTGACCGGCGCGAGCCATGACCGCGCGGTGATCCAGGCCCACGACATCGGCATCCAGATCGTCGAGAACGCCAAGGGCGAGATCGGCTACAAGGTGCTGGTCGGCGGCGGCCTCGGCCGGACCCCGATGATCGGCAAGGTGATCGAGGAATTCGTCTCCCAGGAGGACCTGCTGCCCTACTGCGAGGCGATCGTCGCCGCCTACAACCTGCTGGGCCGCCGCGACAACAAGTACAAGGCCCGGATCAAGATCACCGTCTTCGAGAACGGCCTCGACGCCTTCCGCGACGCGGTGAACGAGCAGTTCGCCCGCACCAAGCCCGCCTTCTCGGGCGTGGACGTGAAGATGTTCGAGGAGATCCGCGCCCAGTTCGCCCCGCCGGCCTGGCGCAACGCACCGGTGGCCGCCTATGACGCAGCCTACGAGGCCGACCCGGTGTTCCGTTCCTGGGCCGACACCAACCTCACTGCGCATCGCGCCGAGGGCTACGCCATCGTTTCGGTCTCGCTCAAGAAGCCGGGCCAGACGCCGGGTGACGCCACCGCCGAGCAGATGCGCGTGCTGGCCGACCTGGCCGACGCCTACGGGCATGGTGAGCTGCGGATCAGCCATGAGCAGAACGTGATCCTGCCGCATGTCCACAAGTCCGACCTGCCGAAGCTGCACGCCAAGCTGCGCGAGCACGGCCTCGCCACCGCCAATATCGGGCTGGTGTCGGACATCATCGCCTGCCCCGGCATGGATTACTGCGCGCTGGCCACCGCCCGCTCGATCCCGGTCGCGCAGCAGATCGCGCTGCGCTTTGAGGAGCTGAAGCTGGAGCACGATGTCGGCCCGCTCAAGATCAAGATCTCGGGATGCATCAACGCCTGCGGCCATCACCATGTCGGCCATATCGGCATCCTCGGGCTCGACCGCGCCGGCGTCGAAAACTACCAGGTTACGCTGGGCGGGTCGGGCGACGAGAATGCCGCGATCGGCGAGCGCGCCGGCCCCGGCTTCTCGGCCGAGGAGATCGTGCCCGCCATCGAACGGCTGGTTCTCGGCTATCTCGACCTGCGTGCCAGCCGCGAGGAGAGCTTCCTCGCCGCCTATCGTCGGCTGGGGCCCGAGCCGTTCAAGGCCGTGCTCTATCCCGAGCAGGTGAAACGGGAGAGAGCGGATGCTGCATGAGACCCCGCATCGGATCGACGAGACCGTCGCCGAACTGAACGGCCGCTACCGTCACCACGGCGCGACGGCCGTGCTGGAAAAGGCGCTGGCCGAGCACGCGCTCGGCCGGATCGCCATGGTCAGCTCCTTCGGCGCGGAATCGGTGGTGCTGTTGCACCTCGTCTCGGTGATCGACCGGACCACCCCGGTGCTGTTCGTCGACACCGAGATGCTGTTCCCCGAAACGCTGGCCTACCAGCAGGATCTGGCGGAGCGGCTGCGCTTCACCGACATGCGGACCATCAAGGCCCGCCCCGAGTCGCTGGCCGCGCATGACCCCGAAGGTCTGCTGCACAAGTCCGACACCGATTTGTGCTGCGCGATCCGCAAGACCGAGCCGCTGCAGCGCGCGCTGTCGGGCTTCGACAGCTGGATCACCGGACGCAAGCGCTACCAGGGCAAGACCCGCGCCGCGCTCGAATTCTTCGAGAACGAGGACGACCTGCGGATCAAGATCAACCCGCTGGCCCACTGGACCAGCGAGGACCTGCAGGACTATATCGCCGAGAACCGGCTGCCGCGGCACCCGCTGGTGGCCCAAGGCTACCCCTCGATCGGCTGCGCGCCCTGCACCAGCAAGGTCGCGCCGGGCGAGGATCCCCGCGCCGGGCGCTGGCGCGACAGCGACAAGGAAGAATGCGGTATCCATTTCGTGAACGGCAGGATGGTGCGCGGCAAACCCGCCCAAGCCACCAGCTGAGACGCCGGAATTGGCCAATTCTTCGAAGTGACGAACAGGGGCGCGGCCCCGAGAGGACCAGATGACCGTGATCGTGACCGACAAGGGCTTTGCCCCCGACGATTTCACCGGCGGCTTCGTGCCGCTGGCCGAAGCGAGCGCGACCGACACCGCGATCGAGATCGCCCCCGCCGACGACCCGCGCGCGCTGGTCGGCCGGCTGGGCGAGATCGCCGCCATCCGGGTGCTGTTCCCGGCCTTTTCCGACGGGCGCGGCTTCACCCATGCCCGCGACCTACGGAGCTTGGGTTTCACCGGCCGGCTGCGCGCGGCCGGCCACGTGATCGCGGATCAATACGCCATGGCCCGGCGTTCGGGTTTCGACGAGGTCGAGATCTCCGACGAGCTGGCCGAGCGCCAGCCCGAAGAGCAGTGGCTGGCCCGCGCCGACTGGCAGGCGCATCACTACCAGGCGCGGCTGCGCGGCTGAGCCGCCTTTACCTCCCGCGCCCCCTCCCCTATTCGAGCCGAGCGAGAAAGACATGACCGAGCAAAGCCCAGTGACCCAGACCAACGCCGCCCGCGTGGCCCAGTCCCCCGACGCGCAGGTCGTGACGTCCGTGCGTCACTACACCGACAGCCTGTTCTCGTTCCGCATCACGCGGCCCGCGAGTCTGCGCTTCCGTTCGGGCGAGTTCGTGATGATCGGCCTGATGGGTGACAACGGCAAGCCGCTGATGCGCGCCTATTCCATCGCCTCGCCCAACTGGGACGAGGAGCTGGAGTTCTACTCGATCAAGGTGGCCGATGGCCCGCTCACTTCGAAGCTGCAGCACATCCAGAAAGGCGACCACGTCATCCTGCGCCCCAAGCCGGTCGGCACGCTGGTGCATGATGCGCTGATCCCCGGCAAGCGGCTGTGGCTGTTCTCGACCGGCACCGGTTTCGCGCCCTTCGCCTCGCTGCTGCGCGATCCCGAGACCTTCGAGAAGTTCGAGCAGGTGATCGTGACCCATACCTGCCGCGACGTGGCCGAGCTGACCTATGGCCGCGAACTGGTCGACAGCGTCAAGAACGACGAGATGCTGCGCGAACTGATCGGCGAGGAGAACCTCGACAAGCTGGTCTACTACCCGACCACGACCCGCGAGGAGAGCCCCAAGATGGGCCGGATCACCCATCTGATCGAGAACGGCGAGCTGTTCTCGGATCTCGGCGTCCCGACGCTCGACCCCGAGACCGACCGCGCGATGGTCTGCGGCAGCCTTGCCTTCAACCTCGACATCAAGGAACTGCTCGAAAAGGCCGGCCTGCGCGAGGGCGCCAACTCCGACCCGGCCGAGTTCGTGATCGAGAAGGCCTTCGTCGGCTGATCATTGAAAGCCTGTAAATAGAAACGCCGCGCGGAGCGATCCGCGCGGCGTTTCTGTCTTGGGCCGCTGCTATCGGCGTGCGATGCGGCCCGGCGCGCCGGGCCGCAGCCGGGTTACTCGACGCCGAGTTCGGCGCGGATGTCCTCGAGCAGCGCGTCGCGGATCGCGGGGTAGCGGCGGGCGCGCTCCAGCGCGGTGGCCAGCTGATCGCGGCGGTCGCTCTCGAGCGCGCTGTCGGCGATCGCCTGCTGCACGGCCTCGTAGTCGAAGGTCTCGGGCTCGAGCGCGGCCTCGAGGATGGCGAGACCTTCGTTGTTGCCGGCGGCCTCGGTGCCGAGCGCCTCTTCGGCCTGGGCCTCGACCTCTTCGGCGAGGTTCTCGTCATCCATCAGGATCACCGGCTCGGCGCCCTCGGGCGCGTCGACGGTCTCTTCCTCGACTTCCTCGGTCAGCGCCTCGGTGTCAGCGGCACCACCCTCGGGCGGGGTGATCTCGCCCATCTCGTCATTGGGTTCGATATCGGCAGCCGGCGCTTCGGCCTCTTCGTCGACGATGTCCGCGGTCGGGGTCTCGGCCAGCTGGCCCACCTCTTCATCGGTGGCTTCGTTGGTCGTGACCTCCGCGTCGTCGCCGCCCCAGATCGAAGTCACCACGACAACCGCGAGCACCGCGGCGGCGATGATGCCGAGAATTTTCATCATTGCGCTGTTCCTTGCTGCAAAACCTGAACTGTTTGCGGCCCACATAGCACGCTCTGGGGCATATGCCATCGCCCGAAGACCCTCATGGCGCGGCGGACCCCTTGTTTTGCGGCTTGAATCGCACTACCCGGACGACTACCTTCTGCCCACCAAATCGAACAACCGAAGGACGTGCACCATAGCCCGCAGACCTCATAACGCGCCTCCCACGCGCGACACCGGCCCCCGCGTCAACGAACGTATCCGCGTGGCCGAAATCCGACTGATCGGACAGAACGGCGAAAACATCGGCGTCGTCACCCCCGAGCGCGGCCTCGCCCTGGCCGAAGAGGCCGGTCTCGACCTCGTCGAGATCTCGCCCAACGCCACGCCTCCGGTCTGCAAGATCATGGACTTCGGCAAGTTCAAATACGAGACGCAGAAGAAGGAAGCCGAGGCGCGCCGCAACCAGAAGACCTTTGAAATCAAAGAGGTCAAGTTCCGCCCCAACACGGACACGAACGATTACGACGTGAAGATGCGGAACGTGCTGCGGTTCCTCGAGGCCGGTGACAAGGTCAAGGTGACCCTGCGCTTCCGGGGCCGCGAGATGGCCCACCAAGAACTTGGCCGCGAGCTTCTGGAGCGTGTCGCCAGCGACGTGTCCGAAATCGGCAAGGTTGAGAACATGCCGAAGATGGAAGGCCGCCAGATGGTCATGATGATCGGGCCGACCCAGAAGTAAGGGTCGCACACCGGCGAATCCAAGGGGCTGCCCATCGGGCGGCCCTTTTTGTTGGCGCCTCCCCGCCCCGGGTCTCGATGCTGGGCCGACATGAAAACGGGCCGCCCCGAGGGGCGGCCCGCATGTCGTTCAAAGGTGCAGCTTACTGCGCGGAGGCAACCTGCTGCAGCAGCGGCGTGATGCGGCGCACCGTGGCACGACGGTTGGCCTGAACGTCGCCTTGGCTCTCCACCTTCAGGAACCGCTCACCATAGCCCTGCACCACGAGGTTCTCGGGCGGGATGGCAAAGTTCTCGGTCAGCGCCAGCGCCACCGTCTCGGCCCGACGGTCCGACAGGGCGAGGTTGTAGGCGTCATTGCCGACCGCGTCGGTGTGACCCTCGATCAGGAACACCTCGCGCGGGTTCTCGGCCAGCCGCTCTTCGATCGCGAGGCCGAGATCGACCAGCGTCGAGGCCTGCTCGGGCCGCAGCGCCGCCGAACCGGTGGCGAAGGTCAGCGTGTCGAGATCGATCGCCGGAACCAGCGCCCGGACCGGCTCGATTTCGCGGATCTGGCGCAGGCTGTAGCCACGGCCGGTATCCACCGATGCCTCGGCGCGGAGCGCCTCGAGCAGCGCGGCACGGTCGGCTTCGGCGGCCGAGATGGTGATCGGCGCCGCCTCCATCTCGCGCAGCGAACGCACGTCGACCGGATCGGACTGTGCCAGATCGTCGAACAGCTCGATCTCGGTGCCGTCGGCGAAGACCCGGGTGCGGCGCAGGACGCGGCCCTGCGCATCACGGATGGTGACGACCTTGGTGCCGTCCTCGCGGGTCAGCGTGGTTCGGGTGGAGCCGTCGCTGAAGGTCTCGGTGCGCAGGTCGGCGCCCGGCTGACGCAGCAGCGCGTCGTCGTCACGGTAGATCTCGAGCCCGTTCTCACCCTGCACCACGACCCGGTCGCCGGTGTTCGCCACGACCTGACGGCCGTTGTTGAGCAGCGAGCCCACGGCCACCGCGCCGACGCCCAGAAGAAGCGCCTTCTGGAAGTCGGACAGGCCGTCGCGATCCTTCTTCTTCGACTCGGTCTGGGTCTCGTTCGAAGCCTCGGTGGAGACGCTGGCGGCGAACTCCTCATCGCTCTGACGTGAGTTCTCCTCATCGATCTCGGTCTCGGTCACCTCGGCCGGCTCGGCCTCGGACGCCGCGGCCGATGCGGCCACCGCGGTCTGCGGCTCCTCGGCGGTCGGGTCGACGTTCTCATCCGGCGCCGCGGTCTCGGTGTCGGCCTGGGTCGCGGTCGGAGCTTCGGCCTCGGTCGGCGCAGGGGTCTCGGCCGTGGCAGCGGTTTCGGCCTCTGCATCGGCTTCGCTATCGCCCGTCACCTCGGTCGTCGCCGCGGCATCCTGCTCGGCCTGGGCCTGGGATTCGGCTTCGAGCTGGGCCTGAAGCTCGGCCGCGCGCGCGGCGCGGTCGGCATCGGCCTGCGCCGGATCGGTGGCCGCGGTCTCGGCCTGCATCGGCTCCGACGCGCTCTCGGCCTCGGCAGTCGTCTCGGGCTGCGCCGTGTCGGCCGGAGCGTCGGTCGCGGTGGCTTCAGCCTGGGCGTCCGCCGGCGCGGTCTCGGTCATCGCTTCCGCTTCCGCGGTCTCGGCGGTGACCTCGGGCTCGACGGTCTCGGTCATGGCTTCCGCCGGGGCGGTTTCGGCCATGGCTTCGGGCTGAGCGGTCTCGGCGGTTGCGTCCGCCGGGGCGGCCTCGGCCATGGGCTCGGCAGCAGGCTCGGGCGCGGCCTCGGCGGTCGCCTCAGGCTGAACCTCCTCTACCGGCGCTTCGGGCTGCGCCTCGGGGCTCACCGAAGCGCTGGCGGCGGCATCGCCGGCCGCGCCTTCGGTCTCCATTTCGGCTTCGGCCTCGAGCTCACCGCTCTGCTCGACCTCGGCCTCCATCTCGATGCCGGCCGCCTGGCCGAGCTCGGTGGCGATCGCCGTCCCGGCCGCGAGCGAATCGCGTGCCATGTCGAGCGCCGCCTCGATCTGCTCGTCGCCTGCTTCGCGCAGCATCTCGAGGTTCAGCCCGTATTCGGCCAGCAACTCGTCGTCGAGCCGGCCCTCCTCGGCCATCTCGCGCAGCGTCTCGACCGGCAGCTCGTAGAGCGCCACGCCGGCTTCGGGCGCATCCGCGCAGGGCGGCGTCTCGCCATCGAGGCAGAACATCTCCTGCCCGGCCTGCTGGGCCTGGGCCAGCGGCACCAGGTTGGGCAGCATCAGCGACAGGCTGGCCGCCAGTGCGGTCGTGGTACGAAAGCTCTTCTTCATCGACATCTCCTCTCGGGCCGCCCCGGGTGCGGGGCGGATCCGTCATTGCCAGCGCAACGCGGGCAATGGCCGCAAAGGTCCGTCAACTTCGCAGTTATGCAATAACCATGTGTCGGACAGCCACTTTCAGGCGCTGCCCGGGACGACAAATGAGCACTGGCCTTGCCAATTTACGCCGTAATCGCGCAGGATTTTGGTAAGCCATGGGAGACCCACTCCCTCAGCCCGGAGCGACCGATGACCGAGAACCTGCCCGATCCGCATACCGACTTGAGCGGCCTGTCCCCTGCGGACTGGCAGGCCCAGCTCGACCGGATCGGCGAGGAGTTCGGCTATTACGAACCGCTGGGCCAGCACCATGCGGCGCTGTTCATCGATGCCGGGCCGCGGCTCCTGGTGACCTTTGAGACCCGGGATTCGATTCGCCGCCGTCCCCGCGCCCTGCCGCGCGGTTTCGAGATGCTGGCGCGCACCGGCTGGTCGCTCCTGGTGCTGATCGCGGATGACGAGGGTTGGTTCCGCTCGCCGCGTGTCTGGGGCTATGTCGACCGTCTCGTCGATGAAGGCTTCTTCGAGGATTTCGAGCGGGTGCTGTTTCACGGGCATCACGCCTGCGGCTATGCCGCCGCCGCCTATTCGGTCGCCTCGCCCGGGGCGCGGGTGCTGGCGCTGCGCCCGCTGGCGACGCTCGACCCGGCCATCGCCGGGTGGGACCGGCGCCACCTCGCCGCGCGGCGGCTCGATTTCACCAGCCGCTTCGGCTACGCGCCCGACATGGTCGACGCGGCCGCGAAGGTGACGCTGATCCACGACCCGAGGCACGCCGCCGATTCGATCCATGCCGCGCTGTATCGCCGGCCCAATGTCGTGGCGCTGCCCGCCTTCAACGCCGGCAGCCGCATTGAGCCCGTGCTCGACCAGATCGGCGCGATGCCCGAGCTTCTGGAACTGGCGATGGAGGACCGGCTCGACCGCGCCGCCTTTGCCAAGATCTGGCGCGGCCGTCGTGGCAATCCGCTCTATCTGCGCGGCCTGCTGCGCCAGCTCGAACAGGCCGACCGCCCGGCGCAGGTCGCCCGGCTGTGCCGCCATGGGATCACCACGCCCGAAGCCAAGCATTATGCGCGGCGGCTCGAGGCGCTGATCGGAGCCGATCCGGCCGAGACGCGGGTGCTGACGCGCAGCGCCTGACCCGGGGACGCGGCCACTCGTGACCTATGGTCAGGCCGAACGACCCGGTGTAGGAGAGCGGCCATGAAAGACGCACGCCCCGACCGGATCACGATCCGCCGCCCCGACGACTGGCACCTGCATCTGCGAGACGGCGCCATGCTCGAAGCCGTGGCCCCTGAGAGCGCCCGCCATTTCGGCCGCGCGATCGTCATGCCCAACCTCGTGCCGCCGGTCGTGACCGCCGCGCAGGCCGAGAGCTACCGCGAGCGGATCCGCGCCGCCCTGCCCGAGGGCTCGGGCTTCACGCCGCTGATGACGCTCTATCTCACCGAGGACACCGATCCCGCCGATGTGCGCCATGCGCATGAGAGTGGCATCGCCACCGCGGTGAAGCTCTACCCGGCGGGCGCGACCACCAATTCGGCCTCCGGCGTGCGCGACTTCGACAAGGTCCGCCCGGTGCTCGAGACCATGGCCGAGATCGGCATGCCGCTTTGCGTGCATGGCGAGGTGACCGACGGCGCGATCGACATCTTCGACCGCGAGGCGGTGTTCATCGACCGCGTGCTCAAGCCGATCCGCCGCAGGACGCCGGACCTGCGCATCGTCATGGAACACGTGACCACCGCCGACGCGGTGGATTACGTGCGCGACAGCCCCAGGAACCTGGCCGCGACGATCACCACGCATCACCTGATCATCAACCGCAACCATATCCTCGCCGGTGGCATCAAGCCGCATTTCTACTGCCTGCCGGTGGCCAAGCGCGAACGCCACCGCGTGGCGCTGGTGCAGGCGGCGGTTTCGGGCGACCCGCGCTTCTTCCTCGGCACCGACAGCGCACCGCATGCCGATCCGGCCAAGCTGCAGCCATGCGGCTGTGCCGGGATCTTCACCGCGCCCAACACCATGTCCTGCCTCGCCGAGGTGTTCGAGGCGGCGGGCCGGCTGAACCACCTCGAGGCCTTTGCCTCGCTCAACGGGCCGCGTTTCTACCGGCTGCCGGTGAACGAGGACACGATCACCCTGGTGCGGGGAGAGCCCGTGACCTACCCCGCGCGGATCGAGACCGGCGACGGCCCCGTCACCGTGTTCGACCCCGGCTTCGCGCTGCACTGGCGCGTCGAAGACTGAGCCCTCCCCCGACGCATTCCCTATACGAAGAGTTCGAGATGATCCCCACCGGCTACCCCCCGAAGGACGAGATCGCGCGGCTGACCGCGCGGATGCTGCTGGAAATCGGCGCGGTGAAGTTCAACGCGACCGAGCCCTACACCCACGCCTCCGGCAAGCAGGCGCCGACCTATGTCGATTGCCGCATGCTGATCTCGTTTCCGCGGATCCGCGCCACGGTGATGGATTTCCTCGCCGTGTCGATCATGCGCGAGGCGGGCTTCGAGGCCTTCGACAACGTCGCGGGCGGCGAGACGGCGGGCATTCCCTTCGGCGCGATGATCGCCGAGCGGCTGGCCCTGCCGATGAGCTACGTGCGCAAGAAGCCGAAGGGCTACGGCCGCAACGCCCGGATCGAGGGCGTGATGACCGAAGGCCAGCGCGCGATCCTGGTCGAGGATCTGACCACCGATGGCGGCTCCAAGCTCAGCTTCGTCGAGGCGATCCGCGAAACCGGCGCGACCTGCGACTGGACGGCGGTGATCTTCTATTACGGCATCTTCGAGGGCGTGACCGAGGCCCTCGCGGAGAAGGGCATCGGCCTCATCCACCTGTGCACCTGGTGGGACGTGCTGGCCGAGGCGCGCGCCACGGAGGCCTTCGACGCCGACACGCTCGACGAGGTGGAACGCTACCTGCGCGACCCGAAAGGCTGGGCTCCGGCACGTGGCTAAGGTGTGACGGTCGGCCCGAAACAGCCGACCATCTGCCCCCAGGGAAACCAGATGTTGACCCAAGGCACCTCGTCGCGCCAAGATATGGCGGGCGAGGTGTCTCCACTGCTTATCCACAGCCTTATACAAGTTGCGTCCCCGCCCCGTCGCATCCTATCAGCGACGATACGCGCCGCGGGCACGGCGCGAAGGCCAAGGGGTAGCTGCGATGAACGAGATCACGACATTCCGTCCGGGTGCGCTGGAAGAGGCGAAGCCGGACCAGATGCCGCATTCGATCGAGGCCGAGCAGCAGCTTTTGGGCGCGATCCTGACCAATAACGACGTGTTCGACCGGATCGCGATGATCGTGTCGAAGGACCATTTCTACGATCCGGTCCACGCGCGCATCTTCGACGTCGCCGCCCAGCGCATCGCCAAGAACGCGCTGGCCTCGCCGGTCACGCTCAAGACCTTTCTCGAGGATGACGAGGGACTCAAGGAGCTGGGTGGACCCGCCTATCTCGCGCGTCTCGCCGGTGCCGCGATCTCGGGCTTCGCCGCGCGCGACTACGCGCAGATGATCTACGATCTGGCGATCCGGCGCGAGCTTATCATGCTCGGCCGCGACATCGCCGACCGCGCCGCCAAGGTCGAGGTCTCCTCCGAGCCCAAGGAGCAGATCGTCGAGGCCGAGCAGAAGCTCTACAAGCTGGCCGAGCAGGGCAGCTCGGAATCGGGCTTCCAGTCCTTTCTGCGCGCGGTGACAGACGCGGTGAAGGTCGCCAACGCCGCCTATCAGCGCGACGGCGGCCTCGCAGGTGTCTCCACCGGTCTCGTCGATCTCGACAAGAAGCTCGGCGGCCTGCACCGCTCGGACCTTCTGATCCTCGCCGGGCGCCCCTCGATGGGCAAGACCTCGCTCGCGACCAACATCGCCTTCAACATCGCCAAGGCCTACAAGCGCGGCATCACCCATGACGGCACCGAAGGCGCCGTAAATGGCGGCGTCGTCGGCTTCTACAGCCTCGAGATGTCGGCCGAGCAGCTCGCCGCGCGTATTCTCTCCGAGGCGTCCGAAGTGCCCTCCGAGCAAATCCGCCGCGGCGACATGACCGAGGCCGAGTTCCGCCGCTTCGTCGATGCCGCCAAGCAGCTCGAGAGCTGCCCGCTCTATATCGACGACACCCCGGCCCTGCCGATTTCCCAGCTCGCCGCCCGCGCCCGCCGTCTCAAGCGGACGCACGGGCTCGACGCGCTCTTCGTGGACTATCTCCAGCTGGTGAAGGGCACCGGCAAGGGCGAAAACCGGGTGAACGAGATCTCGGAAATCTCACAGGGTCTAAAGGCCATCGCCAAGGAACTCGACATCCCCGTCGTCGCGCTGTCGCAGTTGTCGCGTCAGGTGGAAAGCCGCGAGGACAAGCGGCCGCAGCTGTCGGACCTGCGGGAATCGGGCTCGATCGAGCAGGACGCCGACGTGGTGATGTTCGTGTTCCGCGAGGAATACTACAAGGAGCGCGAGAAGCCGGGCGACCACGAGATGGACAAGATGGCGGTCTGGCAGGACGAGATGGAGCGCCTGCACGGCAAGGCCGAGGTTATCATCGGCAAGCAGCGTCACGGGCCCATCGGTTCTGTCGACCTCAGCTTCGAGGGCCGCTTCACCCGCTTCGGCAACCTCGTGAAGCCTTGGCAGGACGGCAGCCCCCGGGAGTTCTGAGCCGGAATTCGGGACGGTCATCCGATAACAGCCCGCAAATATTGACCTGCGGGCCGATGGTGCCTTCCTAGGAAGGGCAACTATCGGAACACCCGTATGGACAGCTATATCATCCCGGATATCCGCACCGGACTGTGCCGCGCCGTGATCGAGCGCGCGATCCGCGACATCGATCCCTCGGCAACCGTGGCGGTGAACATCGAACGGCGCGTGGCCGAGATCGGCAGCAATGTCGGTGACGTCGCGATTCGTGGCCGGCTGGCGCAGGCAGGTTTCCGCGCCGAGCGCATCGGCTGAGAACGACCCCGAGGAGGACGACCATGAGCATCACCCGTCGCAGCCTGCTTCTCTCGGCGTTGGCCGCGCCGCTGGCCGGGCCGCTCGCCGCCCACCAGCGCACCGCGCTGCTGCCGACCGAGGTGCGCGTGCATCCGCGCCTGAGGCCCGGCGACATCTACGTGATCCCCGAAGACTTCCACCTCTACCACATCCGACGCCCGGGCGTCGCGATGCGTTACGGCGTGGGCGTCGGTCGCGCTGGGCTGGAGTTCAAGGGCTCGGCGGTGATCCAGCGCAAGGAGGAGTGGCCGTCCTGGCGGCCGACCGACGACATGATCGCGCGCGAGCCCGAGAAATACGCGCAATATGCCGACGGCGTGCCGGGCGGGCCGGACAACCCGCTGGGGGCGCGGGCGCTCTACCTGTTCCGCAACGGGCGTGACACCTATTACCGCATCCATGGCACGACCCAGCCGGAGACGATCGGCTCGTCGGTCTCGAATGGCTGCATCCGGCTGCGCAACGAGGACGTGATCGCACTCTATGATCAGGTGGCGCTGGGCACCCACGTCACCGTGGTCTAGCCGAACCCCGGCCTGATCCCGGGCACGTGCTCGACCGTGAACGCGGCCGCGCGCAGCGGCCCGGGCAGCTCCTCCCCCGCCCCCGGCACAAGCAGCACGACCCGCGCACCCTCGGCCGCCGCCGACAACGCGGCGGCGACGGGATCATCCGAGACCAGCCGTTCGGCGTCGCGGCGCGCCAGCTCCAGCAGGCCGGGGGCGAGCCCCGGCGCGTGCACGATCAGATCCGCCTCCTGCATCCGGCGCACGCCGCGCAGGCTCATCAGGTCGGCCTCGCCCGGTCCGGCGCCGACATAGGCGACCGAGCCCTCAGCCGGGCCCGGCCCCTCTTCCAGCCGTGCCTTGAGCAACTGCGCCGCACGTCGCTCGGACCCAGCCGAATGGGCGGCGCGGACCGGGCCGGAAAAGACCCAGACCCAGAAATCGCGGCGCGCCCGCGCCGACAATCGCTGCCCCACCGCGCCGCGCATCCGTCCCGCCAGCGCCGCCAGCGCGCCCAAGCGCGGCTCGAGCATGGTCTCCACGGCGGTCTTGATCTGGCGGCCGAGCACCGGTGCCGTGCCTTCGGTGCCGATCGCCACCACCACCGGGTCGCGGTCGACGATCGAGGGTGTCAGCGCGTCGCACAGGGCGGGACGGTCGACCACGTTGACCACCGGAGCCCCCATGGCCTTGGCCAATGCGTGCAGCGCCCCGTCGGCGCCGGCCGAGCCGGTGGCGACGAAGGTGATCGCGGCGTTGTCGAACAGATCCGCCCGGATCTCGCGCGCATCCACGAGCCGCACGCGCCCCTCATCGGCCAGCGCCCGCAACTCCTCGTCGAACTCCAGCCCCGCCACCACGATCTCGGCATCGGTGCGGATAACCAGACGCGCCTTCTGCGCCGCCTGCTCGCCACCGCCGAGGATCACGATCCGGCGGCCGGTCGTGGCGAGAAACATCGGGAAGGCCTTCATGCCGCCTGCGCTCCGGGCAGCGCGGCGCGGTCGCGCGCCTGCCACAGCGCCTCGGCCAGCGCCTCGGCACGGGCGAGGCCGGGCGCCGCGCCCAGCGCCAGCAGCGCGAGCGCCGCCGTGCCGGTGACCAGCGCGGTGGCGAAGTGATCGTCGCTCTCGCCGCGCCAGAGCCGCAGCAGGTCTTCCGGCTGCCCACCGGGATCGGCCAGCCGGCGGGTTTCGTCGCGCAGCGCCTGCGCGGTCAGGTCGACCGCCTCGCCGTCAAGCAGGCCGAACAGCTCGATCTCCTTGGACGGATTGCGCTCGAACTCGCCGCCCGCGCCCTTGAGGATCAGCACGTTGCGCTGGCCCATCAGCGCCCCCGCATCGGCCTGCAGCCCGCGATATGGCGGGTGGAAGACGCCTTCGACCTGCGCGGATGCGCCGAAGGGATTGGCGACCCGCAGCACCGTGTTGACGCAGGAGCGCAGCCCGAACGCCTCGCGCAGGCGGATCAGCCGATAGCCGCCGGGCGACCACGCCTCGAGCGGGACATAAGCGATCGAATGGGCGTCGAGCGCGCGGCCGAGCGCCTCGCCGGTCTCGACCGTCTTGATGCCGAGCGCGGGCAGCGCGTCGCGGATCTCGCGCCGATGCGCGTTCCAGCCATGCAGCGCGACGCGGTGGCCAGCGCCCGCCACGAGCTTGGCAGCCAGCAGAAACCAAGGCAGGCCGCGGGTGCGTCCGGCCGCGTAGGAGGGCCAGTCGAGATCGGGCGCGGCGTTGCGCCATTCCGGCCCCGAGGCGAGCGCGTCGGCAAAGCCCGCGATCTCGGCTGCGTCCTCGCCGCGATAGCGCATCACCATCAAGAGCGCCCCTGCCGCTTCGGGCGCCGCCGTTCCGTCGAGGATCAGCCGCATCGCCTGCGCCGCCTCCTCGCGGGTCAGGTGCCGTCCCCGCCCCGGGCCGCGCGCCACGGTGCGGACGAAGGGCGCGAGCGCGGTCGCGTCCTGTGCTGCGGATGGCTGCGTCATGATCCTGCCCTCTCGTCGGAATCGCCCTTCAGACTAGGCCGTCAGAGGCGCAGAGGAAGGGCATGGGGTCAATCCGCGGGACGCCGAGGGCCGGGCGATGCCGCGACACCAAGCCGCTTTTTCAGGCGCGGTGCCGATGTTATGGGCGGCAGGCGCCCCGAAGGCGCGACCAAGGATCGGAATTCGTCATGATGTTACGCCCCTTTGCGCTTCTTGTCGCGCTCGGTCTCGGTGCCGCCGCGCAAGCGCACGAGTTCGAGGAAGGCGACCTTGCCATCCTCCACCCCTTCGCCATCGAAACCGCTGCCCGTGCCACCACCGGGGCGGGCTACTTCGAAGTTCGCAACGACGGCGATCAGGCCGACGCGCTGATCGGTGTCGAAGCGGCGTTTCCCAAGGTGGCGCTGCACGAGGCCGTCGAGACGGACGGCATGATGACGATGCAGCCGATCGAGCGCGTCGAGATCGCGCCGGGCGAGACGCTGACCCTCGCGCCGGGTGAAGGCGGCCACGTGATGTTCATGGGGATCGACGCGCCCTTCGAGGTTGGCGCGCGGTTTCCCGCGAAGCTGATCTTCGAGCGGGCCGGTGCGGTCGAGATCGAATTCGTGGTCGAGCCGCGCCCGGCGCCGGGTGCGGACCATTCGACGATGGATCATTCGACCATGGACCATTCGGGCATGACCGACGCCGAAGGTGGCATGGATCATGGCACGATGGACCATGGCACGATGAACCACGGCGAGATGGATCACGGCGCGGACGCCGCTGCCGAGTGACGCCTAGAGCCGCCCGGTGCCGAGCCGGGCGGTCAGCCCCTCCAGCATGTCGAGGCAGGCGGCAAGTTGGCGTTCCTCGAGATACTCGTCCGGGCGGTGAGCCTGCGCGATGTCGCCCGGGCCGCACAGCACCGTGTCGATCCCCAGCCCTTGCCAGATCCCCGCCTCGGTGCCGAAGGGCACGAGGCCCGGCATCCCCCCGACCAAATCGAGCGCGAGATCGCGCGCGGCGTTGGCTGCGCGAGGCTCCAGCCCGGCGATCTCCCCGAAGCATTCGGTCTCGATGACGAGGCCGGGCTGGGCCGCCATCTCGGCTTCGGCGAAGGCGGCGAGCGCGCGTTTCACGTGGGACGCCTCGGCGGGCACGACCGGGCGCATCTCCCATTCGACACTGGCCTGCCCGGCGATCACGTTGCGCGCGGCCCCGGCGGTGATCCGGCCAAGATTGATCGTCGCCCATGGCGGAGCGAAGCGGCCCTGCGGGCGCATCTCGCGCAACTCTGCCGCCAGTCCCTCGAGCCGCAGCGCCAGGCGCGCCGCCACCATCGCGGCGTTGATGCCGCGCTCGGGCGCCGAGCCGTGGCCGTCGCGACCCGCGATGCGGGTGGTGTATTCGTAGCTGCCCTTGTGCCCTTCGATCACGGCCATGCGGGTCGGCTCGCCGACGAACGCCATCGCCGGGCGCGGCCCCTCCCGCGCCATGACCTCGGCGAGCGCCACGGCGCCCATGCAGCCGACCTCCTCGTCATGGGTCAGGACGACGTGAACCGGCGCGCCGCAGCTCGCGAGCCGGGGCGCCATCGCCACGCAGGCAGCAATGAAGCCCTTCATGTCGCAGGTGCCGCGCCCGAAGAGCCGACCGTCCTCGCGGCGCAGGCGGAACGGGTCCGAGGTCCATCCCTCGCCCGCCGGCACCACGTCGAGATGGCCGGACAGCATTACCCCGCCTGCACGGTCCGGGCCGAAGGAGGCCACGAGGTTCACCTTGTCGCTGCCTGGATCCGGCAGCAGGCGGATCCGCGCACCCTGCCCCGCCATCCTTTCGGCCAGCATCTCGGCCAGCGCCCGGTTGGAGCGATCCGAGACGGTCGGGTAAGCCACCATCTCGGCCAGCAGCGCGACCGCCCCCTCGAACACGCTCACGGCTTCACGAAGAGCTTGCGGTCGAGGTCGCACAGCGTCTCGGCCGGGCCGCTCTCGCGGATCAAAATGGTCTCGGTGGTCTCCAGCCCCCACCCCTCCATCCAGATGCCCGGCATGAAGTGAAAGGTCATCCCCGGCTCCAGCACCGTCAGGTCGCCCTTGCGCAGGCTGGCGGTCCGCTCGCCCCAGTCGGGCGGGTAGCTCAGCCCCACGGGATAGCCGCAGCGGTTCGGCCGGTGGATGCCGATCCGCTTGAGCGGGGCATGCAGCGCGGCGGCGATGTCCTGCGTCGTGTTACCCGGCCGCGCGGCCTCCAATCCTGCCTCGAGCCCCTCGGTCAGGGCCTCGGCGGCGCGGGCCATCTCGCCGGGCGGCGGCCCGAGATGAACGGTCCGGCACAAAGGCGCGTGGTAGCGGCGCACGCAGCCCGACAACTCGAAGAAGGTGGCCTCGCCGCGCTTCATCGCGTCGCCGTTCCAGGTCAGATGCGGGGCGGCGGCATCCGTGCCCGACGGCATCAGCGGCACAATGGCGGCATAGTCGCCCCAGTCGTCGCCCACCCCGCGCACGGCGGCGCGCATCACCTCCCCCACCAGATGGTTCTTGGGCAGGCCCGGCTCGGCCAACTCGATCGCCAGCCGGGCGATGGTCTCCGAAATCCGGGCAGCGCGCCGCATCAGCGCGATCTCGGGCGGCGATTTTACCAGCCGCCGCCAGTTCACCAGCGCCGTCGCGTCGACCAGCGTCGCCTCGGGCAACGCCGTCTCCAGAACGGCATGCGCCTTGGCCGAGTAGTAGTAATTGTCCATCTCGACGCCGATCCGGGCGCGGCCCTGCCCCATGCCGATCAGCCGGGCCGCCAGATCCTGCATCGGGTGGCGGGTCGCGGATTGCACGTAACGGTCGTCATAACCGAGGATGCAGGCTTCCGGCATCCAGACGGTGCGCGCCGCGCCGGCGGTGTCCTGCATCCGCCCCCACCAGCAGGGGTCGCCGTCGAGCGGCAGGATGACCCCCTGGTGCACGTAGAAAGACCAGCCGTCATACCCGGTGAGCCAGCTCTGGTTCGAGGGGTCGGTGACGAAGAGCAGGTCGATCCCGGCCGCGTCCATGGCGGCGCGCGTGGCATCGAGGCGGCGGTTGTATTCGGTGGCGTCGAAAGGGGCGGCGTATGGGCGCATGACGGGATCTCCTGACACGACCAGCCCAGACCGTCGTGGCCGCCCCGGTCAACGCCGCCTGCGCCACGTGCCGGGCGAAAAACGACAAACGCCTGCAAGCGGAGCGTTTTCGCGCGCAGATGGTGAGTCGACCACGACTTCGCTTGGCAAGAGCGTGGTGTTGGAGCTACACAAAAGTAGGGGATCGAGGGGACGCACGGGGGGCAGAACGCAGAGCGATGAAGATCGATGGCGTCGATCAGATCCCCCGCGCCGGGACGGAAAACGCTCCTCTCGGCGGGCCGGGCGTGGATGCGGGTTTTCTCGCCGCGCTGGATGCCTCGCCTTCGCCCATGTGGCTGTCGAACCCCGATTACGAAGGGACCTATTTCAACCGCGCCTGGCTGGAGTTCCGGGGCCGGAGCCTGGCGGAGGAGATCGGCGGCGGCTGGATCACCGGCATCCACCGCGACGATCTACCGGCGCTCGACGGCTATGCCGACGCGCTGGCGGCGGGGCGCCCCTTCCAGGTGGAATACCGACTGCAGCGGCATGACGGCGCGTGGCGCTGGATGCTCGACAGCGCGGCGCCGCGCCGCGATCCCGAAGGGCGGCTCGTCGGCTTCATCGGCAGCTGCGTCGACATCACCGACCGCCGCGAGATGGAAGAGACCCTGCGCCACAGCGAGGCCCGGCTGCAGCAGGCGCAGGAGGCGGCGGCGCTCGGGGTGTATGACTGGGACATCATCGGCGGCCGGATCGACTGGTCGCCCCAGATGTACCGCCTCTATGGCCTCGATCCCGCGAGCGAGACCTGCTCGGATCCGCTCGGCCTCATCGCCGCATGGGCGGGACGGCTGCATCCCGACGACCGGCCCCGCTGCGAACGCGAGCTGCGCCTGAGCATCGAGGGCGATGCCGAGCAGCTCGCCATGGCGTTCCGGGCGATCCATCCCGAGCAGGGGCTGCGCTGGATCGAGGGGCGCGGCCGGATCATGCGCGACGCCCGTGGTCGCGCGCTTCGGCTGACCGGTGTCAATTTCGACGTCACCGAGCGGCATGCCCGCGAGGCGGCGCGCGAGCGCTCGGCCATGATGCTGGGGATGAGTGTCGAGGTCGCGGCGATCGGCACTTGGGAGTACGATCCCGACACCCGCCAGGTCACCGCTTCGGCCCGCACCGACGCCTTGTTCGGCCTGACGCATCTGGGCGGACCCCGACCCTTGCGGGACTATGTCGAGCGGGTCCATCCCGAGGACCGCGACGCGCTGCAGATCAGCCTGACCGGGCCGATCGCTGATGGCGAGGAGACCTCGCGCCTCTACCGCCTCCTGCGCGAAGACGGCCCTCCTACTTGGGTAAGCACGCGCGGCCGGATGGTCCGGCTGTCGGATGGCAGCCGGCGGCTGATCGGTGCGATGACCGACGTGACTGCCGCCCAGCAGAAGGCGGAGGCCCGCGAAGCCGCACTCGAGCATCGTCAGACGCTGCTGGCCGAGCTGAACCACCGGATGAAGAACAACCTCCATCTGATCCTGTCGATGCTGCGGCTCGAGGCGAACCGGGCCGAGCGGCCCGAGGGGATCGTCGCCGCGACCGAACGGATCGAGGCGGTGGCCGATCTGCACGCGCAGCTCGGCTTCGACGAGGAGGCGGGCCGGGTCGGTTTCGGCGCCTATCTCGAGGATCTCGCGGCACGGCTGCGCCGCTCGGTGCTGCAAGGCACGCGGATCGAGCTGGAGTGCCGGGTCGAGCCGGTCGAGCTTGAGCTCGACATGGCGGTGCCCCTCGGTCTCGTGGTCAACGAGCTGATCACCAACGCCATCAAATACGCCTTTCCCGAGGGTCGCGGACGGATCGGCGTCACCCTGCGCCGCGCTGCGGACGGGGCGGTGCTGGTGACCGTCGAGGATGACGGACACGGTCCGGGAGAGACGCGGGAGGCGCCGTCGTCGGGGCTGGGGTCGCGACTTGTGGCCGGGTTGTGCGCGCAGATCGGTGCCACGATAGACAGCCGCAGCCTGCCCGGAATGCGGCACGAGATCCGGCTTCCGCCGCAGCGTTGACCACCTTGTCGCCGGGCTCCGCCGATGCATGGCAGGTTGCCGCATAAGCGCATTGCAACCCGCGCGCGGCTGCCGCATGGGAGGGCTAGACACGCGATGCGATTCACCTCGCGCACCTCACGCCCAAAAGACCCAGATGCCCGATTTTCCCGACAATTCCCCGCGCTTCGATCGCCGAGGCCTGCTGCGCGCGATCGGCGCTTCCGCCGCCTTTCTGGCCGCGATCGGCGGCACCGGCGCGCCCGCTCAGGAGCCGCCCCGGGTGATCCCGCCCGCGCCCGACGACACGCCCATGGCCTTCGACTTCGAAAGCCTGACCGCCGAGATGCGCGCGCTGGCCTCGGCCGCCCCTGCCCCGGCCGAACGCCCGAAGCTGCCGCTCGGCCCGCTGGGCTATGACGACTACCGACTGATCGCCTTCGACGCAGAGCGGGCCCGCTTTCGCGACGGCGACACGCCGTTCCGGTTGCACGCCTTTCACATGGGCTGGCTCTTCGAAGAGCCGGTGCGGCTCTATCATCTGCAGGACGGCATGGCCCGGCCGATGCGGTTCGATACCGAGGATTTCGACTATCGCGGCCGCCTCGCCAAGGCGGCGGAAGAAGTGGCCGAGCTGCCGGGCGTGGCCGGGTTCCGGCTCAACGCGCCGCTCAACCGCCCGGACCGCGAGGATGAGCTCGTGGCCTTCCTTGGTGCCAGCTACTTCCGGGCGCTGGGCCGCGACAGCCGCTACGGCATCAGCGCGCGCGGCGTCGCGATCGACACCGCCACCTCGCGCGCCGAGGAGTTCCCCCGCTTCACCCGGTTCTGGCTGGAGCCGGGCGCGCGCGAGGTGACGATCTATGCCGCGCTAGAGGGAGAGACGCTGACCGGTGCGTACCGGCTGGTCGTCACCCCGGGCGAGGCCACCGAGATCGATGTGACGGCCCGGCTGTTCTTCCGCCGCGCGCCCGAGCAGCTCGGCATCGCGCCGCTGACCTCCATGTTCCTGTTCTCCGAAAAGAACCGGGCCGATTTCGACGACTACCGCCCCGCCGTGCATGACAGCGACGGGCTGTGCATTGAGCGCGCCGATGGCGACGTGCTGTGGCGGCCGCTCAACAACCCGCCCCGGCTCGCCTCCTCTTATTTCGGAGAGGTTGGGCCGCGCGCCTTCGGCCTTTATCAGCGCGACCGCGATTTCGAGAGCTATCAGGATGGCGGCGCCCGCTACGAGCGGCGCCCGTCGCTGCGGGTCGAGCCGGTCGGCGACTGGGGCCGTGGCGCGGTCCGGCTGGTCGAGATCCCGACCGAGCTTGAGGCGAACGACAACATCGTCGCCTTCTGGGTGCCCGAGGACAAGATCTCCGCCGGCGATGAACGCGAATACGCCTACCGCCTGCGCTGGGGCGACCTGGACCCCGAACCCGCCGCGGAGATTGCCCATGTCGCCGAGACGCGGGCCGGAGCCGGCGGCGTCTCGGGCGTCGAGAGCGCGCCGGGCACCCGCAAGTTCGTCATCGACCTCGAGGGCGGCGCGCTGGAGCGGCTGTCCGGCGATGCCGAGGTCGAGCTGCGCGTCGAGGCGCATGGCGGCGAGATCCTGTCCCAGACGCTGGAGCGGATCGAGGCCAATGGCCGCTGGCGTGCGGTGCTCGACATCGCCGCCGCCCCCGACACCACGGTCGAGCTGTCGGCGCATGTCGCCGGCTTCGGCCGCAAGCTTTCGGAAACCTGGCTTTACCAGTGGATCAACGCCTGATGACCGACCAAGTGACGACCCGGACCGACGCCCAGACCGACCTGCAGCATGAGGCCGCGCGGCTGGGTGCCCTGCCCGCCGCACCGCTTGCCATGCCGCGCCAGCGCCTCGAACATGTCCCGCTGCGGACCCGCCTGGCCCGCCTGCGGGCGCTCATCGCGCCGCGCGCGGACGCCTGACATGGCCGATCCCCGCCCCTACGGGGCGCGCGGCGCGGCGCTGGGCGCGAGTCTCGGGCTCGCCGCCGGCGCCTTCGTGCTGTTCTTTGCCCAGCGCCAGACCGGCGGCCTGTGGGTCGAGTTTGCGCGCAGCCTGCTGATCCTGATGGCGACCTTCTGGCTGGCCTGGGGCGCGGCACAGGCGCTGCTGGGCCTGTGGCCCGGCTCGGGCGCTACACCGCGCCGCGCCGAGCCGAAGGGCCGCTGCGCCATCCTCGTGCCGGTGCACGAAGAGGATCCGCGCGCCACCTTCGCCCGCATTGCCGCCATGGACGCCGCGCTGGCCGAAACGGCGCAGGCCGGGCAGTTCGACTTCGCGATCCTGTCGGACACGCGCTCGCCCTCCGGTGCGGCGCGCGAAGCGTCGTGGTACCTGCGCCTGCTGCGCGACCGTGAGGCGCAGGGCCGCATCTTCTATCGGCGGCGCAGCTCGAACGCCGGGCGCAAGGCCGGCAATATCGAGGATTTTCTCAAGACGTCCGGCGCCGCCTACGAGTTCGCGCTGATCCTCGACGCCGACAGCCTGATGAGCGCCGAAACCATCATCGAGATGACACGGCGCATGGCGGGCGAGCCGCGGCTGGGGCTGCTGCAGAGCCTGCCCGGCGTGATCCGCGCCGGCTCGGTCTTCGGCCGTGCGATGCAGTTCTCGGCGGCGCTGTATTCGCCCGTCTTCGCGCGCGGCGTGGCACGGCTGCAGGGCGAGACCGGGCCATTCTGGGGCCACAACGCCATGGTCCGCGTGCGCGCCTTCGCCGAAAGCTGCGCGCTGCCGGACCTCTCGGGGCCGCCGCCCTTTGGCGGGCATATCCTCAGCCATGACTACGTCGAGGCGGCGCTGCTCGCCCGGGCGGGCTGGATCGTCCGGCTCGATCCCGACCTGACCGGCTCCTACGAGGAAGGCCCCGAGAACATCCTCGCCCATGCCAAGCGCGACCGCCGCTGGTGCCAAGGCAACCTGCAACATGCGCGGCTCCTGGCGGCGCCGGGGCTTTTGCAGTGGAGCCGCTTCGTCTTTCTGCAGGGCATCCTGGCCTATGTCTCGTCGCTGTTCTGGCTGGGCTTTCTCGCCACCTCTATCCTGGCGCCCTCGCTCAGGGTCGCGCCCGATTACTTCCCCCTGCCGGGATGGTCGTTCCCGGTGATGCCGCCGAACGAGACCGCCCGCACGGCGGGGCTGATCATCGGCGTGCTGGGGCTGCTGGTCCTGCCGAAGCTCCTGATCGCCGTGCAGGCCATCCGTTCGGGCCGGGCGGCGGGATTCGGCGGCCCGGTGCGGTTGCTGACCTCGACGCTGGTCGAAATCGCGCTGTCGAGCATCACCGCGCCGATCTTCCTGATGTTCCAGACCCGCTCGGTGCTGCAGGTTCTGTCCGGCCGCGACGGCGGCTGGCCCGCGGCGGCGCGCGGCGAAGGGCGGCTCGGGCTGATCGAGAGCTGGCAGGCGAGCCGCTGGATCACCGTGGCAGGGCTGGCCGGACTGGCCGCCGCCTGGAAGTTGTCGCCCGAGCTGACCCCCTGGCTGCTACCGGTGGCCGGACCGATGATCGCGGCGCCGCTGGTGATCTGGATCACCTCCCTGCCCTGCCGCATCCCCTTCGCGGTACCTTCCGAAACCGCGCCCGACCCGATCCTCGCCCGGCAGGAAAGCATAGGCGCGTCCTGGGCCTCCCTGACCGATGCCGACCCCGCCCCCAGCCACCCGGAGCCGCTCCATGCCTGACGCCGTCTCGATCCCGGTGGCGCGCCACCTGCCCAAATTCCGCGACCCGAGGCTCGACGTGCTGCGCGGGATGGCGCTGGTGATGATCTTCATCAACCACGTGCCCGGCAACTTCTGGGAAGACTGGACCAGCCGCAATTTCGGCTTTTCCGACGCGGCCGAGGGCTTTGTCCTGATGGCGGGCATCTCGGCCGGTCTGGCTTATTCCACCGGCTTCCGGGTCCGGTGGCCATGGCAGGGCGTGGCCAGGATCTGGCGCCGGGCCTGGACGCTGTACCTCGTCCACCTGCTGATCACCTTTGGCGCGCTGGGCATCGCCGCCGCACTCGCGGTCTTTGCCGACATGCCGGCGATGCTGTGGAAGCACGGCATGGGGCTGCTCTTCCGCGACCCGCTTGGCTTCCTGATCGGGGTGCCGACGCTGGGCTTCCAGATCGGCTATGCCAACATCCTGCCGCTCTATTTCGTCCTGCTCATGGCCACACCTCTGGTGCTGTGGGCAGCGGTGCGGCGTCCGCTGTGGACCCTCGCGGCCTCGGCGCTGCTGTGGATCGCGGCCTCGCATCTCAGGCTGACGCTGCCCAACTATCCCACCGGCGGCTGGCAATTCAGCCCGCCCGCCTGGCAGCTCCTGTTCGTGCTGGGCATCGTCACCGGCATCGCTGCCAAACAGGGCCGCAGGCTGGTGCCGGCACGGCGCTGGCTGATGGCCGTGGCGGTCGGTTTTCTGCTGCTGTCGCTCGCATGGATGAACATCCCCGCGATCGGCAAGACCGGTAATCACCTGCTGTGGATGGCCAACCAGCAGGGCGTACCGGGCTTCATGACGAGCTTCAACAAGCCCTATCTGAACCTGCCGCGGCTGCTGCACCTGCTGGCGCTGTTCTACGTGCTGGCCTCCTGGGGTGCGGTGCGCCGGGCCTGCGCCTCACGCCTTGCCGCGCCCTTCGCGCTTCTGGGGCGGCAGGCGCTGCCGGTCTTCGCGCTGGGCTCGATCACGATCTACCTGATCCAGGGGATCAAGACCGAGACCGGCGAGAACTTCGCGCTCGACACGATGATGCTCGGCACGGGTCTGGCCCTGCAGCTGGCCTTCGCCGCCGCGCGGCAGTACTGGCCCGCGGATCGCGACGGGGCGGGCAAGGCGGCAGCCGCCCCGCTGCCCCGAACGGCGCTCGCCGCCTAGAAGTCGAGACCGAGGTCGAGGGTGCGCGCCGAATGGGTCAGCGCACCCGACGACACGTAATCGACCCCAGTGGCGCAGACCTCGGCCACCCGCTCGCGTCGCATGTTGCCAGAGGCCTCGGTCACGAGGCGGCCCGACACCATCTCGACCGCACGGGCGAGATCGGAGGTCGACATGTTGTCCAAGAGCACGACATCAGCGCCGCCAACTTCCAGCACCTCCGCAAGCTGGTCGAGCGTGTCGACCTCGATTTCGATCTTGAGCATGTGCGAGGCCGCGACCGTCGCGGCCTGCAGCGCGGCACGGATGCCACCGGCGGCGGCGATATGGTTGTCCTTGATCAGGATCGCGTCCGAGAGGCCGTAACGGTGGTTGAAGCCGCCGCCATGCAGCACCGCGAGCTTTTCGACCGCGCGCAGTCCCGGCGTGGTCTTGCGGGTGCAGGTGACGCGCGTGGCCGTGCCCGCCGTTTCCTTCACGAAGCCGGCGGTTAGCGTGGCGATGCCCGACAGCCGCCCCGCGAAGTTGAGCGCGACCCGCTCGGCCGAGAGGATCGAGGCGGCGGCGCCTTCGATTTCCATCAGCGTATCGCCCGGGGCGCAGGGCGCGCCGTCGGCGAGACGGGTCGTGACGGTCAGCGACGGATCGACGAGGCGAAAGGCGATCGCGGCGATCTGCATGCCCGACACGACCCCGGCCTCGCGCGCGTTGATCCGCGCGGCATAGCGGGTCGTGGCCGGGATCACGGCGCGGGTCGTCACGTCGCCCCATGCGCCCAGATCCTCGTGAAGCGCGTGGCGCACCATCGGCTCGAGCAACAGGTCGGGGATCTGGGTCATGCGGTCTCCGTGGCCGCGCATTCGGCGCGGATGGTCAGGGCCTCGTCGAGCGTCAGTCGGCTGCGACGCGCCTGGGCGGGGTCGGTTTCGGGGTGATCGGTGCGGCAATGGCCGCCCCGGCTCTCGGTGCGCGCCAGCGCGGCGGCGGCAACCAGCGTCGCGGTGGCGGTCATGGTGCGGAAGGCGGGCGCGGGCTCGGCGGCCTCGAGCGCGGCGATGCCAGCGAGGGCGCGGCGCAGCCCGGATGCGTCGCGCAGCACCGCGACGTGATCGGTCATCAGCCGGCGAAGGGCTGCCACGCTCTCGGACGCGGGGCTGCGGCCGCCGGGGGCGAAGGCGATGTCGACATCGGATGCGCCATCGGGAGCGTCGGTTTCCCGCATGATGTCCTCGGCGCAGAGGCGCGCGAAGACGAGCGCCTCCAGCAGCCCGTTCGAGGCGAGGCGATTGGCCCCGTGCAGCCCGGTAGAGGCCGCCTCGCCGCAGGCCCAGAGCCCCGCGAGGCTGCTACGTCCGCGCGCGTCTGTCTCGACGCCGCCCATATGGTAATGCGCGGCCGCCGCGACCGGGATGGTCCCCGCGACCGGGTCGATCCCGGCCCGGGCGCAGGCCTCGGCCACGGCCGGAAACGTCTCTACCACGCTGGCGCCAAGGCTGTTGCGGGTGTCGAGCGCCGGGTTGCGCCCCGCCTGCCGCTCGGCAAAGACGGCGCGGGCAACGATGTCGCGCGGGGCCAGCTCGGCCTGCGCGTGCAGCGCGGTCATGAACCGCTCGCCCGCGTCGTTGACAAGCCACGCCCCTTCGCCGCGCAGCGCCTCAGTGGCGAGCGGCAGCGGGTCCTCGCCGGTGGCGATCGCGGTGGGGTGGAACTGCACGAACTCGGCGTCGGCGATCACCGCGCCCGCGCGCGCTGCCGCGCCGATGACCTGGCCGCGGATGCGCGGCGGGTTGGTGGTGTGCAGCCACAGCCCGCCCGAGCCGCCGCCCGCCAGCAGGATCGCCGGGGCCTCGATGGTGACGGGCGCCGACCCCGCAGCGCTCTCGATCACCACGGCGGTGGCGCGGCCGTTCTTGGCTTCGATGCCGGTGAGCAGCGCGCCGGGCAGCACCTGCACCGACGGGCAGCGCGCCAAAGCGGCGATCAGCGTGTCCATGATCTGGCGGCCTGCCTGGTCGCCCTTGACCCGCACCACCCGCGCCGCGCCATGCGCCGCCTCGCGCGACAACACGTAGCCGCCCTGCGCATCGCGGTCGAAGGGCGTGCCGAGGCCAGTCAGCTCGACGATATGCTCGCGCGCGGCGCGGGTGACCAGATCGGCGATGGCCGCGTCGACGGTGCCCGCACCCGCGGCCACCGTGTCGGCGGCATGGGCCTGCGGGCTGTCGGCGGCGTCCATCGCGGCGGCGACGCCGCCCTGCGCCCAAGCGCTGCTCGCCCCCTGCCCCGGCGGCTCGGGCGCGATCATCAGGACCGGGCGCGGCGCCAGTGCCAACGCGGCCGAGATCGCGCCGAGGCCGGCACCGATGATGACGACGCGCTCGGTGCGCAGGCGGCTCATGATCGGATCACGCGCGGGCCAGGCTGCGCGACAGCTCGATCATCCGCTCCACGGCGCGGCGCGCCGGCACCGCGACCTCTTCGGGGACGACCACCTCGGGCGACAGGGTGTGCAGCGACCACAGCACCTTTTCGAGGCTGATCATCTTCATGTAGGGGCACATGTTGCACGGCTTCTGGAAGGCCACGTCCGGAAAGGCGTCGGTGATGTTCGAGGCCATCGAGCATTCGGTGACCAGAAGCGCCTTCTTCGGGCGCTCGCGGTCGATCCAGTCGATGATGCCGCTGGTAGAGCCGGTGAAATCCGCCTCCGCCGTCACCTCTGTCGTGCATTCGGGATGCGCGATGATCTTCACCTCCGGGTCGGCGGCGCGGTAGGCGCGCATCTCTTCGGCGGTGTACTGCTCGTGCACGATGCAGCTGCCCTCCCACCAGACGATGCGCTTGGTGGACTGCTTGGCCACGTTGCGCGCGAGGTGCTGGTCCGGGGTAATGATGACCGTGTCGCTGTCCATCGCCTCGACGATCTGCAGCGCGTTGGCCGAGGTGCAGCAGATGTCGGAGGCGGCCTTCACCTCGGCGGTGGTGTTGACGTAGCTCACGACCGGCGCGCCGGGATACTTCGCCCGCATCTCGGCGATGCCCTCGGCGGTGATGCTCTCGGCCAGCGAGCAGCCGGCCTCCATGTCGGGCATCAGCACGGTCTTGGCCGGGTTCAGGATCTTCGAGGTCTCGGCCATGAAGTGCACGCCGCACTGCACGATGACGTCCGCCTCGACCCGGGTGGCCTCGATCGCGAGCTGCAGGCTGTCGCCCACCACGTCAGCGATGCCGTGATAGATCTCGGGAGTCATGTAGTTGTGGGCGAGGATCGCCGCGCCTCGCTCGCGCTTGAGGCGGTTGATCGCCTCGACATAGGGCGCGTGCATCGCCCAGTCGACGGGGCTCAGCACCTTGTCCATCCGCGCGAAGAGGTGGGCCTGCCGCTCGGCGGCCTCCACCGACGGCGCGAGATCGTAATGCCGCGCAAGCTCCTCGCGCATGATGCGTGTCTCGAACATATGCCTCACCTTGCGTCAGCTGATGCGGCAGGCTCATACAGGGGCCGGACGGAAAGTTCCAGATCGTGCGATCAGGACCAAAGGCCAAAGCCCACCGCCCACAGGGTCAGCAGCACTCCGGTCACGGCGGCATAGGCGCCGTTCCACTTCAAACCGACATGCAGCGCGCTCTTGCCCGCGAAATTGCCGGTGAGCAGCGTCGTCGCGGTGAAAGGCGAGGTGATGCCGGAAATGCACCAGCCGGCGGTGATCGCCACGAAGAGCGCGACCGGGCTCACCCCCATCGCCTCTGGCGTGGGCAGCAGCGGGAACAGCAGCGTGACGCCGAGGATCGGGTTCATGCCGAGCTGGCCGGTCACCGGAATGAACCAGACCAGCGCACCGAGGATCAAAGGCCCGGGCAATGCGGCGATCCACGGCGCGAAGCCTGCGACATGCGGCGCCAGCAACCCGGCCCCTGCGGTGCCGATATAGCCCGCCATCATCAGCAGCGTCAGTTCCGGCCGGTAGCGCGGTAGCTCACGCGTCGTGAACTGCCGCCCTCGGCGGGCGGCGCCCTGCGCACCTTCCTGAAGCATGACCCAGCCCACCGCCAGCAACGGCACGACGAGCAGCACCGCGCCGACCACCCGCACCTCGAAGGCGTCGTGCAGCAGCCAGACCGGCACCCCCAGCAGCGCCAGAAGCAGCGCCAGCGGCAGCAGCGCCGAGAGCCCGCCCTCGGGCGGATGGCGGGCCGGGGTGCGGCTGAGCTTCGGCTTGAAGATCTGGTCCATCGCCCAGCCGGTCCCGGCAATGATCGCGCCGGTCACCAGCGCCGGGCCGAGCGTGGCGCTGTAGGGCGCCCCGGGCAGCAGGCCGCCGGTGATCGCCACAGCGAAGGAGAGCGGTGACCAGGGCAGGACCGAGACGAAGGCGCGCTGCACCGCGAGCAGCATCCGGCGGGTGCGGTGAAAACGGATCTCCGGATCCGGCTCGCGTTCCGAACTGGCGACCGCGAGGCTTCCCAGCAGGGCGATCGAGCCGTAGTTGAGCAGCACCGAGAAGGCCTGCCCGCCCATCGTCAGCGCGAGGTAGCGCCGACCGGGCGGCTGCGCGGCGAGATAGCGGCCGCAGGCGCGGATCGCGGTCGAGGTTTCGGCCGCCGCGCGCAGCGTCGCCAGCGCGCAGAAGAAGGCCCCGATGAAGGCCGCCGAGCCCAGCCCCGCCAGCACCGGCGCGGTCCAATCCCCACCCCGCGCCCAGAGCGCCACGGTCAGCGCCAGCGCGACCCAGACGAAGTTCAGCCGCCGCCCCCTGAGCCGCAGCGCCAGGAGCAGGATCACCGGCGGCACCATGAGCGCCGCGCCGAGGCCTGCCCCGGTGGCGGGGGCCCAGTCCTTCAGCGCGACCAGAACGGTGAGCAGGACCAGCGCCGCGCCGAGCAGCGGCTCGGCCCGGGGCGGCGTGTCGGCCCGTGCGGTGCGGGCGGACAGGAAGGGAAAGCGGAACGAGAGGGCCATGAGTCGCCGGATACGGGAACGGCGCGACCATGGCCCTCGGACCGAGCCACCGCAAGCCGATCCCGCCTCTGGCCGCCCAGCCGGCCGTCCGTCCCGTTTCCGCGAAGTCAGCGGAACGCGGGGTCTTGCCTGACGGGGCTTGCTGGGACAACGTGGCGTCACAACGCATCGACCGAGTGGCACGGCTTGTGCCGAAAACGGTCGGGCCACCAGGGAGAACGACATGAAGATGAAGACATGGTTGGCCGCCGGGGCGGCTACGCTCGCGCTCGCCGGCGCGGCACAGGCCCAGAACCTGGTCTATTGCTCCGAGGGGAGCCCCGAGGGCTTCGACCCGGCGCTCTATACCTCCGGCACCACCTTCGACGCCTCGTCGCACACCGTCTACAACCAGCTCGTCGAGTTCGAGACCGGCACCACCAACGTCGTGCCCGGCCTGGCCGAGAGCTGGGAAGTGTCCGAGGACGGCACCGAGATCACCTTCACCCTGCGCCAGGGCGTCAAGTTCCACTCGAACGACCGCTTCACCCCGTCGCGCGACTTCAACGCCGATGACGTGATCTTCACCTTCGAGCGGCAGCGCGATCCCGAGCATCCGTTCCACACCGCCTCGGGCGGCACCTGGGAATACTTCCAGGGCATGTCGATGCCCGATCTGATCGAGAGCATCGAGAAGGTCGACGACTACACCGTCAAGTTCAACCTGACCCGCCCCGAGGCGCCCTTCATCGCCAACATGGCGATGGACTTCGCCTCGATCCTGTCGGCAGAATACGCCGACGCGCTGACCGACAACCCCGAGATGCTCAACCAGGAGCCGATCGGCACCGGTCCGTTCGAGTTCGTGGCCTACCAGAAGGACGCGGTGATCCGCTTCGAGCGTTTCGACGACTACTGGGGCGAGCCCGCCAAGGTCGAGAACCTGATCTTCGCGATTACCCCCGACGCCAGCGTGCGCTACCAGAAGCTGCAGGCGGGCGAGTGCCACGTCATGCCCTACCCGAACCCGGCCGACATCGCCGCGATGAAGGAAGCCGAGGGCATCGAGGTGATGGAGCAGGAAGGCCTCAACGTCGGCTACCTCGCCTACAACACGACTCAGGCGCCGTTCGACAAGCCCGAGGTGCGCAAGGCGCTCAACATGGCGATCGACAAGCAGGCGATCCTCGACGTGGTGTTCCAGGGCTCGGGCAAGATCGCCAAGAACCCGATCCCGCCGACCATGTGGTCCTATAGCGAGGAGATCGAGGACGACAGCTACGATCCGGAAGCCGCCAAGCAGATGCTCGCGGATGCCGGCGTCGAGGACCTGTCGATGAAGATCTGGGCGATGCCGGTGCAGCGCCCCTACAACCCGAACGCGCGGCGCATGGCCGAGCTGATCCAGGAGGACATGTCCGAGATCGGCGTCGACGTGGAAATCGTCTCCTACGAGTGGGGCGAGTATCTCGAGCGCTCGAAGGACAAGGATCGCGACGGAGCGGTGCTGCTCGGCTGGACCGGCGACAACGGCGATCCGGACAACTTCCTCGCCGTGCTGCTGGGCTGTGACGGCGTCGGCGGTTCGAACCGCGCGCAGTGGTGCAACGACGAGTTCGAAGCCCTGATCCAGGAAGCCAAGACAAAGTCGTCGCAGGAAGAGCGCGCCGAACTCTACAAGGAGGCCCAGAAGGTCTTCAAGGAGCAGGCGCCCTGGGCCACCATCGCCCATTCGGTCGTCTCGATGCCGATGCGCTCCGAAGTCGAGGGCTATGTCGTCCACCCGCTGGGCGGCCACATCTTCGACAACGTCTCGATCGCCGAGTAATCCGCGCGAGATCGACATGAGGGTCCGGGGCCATGATGGCCCCGGACCCTTCGCGTGTTCGGGCTCCGCCGCTTGACCGATGCGTCAGCTCCGGCGCAGTCTGAGGCAGACCCCGCGTCAAGGATCACAAAATCTCGACAGGATCGCGAACCGTGTGATATGAGGCGCGCTCATCAGGCCGCCCTGCCACGGGCCGCCGCCGACCGAGACCCCGATTGCCAAGCAACAGGAGACCCGTACCGGCATGGTCATCCCCCATTCCACCGGACCCGCCGCCCCCGCGCGACCGGTCCCCAGCAAGGCGGGCCGCTAGATGCTGCGCTACGTGCTGTCGCGCTTCGCGACCTTCCTGCCGACCTTCATCGGCGTCACGCTCATCTCCTTCGCCTTCATCCGGGTGCTGCCGGGCGATCCGATCATCGTCATGGCCGGCGAGCGCGGCATGACGCAGGAACGCTACGACGAGCTCGTCGTGCAGTTCGGCTTCGACCGCCCCATCCTGGCCCAGTACTGGGACTACCTGACGGGCGTGCTGCAGGGTGATCTGGGCACCAGCTACGTCACCAAGAAGCCCGTCTGGGACGAGTTCTTCGCGCTGTTCCCGGCGACGCTTGAGCTGTCGATCTGCGCGATGATCTTCGCGGTGGCTCTGGGCCTTCCGGCGGGGGTGATCGCGGCGATGAACCGCGGCAAGCTGTTCGACAGGACGCTGATGTCGACGGCCCTGGTCGGTTACTCGATGCCGATCTTCTGGTGGGCGCTGCTGCTGATCATCGTCTTCTCCGGCAATCTCGGCTGGACGCCGGTCTCGGGCCGGATCGACCTGCTCTATTATTTCGACGACGTCACCGGCTTCATGCTGATCGACAGCCTGCTGTCGGGCCAGGACGGCGCCTTCACCTCCGCGGTGCGGCACCTGATCCTGCCGACGATCGTGCTCGGTACCATCCCGCTCGCGGTGATCGCGCGCCAGACCCGTTCGGCGATGCTCGAGGTGCTGGGCGAGGACTACATCCGTACCGCGCGGGCCAAGGGCCTGCCGCCGGGCCGGATCAACGGGATGCACGCGCTCAGGAACGCGCTGATCCCGGTGATCACCGTGATCGGCCTCTCGGTGGGCACGCTGCTGGCTGGGGCGATCCTCACCGAGACGATCTTCTCCTGGCCGGGCATCGGCAAGTGGATGGTCGATTCGATCTTCCGCCGCGACTACCCGGTCGTGCAGGGCGGGCTGCTGCTCATCGCCGTGATGGTGATGGTGGTGAACCTGACCGTCGACCTGCTCTACGGCCTCATCAACCCCAAGATCAGGAAGCGCTGATGGACCACGCACTCTCCAAAGAGGTGGAAACCCAGGTCGAGAAGCGCCCCGGCCGGCTGCGCGAGTTCTGGTTCTACTTCCGTGAAAATCGCGGCGCGGTGTTCGGCTTCTGGGTCTTCCTGGCCTTCGTTTTCGTCGCCGCCACCGCGCCCTGGATCGCGCCGCACGACCCCACCCAGCAGTTCCGCGCGTTCACGCTGGTCCCGCCAGTCTGGCAGGAGGGCGGCAGCTGGACCTTCCCGCTGGGCACCGACCCTCTGGGTCGCGACATGCTCTCGCGGCTTCTGAACGGGGCGCGCTACTCCTTCTTCGTGGGCATCGTCGTGGTGGTGATCGCGGCCTCCGGCGGCATCCTGCTGGGCCTGCTCGCCGGCTTCTCCCCGAAATGGCTCGACGCGCTGATCATGCGCCTGATGGACATCATCCTCGCCTTCCCGTCGCTGCTGCTGGCGCTGGTGCTGGTGGCGATCCTGGGGCCGTCGCTGTTGAACGCGATGATCGCCATCGCGATCGTGCTGCAGCCGCATTACGTGCGTCTCACCCGCGCGAGCGTGATCGGCGAGATGGGCAAGGACTACGTCACCTCGGCCCGCGTCGCGGGCGCCGGGCTGTGGCGGCTGATGTTCGTCACCGTGCTGCCGAACTGCCTCGCGCCGATCATCGTGCAGGCCGCGCTGTCCTTCTCGACCGCGATCCTCGACGCCGCGGCGCTGGGCTTCCTCGGCATGGGCGCGCAGCCGCCGACCCCCGAATGGGGCACCATGCTGGCCGAGGCGCGCGAGTTCATCCTGCGCGCCTGGTGGGTGGTCACCCTGCCCGGCCTGGCGATCCTGATCACCGTGCTCGCCATCAACCTGATGGGCGACGGCCTGCGCGACGCGCTCGACCCGAAACTGAAGCGGAGCTGATCTCATGAGCCTTCTGAGACTGCGCAACCTCTCGGTCGAGTTCGCGACCACCGGCGGCCGCTTCCGCGCCGTCGATCAGGTCGATCTCGACGTCGACAAGGGCGACGTGCTGGCCATCGTCGGCGAAAGCGGATCGGGCAAGTCGGTGTCGATGCTGGCGCTGATGGGGCTGCTGCCCTGGACCGCCAAGGTGACGGCCGACGAGATGGTCTTCGACGGGCACGACCTGTCGAAGATGTCCGCCCGCGCCCGCCGCAAGATCGTCGGCAAGGACCTGGCGATGATCTTCCAGGAGCCGATGTCCTCGCTCAACCCGTGCTTCACGGTGGGCTTCCAGATCCGCGAAGCGCTGAAGATCCATCTCGGCATGGACCGCAAGGCCGCGCAGGCGCGCGCGCTGGAGCTGTTCGAACTGGTCGGCATTCCTGATCCGGAGCAGCGGCTCAAGGCCTTTCCGCACCAGATGTCAGGCGGCATGAACCAGCGGGTGATGATCGCCATGGCGATCTCCTGCAACCCCAAGCTGCTGATCGCCGACGAGCCGACCACCGCGCTCGACGTGACGATCCAGGCTCAGATCCTCGATCTGCTGGTGCGGCTGAGGGACGAGACAGGCATGGGCCTCGTGCTGATCACACACGACATGGGCGTGGTGGCCGAGACCGCCCAGCGCGTTTCCGTGCATTACGCCGGCCAGAAGGTCGAGGAGCAGCCGGTGCGCCCGCTGTTCCGGTCGCCGCACCACCCCTACACCTCGGCACTGCTCGCGGCCCTCCCCGAGCGCGCGACCGACAGGCGGCTACCGACCATCCCCGGCGTGGTGCCCGGCCAGTTCGACCGGCCGCAGGGCTGCCTGTTCTCGCCGCGCTGCCCCTATGCGGATGATCATTGCCGCAAGGTGCCGCCGGCCCCGCGCGGGCCGGATCTCGGCCTCGCGCGCTGCCACTACCCGCTCAACACCGACGAAAGGCTCGCCTCGTGAGTGCCGTGACCACAGACGCCCCGACCGCAAAGACCGGCCCCGTCGTCACCGCACGCGGGCTGACGCGCCATTACGAGGTGGGCGGCGGGCTGTTCGCCAAGCCCCGCGTGGTGCGCGCGCTGTCGGATCTCGATTTCGAACTGACGCCGGGCCGCACCCTCGCCGTCGTCGGCGAGAGCGGCTGCGGCAAGTCCACCCTCGCCCGCGTCGTGACGCTGATCGAGGAACCGACGCGCGGCGATCTGGAAATCTCCGGGACCAACGCCACCCCCGATGCCTGGAAGGGCCTGCGCTCCAAGGTGCAGATCGTGTTCCAGGACCCCTACGGCTCGCTCAACCCGCGCCAGCGGATCGGCCAGATCCTGATGGAGCCGCTGCTCATCAACCGGCCCGACATGCCGGCGTCGGAGCGCGAGGCCAAGGCGCGCGAGATGCTGCGCTTGGTCGGCCTGCGGCCCGAGCATTTCGACCGCTACCCGCACATGTTCTCGGGCGGCCAGCGCCAGCGTGTGGCGATCGGCCGGGCGCTGATGCTGGAGCCGGAGGTGCTGGTGCTCGACGAGCCGGTCTCGGCGCTCGACGTTTCGATCCAGTCCTCGGTGCTGAACCTGCTGATCGACCTGCAGGAGCGGATGCAGCTGGCGTACCTGTTCATCAGCCACGACCTGTCGGTGGTGCGCCACGTCGCCGACGAGGTGACGGTGATGTATCTGGGCCGGGCGGTGGAGACGGGTCCGAAGGAGATGATCTTCGACAACCCGCAGCATCCCTATACCAAGGCGCTGCTGTCGGCGACGCCGCGGGCCGACCCGGAAGCCGCCAAGGAGCGGATCAAGCTCGAGGGCGAGCTGCCCTCGCCGCTCGCGGTGCCGCCGGGCTGTGCCTTCGCACCGCGCTGCTGGAAGGCACAGGAGAAGTGCCGCGCCGCGCGGCCGCTGCTCGACGGGAACCTCCAGAAGTCAGCCTGCTTCTTTCCCGAGGGTGAGGGCAAGCCCTCGGCCGAGGCACCGGAAAGCTGAACTGAGAAGGGGGCCAGCTGGCCCTCTTCGCTTTTCCGAGCGTCAGAGCTCCCGCTCTCTCCACTCTCTCACTGCATCAATGGCTTCGGCGACGGCCCGCTGCGCGGCGTCAGGCCCCTCGATATGATCAAAGCCGTGATCGGCGCCCGTCACCATGTGCAGGGTCAGCCCCGGCTGTCGCCCGAGGGCTTCGCGCAGTTCCGGGCGGCTGGAGGGATCCTCGGTTCCCAGCACCGCCAATCCCCTTCCCGGCCAGTCGCGCATCCAGGACAAGAGCGGCGTGCCGAGCAGGCTCGGGGTCAGCCAGATCGCCCGGGTCCGCTCCGGGGCGCAAAGCCCGGCCGAAAGGGCCGCGCCCATCGTCAGCGTGCCGAGTGATTTGCCGACCAGCCAAACCCGCTCGTAGGGGCGCATGGCCGACAGATGCGCTACGACATCCCGCCCATCCGCCGCGATGCGGGCGAACTGGTCGGTATCGGGGGCGCCCAGGAAGGCCTCATCCTCGGCATAGTCGAACTCCAGCCGCGCCACGTCGCAGCCTGTCCGCTCGAACAAGGCGGCGGTGCCATGCAGCAGCGGACGGTCGCAGCCATAGCGCAGACCCGGCAGCACGATCGCCAATTCGCGCCTCTCCCCGGCGGTGACGCGCGCTTAAAGAGGCGGTCGGCCTGTCGAAGGCGGAATGCACAGGGTCTCGGTCATGCCGTGACCTTGGGACGTGCGCCGCGCCGCACAAGCGGAAGTTGTGGGGTGCCGCCGTCACGCCCCGAGATAGGCTTCGCGGATGCGCGGGTCGGCGATCAACTCGGCGGCCGGACCCGATAGCGTGATCTCGCCCTGCTCCATGACATAGCCGCGATCCGCGATCGACAACGCCGCATAGGCGTTCTGCTCGACCATCAGCAGCGTCACACCGCGATCGCGCAGGCTCTTCACCACCGCGAAAACCTGATCGACCAGCACCGGGGCGAGGCCCATCGACGGCTCGTCGAGCAGCAGAAGCCGCGGCCGGCCCATGATGGCGCGACCGATGGCGAGCATCTGCTGTTGCCCGCCCGACAGCCCGCCCGCCGGCAGGGCCGACTTGTCGCGCAGGATCGGGAACAGGCGATACACCTCCTCCATGTCGGGACCGAGCGCGTCGCGACGGTGATAGCCGCCCAGCGCGAGGTTCTCGGACACGCTCAGATCACCGAAGATTTGCCGGCCCTCCGGCGAATGGGCGATGCCGAGGCCTGCGCGAGCGTGGTCGGGGCGGCGCGCGATGTCCTCGCCTGCGAAGCGGATGGCCCCCGCCTTGACCGGCTGCACGCCGGAGATGCAGCGCATCAGGGTCGTCTTGCCTGCGCCATTGGCCCCGACCAGCGAGACGATCTCGCCCTCTCTCACGGTGAGATCGATGCCGTGCAGCACCTCGATCGGCCCATAGGCGCTCCGCAGTCCGGTGATCGACAGGAGCGGTTCAGTGGTCTCAGGCATGGGCGGCGGCCTCGGCTTCGGCAGCGCCATGCACGCCCAGATAGGCGGCGATGACCTGGCTGTTGGTGCGGATCTCCTCGGGCCCGCCCTCGGCGATCTTGCGGCCCTGATCGAGCACCACGATGTGCGACGAGATGCGCATGACCATCCGCATGTCGTGTTCGATCAACACCACGGTCTTTCCCTCCTCGGCGATGGCGTGGATCAGGTCGTCGACCTCGCGGGTCTCCACCGCGTTGCAGCCCGCCGCCGGTTCGTCGAGCAGCAGGATCGTGCAGCCGGTGACCAGTGCGCGCGCGATCTCCAGCCGCTTGAGCTGGCCATAGGACATCTCCGAAGCCGGGCGATGCGCGAGATCGGCAAGCCCCGCGCGCGCCAGCGCCGCCATGGCGGCGTCGCGGCTTCGAACGGTCGCGCGCCGCGCCGGGCCAAGGCCCAGAAGATCGGCCAGCAGGTTCGATTTCTCCTGCATGTGGCAGCCGGTCATGACGTTGTCGAGCGCACTCATCTGCGGAAAGACCTGCAGGTTCTGGAAGGTGCGGGCCATGCCGCATCGCGCCAGCTCATGCGCCGGCAGGCCGGTCACGTCGCGCCCGTCGATGCGCACGGTCCCCGCACTCGCGCGGTAGACGCCGGAGACGAGGTTGAACAGCGTCGTCTTGCCGGCGCCGTTCGGACCGATGATCGAGGTCACCTCACCCGGCTTGGCGGTGAAGCTCACCCCGTCCACGGCCTTGATGCCGCCGAAGGCGATCCCGATGCCGTCGATCTCGAGGCTCATGATTTCCTCCGATTCCACAGATCGGCGATGAAGGGCACGAGGCCGCGGCGCATGGCGATCATCGTGACGACCATGATCGCGCCCAGCACCATGTGCTCGTAATCGGCAAAGACGGTGAGCAGCTGCGGCAGCGCCGTCAGGATCAGCGCCCCGACCAGCGCCCCGAAGACCGAGGCCGCGCCGCCTAGCACCGCCATGGTCACCATCTCTACCGAATGCATGAAGCCCCCGGTTTCCGGGGTGATGTAGCCATTGGCCAGCGCCAGAAGCGCCCCGGCCACGGCGGCATAGATCGCCGAGATCACGAAGGCGCGCGACTTGGCCCGGGCCACGTCGATGCCGAGCGAGCGCGCGGCGACGTCGCTGTCGTGAATCGCTCGCAGCGCGCGGCCCGACGGGCTGTTCGCGAGGTTCACGGCAATCGCCGCGCCGATCGCCGCGACGAAGCCCGCGACCCAGTACCACGCCTCGGCCGATTTCAGCTTCAGCCCCACGAGCTTGAACAGGTTGCGGGCATTCATGCCCGACACGGTCATGCCGTCCGGCCCGCCGGTCAGCCAGGCCTCCTTGGACAGGACCATCCAGATCAGCATGCCAAGGCCCAGTGTCGCGATGGCGAGGTAATAGCCGGACAGCCGCAGGATCGGCCGGCCCACGACCAGCGCCAACAGCCCTGCCAGCGCCACGCCCCCCGCCATGGCGAGCGGCGAGGGAATGCCGTAGTTCGGGCCGATCGCCGTCGCATAGGCGCCGATCGCGAAGAACCCGGCATGGCCGAGACTGACGAGGCCGACATAGCCGAGCAGCACCACGATGCCGGTGACGGCCAAGGTGTTGATCCAGACCAGCGTGCCGACGCGGTAGAAATAGCTCGACGGAAAGATCAGCGCGCCGAGGGCGACGAGAACCGCGAAGATCAGGAAGGTGCGCAGCCCCGGTCCGATCAGGGCGCGCGCCTTGCCATTGCCCGCATGGGCCCGGCGGGCGGTGTCGACCGGCGCGGTCGCCGCGGTGGTTCCCTGCCCGGCCATCACACCCGCTCCATGATACGTGCGCCGAACAGACCTTGCGGGCGCAGGAACAGCACCAGAAGGATGACGATGAAGGCGGAGGCGTCCTTGTAGTCCGACGAGATGTAGCCCGCCGTCAGCGCCTCGATCAGCCCGATCAGAAGCCCGCCCGCGAGCGCGCCGAGGGGCGATCCGACACCGCCCAGCATGGTGGCCGAAAAGCCTTTGAGCGCCATCAGCACTCCGACGTCGTAGCTGGTGAAGGTCACCGGCGTCGCCAGCACCCCGGCCAGCGCGCCGATCGCCGCGGAGAGCGCGAAGGACAGGTTCATCGCGCGGCCGGTATTGATGCCGACGAGCGCGGCCGCCATGCGGTTCGAGGCAGTGGCGCGGATGCCGCGGCCGGCGCGGGTACGGTTCAGGAACCATGCGAGGAAGGCGAAGACCGCGACGCTGCCGCCGATGATCCACAGGCTCTGCGGCAGGATGGTGGCTCCGCCGACGCGCAGGGGCGCGTCGCCGGAAAAGCCGTCATATCGATGGATCTGCTTGTCGAAGACCGCCTGCATGGCACCGCGCAGGAAGATGCTGGCGCCGATCGTGATGATGATCAGCGACACCAGTGGCGCCTGCCCCGCCGGCCGGATCGCCAGCCGGTAGAGCAGAACCCCCACCAGCATGCCCGCGATCACCGCCAGCGGCGCGGCGATCCAGACCGGGACGCCCGCGCCGATCAGCGCCGCCGCCGTCATGCCGCCGATCACCACGAACTCGCCCTGGGCGAAGTTCACCACGCCGGATGCGTTGTAGATCAGGGTGAAGCCCAGGGCGATGGCCGCGTAGATCGCGCCCACCGTGATCCCCGAGATCAGGAATTGCAGAAGCTCCGACAAGACGCGCCCCTTCTATTCTTCGACCGGTTTCCAACCACCATCCGCGACCTCGAGGATGCGGAAGGCCGACAGGTCGAGCCCCATGTGATCCTCGGGCGTGAAGCTGTAGACGCCGGTGACGCCCGCATGGCCCTCGGTCGCTTCGAGCGCGTCGCGGATGTCGACCGGATCGGTCGAACCGGCCCGCTCAATCGCGTCGACCAGCAGGTGGAAGGCGTCATAGGCATAGCCGCCGAAGGTCGAGGGCTTCTCGCCGTATTTTTCCTCGTAGGCCGCGATGTAGTCCTGCACCGGCTGACGCTGCGGGTCGTCCTCGGCGAGCTGGTCGGGGATCAGCAGCGGCGTCGCGGGCAGGCGCAGCCCCTCGGCCGCTTCGCCGGCGAGATCGAGGAAAGCATCGGAGGCGACGCCGTGGCTCTGGTAGAACGGCAGCTCCAGCCCGAGTTGGGCGTAGTTGCGCGTCACCACCGCCGGGCCTTGGCCGAAGCCCGGGTTCACAATCGCCTCGATGCCGTCGGTGGCGGCGATGTTGGTGAGCTGCGGCGTCATGTCGCTGTCGGTCGCGCCGTAGCTTTCATCGGCGACGATCTCGACGCCCGAGCCTTCGGCCACGTCGAGGCACTGCTCACGCATCGAGGCGCCGAAGCCGTCGGTGCCCGAAATCAGCCCCACCTTCGACAGGCCGCGCGCCGTGATGTCGGCAAAGATCTTCTCGCAGGCCATGCGGTCGGTATGCGGGGTCTTGAACACGAACTCCTGCACCGGGTCGACGATCACCACCGCGCCAGCGAGGCTGATGAAGGGGATCTCGTAATCGGCGAAGAGCGGCGCCATCGCCATGGTCGCGCCGGTGGACGAGCCGCCGATCACCGCGACCACCTCATCCTCCTCGATGAGACGGGTCGCGAAGGTGCGCGCCTTGTTGGGATCGGCGCCGTCATCATAGACGATCAACTCGACCTCCTCGCCGTTGATTCCGCCATTGGCATTGAGTTCCTCGACCAGCATCTCGAGCGTCTTGGCCTCGGGGTCGCCGAGAAAGGCGGCCGGGCCGGTGACGGCGAGCGAGGCGCCGATCCGGATCTCGGCGATGGCGGGTGCGGCGGCCAGAATCGCCAGCGCCGAGACGCCGGCGGCAACGGCTTGTCTTCTCATGTCATTCCTCCCTTTCGTCACGCCAAAGCGCGTATTTTTGGCATTGCGTGACGCTTTATTCATTGACCACTCGCGACCGTCATGCAACACATTTTTGCGGAAGCCGCCCCATTTCCGTGCCCCTTTCCTAAACACCGGGCACGGTCCAGAAGGCCGGGGCGTGCGCGACCTGTGGGAGGGACCATGACCGAGCCCAATCTGCTCGAAGAGCTGTCGGACGGCGTGCTGCGCCTGACGCTGAACCGGCCCGAGCGGCTGAACGCATTCACCCCAGACCTGCACGCGGCGCTGCGCCGGGCGCTGTCACGCGCGTCCGAGGACGAGGCGGTGCGCGCGGTGCTGCTGACCGGTGCGGGGCGCGGCTTCTGCGCCGGACAGGATCTCGGCCAGCGCCACCCCGACGCCGAGGGCGGCGCGCCCGATCTGGGCGAGACGATCGGCACCTTGTGGAACCCGCTGGTGCGGGCCATCCGGGACCTGCCCAAGCCGGTGATCTGCGCGGTCAACGGCGTCGCGGCCGGCGCGGGCGCGAATCTCGCCATCGCTTGCGACATCGTCATCGCGGCCGAAAGTGCCCGCTTCATCCAGTCCTTCGCCAAGCTCGGCCTCGTGCCGGATTCGGGCGGCACCTGGACGCTGACCCGGGCGCTGGGCGAGGCACGCGCCAAGGCGCTGGCGCTGACCGGTGCCCCCCTTCCCGCCCAACAGGCCGCCGAATGGGGCCTGATCTGGAAAGCGGTGCCGGACGCCGCTCTACTCGAAGAAGCCACCGCGCTGGCCACCGCCCTCGCCAAGGGGCCGACTTATGGCTTTGGCCTGACCAAGCAGGCGATCCAGGCGGCAGGCGGGCAGGATCTCGACGCCAGCCTCGACCTCGAGCGGGACCTGCAGCGCAAGGCGGGCTTCTCGCCCGACTACGCCGAAGGCGTACGCGCCTTCACCGAGAAGCGGGAGCCGGTCTTCACCGGGCGGGCGCAATGAGCGGGGCGGTGGAGATGAAGCTCGACCCGCAGGCGCAAGCCGAGAAGCGCACCGCCGAGATGTGGGCCGAGGACACCGCCAGCAAGGCGATGGGAATGGAACTGCTTGAGGTGGGGCCGGGTCGCGCGGTGATGCGGATGCGGGTACGCGAGGACATGGTGAACGGCCATGGCACATTGCATGGCGGCATGACTTTCGCTTTCGCCGACAGCGTCTTCGCCTTTGCCGCGAACAGCTATGACTACCAGGCGGTCGGGGTGCAGTGCGACATCGTCTACCACGCGCCCGGTCGACTGGGCGACCTGCTGATCGGCACCGGCACCGAGGTGACCCGCAACGGACGCTCGGGGCTTTACGACGTGGCGGTGCGCCGCGAGGACGGCACGCTGATCGCCAGTTTCAGGGGCACATCGCGCATCGTGACGCGGCGCTGAGGGATAACGGCGCGGGAGGACGCGCCAGAGGGAGGACGAGATGCTCACAAGACCCACCGGGGCGCGCGCGCCCCTCGACCCGATCGAAACCGCCTCGCGCGACGAGATCGCCGCGCTGCAGTTGCGGCGGATGAAGGAAACCCTGACCCGCGCCTATGAGGGCTCGCCCTTCTACAAGGCGAAGTTCGACGCCTGCGGCGTCCATCCCGACGACCTCAAGTCCCTGTCGGATCTCAGGAAGTTTCCCTTCACCGTGAAGCAGGACCTGCGCGACAACTACCCCTTCGGCATGTTCGCCGTGCCGCAGGACCGGATCGCGCGGCTGCATGCCTCCTCGGGGACGACCGGCAAGCCGACCGTGGTCGCCTATACAAAGAACGACATCGATACCTGGGCCGACCTGATGGCCCGCTCGATCCGCGCCGCGGGCGGCGCGCCGGGCGACATCTGCCACGTCGCCTATGGCTACGGCCTGTTCACCGGGGGCCTCGGCGCGCATTACGGGGCCGAGCGTCTGGGCTGCACCGTGGTGCCGGTCTCGGGCGGCATGACCGAGCGGCAGATCACGCTGATCGAGGATTTCAAGCCGTCGATCATCATGGTCACCCCCTCCTACATGCTGTCGATCCTCGACGCCTACCGCGCCGCCGGGCTCGATCCGCGGCAAAGCTCGCTGCGAACCGGAATCTTCGGCGCCGAGCCCTGGACCAACGCGATGCGCGAGGAGATCGAGCAAGCCTTCGACATGGACGCGGTCGACATCTTCGGCCTGTCCGAGGTGATGGGCCCTGGCGTCGCGCAGGAATGCGTCGAAACCAAGGACGGGCTGCATATCTGGGAGGATCACTTCTACCCGGAGATCATCGACCCCGAGACCGGCGAGCCGGTCGAGGACGGCCAGAAGGGCGAGCTGGTCTTCACCTCGCTCACCAAGGAGGCCTTCCCGATCATCCGCTACCGCACCCGCGACCTGACCCGGCTGCTGCCAGGCACCGCGCGCTCGATGCGGCGGATGGAAAAGGTGACCGGGCGCAGCGACGACATGATCATCCTGCGCGGGGTCAACGTCTTCCCGACCCAGATCGAGGAACAGATCCTGAAATGCGCGGCGCTTGCCCCGCATTACCAGATCCACCTGTCGCGGAGCGGCCGGATGGACGAGATGTGCATCCATTGCGAATGCAAGACGGAGGTCGACGAGGCGACGGCGCAGGCCGCCGCGCGCGAGCTCACGGGCCATGTAAAGAGCGTGGTCGGCGTGTCCTGCAAGGTCGAGATCAAGCCTTGCGGCAGCATCGCCCGCTCCGAGGGCAAGGCACGCCGCGTTGTCGACGCTCGGCCCAAGGGCTGAATTGTGCCTTTGACGCGAGGGCAGTACACGGGTCCTCGCGCACAACCCGGAGCCGACATGTCGCCTGACGCCCTCGACCATGCCCTCGCCGCCCATCCAGTCAGCGCCGGCGCCTTCATCGTCACGCTCTATGGCGACGTGGTGGCACCGCGCGGCGGCGAGATCTGGATGGGCAACATCATCTCCGCCTGTGCCGCCGTCGGGCTGAGCGAGAGCCGGGTGCGCACCGCCGTCTCGCGGCTGGTGGCGGCCGAACGGATCGAGGGCGTCAAGGACGGGCGGCGCAGCTATTACCGGCTGACCCCCTCGGCGGCAGAGGAATTCCAGCGCGCCGCCCGGCTGATCTATCGCCGCCCCCGGGCCGAGCCGCTGAAGGGCTGGCACCTCGTCGCCCTGCCGCAGGGGCCGGGCCGGGAAGCGCTGGTGTCGCGGCTGACGCGGCTGCGCTTCGGCATGGCCGACCCCTATCTGGCGATCCTGCCCGATCGCGGCGATCCGCTGCCGCGACTGGGCGCGCCGCATTTCCGCGCCACCACCGATGACGATCTTACGGAGATGGCCCGCGCCGCCTGGCCGCTCGAGGCATTGGCCGAACGGATGACGCGCTTCATGACGGCCTTTGCCCCGCTCGACGGCGTCTCCTGCAGCCCCGAAGAGGCGCTCGGCCTGCGGCTGCTGCTGGTCCATGTCTATCGCGACATCGCGCTGTCCGATCCGGCGCTGCCGCTGGGCATGCTGCCCGAGGATTGGCAGGGACCGGCGGTGCGAGCGCTCTTCGCCCGGCTCTACCTGCATCTCACGCCTGGCGCCGATGCCGCCGTGGCCCGCGATTTCGTCGATCGCGACGGCCCTCTCCGGGCAGATCCGACCCGGATCGCCCGGCGGATCGCCGATCTCTCCTACGACTGACCCCCTCCCCGTTCCGCTGGGCGGAACAGCGGCAGAAGCATCACGCGACCTCTGCCTTGTTACTTGAAACGTGCCGCTTTACATGTCACATAATTTGCAGGAAGCGTAGAATCCCGTGAGGTGATTGCCGCGCACCTCATCCGTAGGAGACCTGTCATGTATGCACAGCTCGTCGAGACCGGGGCCGCCGAGACCTCGGAGAAGGACCGGGAGTTCCAAGCCAAGATCGACCGCGGCGTGCGGATCGAAGCCAATGACTGGATGCCCGAGGGCTATCGCAAGACGCTGATCCGCCAGATCGGCCAGCACGCCCATTCCGAGATCGTGGGCCAGCTGCCCGAGGGCAACTGGATCACCCGGGCGCCGAGCCTGCAGCGCAAGGCGATCCTGCTGGCCAAGGTGCAGGACGAGGCCGGGCACGGGCTCTATCTCTATTGCGCGGCCGAAACGCTGGGCATCTCGCGCGACGAGATGACCGCGCAGCTGCTGGCGGGCAAGGCCAAGTATTCATCGATCTTCAACTACCCCACCCTGACCTGGGCCGATATCGGCGCAGTCGGCTGGCTGGTCGATGGCGCGGCGATCATGAACCAGGTGCCGCTGCAGCGCTGCTCCTACGGGCCCTATTCGCGCGCCATGATCCGCATCTGCAAGGAAGAGAGTTTCCACCAGCGCCAGGGCTTCGACATCATGCGCCAGCTCTGCCAGGGCACCGAGGATCAGAAGGCGATGGCGCAGGACGCGCTGAACCGCTGGTGGTGGCCCTCGCTGATGATGTTCGGCCCCTCCGACAAGGACTCGGTGCATTCCGAGCAGTCGATGAAGTGGGGCATCAAGCAGAACACCAATGACGAGCTGCGCCAGAAATTCGTCGACCAGACCGTGCCGCAGGCCGAATGGCTGGGCCTCACCGTGCCCGACCCCGACCTCGCCTGGAACGAGGACAAGGGCGGCTACGATTTCGGAGAGCCCGACTGGACGGAGTTCTACGAGGTGCTCAAGGGCAACGGCCCGTGCAACCGCGACCGGCTGGCGGCGCGCAACAAGGCCTGGGACGACGGCGCGTGGTATCGCGACGGGCTGACCGCCCATGCCGAGAAACAGCAGACCATCGCGGCGGAGTGAGCGACATGAGCAAGGAATGGCCCCTGTGGGAGATCTTCATCCGCGGTCAGCACGGACTGTCGCACAGGCATGTCGGCTCGCTGCATGCGCCCGACGCCGAAATGGCGCTGAAGAACGCGCGTGACGTCTATACCCGCCGCAACGAGGGCATGAGCATCTGGGTGGTGGAATCGAACAAGATCACCGCTTTCGACCCGGACACCGCCGAGCAGAACTTCGCGGCGCCGAAATCCAAGGTCTACCGCCACCCGAGCTTCTTCGAGATCCCCGACGACGTGGGGGCGATGTGATGGATCCGCTTGTCACCTTCTGCCTGCGGATGGGCGACACCACGCTGATCCTCGGCCAGCAGACCGCCGCATGGTGCGGCCATGCTCCGGTGCTCGAGGAAGACATCGCCTTTGCCAATATGGGGCTCGACCTGATCGGTCAGACCCAGCTGTGGTACGAGATCGCCGCTCAAACCGAGGGCAAGGGGCGCACCCCGGACGACCTCGCCTTCTTCCGCACCGAGCGGCAGTTCCTCAACGCGCAGCTGGTGGAGCGGCCCAATGTCGACTTCGCCCACGCGCTGATGCGGCAGTACCTGTTCGACGCGTGGCACCTGCCGATGCAGGAGGCGCTTTGCGAGAGCGGCTTCGAGTCGATCCACGATCTGGCGCAGAAATCGGTCAAGGAGGTGCGCTATCACATCGACCGCTCGCGCGACCTGATCGTGCGTCTGGGCGACGGCTCGGAGGAGAGCCGCGCCAAGATGCAGGGCGCGCTCGACGCGCTATGGCCTTATGCCGCCGACCTGATGGCGACCGACGAGGTCGAGGAGACGCTCGCGGCGCAGGGCGTGCTGCCGGGCCTCGACCGGGTCCGCACGGCCTTCGAGGCCGAGACCGCCGCCACGATGTCCCGCGCGACGCTGGAAATCCCTGGCACCGGCCACGCCCGCATTGGCGGTCGCACCGGCATCCATACCGAGACCATGGGCTATATCCTGGCCGAGATGCAGTCGATCCCGCGCAGCTTCCCCGACGCACGCTGGTGAGCGCGATGCGCCCCGATCCCGACACCGTACGCGGCTGGCTGGGCGAGGTGCCCGACCCCGAGATTCCGGCGATCTCGGTCGTTGATCTCGGCATCGTCCGCGACGTCGGTTGGGAGGAGGACACCTTGGTGGTCGACGTCACGCCGACCTATGCCGGCTGCCCCGCGACGCTGGTGATCGCGCTCGACATCGAAACCGCGCTGCGCGACCGCGGCATCGACAAGGTCGAGGTGCGTCGCAGGATGTCGCCACCTTGGTCGACCGACTGGATCACCGATGAGGGGCGCCAAAAGCTGCTCGATTACGGCATCGCCCCGCCGCAACTGAATGCCGCCAACTGCGCTGGTATGCTGTCGGCCCAGAGCGCCGCCTGCCCGCTTTGCGGCTCGGAGAACACCGAGGCCATCGCGGCGCGCGGCTCCACCCCCTGCAAGGCGCAGTTCCGCTGCCGCGACTGCCGCGAGCCCTTCGATTACTTCAAGGCGATCTGATGCAAGATTTCTATCCGCTGACCGTCACCGGCATCGACCACGACACCCGCGACGCGGTGGTGGTCTCGCTCGCCCCCGCCAAGGGCGACTGCGAGAAGTTCCGCTTCCGCCCCGGCCAGTATCTCACCTTCCGCCGCGAATTCGAGGGCGAGGAGCTGCGCCGCTCCTATTCGATCTGCGCCACTCCCGAGGAGGGGCTGCGGGTCGGCATCAAGAAGGTCGATGGCGGGGCGTTCTCCAGCTTTGCCAAGCACGATCTGAAGGTCGGCGACACGCTCGAGGCGCTGCCGCCGCAAGGTCGGTTTCATGCGCCCGAAGAAGCAGGGGAGAAGCACTATCTCGGCTTTGCCGCGGGCTCGGGCATCACCCCGGTGTTGTCGATTGCCAAGTGCATCCTTTCAGGTTCTCACGCTGCCCGCTTCACGCTGGTCTATGGCAACAGGCAGCTGTCGTCGGTGATGTTCAAGCGCGAGATCGGCGATCTGAAGGATCGCTATCTCGACAGGCTGAACGTGGTGCACGTGTTCTCGGGCGAGGCGCAGGAGATCGAGCTGTTCTCGGGCCGCATCGACGCCGAGAAATGCCGCGCGCTGTTCGGCCCCTGGGTCAGCCCCGAAGCCGAGATGGCCTTCATCTGCGGCCCCGAGGCGATGATGAAGGACGTGGCGAGCGCGCTCGAAGAGGCGGGCATGCCGAAGGAAAAGATCAAGTTCGAGCTGTTCGGCGCCGCCCAGCCCGGGCGCGCCAAGATGCGGGCCGCCGCGCAGGCCGCGCGCGAGAGCGGCGACATGGTTCGCGCGACCGTGATCCTCGACGGCGTGTCGCGCAGCTTCAAGATGCCGCGCAGCGGCCAGTCGGTGCTGGACGCGGCACGCGAGCATGACATCGACGCGCCCTTCTCCTGCAAGGCGGGCGTCTGCTCGACCTGTATCGGCCGGGTGAAGTCCGGCGAGGTCGAGATGATGCAGAACTACGCGCTCGAGGACAACGAGGTGGCGGACGGGCTGGTGCTGACCTGCCAGTGCCTGCCGCTCTCGGACGAAATCATCATCGAATACGAAGGACACTGAGCATGCTGGACGCCATTCCCACCGAACCGCGCCGCCTCGAGTCCTATGTCGCCGGCCGCTGGCAGGCCGGCACCGGCGAGGGTCAGGTCGTGGCCGATGCCGCGACCGGTGATCCGGTCGCCCGGGTCGACGCCACCGGCATCGACATGGAAGAGATGCTGCGCCATGGCCGCGAAAAAGGCGGCCCCGCCCTGCGCGAGATGACCACGCATCAGCGCGCGATGATGATGAAGCGGATCGGTCTGGCGCTGATGGAGCGCAAGGAGGAGCTCTACGCGATCTCCACCGCCACGGGCGCGACCCGTTCCGATAGCTGGATCGATATCGAGGGCGGCATCGGCACGATGCTCTCCTACGCCTCCAAGGGCCGCCGCGAATTGCCCAACGCGCATGTCATCCCCGATGGCGCGCCGGAGATCCTGTCCAAGGATGGCAGCTTCATCGGCCAGCACATCCTGATGCCGCTGGAAGGCGTGGCGATCCACATCAACGCCTTCAACTTCCCGGTTTGGGGGATGCTGGAAAAGCTCGCGCCGACATGGCTCGCTGGCATGCCCGCCATCGTGAAGCCCGCGAGCCAGACCGCCTATTTGACCGAAGCCTGTGTGCGGCTGATACTGGAAACCGGTGAGCTGCCCGAGGGCGCGCTGCAGCTGATCTGCGGTCGCACCGGCGACCTGCTGGACCGTGTCACCTGTCAGGACGTGGTGACATTCACCGGTTCGGCCGCGACGGCGCGCAAGCTACGCAATACGCCCGCGATCATCGAGAACGCTGTGCGCTTCACCGCCGAAGCCGACAGCCTCAATGCCTGCATCCTTGGTCAAGATGCCACACCAGAAAGCCCAGAATTCGATCTGTTCATCAAGGAAGTGCATCGCGAGATGACCGCCAAGGCGGGTCAGAAATGCACCGCGATCCGCCGCGCCATCCTGCCGCGCACATTGGTCGAACCGGCCGTCGAAGCGCTGAAGGCCCGGATAGAGAAGACCGTGATCGGCCATCCCGGCGACAAGGATACCCGCATGGGCGCGCTGGCCTCGACCGATCAGGTCGAAGAGGTGCGCCGCGCGATTGATGCGATCGGTGCCGAGGCACGCATCGCCATCGCGCCGGGTGTGGTACCCGAGAAGGGCGCCTTCGTCGCGCCCTGCGTCCTGGTCTGCGACACCCCCCTGACCGCCAAGGCCCCGCACGAGATCGAAGCCTTCGGCCCGGTCTGCACGCTGATGCCCTATGACACGCTGAACGAGGCGATCGAGATCGCCAATCGCGGCGCGGGCTCGCTGGTCGCCTCGGTCTTCACCGACGATACCGAAGTCGCAAAGACGCTGGGTCGCGGCATCGCCAAGCTGCATGGCCGGGTGCTGTTCGGCAACCGTCTCTCGGCCAAGACCTCGACCGGCCACGGCTCCCCCCTGCCCCAGATGGTGCATGGCGGGCCGGGTCGCGCGGGCGGCGGCGAGGAGTTGGGTGGCATGCGCGCCGTGAAGCACTTCATGCAGCGCACCGCGCTGCAGGGCACGCCGGACCAGTTGACGGCCGTCATCGGCCAATGGATGCCGGGCGCCACCCGCCGCGAGACCGAAGTGCACCCGTTCCGCAAGTCTCTGGCGGAGCTGGAGATTGGCGACACCGTTGTCACGCCCGCCCGCAAGGTGACGGTCGAGGACATCGAGCATTTCGCGACCTTCACCGGCGACACTTTCTACGCCCACATGGATGAGGCCGCTGCCAAGCGAAACCCGTTCTTCGAAGGCCGCGTCGCGCATGGCTATCTGATCGTCTCCTTCGCCGCCGGGCTCTTCGTGCAGCCCGACGAGGGTCCGGTGCTCGCCAATTACGGCGTCGACAACCTGCGCTTCATGACGCCGGTGAATGCGGGCGACAGCCTGCGCGTCCAGCTCACTGCCAAGCAGATCAACCCGCGCGAGACGGATGATTACGGCGAGGTCCGCTGGGACTGCACCGTGCTGCGCGACGATGCCGAGGTGGTGGCACAATACGACGTGCTGACGCTGGTGGCCAAAGAGCAGCGGGACCTTTGATGGCCCGCGTCTATGCTTATGACGGGGTGGTCCCGGTGGTCGATCCGACCGCCTTCGCTCACCCCGAAGCCGTCCTGATCGGCGACGCCCATGTCGGGCCCGGCGCCTATGTCGGCCCCGGCGCGATCCTGCGCGGCGATTTCGGCCGGGTCATCGTCGGCGCCAACGCCAACCTGCAGGAAACCTGCGTCATGCACGCCTTTCCGAACAAGGATGTGGTGATCGAGGAGCGCGGCCATGTCGGCCATGGCGCCGTGCTGCATGGCTGCCGGGTGGGCGAGAATGCCATGGTCGGCATGAACGCGGTGATCATGGATGACGTGGTGATCGGGGCCGAGAGCATCGTCGCCGCGCTGGCCTTCGTGAAGGCCGGGATGCAGATCCCGCCGCGCTCGATGGTGGTGGGCATGCCCGCCAAGGTGATCCGGGAGCTTACCAAGGACGAGGTGGCGTGGAAGAGCCAGGGCACGGCGATCTACACCCGCCTCGCCGCCGAAGCCCGGGACAAGCTCGTGCCCTGCGATCCCCTGCCCCGCGCCGAGGAAGGCCGCCGCCGGATCGAGGCGCCCGCCTATGATCCGAAATACCTCGCCACGCCGACCCGCTAGAGCGGCAGCACGCCCCGCGTCTTGACGGCGCGCAGCACCATGTTGGTCTGCGCGCTGGCCACCGCGGGCTGGCGGAACAGGAATTCCTCGAGAAAGGCGTTGTAGGCGGCAAGGTCGCGGCACAGCACCCGCAGGTGGTAATCCGCCTGCCCCGTGGTGGCATAGCATTCCTGCACCTCGGGCCGCGCTCGCACCGCGCGAATGAAATCCTCGACGGGCCGCATTTCGTGGCGCACGAGGCTGACATGCACGATCGCCTGAAACGTCAGGCCGCAGGCTTCGGGGTTGAGCCGGACCCCCGGCCGCTCGATCGCGCCCGCCTCTTCGAGAGCCCGCACCCGCCGCCAGCAGGACGAGGCCGACATGCCGACCTTCTCGGCCAGATCGGCGTTCGACAGCCGGCCGTCCTCCTGAAGAGCGGCGAGGATGCGGATGTCGGCAGGCTGGAGAGATGCGACCATGTCATTCCGAAATCAGGCGCCGGTCTGAAACGGCATTCCGCAAACTACCGCTGATCGCGCGAAACTGAAAGCAATATCCAGACCGTCGGGTCCAGAGTGAAACGAGCCAGAGTCGGGGAGGACTCCGCCATGACCGATCAATCGCACCGCTTCCGCAGCTATCGTCTGTCGGACCGCTATGACCGCACCGAGGGGCGCGTTTTCCTGACCGGCACGCAGGCGCTGGTTCGGGTGATGCTCGACCAGGCGCGGCGCGACCGCGAGGCGGGGCTGAACACCGCGGGCTTCGTCTCGGGCTATCGCGGCTCTCCGCTGGGCGCGCTCGACCTCGAGATGTGGCGCGGCAAGGCGCAGCTCGAAGCGCATCGGATCGAATTCCTCCCCGCCGTGAACGAGGATCTGGGCGCGACTGCCGTGCTCGGCGCCCAGCAGGTCGCGCTCGACCCCAGGCGCGAGGTCGATGGCGTGTTCTCCATGTGGTACGGCAAGGGGCCGGGCGTCGACCGTTCGGGCGACGCGCTCAAGCATGGCAACGCCTATGGCTCCTCGCCCAAGGGCGGCGTGCTGGTCGTCGCTGGCGACGACCATGGCTGCGTCTCCTCCTCGATGTCGCACCAGTCCGACGTCGCCTTCATGGCGTGGTTCATGCCGGTACTGAACCCGGCCTCGGTCGGCGAATACCTTCCCTTCGGGGAATGGGGCTTCGCGCTGTCGCGCTTTTCCGGCACCTGGGTCGGTTTCAAGGCGGTGTCCGAGACGGTGGAGAGCGGCCGCTCGGTCGAACTGTTGCCGCCCCGCGACTTCGTGCAGCCCGATTTCACCGCGCCGCCGGGCGGGTTGCATGTCCGGCTGTCGGACCTGCCCAGCCCCGAGATCGAGGCGCGGATGCAGCACAAGCTGGCCGCGGTGCAGGCCTTTGCCGAGGCCAACCCGATCGACCACGCGATCTACGACATCCCCGACGCCCGCTTCGGCATCGTCACCACCGGCAAGGGCCATCTCGACCTGATGGAGGCGCTGCGCCTCCTGGGCCTCGACGAGGCCGAATGCCGCCGCCTCGGGATCGACATCTACAAGGTCGGCATGGTCTGGCCGCTGGCCCGCCGCGCGGCGCTCGACTTCGTGCAGGAAAAGCAGGAGGTGCTGGTCGTCGAGGAGAAGCGCGGCATCATCGAGAGCCAACTCAAGGAATACTTCTACGACTGGCCCGGTCACAAGCCCGCCCGCATGGTCGGCAAGTTCGACGGGCCGGGCAATCCGCTCCTTCCCTGGACCGGGGAGCTGTCCCCCAAGGTGCTCCTGCCAGTGCTGGCGCGGCGGCTCGACAAGATGTTCCCCGAGGAAGGCTTCCCGGCCCGCGCCCGCGCACTGACCGAGACGCCGCCACCGGTGCTGTCGATCCCCGGCGCGACGCGCACGCCCTATTTCTGCTCGGGCTGCCCGCACAACACCTCGACGAAGCTGCCCGAGGGCAGCCAGGCGAATTCGGGCATCGGCTGCCACGTCATGGCCTCGTGGATGGACCGCGAAACGCTGGGCTATGCGCAGATGGGCGGCGAAGGCGTGCCTTGGGTCACCGCGTCGAAGTTCAACGGCAATCGCCACATCTTCCAGAACCTAGGCGAAGGCACCTGGTACCATTCCGGCAGCCTCGCGATCCGGCAGGCGGTCGCTGCAGGCACCAACATCACCTACAAGATCCTCTACAACGACGCCGTCGCGATGACCGGCGGCCAGCCGGTGGATGGCCCCGTCAGCGTGCAGGGCATCGCCCAGTCCTGCCGGGCCGAAGGGGTGGAGCGGATCGCGCTGGTCTCGGACGATCCGCTGAAATTCGATCACGCGGATTTCCCCAAGGGCACGACGATCGACCACCGCCGCCATCTCGACCGGATCCAGCGCGAATTGCGCGAGATCCCGGGCGTCACCGTGCTGATCTACGAGCAGACTTGCGCCACCGAGAAGCGCCGCCGCCGCAAGCGCGGCACCATGGAGGACCCCAAGCGCTTTACCGTCATCAACGAGCTGGTCTGCGAAGGCTGTGGCGACTGCTCGGTCGCGTCGAACTGCCTGAGCGTCGAGCCGCTGGAGACCGAGTTCGGCCGCAAGCGGAAGATCAACCTGTCGAGCTGCAACAAGGATTTCTCCTGCCTCGAAGGCTTCTGCCCGAGCTTCGTCACCGTCGAGGGCGCGACGCGCCGCAAGCGCGAAGGCGCGGGCCTCGACATGATCGAGACCGCCCGCGAACTGCCGCTGCCGGACCTCCCTACCTTGTCGCGGCCCTACGACCTGCTGGTGTCTGGCGTGGGTGGCACGGGCGTGGTCACGGTCGGCGCGCTGATCACCATGGCGGCGCATCTAGAGGGCAAAGGCGCGAGCGTGCTCGACTTCACCGGCTTCGCGCAGAAGTTCGGAACGGTGCTGTCCTATATCCGCCTCGCCCGCAGCCCAGACGAGATCAGCCAGGTCCGCATCGAGCAGGGCAGCGCAGACGCGGTGATCGCCTGCGACATCGTCGCATCCTCTTCGCCCAAGGCGAGCGTCTGCTACCGCCCCGGCACGCGGGTCGTGCTCAACCGTGCCGAAATGCCCACCGGCGATCTCGTGCTGCATCGCGACGCCGACCTGAAGGTGGACGCGCGGGAAGCGGCGATCGCGCAGGCGGTCGGGGCCGAGGGGCTCGACGCCTTTGACGCCAATGCCGCCGCCGAGGCGCTCCTGGGCGATGCCGTCTATTCCAACGTGATGATGCTCGGGCATGCCTGGCAGCGCGGGCTGGTGCCCGTCAGCCTTGCCGCCCTGGAACAGGCGATCGAACTGAACGGCGTCTCGGTGGAGAAGAACCGCGCGGCGCTGGCCTGCGGCCGGCTGATGGCCGCTCGTCCCGACGCGCTCGACCCGGCTCTCGGCCGCAGCGAGCGGGCCGAGGAAACGGTCGATCGACTGATCGCGCGCCGGGCCGACTTCCTCGAAGCCTATCAGGACGCGGACTGGGCGGCGCATTACCGCGAGAAGCTCGCCAGCTTCCGGGCCGCGCTGCCCGAGGAACATGCCGACGAGCTGACCGGGCTCGCCGCGCGATCGCTGTTCAAGCTGATGTCCTACAAGGACGAGTACGAGGTGGCCCGGCTGCATGTCGAATCCGGCTTCGCGGACAAGCTGCGCAAGGAGTTCGACGGGAACTTCACCATCACCCACCACCTCGCGCCGCCGCTGCTCCCCTTGGGGCGCGATTCCCGCGGGAGGCCGCGCAAGCGAGGCTTCGGGCCGTGGATCGGACCGGTCTTCAACCGGCTTGCCCGGATGAAGCGACTGCGCGGCACGCGGCTTGATCCGTTCGGCTATACCGCCGAACGGCGGATGGAGCGCGCGCTGATCGGCTGGTTCGAGGGCGTGATGGCCGATTGCGCCAAGACGGCGGCACAGGCCGACCCGGATATCCTTCGCACCCTGCTGTCGGCGCCGATGGAGATCCGCGGCTTCGGCCCGGTGAAGGCCGAAGCAGTGGAGCGCGTCAAACCACAGGTCGAGGCGCTGCGCGCGCAGCTTGGCTGAGAGAGCATGGTGGCGTGGTCAGGCGACCACGCCGCCGCTCACGCCGCGAGCGGGCGCGCGGCCGTGGCCACGCCCAGCCGCGCGACCATGCCACGAACCAGCCCGGCGATCGCCTCGGCGCGCATCCGGCGGGCTTCGACCAGCAGGGCATCGACCTGGCTCTGGGTGGGGCGGGCGTAACGGGTATTCGGGGACATTTTCGACAGTTCCGGTTCAGCTGCGGGCGATCCTGCCCGCCCGCTTCAGATGGACCCGTCCGCCGCCGGATGCCAGTCATTCCCGCCTTGCGTTGCCTGCATGGATCACGGGACATACCGGCACGAAATGCCAGAGCATGTCGGTGGCAATACACTCGGCGATAAGGGGAAAGTGGCGGAGACGAAGGGATTCGAACCCTCGAGACGGTTTCCCGCCTGCACCCTTAGCAGGGGTGTGCCTTCGACCACTCGGCCACGTCTCCGCCGGTGTGTCTATGCGGCGGGCCGGGTGAAAACAAGGGTGAAATCCGGGGCATCGAAGAAATCTGCCGCGCCGTCAGGCGCAGACCAGATGCGCCTCGCGCAGCACCGCTTCGCCACGCCAGCGATAGAGGCACGGCGTGTCTGGATGATCGAGACAGGCGACGTTGTCCTCCTCGAGACGCGGCGGGCCCTGCATCTTGTAATGGCCGCACAGCACCGGCGGCGCCCCGGAGGGATAGAAGGCCAGGTTCGGTCTCTCGGGCAAGGGCGCGTCCGGAAGCTCGCTCGGATCGGGAACCGAGAGCGCCGCCTCGCGCCACGTTGTGGCCGCGTGGCGCCACCAGGCGAGACGGACCCTGCGGCGGTGATCGCCATGGCTGTCGCTGAACCCCCTGCCCTCGGGCAAGGTCAGCTCCGGCCCGGTCACCAGCATGTGCACGGCGCGGCCGAAGCGGGTCGAGCGGGCCGCGATTTCGGGGAGGTCTTCGACGCGCAGGCGGCCATCCGGGCGACGCGCGGCCACCGTCTCGATCGCCGGCGCGCTCCAGCAGGCATGGACGAGGCGTAGCCCCTCCAGTTCGCGCCAGAGCGGCAGGGTCAGGAACCATTCGGTCCAGCCCAGCGCCTCCGGCGTCATGATCCCGAAATCCGCCACGAAGCTGCGATGCCCGGCCATGTTGCGCGGCGTGTGGCGGCGCAGCGCCGCGCCGTCGACACCGAGGCTGTGAAACAGGATGGCGTTGAGTTCGTGGTTGCCCATCACCGCCACGGCCCGACCAGAGTCGACCAGATCCCTTACGCGCTCCAGCACGGCGCGGTCCGAGACCGCAGCCTGCCCAGACAGCGCGTCGATGAAATCGCCGAGAAGGGCGATCCGTGCCCCTGCGTCCACCGCGGCGAGGCTGCGCTCAAGGCGGCCGGGATCGGCATGAAGGTCGGGGATCACGTCGAAGGCGGTCATGCGCCAGGACCTAGCGGATCCGCGCTGGCGGACAACCTGTCGCAGGCCGCACGCCTTGTCGGAGCGGAGGTGGAACATTAGCTGAACACCATGACAGCGCAAAGCCTCGAGCGCAAGCTCGCCATCCTCTCGGACGCCGCTCGTTACGACGCCTCCTGCGCGTCGTCGGGGACGTCGAAGCGTAACTCCAAGGACGGGAAGGGTCTCGGTTCGACCGAAGGCTCGGGCATCTGCCATGCCTATGCGCCTGACGGGCGCTGCATCAGCCTGCTTAAGATCCTGATGACGAATTTCTGCATCTTCGACTGCGCCTATTGCGTGAACCGGGTGTCGTCCAACGTGGAGCGTGCGCGGTTCTCGGTCGACGAAGTCGTAAAGCTCACGCTCGAGTTCTACCGGCGCAACTACATCGAGGGGCTGTTCCTCTCCTCGGGCATCATCCAGAGCCCGGACAAGACGATGGAGGACATGGTCCGCATCGCCAAGAAGCTGCGGCTCGAAGAGAACTTTCGCGGCTACATCCACCTCAAGACCATCCCCGAGGCGAGCCAGGAGCTGATCGAGGAGGCGGGGCTCTATGCCGACCGGGTCTCGATCAACGTCGAGATGCCGACCGATGCGAGCGTGACGCAATACGCCCCCGAGAAGAAGCCCGAGACCATCCGCAAGGCCATGGCCGGCGTCCGGCTGCGCAAGGAGGCGGCAAAGGATCGCAGCCACACCGGCAAGCGCCCTGCCCGCTTCGCACCGGCCGGCCAGTCGACCCAGATGATCATCGGCGCCGACGGCTCGAACGACGCGACGATCCTCGGGCAGTCGACCCGGCTCTATTCCTCCTACGGGCTGAAGCGGGTGTACTACTCCGCCTTCTCGCCCATTCCCGATGCCACCGCCAAGCTGCCGCTGATCAAGCCGCCGCTGCTGCGCGAGCATCGGCTCTACCAGGCGGACTGGCTGATGCGGTTCTACGGGTTCGACGCGACCGAGATCACCGCAGGGACGGACGGCAATCTCGACCTCGCCATCGATCCCAAGCTCTCCTGGGCGCTGCGCAACCGCCACGCTTTCCCGGTCGATCCGATGCGGGCCGATCGCGAGGCGCTGCTGCGGGTGCCCGGCTTCGGCACCAAGACGGTGAACCGCATCATCGCGGCCCGGCGCCATCGGCGACTGCGTTGGGACGATCTGGTCCGGATGGGCGCCAACATGAAGAACGCCCGCCCTTTCGTGACGCTGCTCGACTGGACGCCCGGAGCGCTGCTCGATGCGCCGGATCTCGTCGCGCGCTTCGCGCCGCAGCCGGAACAGCTCTCGCTGTTCTGACGTTTCGCGCCCATGCCCCATGTCGCCCTGCCCCGCATCGGAACCGACACGGCCTGGCGCGCGGCGGCGCGGGGGCTGATCGCGCGCCGCGTCCCGCCCACGGAGGTGACCTGGAGCCGTGGCGCGGCGGCGGATGATCTCTTCGCCCAACCGGCGGAGGAGATCGCGCCGGCCCGCTCCACGCTCAAGGTGCCGCGCGATTTCGTGTCACTGGCGGGATCGGTGGTCTGGCACCGGGACCCCGAACGCTTTGCCCGGCTCTACGCGATGCTGTGGCGGCTGAGGTCGGAGAAGGGGCTGATGGAAGATCGCGGCGACGCCGATCTCGCCAAACTGCGCTCCATGGAAAAGGCCGTGCATCGCGACCGGCACAAGATGACCGCCTTCGTGCGGTTTCGCGAGATCGGTGCACGCGATCTGCCCCGCCGCCGCTTTGCCGCCTGGTTCGAGCCGACGCATTTCACGCTCGAGCCGACCGCGCCGTTCTTCGCGCGGCGCTTCGCGGACATGGACTGGATGATCGCCACGCCGGACTTGACGGCGCTGTTCGAGGAGGGGCGGCTCGACTTCGCCGAAGGCCAGCCCAAACCGGACATTCCGGACGATGCGACGGAGGAACTCTGGGGCACCTATTTCCGCAACATCTTTAACCCCGCCCGGCTCAAGGTCGGGGCGATGATGTCGGAGATGCCCAAGAAATACTGGAAGAACCTGCCCGAGGCGCGGCACATCCCCGAGATGATCGCGACGGCGGGCGCGCGGGCCGAGGCGATGCAGGCAGCCGCTCCCACCCTGCCGCCGCTGCGTGCGGCCAAGATCACGGAGCGGCTCTCTGCTCCGAGCATTCTGCGGCCGATGGCCGATGATCTCGATCAGCTTCGCGCGGAAGAGAACGCCTGTACCCGCTGTCCGCTCTACGAGAACGCGACGCAGGCGGTACCGGGCGAGGGTCCACGCGATGCCGAGCTGATGGTCGTGGGCGAGCAGCCCGGCGACCAGGAGGACCTGGCAGGTCGGCCCTTCGTCGGACCCGCAGGCCAGCTTTTCGACCGGCTGGCTAGGGAAGCGGGGATCGACCGGTCGCGCGCCTTCGTCACCAATGCGGTGAAGCACTTCAAGTTCACGCCGCGCGGCAAGCGGCGGATCCACCAGAACCCCAACACCGGCGAGATCAAGGCCTGCCGGGTTTGGGTCCAGTCGGAGATCGAGATCGTGAAGCCCCGGCTGATCCTGTCGATGGGCGGCACGGCGGCCGAAAGCCTGACCGGCTCGCGCAAGGGAATCCTGTCACGACGCGGCACTCTGGAGGCCACGGAGAACGGCGTGCCGGTCTTCCTGACGGTCCACCCCTCATACCTGCTGCGACTGCCCGACCCGGCGCTGCGCGACGAGGAAACCGACAAATTCCGCGCCGACCTGAGATCGGCCCAAGCCCATCTCGAAGAGCTGCGCGCCTCCTAGTCGAGATCGAGCCGCATCGTCGCCATGCCGTCGCGTTGGCTCAGCTCTTCGTATCCGGCAGAGAGGTAGAGGTTGTGAGCGGGGCCGTTGTCGGTCTCGACCTTGAGCGTGATCGACAGCGCCTCGAGCTCGCGCCCTGCCTGCTCGATCAGCCGCGCCATCTCGGCCCCGGCACCGCCGCGCGCCGCCTCTTCGAGAAACACGTAGGTGAGGTGTCGCACCTCCGGGCCGATGCCGACGCGCATTGCGAAGAAGCCGATCTCGCGCCCCTGCCCGTCCAGCACGTAGAAGGATTCGTCGTGCAAATCGCCCAGCCACTTCTCCTGCCATTCGAGCGGATCGAAGGGGTGACCGGCGGACGGGTTGACCAAACGCAGGTCGTTTTCGTCGGTCAGCAGGCGCGCAAGCGGGGCGAGGTCGCGCTCGCGATTGCGGCGGAGGGACAGGTTGGGCATTGGGCTTTTCCCTTTCTCGGCAGCGAAAAAGGGTCTGACTGCCCGATTCGGGGGGCGCGGCGCAACCGGTGCGCCGCGCCCCCGCGCGGGTCAGGTATTGAATAGGAAGTGCATCACGTCGCCGTCCTTGACGAGGTATCCCTTGCCCTCGGCGCGCATCTTGCCCGCTTCCTTGGCCGCGCTCTCGCCGCCGAGGCTGACATAGTCGTCATAGGCGATGGTTTCGGCGCGGATGAAGCCGCGCTCGAAATCGCCATGGATGACGCCGGCCGCCTGCGGTGCCAGCGTGCCCTGCCGGATGGTCCAGGCGCGCGCTTCCTTGGGGCCCACGGTGAAGTATGTCTCGAGATGCAGGAGCTCGTAGCCCGCGCGGATCAGCCGGTCGAGGCCGGCCTCCGCGAGGCCCATCTCCTCGAGGAACATCGCCTGTTCCTCGGCATCGAGCTGGCTGATCTCCTCCTCGATGCGGGCGGAGATCACGACATGGGCGTTGCCCTCGGCGGCAGCCATCTCGGCCACCTTGGCGGAATGCTCGTTGCCGGAGGCGGCCGAGGCCTCCTCGACGTTGCAGACATAGAGCACCGGCTTGGCGGTGATCAGCTGCAGCATCTTCCAAGCCTTGGCGTCCTCGTCAGCCACCTCGACCATGCGGGCGGGCTTGCCATCCGAGAGCATCGCGTGGGCGGCCTTGAGCAGCCGCTCCTGGTCGACCGCTTCCTTGTCGCCGCCGCGCACCTTGCGGGTGATGTTCTGAAGCCGCTTCTCGACCGACTCCAGATCGGCGAGCATCAGCTCGGTCTCGATCACCTGCGCGTCGGCGACCGGATCGACCCGGCCGTCGACATGCACGACATCGCCGTCTTCGAAGCAGCGCAGCACATGGGCGATCGCGTCGGTCTCACGGATGTTGGCGAGGAACTGGTTGCCGAGGCCCTCGCCCTTGGACGCGCCCTTCACCAGACCGGCGATATCGACGAAGGTCATCCGGGTCGGGATGATCTGCTTCGACTTGGCGATCTCGGCCAGCTTGTCGAGCCGTGGATCGGGCACGGCCACGTCGCCGACATTCGGCTCGATCGTGCAGAACGGAAAGTTCGCGGCCTGGGCCGCAGCGGTGCGCGTCAGCGCGTTGAACAGGGTGGATTTGCCGACATTCGGCAGCCCCACGATCCCCATGCGAAAGCCCATGTCACGCCTCCTATCAGCACATCGCGGCGGTCCTATCTGCACGGGGGCCGCCGCGCAAGCCAAGCCTTGGTACCGGCCCGGCCCGCATGCCATGCTCGGGGCCAGTGACAGGAGAGCTTTCATGACCCCGATTCCCTACCTCACCTTCCACGGCAACTGCCTCGAGGCGCTCGAGACCTATCGCCGGATCTTCGACGCGCCCGAGCCCAATGTGATGACCTTCGGCGAGGCGCCGCAGGACGTGCGCGACAGCATGCCCGAGACGAGCCCGCAGGCGGTGCTGCACGCGGCGCTGAAGATCGGCGATGGCTGGATCTACGGCTCGGACGACATCATGGGCGGCACGCCGCGCATGGCCGGCTGCTCGGTGACGGTGGACCTGCCCGACGAGGCGCGCGCCCGCGCCGTCTTCGACGCGCTGGCCGATCATGGCGAGGTGCACATGGCCTTTTCGCCGACCTTCTGGTCGAAGGGGTTCGGCATGCTGACCGACCGCTACGGCATCCGCTGGATGATCGGCGTCGAGAGCGAGGGCACGATGGGCTGAGGCCCCATTGATTTCCGCCCCCCTTTGGCCCACACCGCGAAGGGATCGGCCAAGGGGGACGGGCATGACACGGATCGACGACACTTTCGCGCGGCTGAAATCCGAAGGGCGCAAGGCCTTCGTCGCCTATGTGATGGCCGGCGATCCGGATTTCGAAACCTCCAAGGAGATCGTGCGCGGACTGCCCGGCGCGGGCGTCGACATCATCGAACTGGGCCTGCCCTTCACCGACCCGATGGCCGATGGCGCGACGATCCAGCTCGCGGGCCAGCGCGCGCTGGCGCAGGGCATGACGCTCGACCGCACGCTCGACATCGCGCGCGACCTGCGCAAGACCGACACCACGACGCCGATCGTGCTGATGGGCTATTACAACCCGATCCATTCCCGCGGCGTGGCGAAATTCCTCGAACAGGCCAACGAGGCCGGGATCGACGGGCTGATCGTCGTCGACCTGCCGCCCGAGGAGGATGCCGAGCTGTGCATCCCGGCACAGCAGGCGGGTCTCAACTTCATCCGCCTTGCGACGCCGACCACCGATGATGCGCGCCTGCCCAAGGTGCTGCAGAACACCTCCGGCTTCGTCTATTACGTCTCGATCACCGGGATCACCGGCGCGGCCGAGGCGCAGGCCGACGCGGTGGCGCCCGAAGTTGCGCGGATCAAGTCGAAGACCGACCTGCCGATCATCGTGGGCTTCGGCGTCAGGACGCCCGAGACCGCGAAGAACATCGCTGGCATCGCCGACGGCACCGTGGTCGGCTCGGCCATCGTGAGCCAGATCGCCGAGGGCAAGCCCGTGCCCGAGATCCTCGCCTTCGTGAAGGCGCTGGCCGACGGCGCGCATTCCGCCTGATCCTTCGGCAAGTGCCGGAAATGACGACCAGACGGCGCCCCGTGGGGCGCCGTTTTCGTTGCGGCGCAGCGTGACCACTGGTAAATCATCCTGACCAATCGGGGGAGGGAACCATGCCAGTCATCACCTGCATCGAGGATCTGAAACGCCTGCATAAACGCCGGGCGCCGAAGATGTTCTTCGACTACGCCGAATCCGGCAGCTGGACCGAGCAGACCTTTCGCGAGAACACCACGGATTTCGAGAAGATCCGGCTGCGCCAGAAGGTGGCGGTGGACATGTCCGACCGCTCCACCGTGGGCCGGATGCTGGACCAGAAGGTGGCCATGCCGGTGGCGCTCGCCCCCGTGGGCATGACCGGCATGCAGAACGCCGACGGCGAGATCAAGGCGGCCCGCGCGGCCGAGAAATTCGGCGTGCCCTTCACCCTCTCGACCATGTCGATCTGTTCGATCGAGGACGTGGCCGAGCACACCTCCGCCCCCTTCTGGTTCCAGCTCTACGTGATGCGCGACGAGGATTTCGTCGACCGGATCATCGAGCGGGCCAAGCGCGCCGGCTGCTCGGCGCTGGTTCTCACGCTCGACCTGCAGCTCTTGGGTCAGCGTCACAAGGACCTGAAGAACGGCCTTTCCGCCCCGCCCAAGCTGACCCCGGCCACGATGCTCGACCTGTCGACCAAGTGGACCTGGGGGCTGGAGATGCTGCGCACCAAGCGGCGCTTCTTCGGTAACATCGTCGGTCATGCCTCGGACGTGGAGGACACGCGCTCCTTGATGAAGTGGACCGCCGAGCAGTTCGACCTCAAGCTTGACTGGGAGAAGGTCCGCAAGATCGCCCAGAAGTGGGACGGCAAGCTGATCCTCAAGGGCATCCTCGACGCCGGTGACGCGCGCCGCGCCGTGGAATGCGGCGCCGACGCCATCGTCGTGTCGAACCATGGTGGGCGGCAGCTCGACGGCGCGCTCTCCTCGATCCGCATCCTTCCCTCCATCGTGCGCGAGGTGAAGGGCGAGACGGAGATCTGGCTCGACAGCGGCATCCGCTCGGGACAGGACGTCCTCAAGGCGCTGGCGCTTGGCGCCGACGCCACGATGATCGGCCGGGCCTGGCTCTATGGCCTCGGCGCGATGGGCGAAAAGGGCGTGACGACCGCGCTCGAGGTGATCCGCAAGGAGCTCGACCTCACCATGGCGCTGTGCGGCGAGCGCGACGTGGCCGATCTCGGCCCGCATAACCTGCTGGTGCCGCGCGACTTCGAAGGCGAGTGGCAGGAGAGCGGCCCGCGTGCCTCCGACCGGACGACATCGGTCCCCGCGTGACACCATGCGGGGCGGCGCGTCCGCCCCGTATCGTCCGTCTCGATCTGGTGGGGATTGGAGCGGGCGGCGGGAATCGAACCCGCACGTTCAGCTTGGAAGGCTGACAGGCTACCACTACATCACGCCCGCTTCGGGGCCTTGATAGCGGCTCGCGCAGGGGGCTTCAAGACGCCTCAGCCCTCGATCGGCTCGATCAGTTCGGGGCCCTGGGCGCGGTTCGAATTGACCTTTGGATCGACCCGATGAAAGGCCAGCACGTCGGGGTTGGCCTTCATCAGCACCGCCGCGCCATGCCCCGCCTCGCCGAGCCAGAGCGGCCAGTCGGCGGGCTCCAGGATCACCGGCATCCGGCTGTGAATGTCGCACATCGCGCCCGCCGCGGCCGTGGTGACCACGGCGCATGTGACGAAGCCCTCCCCGTCCCGCTCCCAATCCTGCCAGACCCCGGCAAAGGCCAGCGGGTCGCCATCGTCGCGATGAATGAACCAGGGCAGCTTGTTGCCCGCCTCATCGACCGTCCATTCGTAGAAGCCCGAGGCCGGAATCAGGCAGCGGCGTTCGCGGACCGCCGCGCGAAAGGCAGGCTTTTCGGCCACCGTCTCGGCGCGGGCGTTGATCAGCAGCGGACCGTCATTCGGCTTCTTGTACCAATGCGGGATGAAGCCCCAGCGCATCGGACGCAGGCGGCGATTGCCCTCATGGGCGGTGACCGTGTGCACCTGCACCGTCGGGCAGACGTTGTAGTTCGGCACCTCCGGCAGGTCGTTGGCCGGGGTCGCCTCGAACATCTGGGCCATCGCGTCATGGGGCAGCGTGATCGCCATGCGTCCGCACATTTGGCTTCTCCTTTGAGATTAATCTGGCAGATGCGCCTGGAAAGGAAAGGGATGACCGCCCAAGCCGCCTCCCGAAAGGGACGAAGAACGGCTGCCAATCGGGGCCATGGCGCGGTACCCTTCGACAGTGAACGGCACGACGGAGGACGCATGGACCGGGTTCTCTCCACCATCGGCTACGAATCCGCGACGCTGCCCGAAGTGATCGCGAAGCTGAAAGCGGCAGGCGTTGCGGTCGTGATCGACGTGCGCGCGGTGGTCGCGTCGCGCCGGGCCGGGTTCTCGAAGACCATACTGCGCGCTTCTCTCGAGGCCGAGGGCATCGGCTACGAGCATCTGCGCAGCCTCGGCACCCCCAAGCCCGGGCGCGAGGCGGCGCGCAAGGGACGCATCGCCGAGATGGAGGCGATCTTCACCGAGCACATGCAAACGCCCGAGGCGCAGGACGGGCTCGCCCTCGCCAAAACCATCGCCCGCGAGCGCCACGCGGCGCTGCTGTGCTTCGAAGCCTGCGCCGCGGGGTGCCACCGCCGGATCGTGGCGGAGCTGATCCGCGAGGAGACGGGTCTGCAGGTCCGGGATCTCTGAACAGGCTCCATCGGCCCCTCGGAAACGAGTGATGGGAGCCATCGCCAGGAAACCGCTATCGGCTGCATCTGGTCGCGTGCCGCTGACATGAAAAACGCGCGCCGGTCGCCCGGCGCGCGTTCGAATAACCCAAAAGCGGGCCTTACTTCATCGTGATGCGGCCATCGGTGTAGGGCTTGTAGTCGCCCTGCGCCGCCATGTACTCGGCCGTCACGTCGGCAAGGTCGGGGCCGAAGTCATAGGCGTTCTCGGCATCGACGAACATCGCATAGCCGTCACCGCCGTTGCGGACGTAGTTGTTCGAGACCACGCCGTAGGTCGCCTCCGGATCCAGCGCCTCACCATCGATCATCACGTCCGACACGCGGCTGCCCGGCTCAGCGGCGGGATCGACGGCAAAGGTCATGCCGGCGACCTGCGGGAACCGGCCGGCGCCCTCTTCGATCTGGCCGACGCCGTTCTCGAGCGCCTCCTTCAGCACCGCACCCGACACCTGGAAGGTCGAGAGCGTGTTCTGGAACGGCAGCACCGTCAGCACCTCGCCCATCGTCACCTCGCCCTCGTCGATCGAGGCGCGCAGGCCGCCCGAGTTGGCGATGGCGATCTGGATGCCCTGATCCTTCACGCGGTCGAGCATGGCGTCCGCTACGAGGTTGCCCATCTCGCATTCCTGCGCGCGGCAGACGTCGCGGTTGCCCTCGATCGGCGCGGTGGTGTTGGCGACGACGCGGTTGCGGATCTCGTCAAGCGGCTTGGCCAGTTCCGAGACGCGGTCGAGCGCCTCCTGGTCCTCGACCACCTTGCCATCGATCAGCACCGGCTCGCCCGAGGCTTCGGTGATCACGCCCGCGTCGTCGAAGGTCACGTTCAGCTCGCCCAGGAACTTGCCATAGGCATAGGCCTGCACGATCGCGGTGTCGCCGACCATCACCGGATAGACGTCGACCGCGCCTTCCTGCTCGTTCGACAGCAGCGTGTTGGAGTGGCCACCGACGATCACGTCGACACCGGTGGTGCCTTCGGCCACGCGCTTGTCGGTCTCGAAGCCCGAATGGCTGAGCACGACGATCTTGTTGACGCCTTCCTCGGTCAGGCGGTCGACCTCGGCCTGCACCGCATCGACCGGATCGGTAAAGATCACGTTGGGACCGGGGCTCGCCAGCTCGTCGGTGTCCTGCGGAGTGAGGCCGATAAGGCCGATCTTCTCGCCGCCGCGCTCAATCACGGTGCTCTTCTGGATCGCGTCGGCGAGCTTCGCCTCGCCCGAGACGTCGGCGTTCGACATCAGCACCGGGAACTCGACATTGTCGATGAAGGCACGAAGCACCTCGGGACCATCGTCAAACTCGTGGTTGCCCACGGTCATTGCGTCATAGCCGAGCCGGTTCATGAACTCGGCGGTCATCTCGCCCTTGTAATAGGTGTAGAACAGCGTGCCCTGGAACTGGTCGCCACCATCGACGAGCAGCATGTTGTCACCGGCCCGCCCGCGCGCCTCCTGCACGGCGGTGATCAGCCGTGCGATGCCGCCAAAGCACTCGCCCGCCTCGTTGTCCTCGGGTGCGCAGGTCGAATCATAAGCCGAGATCGGCTCGTAACGGTCGTGGAAATCGTTGGTATGAAGGATGGTCAGCGAGTATTCGGCCTGCGCCGCGCCGGCGGCCAGTGCGACCGCTGCGGTTGTGCCGAAGAGTCCGAGTTTCATCTTGGAGCGTCCCTGTCGGTTTCGTTGTGGCCCGAGCCTGCGCCAGCCTGCGCGTCCCTGTCAAAGCCGCTCTTGCCCTGCCCTAGCGGCATGACGGGCGCATGACGGCTGTGCTTGACGTCGCGGCGGGCTGCGGCCATGCAGCGCGCATGCTGATCTTCAAGATATTCCGCGCCCCCGAATGGGCCGATCTGGACCTCGCGGGCGAGACACGCGGCGCGCCGGTCGACCTCGCCGATGGCTACATCCATTTCTCCACCGCCGCGCAGGCGCCCGAGACCGCCGCGAAGCATTTCTCGGGCGAGGACGGGCTGGTACTCGCCGCCATCGAGGCGGACGATCTGGGCGACGCCCTGCGCTGGGAGCCGTCGCGCGGCGGGCAGTTCTTTCCGCATCTCTACCGACCGCTGAAGCGGTCCGAGGTGGTCTGGTCGAAGAAGCTGCCGCTCGCGGGTGGGCGTCACGAGTTTCCGGAGGACATGGCATGAGCGCGCTGGAAAAGATCGGCCTCGCGGCGCTGCACCGGATTGATCCCGAGACTGGGCATGGACTGGCGCTCAAGGCGCTGAAGGCCGGCCTCGGCCCCAAGGGCGGGCCGGTGACGAGCGCGCGGCTCGCGACCCGCGTGGCGGGGATCGACCTGCCCAACCCGGTCGGTCTGGCCGCCGGCTTCGACAAGAACGCCGTCGCTCTTGACGCGCTGTCGAAGACCGGCTTCGGCTTCATCGAGGTCGGCGCCGCAACGCCCCGCCCGCAGGAGGGCAACCCGCGTCCGCGGCTGTGGCGGCTCAGCGCCGACCGTGCCGCGATCAACCGCTTCGGCTTCAACAACGAGGGCATGGAGGCCATCGCCGCGCGGTTGGAGCGGCGGCCGGGTGGTGTCATCGGCCTCAATCTCGGCGCCAACAAGGACAGCGAGGATCGGGCAGCCGATTTCGCGACGGTGCTGAAGCGCTGCGGCCCGCATCTCGACTTCGCCACCGTCAACGTCTCCTCGCCCAACACGGAGAAGCTGCGGGACCTGCAGGGCCGCGCCGCGCTTTCGGCGCTGCTCGCCGGGGTGATGACGGCCAATGCCGGGCTGTCGCGGCCCCTGCCCGTCTTTCTCAAGATCGCCCCCGACCTTTCGGAGGCCGAGATCGAGGACGTGGCGCGGGTGGCCGAGGAGACGGGCGTGTCGGCCATCGTCGCGACCAACACCACCCTGTCGCGCGAGGGGCTGAGCGATCCCCAGAAGGACAACATGGGCGGGATGTCGGGCCAGCCGCTGTTCGAGAAATCGACGCGGGTGCTGGCGCGTCTCTCCTCGCTCACCGCTCTGCCGCTAGTCGGCGTCGGTGGCGTCGGCTCGGCCGAGCAGGCCTATCAGAAGATCCGCGCTGGCGCCTCCGCCGTGCAGCTCTACACCGCGCTGGTCTATGGCGGCGTCAGCCTGGCGGGCGAGATCGCGCATGGGCTCGACCGGCTGTTGGAGCGCGACGGCTTCGCCAACGTCTCCGAGGCCGTCGGCACCGGCCGGGCCGACTGGCTCTAGGCGGCGGCGCGTTCCAGAGCGGGATAGCGCGCGGCCAATGTCGCGCCGCGCGCCACGTAGCTCACCAGCATCGCGGCCCAAAGGCCGTGATTGCCGAAGGCCGCTGTGAGCGGAACGGCGGCGGCGAAGTAGATCGCCGCCGACAACACCATCATGTTGCGCATGTCGCGGCTTCGGGTGGCGCCGATGAAGATCCCGTCGAGCATCCACGGGATCAGCCCGAACAGCGGCGTCGCCACCATCCAGGGCAGGAAGTCGCGCGCCGCCGCCCGCACCTCGGGCGCTGTGGTCATGGTGTCGATGATGGCGGGCCCGAAGATCGCGAACCCTGCCGCCAGACCGAGGCTGACCACGCCCCCCTGGATCGAGGGCAGGATCGCCGCGCGCCTGAGCCTCAGCGCCGCGCGCGCGCCCATCGCCTGCCCCACCAGCGCCTCGGCCGCGAAGGCGAACCCGTCGAGCGCGAAGGCGGTGATGTTGAGGAATTGCAGCAGCACCTGGTTCGCGGCGAGCGGCACGTCACCGAAGGACGCGCCCCAGAACAGGAAGCTGATGATGATCGATTGCAGCAGCACCGAGCGGATCAGGATGTCGGTGTTCACCGCCGCCATGTGTCGCAGCCGGGCCGCGTCGAACACCCGCGCCCGGTCGCGCCATGCCGTGTTGCGAAAGGCGTCGCGACACAGCCAAAGGCCCAGAGCGAGCCCCGACCATTCGGCCAGAAAGGTGGCCGTCGCGACGCCCGACACGCCCCAGCCCAGCCCCAGCACGAACCACAGGTCGAGCGCGATGTTGACGCCGTTCATCCACAGCTGCAGCACCAGCACCGCGCTGGTCCGCTCCTGCGCGATCAGCCAACCGGTGAGGCCGTAAATCGCGATCGCGGCCGGGGCCGACCACACCCGGATCGCGAGGTAGTCGCGCGCCAATGTCTCGACCTCCGCACTGGCGGGCGCGAGGGTGAAGGACAGGGCGAAGATCGGCGCCTGCAGCAGGATGATCCCGGCCCCCGCGGCAAAGGCGATGAGCAGCGCGCGGCTCAGCAGCGCCGCGACTTCCGCCCCCTCGCCCCGGCCCAGCGCCTGCGCGGCGAGCCCGGTCGTGCCCATGCGCAGGAAGCCGAAGATCCAGTAGATCGCCGAGAGGACCACCGCGCCGATGCCGACCGCGCCGATCGGGGCGGCAGCGCCCATCTGACCCACCACACCGGTGTCGACTGCGCCGAGGATCGGCACCGTGGCGTTGGACAGAACGATCGGCAGCGCGATCTTCAGCACGCGCCGATGGTTCAGCGGCCGGTCCGGCGGCGCCGCGACCTCAGCCATCCAGCCCCGGCATCAGGAAATGCCCTGTCGCCTGCGCGAAAAGCCGCGAGCGGTTATCTTGCCACGCCTCGACATGGACACTGGCATAGCGACGGCCGGATCGGTTGATCCGGGCCCGTGCATAGGCGTCGCGCGGCAAGCCCGAGCGCAGGTAATCGACGGTGAAGTCGATCGTGCGCGGCCAGTTCGGCCGGGCTTCGGCCTCGGCCTGCGCCTCGGGCGTGCCCGCTTCGATCAGCCCCCACATCCGGGTCCAGGCCAGCTCGACGATGGCAGTGGTCTCGAGAAACGCCGCCGTCGCGCCGCCATGCAGCGCCGGGAGCATCGGGTTGCCGATCAGCCGGTCGGCATAGGGCAGCACGGCGGTCAACTCGTCGCCATGCCGCTCGAAGCGAATGCCGAGAAAGGCGATGTAGGGGATGCCGTCGACCAGGCGCTGCAAGGCGCCGTCACGGCGGGTCTTGATCACCTGCACCGGCTCGGGACGGGGGCGGCTCATGGCTTCGCCTTTCGGGCTTCGAGGGTGAAGGCGCCGGTCGCCGTGGCGACGGGGCGCGCCTCGTCGCTGTCGCAGGCCACGGCCCGCACGAAGGCGACCGAACGGGTCACGTGCCAGCATTCGGCCCGCGCTGTGATCGTCTCGCCCGGCGTTGCCGGACGCATGTAATCGATCCGCAGGTCGAGCGTGGCGGTGCTGACCGGGGCGGAGGGGTGCGACATGACCGCCGCCCCCGCGCAGGTGTCCATCAAGGCCGAGACCGCGCCGCCGTGTATCACCCCGGTTTCGGGATCGCCCACGAGCCGGGCGTCATAAGGCATCGCGATCGCGGCATGGCCATCGGCCAGGGCCTTGAGGCGCAACCCGAGCGCCTGGGCATGCGGCAAGGCGTCGATGAAACTCTGCGCGCGCGCGAGGTCGGTATCGGGATCGGAGGTCATGTTCGCAGCTTGGCGATCCGAAGATGGGTCGCAAGCGTTATCTTCGCGGAACCTCAGTCTCAGCCGTGTTGTCGTCGCGGCATCGCAGGCCTAGAGTCTGCCTCGAAGGAGCGCAAAAAATGTCCGATACCCCCATGACTTTCAAGGAAATGTGCGAGCGCTTCGAGGTAACCCCCCGGACCTTGCGCTACTACGAATACATCGAGCTGCTCGCACCTCAGAAAGAGGGACGCGCCCGGTTCTATGGCCCGCGCGAAGTGGCGCGGATGACGTTGATCCTGCGCGGGCGCCGCTTCGGCTTCAGCCTCGAGGAAATCCGGCAGTTCCTGATGATCTACGAGACCGAAGGCACGCAGGCGCAGATGCGGACCTGGGTGGGCATGGCCGACCGCCAACTCGAGGTTCTGTCCGAACAGCGGGCCGAACTCGACCGCACGATCGCCGATCTGCGCCGGCTTCGCGACGAATCTGCCAACTCTCTCGATGAAGAGTAAAATTTTGCCTCAACCATGAGGCGAGCGATGATTTTTGACCAAGAGAACAAAATTTCTCCGGAAAGATAGGATTTTTCTTGACCTTTCGTCATCCCTGCTCTGACGTCGCGTCATGTTTACGTTCGCGTCACCTTTGCTTGTAAGGTCGATTCAGAGCCTGCAGGTGGAGCGTCTGACCGGACACCGAGGGTTCAAAAAAAATGACCGACCAGACCATGACCATCCGCCAGATGTGCGACAGCTTCGATGTGACGCCCCGCACATTGCGCTTCTATGAGGCAAAGGAACTCCTGTTTCCCATTCGCGAGGGCACCAAGCGGCTCTTCACCCGGCGCGACCGGGCCCGGCTCAAGCTGATCCTGCGCGGCAAGCGCTTCGGCTTCAGCCTCGAAGAGATCCGTCAGCTGCTCGATCTCTACGAGACCGACGACCAGCAGGAGGTGCAGCTTGCGCGCACCTACGAGGTGGCCGAGCGGCATCTCAAGGAGATGCAGGAGCAGCGCGCCGCGCTCGACGAAGCGATCCGGGAACTGGAGTCGCAGATGCAATGGGGCGCGGAGCGGCTGAACCAGCTGCGCGCACGGGCGACGGCGGCCTGACCGCCCTCTCCTTCTGGTCGATGTGAGACAGGCGCGGTCCGGGGCGGGGAGGCCCGGGACGCGCGCATCGGACTAGACCGGGCCATGGGCCCGCCGGAGGAGAGACAGGGAATGCCAAGCTACACCGCGCCGATCCGCGACATGCAATTCGTGCTGCACGAGACCTTAAAGGTCTCGGAGCAGGACATCCCCGGCTACGCGGATCTCGACGCCGACTTCACCGCAGCGATCCTCGAGGAGGCAGGCAAGCTTTCCTCGGGGGTCCTCGCGCCACTGAACATGGTGGGCGACCACGAGGGCTGCCGGATCGAGAACGGTGTGGTGCGCACGCCGAAGGGCTTCAAGGAGGCCTTCGACAAGATCCGCGACGGCGGCTGGACCGCCATCGACGTCGCCGAGGAATTTGGCGGCCAGGGCCTGCCCTATCTGATGCATACCGCCGCCAACGAGCCGATGGTCTCGGCCAACATGGCGCTCAACATGTATCAGGGCCTGACCCACGGCGCCTATACGGCGATCAAGATCCACGGCACCGACGAACAGAAGTCCCGCTGGCTGCCGAAGCTCGGCTCCTGCGAATGGACCGGCACGATGAACCTGACCGAACCGCATTGCGGCACGGATCTCGGCCTGATGCGCACCAAGGCGGTGCCGCAGGAGGACGGGACCTACCGGATTTCGGGCCAGAAGATCTTCATCTCGGCCGGTGAGCACGACATGGCCGAGAACATCGTCCACCTCGTGCTGGCCAAGATCCCCGGCGGCCCCGAGGGCATCAAGGGCGTCTCGCTCTTCGTGGTGCCGAAGTTCCTCGTCAACGAGGACGGCTCGCTGGGTGCGCGCAACGGCGTCGCCTGTGGCAATCTCGAAGAGAAGATGGGCATCCACGGCAACGCCACCTGCGTCATGAACTACGACGAGGCCGAGGGCTATCTTCTTGGCGAGGCGCATAAGGGCATGCGCGCCATGTTCACCATGATGAACGAGGCCCGCCTGGGCGTCGGCCTGCAGGGTTGGGCGCAGTCCGAGGTCGCCTACCAGAACGCCCTCGCCTATGCCAAGGACCGGCTGCAGGGCCGTGCCGTTACCGGCGCGAAGAACCCCGAGGGCCCGGCCGATCCGCTGATCGTGCATCCCGACATCCGCCGCTCGCTGATGGACCAGAAGAGCTTCAACGAGGCGGCGCGCGCCTTCACCTATTGGGGCGCGATGCTGATCGACCGCAGCCACAAGACCGGCGACGCGGAAGCCGAGGCAATGATCTCGCTGCTCACCCCGATCATCAAGGGCTTCCTGACGGATAAGGGCTTCGAGATGTGCGTGCAGGCCCAGCAGGTCTATGGCGGGCATGGCTACATCGAGGAATGGGGCATGTCGCAATTCGTCCGCGACGCCCGGATCGCCATGATCTACGAGGGGGCCAACGGCGTGCAGGCGCTCGATCTCGTGGGCCGCAAGCTGGCCGCGCAGGGCGGCAAGCCGATGATGACCCTGATCGAGGAGATCAAGGTCTTCTGCAAGGAAAACGCCGAGGACGAGGCCTTCGCGCGCGACTTCCTCGAGCCGCTCAAGGCCGCCTCGAAGGACATGCAGGCCGCTGCGATGTTCTTCATGCAGAACGGCATGAAGGATCCGAACGCCGCGCTCGCGGGCAGCACCGACTTCATGCATCTGATGGGCCATGTCTGCCTCGGCTGGACCTGGGCCCGGATGGCCCGCGCGGCGCAGGCCGGGCTGGACTCGGGCGCCGGCGACCGTGGCTTCTACGAGACCAAGCTCGCCACGGGGCGCTACTACATGGCGCGCCAGCTGCCGGCGACCAAGATGCACCTCGCCCGGATCCAGAGCGGCGCGGCGACGGTGATGGCGCTCGAGGCCGACGCTTTCTGATGGACGAGGACCGCGTCCGGGGCGAGGCTCGCCCCGGACTACGGACCCGGAGGACGAGATGCCCAAGCGCCTGAAGCTGACCCGCCGCTTTCCCGTCGCGATGAGCGAGGACGGCTATCGCCGCCTGAAGCGCTTCGCGCGGGAGGCCGGACTCGACGAGGGCGAGGCGCTCTCCTTTCTGTTCGAGAATTTCGACAGCGTCATCGACGCGGACACGTTCGGCCACCGGCTGCGGCTGTTCAATGCGGAGTTGGAGGCGCGCAAGAGATAGCACCTGCGCGGGAGGGCAGATGGAGGAATTGCGTATTTTTAGAATGGTGAAGGGGCCGGCGCTCCACCCGAACCCCGCGTCGATCGCCATGAGCGATGCGGGGTCCGGGCTTCACCACTCGCGGCCATCGGCTCGCCAGCCTGTACCGCGAGACGGAGCATGGACGGCAAAGCTTGACGATCCGTTAAGGCGGCCGCCCCGCTTCATCATTCTTCAATCACGCAGAGGCCCGATCCCGATCGGGCGCCACGATCCTGGGAGGTAAGATGATCCGACTGCATTGCTTCGGCGAGAGCGGCAACGCCTACAAGGCGGCGCTGCCGATGACCCTCGCGGGGCTCGACTGGGAGCCGGTGAAGGTCGATTTCTTCGCCGGCGCGGCCCGCTCGGACGCGTTCCGCGCGCTCAACGAGATGGGCGAGGTGCCGGTGCTGGAAACCGATAACGGGCTCCGTCTCAGCCAGTCCGGCGCGATCCAGGACTGGATCAGCGAGTGTACCGGCAAGTTCGGCGGCGAGACGCCCGAGCAGAAGCGCGAGGTGCTGCGCTGGGTGCTGTGGGACAACCACAAGCTCTCCGGGCAGGCCGGAAGCCTGCGCTTCCTGATGAACTTCCTGCCGCCCGAGAAGCGGCCCGAACAGGTGATCAAGTGGCTGCAGGGGCGGCTCGCCCCGACCTATGCCACGCTCGACCGGGCGCTCGAGACCCGCGACTGGCTGGTGGGCGACGGGCCGACCAATGCCGACTTCTCCTGCTGCGGCTATCTCTACTACCCCGAGCCCTTCGGCTTCGACCGGGCCGCGCACCCCCATATCGACCGCTGGCTCGACCGCATCGCGGCCCTGCCCGGCTGGAAACACCCATACGAGCTGATGCCCGGATCGCCCGCCGACCGGGAAGGAGTGACGACATGACCGACGCCTATATCTACGACGCCATCCGCACGCCGCGCGGCAAGGGCCGCAAGGACGGCTCGCTGCACGAGGTCACGAGCCTCCGGCTCTCCGCCTTCGTCCTCAACGCGCTCGCGTCCCGCAATGGGCTGGAAGGCCACGCGGTCGAGGACGTGATCTGGGGCAACGCCACGCAGGTCGGAGAACAGGGCGGCTGCCTCGCCCGCTCCGCCGTGCTGGCCTCCTCGCTCGACGAGCGCATTCCGGGCCTCTCGATCAACCGCTTCTGCGCCAGCGGCATGGAGGCGGTGAACCTCGCCGCCAACCAGGTCCGCGCCGGTGCGGGCCGCGCCTATATCGCCGGCGGGGTCGAGGCGATGAGCCGCGTGCCGATGGGCTCGGACGGCGCGGCCATCGCCGTCGACCCGTCGCTCGCGATGAAAAGCTATTTCGTACCGCAGGGCATCTCGGCCGACATCATCGCGACCCAGTACGGCTTCTCGCGCGACGATGTCGACGCCTTCGCCGTCGAGAGCCAGCGCCGCGCCAAGGCAGCCTGGGATGACGGCCGCTTCGCCCGTTCAGTGGTACCGGTCAAGGACGTCAACGGCCTGACCATTCTCGATCGCGACGAATACATGCGGCCGCAGACCGACATGCAGGCGCTGGGCGCGCTCGAGCCCTCCTTCAAGGCGATGGGCGAGGTGATGCCCGGCTTCGACAAGGTCGCGCTGATGAAGTACCCGCATCTGGAGCGGATCGAGCACGTCCACCACGCGGGCAACTCCTCGGGCATCGTCGATGGCGCCGCGGGTCTGCTGATCGGCGACGCGGAATTCGGCCGCGCGCATGGGCTCAAGCCGCGCGCACGCATCCGCGCCACCGCCAAGATCGGCACCGACCCGACCATCATGCTGACCGGCCCGGTGCCGGTGACCGAGAAGATCCTCGCCGACAGCGGCATGGCGATCTCCGACATCGACCTGTTCGAGGTCAACGAGGCCTTCTCTGCGATCCCGCTGCGCTTCCAGCAGGCCTTCGACATCGACCCCGCGGCGCTCAACCCCAATGGCGGCGCCATCGCGATGGGGCATCCGCTCGGCGCAACCGGAGCGATCATCCTCGGCATCCTGCTCGATGAGATGGAGCGCACCGGCAAGGGCACCGGCCTCGCCACGCTCTGCGTGGCCTCGGGCATGGGTGCGGCCACCATCATCGAGCGGGTCTGATCCGTGGCAGCACCGCATCTTGGCGCGCGCCGCCGCATGGACATGATTGCGCCGGGAACTAATGTCTGTTTGATCTCGACCGCTCCCAAGCGTGAAGGTTCTTGGCATGGGTTGTCCCCTGTCGCAGTTCATCGAGCATCATGCCCAGCTGTTCCGCGAGGGACGGATCGAGGAGATGCTGGACGATTGCGCCTATCCCCTGCCTGTGCAGGGCAGGGACGGCATGCGGGTGCTCGCCACGCGCGACACGTACCGCAGCTGGCTGCAGAACTGGCAGCGCGATCTCGGCAAGCGGCAGATGCGGGAAAGCCGGCTGCGCATCCACACGCTGGAGTTGCCCCGCTCGGGCCGGTTCCGGGTCTGGATCGAGCGCAGCTTCGAGAACGACGGGCACGACCGGGTCGACCTGGACGTGATCTACTATTGCCGCTTCGACAAGCCGCGCCCGGTGATCGAGATGATCGAGTTCGGCGCGCCGCCGGAGCCGGCCGACTGACACGGGCGGCACGCCGCCCCCTTTCCACATATCCTGCCAACGGGAGGTCGTGATGACCGATTTCACCCTCGAGAAGGGCGCCGACGGCGTTGCCGTCATTAGCTGGGACGTGCCGGACCGCTCCATGAACGTGATGTCGATGCAGGGCTTCGAGGAGCTCGAGGCGCGGATCGACGAGGCCCTGGCCGACGAGGCCGTGAAGGGCATCGTCATCACCTCGGCCAAGCCCGATTTCGCCGGCGGCATGGATCTCGGCGTGATCGCCGGGATGAAGCAGGCCGGCGGCGACGAGCCGGCGAAGGCCGTGTTCGAAGGCGTGATGCGGATGCATGGCGTGCTGCGCAAGATCGAGCGGGCCGGGATGGACCCCAAGACCAACAAGGGCGGCAAGCCGATCGCCGCCGCCCTGCCCGGCACCGCGCTGGGGATCGGGCTCGAGATCCCGCTCGCCTGTCACCGGATCTTCGTGGCCGACAACCCGAAGGCCAAGATCGGCCTCCCCGAGATCATGGTCGGCATCTTCCCCGGCGCCGGCGGCACCACCCGCCTCGTGCGCAAGCTAGGCGCGATGGGCGCCTCGCCCCTGCTGCTCGAGGGCAAGCTGAGCGACCCCAAGAAGGCCAAGGCGCTCGGCCTCGTCGACGAGGTGGCCGAGGACCCGCTTGCCGCCGCGAAGGCCTGGGTGCTGAGCGCCAAGGACGCCGATCTGGTGAAGCCATGGGATGCCAAGGGCTACAAGATGCCCGGCGGCGCGCCCTACCACCCGGCGGGCTTCATGACCTTCGTCGGCGCGAGCGCGATGGTGCATGGCAAGACGCAGGGCGTTTATCCGGCCGCCAAGGCGCTGCTCTCGGCGGTCTATGAGGGCGCGCTGGTCGATTTCGACACCGCGATCAGGATCGAGGCGCGCTGGTTCACCCATGTGCTGATGAATCCCTCCTCCGAGGCGATGATCCGCTCGCTCTTCCTGAGCAAGCAGGCACTGGAGAAGGGCGCCAACCGGCCCGAGGCGCCGGATCAGAGCGTCAGGAAGCTGGGCGTGCTGGGCGCCGGAATGATGGGTGCGGGCATCGCCCATGTCGCGGCTCTGGCGGGCATCGAGGTGGTGCTAATCGACCGCGACCAGGAGGCGGCGGACCGCGGCAAGGCCCATTCCGAGGGGCTCCTCGACAAGGGTATCCAGCGCCGCAAGGTGACGCCTGAGAAGAAGGAAGCCGTGCTGGGCCGGATCACTGCGACGCCCGAGATCGAGGCACTCAGGGGCTGCGACCTGATCGTAGAGGCGGTGTTCGAGGATCCCCGCGTCAAGGCGGAGATGACGCAGCGGGTCGAGGCGGTGATCGGCGAGGACGCGATCTTCGCCACCAACACCTCCACCCTGCCGATCACCGAGCTGGCCCGCGCCAGCCAGCGACCCGATCGGTTCATCGGCATCCACTTCTTCTCCCCGGTGGACAAGATGATGCTGGTCGAGATCATCAAGGGTCGCGAGACCGGCGTCGTGGCGGTGGCCAAGGCGCTCGATTTCGTGCGGCAGATCCGCAAGACGCCGATCGTGGTCAACGACGCGCGCTTCTTCTACGCCAACCGCTGCATCATCCCCTACATCAACGAAGGCATCCGCATGGTTGCCGAAGGGGTCGAGCCCGCGCTGATCGAGAACGCCGCGCGTCTGGTCGGCATGCCGCTCGGGCCGCTGCAGCTGGTCGACGAGACCTCGATCGATCTGGGCGTCAAGATCGCCAAGGCGACCAAGGCCGCGATGGGCGACGCCTATCCGGACGAGGCGGTGGACGAGGTGCTGTTCTGGATGGCCGACCAGGGCCGGATGGGGCGCAAGTCGAACTCCGGCTTCTACGCCTATGACGACAAGAGCAAGCGCACAGGCCTGTGGGACGGCCTGCGGGATCGCTTCCCGGTCGCGGCGGAGCAGCCCGACCTCGTCGAGGTGCAGCAGCGTCTGCTCTTCGCGCAGGTGCTCGAGGCGGTGCGCGCCTTCGAGGATGGCGTTCTCACCGACATCCGCGAGGGCGATGTCGCGGCGATCCTCGGCTGGGGCTTCGCGCCCTGGTCGGGCGGGCCATTCTCCTGGCTCGACATGATCGGCGCCGGCACCGCGGCGGAGCGTTGCGACGGCCTCGCCGCGCGGCACGGCGCACGCTTTGCCACGCCCGGGCTTCTGCGGGAGCTCGCCGATGGCGGGCAGAGCTTCTACGGCCGCTACGGCGACGGCCGCGCGGCGGCCGCCTGAGCCACTTCCCGCCGGAGCGCCGCGATATGCGCGCCTCGGCGGGAACCGATCCACGCTTGGCCCCTGTTCCTCCCCCGGAGCGGGGGCTATGTTGCGCCAAACGGCAGGCCGGGAAGGGTTTGGCCGCGAAAGGACCGATGACCGCACTGAAGGAATTCGCCCGGCTGGAAACGATCGGCACCTGGTATCCGGAACCGGGCGCCGAGCCGCGTGGCGTCACGGTATCCTTTGGCGAGGCGACGCTGGTCCTGTCGGACGATAGCGGCCTGCCGGTCACCCATTGGTCGCTGCCCGCGCTTAACCGGCTCAACCCCGGTCAGCGCCCTGCCCTCTACGCCCCCGATGCAGAGGCCAGCGAAACCCTCGAAATCGAAGACGACACCATGATCGGCGCACTGGAAAAGGTGCGCCGCGCCGTCGCCGCGCGGCAACCCCGGCCGGGGCGGCTGCGCCAAGGGGTGATCTGGGGGAGTACCGCGCTCGCGATCGGGCTGGCGGTGTTCTGGCTGCCCGGCGCACTGATGCAGCAGACCCTGAGCGTCGTGCCGTCGGGCAAGCGCAGCGAGTTCGGCGCGACGCTGCTCGGCATGATCCAGGAGATCACCGGGCCGACCTGCCGCGATCCGTTGGGCAGCGAGGCGTTGAACCGACTGCGCGACCGGCTTCTGGGCCGGCGTGGCGGTCAGATCGTCGTGGTGCCGGAAGGGCTAGAAGGCCCGCTCTACCTACCCGGCGGGATCATCGTGCTGCCCGAGACGCTGCTGACCGAGACCGAGGATCCGGCCGTGGTTGCCGGCCACGTGCTGGCTACGGCCGCCAGCCGCGATGAGCACGACCCGCTCGACGCGCTGCTGCGCGAGGCCGGTTTCGGCACTGTGCTGCGGCTGCTGACCACCGGCGACATCCCGACCGAAAAGCTGCAGGCGCAGGCCCGTCACCTCGCGGTGACGCCGACGCCGCGCGCCGACGAGACGTTGCTCCTGGGGAAATTCGCGGAAGCCGGCGTGCCGATCGGGCCTTGGGTCCGCGCCACTGGTGCCGCAGGGCTCGACGCGGCAGTCCTGGTGGCTGCCGAGCCTGCCGGAAGCGCCGGTCCGGTGATCTCGGATGGCGATTGGGTCAGCCTGCAGGGCATCTGCCGGGGCTGAGCCCCGGCCTGTTACCCAAGTTCAGCGACGAGCGAAGGCGTCGGTGTATCCGGCGGCCCGCACCGCGCCCAGCGCCCTGCCCAGCGTCGCGGAGTCGGCGAAGGGGCCGGTCGCGACCACTCGCATCCTGGTGCCGTTGCGGCTGACATGGCCCTGCGCCACCGGCAGGCCCATTGCCCGCAACCGCGCCGCTGCCCGTTCGGCATTGGCCGGTTCGGCATAGGTGCCGAGCTGCACGAAGCGGCCCGTTGCTGCCTGCGCCGGGGCGGAGCTGGTCGACACGCGGGCTACCAGTGCCGTCGGCACGGCCACCGGCGCGGCCGTGACCGGCGCACGCACCTGCCCCGCACCCGCGCGCTCGACGATGCGAACGCCGCGCAGCGGGTTGTGCCGGCCGTCATCGAAGGCGCGGCGATAGCCGGCCGGCGGCGTTGCCGGATCGGGCAGTGTCACCGCCGCGGCCGCGCGCATCAGCCGATCGGCCTGAGGGTCGAGAAAGGCCAGAGCGGCGGCATGTCCGGCGGCGGGCGCCGTCGCGGCCCGAGCAGCGTTGCCGATGCCCGACGGGGATTGCGCCTGCGGTCCGCAGCGACGCGGCAGGCCCGAGCGGCCGGTCTCGGCGCAGCTCGTGACAGCCAACGCCACCGGCCCCTGCCCGGCGGCGACCGGCGCGCCCGGGG
>Ga0208794_1000076_pt1 | contig 114589 bp, 99 predicted proteins | sample 32_taG_FD_184106 | JGI IMG/M metagenome (GOLD analysis project Ga0208794, IMG submission 184106) | Marine viral communities from the Gulf of Mexico - 32_GoM_OMZ_CsCl metaG (SPAdes) (version 2) | ecosystem: Environmental > Aquatic > Marine > Oceanic | place: Atlantic Ocean: Gulf of Mexico... | reverse complement strand
TAGGAGATAATTTAGCTCAAGAATGGACATCTGATCCTGTTAATTGGCCAATTGTTCCTGTACATAACTATAAATTTTATGTAGATCAAGGAGGAGGAAATTGTCAAGCATTAACTGGTAATTCTGAATGGTTTATTAAAGAAATAAAATTAACACGTGTTGATACAGGAATTTTTGTAAGTATTGGAGATGTTCCAATAGCAAACTCTTGGGCTATTCTACAAGGAGCATTAACAAGTGCTGGTTATGATGGTACTACATATCCTGATTTATCAAATGCAGATTATATGACAGTTAAAACCACATTAGCTACATCAGAACCAGGTCAATGGACACTTGAAGTATTTGAGCAAATGTGTAATTGTACATCAGATGGTGGTTGTGATTGTATAGCAGATCCAAATGGAGATTATACTGATTATCAAACTTGTTTGACTACATGTTGTCAATCAACAACTAACCAATATGGGTGTACAGACACAACTGCATATAATTATTATCCTCAAGCAAATATGGATGATGGATCATGTTTATATTGTGATGATATAGTTACTCCAATTGATAATGTTACAACTACAACCGTTGATCCATCAAGTGGTGTAAATGATGGTACAATAGTTATTAATCTTTCTACTACAGTTCCAAATGGTATGGTTGTAAGAGTTGATCTTTATGATTCATCTTATACATTAGTAGGTACTCAAGATATACCAACAGGTTCATCTGGTACTAATCCAGGTTTTGAAAATTTAGGTCAAGATAATTACACAGCAGTTGCATGTTTAAGACATAATACAAGTTATACTAATGCAGATATTTGTTGTTCTCCTGCAATAAATATTACATTAGGAAATCCTAATCCAAATACAACATATGAATGTATACCAGGAAGTATAACACAAACTCTTTTTCCAGGTTCAAATACTACACTCTCATTAACTGATCCTGGACAACCTAAATATTACTTAAATAATGTTGCAACATGGAATGCAAGTAACACACCTAATGGTTATTATACTGGTGTTGATATAAATGCAGCAAATGCTGCTTTTCTTGATGATTGGTCACAAGGAATTCTTAATTATGCTGATACAGGTTCTATCTTAGGATCTAATGCTACAGCAAATACATCATTATCTGTTTCAACACCTTGGTTTTTTAATGGTGCACCTTTAGCTGAACAAGCTGCTGGTTCAGGTGCATGTTTAACACAAATGCCAGATGGAACTAATGCTGCTATATTTTATTTAAATTACATTCAAATTAAAGATTCAAGTAATAATGTTATAGCTGAAATGAATCAAACTAATAGTGTTGGCTATACAGATTTTACTGTATTGATTGGAGCTGCCCTTAATGATCCTAATTTAGTTAATGCTTCATGGTCTACTATAGCAGCAGCTTTTAGTAGAGGTTCTGCTTATACATATAGCACTAGTTTTCAAGCATTTGGTTGTTCTTATGATTGTAGATGTGAAGAAAGTCCAACAGGAACATTTAATACTATAGAAGAATGTCAAAATTCTGGATGTTGTAATACTGGATGTACAGATTCACAAGCTGATAATTATAATCCTGGTGCTGGAATTGATATTGGAAATTGTATATATTGTACAAATTTTGAAGCTGTACTTTTAAATTTTCAAGGCCCTCCTGTACCAAATGGAAATAGTGGTAATTGGGATGGAGCAACAAATTTAAATATTCCTGGAAATGTAGTAATAGCTACAGGTTCTGGTGGTAATCCTCAATCTTATGACACAACTTATTATTATGATGGTTATAATATGAATCAAGCAGTAGATGGTTTTAATTTATTTCCTGGTAGATATACAGTATGTGTTGAAGATGTATCTACAGGATGTAGAGATTGTATAAGTAATGTAAACGTTGGAGTTATACCTTTAGCTTGTCGTTCAGGAGCTTCTAATTGGTGGCCAATGACTACTTGGAGAAGTGATAATCTGATAAATTTCATTAATGCTGGTAATCCAGATTTTGATAATGCAACTAATTTATATTCATATAGTAATAATATTAATATTCAATGGGGTATAAATGCTACTAATACAGGAGCAGAAGGAACTACGTTTTGGATTCTTAATTTAAATTCTTCAGTAACTTATACAATTAACGTTTATAATAATGCCACTGGGGCATTACATCAAACTGCATCTGGTGTAACTGGAGCTGGAGTTGGTATTGCAAATGCTGTACCAGGAACAACATATGATATTGAAATTATAAGAGAAAATGAAACGTGTAGTATAATTGGAATGCCTTATACATTTAGTCCTCCAGGATTTTGATAAAATTAAAATAATTTGTATATTATTAATGTAGAATAAAGATATGATACCAACTAATTCAAATAATTTAACCAATTGTGATCCTATATCATCTAATTGTGTAATTTGGCAAGGGCCAGATTTACCTTGTGTAGAAATATGTACAGGAGATACAATTAGCACTGTAATTGCTGCATTATGTACAGAACTTCAATTACTTCAAACATTAATTGAAACCGGAGGTGGTTCATCATTTAATATAGCAAATATTGATCAGTCACAATTATCTGGAGGTCCTGCTACTAATTTAGAAGAGTTAATCCAGTTGATGATAAGCAATATTGTTTTAAATCAAGGAGGATCATCTAGTGGAAGTGGTAGTGGAACAACAGATTGTGATGCTGTATTTAAATGTGCATTTACAGTACCTAGTTGTTTTCAAGAAATTACAGGTTCTGGAGCATCTGTTAGTTTAGAAGATTGGATAAACTATATTACAGAATTTATGTGTAGTTCATCTACAGGTAGTGCAACTACAAATAATAATGTAACTCAATTAACAACAAGAGTTTCTGCATTAGAATCTCAACCAACAGGTGAACCTAATCCAAGGATGTATTCTAGCGGAGTTGCTGCTAAAGGTCAACTGCTTCCTATAGAAACTGTTGTACAAGCTTTAGATTCACAATTTATAGCTTTAAGAAATACTACTGGTACAACTTCTAATATGTCATCTGGTGTAAATAATGAACCATCAGATTTAGTAACTCCAGTAAGTACAGCAGGATATAGAAAAACATTAAAAACAAGTCCAACTACTGTTGGTGATACAACTTATAATGCTTGGTTAGCTATTGATGACTTAAGAAAAGCAGTAAAAGATATTCAAGATAATTGTTGTGCAAATACACAAATAACTAGAATGGGAGGTATAAACTCATTATATGCACCAGGATCTTCATGTGCAACTGCATTAACTGCTGCTGCTACAGCAAGTAATTGTACAGATATTTGGAATGTTTCAGGTGTACAATTTGATACTACATGTAAAGCATATAACGGCCCTTATAATCCTGGACCAGCAAGTGAACTTGTTGATGGTCAATGGTATGCATTATGTTCAGGTGGACCAATGGCTCAGTATAAACAAGTAGCTCCACATTGGAGAAACCAAAAATCATCATGCTCTTAAAAATTTAAAAAATGGCTTGTAATAATTGTAATAATACTTCAACTGATTGTAATCATTTAGCATGTGGATGTGCAGACACATCACAAACAATGCCATGTACATATACTGATTGTAGAAAAGGAGGTGCTGAATCTTGTGATGAAATAATGTGTGCAGCATGTATATCATATTGTCATACTACATTTGAAGCATCATTTGGAAATGATATATTACAAATTGCAAAAGGTGAAAGATTAGATAGAATATTACAAAGATTAGTTATATTTATGACTAATTCAGCATGTGTTAGTACAGCACCACAAGTAGTTTCATTAGGAACTATAACTGCAAATAGCATTGTTGTAGAATGGTCAGGTGTTCCTGCAGGATCTACTGTAGATGTAGAATTTAAAATACCAACATCAGGTGGATGGACAACAGCGGTTAGTGGTTTAACAGATTCTACAACATCACACGAAATAACAAATTTAACAGCTAATACAGCATATCAATTTAGAGTTGTAAACGGATCATGTTCATCAGTTGTATTAACTGGAAGTACATTACCTGTATAATAATAAAACAAGAAAGTGAGGGTTTTATATTGGTTTTCCTAAACTTAATTGTCAGAGACCTGGGGTTAACACCGGGTCTCTTTTTTTATATACATACAGAAATTTTTATATATTTGCAAATAAAAATTATTAATTTATGGAATCATTTATAGACAAAATTAAAGGATCTTTTAAGTGGAAAAAAACATCAGACTACTGTGCTGATAAACTAGGAGTAACCGTAGAAGATTATGAATTATTAAAATCTTGGGTTAAATCTTCAGAGTTATTAGAAAATAGTAACTCATCATATGAATACAATCTAGAAAAAGGTGAAGCAAAAATGGAGACAATAAGCTCTTCTGAACCTAAATCACCTGAAGAAATAATTAATATATTAAATATAGATACTACACAATGGAAATTATCTAGTTATTGGAATAAACAAATGGGTGATCATTGGAGAGTATCAGCAATGGTTACAAGATTAAAAGATAATGAAGTTGATAATGTAGCTGAATTATTAAAAGGATTTAAGCCTAAAAAATTTAAACCCGTAAAAAGAATTAAAACTCCAGGTAAAGTAAAAACAGCTGGAGTTTTGTCATTACAGGATATACATTTTGGTAAAGAAGGAAATGAAACTATTGATCAATGTTTTGAAGAAACAATTATTGATTTAGTTGAAAGAGCTACAAATTCTCATCATTTAGAAAAAATATATTATGTAGTAGGAGGAGATCTTATAAACATGGATACATGGAGTGGTAGTACTACTAGTGGTACACCATTAGATAATTGTATGACTGCTACAGAAGCTTATAAACAAGCTTTTGATGCAATACAATGGAGCATAAACTATATAAAACAATTTTGTGATATTTTACAAGTAGTATATATACCAGGTAATCATGATAGACTTTCTTCTTTTCATTTAGCACATGGTCTATCTAAATGTTTTGATGATCCAAATATTGAATGGGATGTAGTTTATCTTGAGAGAAAAGTGTTTGTATATGGAGATAACTTTTTTGCATTTGAACATGGTGATGTAAATACTAAAAATTCTTTAATGTTATACTCTATGGAATATCCAAGAGAATGGGGTAAAACATTATTTAGAACTTTATATACAGGACATTATCATCATAAGAAAAAAATAGAATATATAACTGCACATGAAAATACAGGTTTTATGTTAAAAATATTACCTAGTTTATCACGTACAGATTATTACCATTATCATAATAAATTTGTTGGATCAAGAAGATCTGGGGTATTATCTATACATAGTCCAACAAAAGGAGAAATATGTGAATTAACATATTCTCCAGAATAACTTTTATTTATCCTCATTTTTTTGTAAATTATATACGTAAGAGATATGATTAGTAACTTTAAAAATCCTGATTTAAACAAACCTAGGTACAGAGAAAAGGTTTTAAGTTTATTAAATAGTGAAACATTTGAAAAATTTAAAGAAAAGTATCCAATGTATTCATCTGTTAATAACAGTAAATTAAATAAAGTTATAAAATCATTTAACGGTAAAATTTGGAATGGTGTTATCAATAATAGAAATGGTATAGAATTACCTGAATCATTAGGATACCTTTTTATAGGATCATGCCCTCCAACAAAAAAAATTAACATAGATTATGCATTATCAAAGCAATATGGTAAAGTAATACAAAACAAAAATTGGGAAACAAATGGAAACATTGGAAAAATATTTTACACTAATTATTCTCCTAGGTATAAATTTAAGACTAGAGAGTTATGGCAGTTTAATGCTGTAAGACAGTTTAAAAGAACTGTTGCATCAGTATATCCTACACAGTGGCAAAAATATATTTCTGTTCCTAATAAGTTTAGAGTTGCTGATATGTATAAAAAAGATAAATAATTATGACAACAATAGGTGAAGCAATATCTAGAATACGTGGTCAAATAAAAGCTGGCAGTCAAGATGCTTTTACAACAGACAGATATATTTATAGTTTAATTAAAAAATATGCTCAGATGTTTATGCGTAGGCAAGATAATGCTAATAAACTAATGAAGTTTAATAGTGTTTGGCAAGAGCTTAAATATGTTAGTTTAATTGAAGTAGATAAAATAGAAGCAAATTGTGTAGGATTAAGCAGTGGATGTACTATTAAAAGAACAGAAAAAAAATTACCTACATTTATGCAAGGGTATTGGGGACCATTAATTAGAACAGTTAGTTCAATAGATGGTTCTGTTGAAGTACAACCAACTCAACCTGGTACATACACTTCAATGTCTAAAACAAAAACATTTAAATATAATAAAACAAAATACTTTTGGTTTTTAGATGGGTATTTATATTTACCTAATGTATCATGGGATGCAATAAAGTTAGAAGGAGTATTTGAAGAAGATATAGCAAAATGGACATGTGATACAGATGATGACTGTGTACCAAGATATTTGCAAAACCTATATATACCTGAATTTTTATTTACAGAAATAGAAAATCAAATATTAAATACTGCTATGAACACTATGAAAGTTCCAGCAGAAGATGGTAATAATAATAAAAATATAAATAGGTAATGAGTGTATCACATAAATATAGAACGTTTGATGAATTATTAGAATCAGTTAAAGTAGACTTTAATACATATAATTTAGAGGGAATGATAGAACCTCAACAATTAATTAAAGTTGCTATTAGAGTTAACTATGATCTTGGTTTACGTATTAACAGAACAAATAGTGCTGTAATAGATATAGAAAATAATAAAGGACAATTACCATCAGATTTTCAAACATTAAACTTTGCTGCTATTTGTGGTAAATATAGAATTAATACAACTACTCCATCGGGCACTACTACAGAAACACAACCTACTACTTATACTCCTGAGCCTGGTTATACAGCTCCTTGTGAGGATGGTAAAACATGTAAAGATGTTTGTGTAGTAAAACCATGTAAAGATGATAGCTCAAAAGATTACATTGTTGTACAAAGAGTAGGTCCAAGCACGTATAGAGAATTTCATACTTTTATTCCATTAAGAATTGCTGATACATCTGGTGCGTATTGTACAACAGAATGTCCTAATCTTGGTGTAAGTGCTGTAGATTTTGCTGAATTAAAAGATGGTTTTATTTTAACCAATTTTAAATCAGGTAAAATATTTTTAAATTATCAAGCTACATTAGAGGATGAAGGTGGTAACCTTTTAACTTTAGATCATCCTTATTGTAATGAATATTATGAGTATGCATTAAAATCACGAATATTAGAAAATATGATATTTGCTGGTGAAAATGTAGTTAATCAATCTCAATTGATTGAACAAAGATTACGTGCTGCTAGAAATAATGCTTTAGGTTTTGTTAATACTCCAAACTTTGAAGAGTATAGAAAAATATGGGAAGTTAATAGAAAAGCACAGTACAACAAATATTATGATATGTTTTCAAGTTTTGCTACAAATAGAAGAAGTTAAAAATGGCTAAAAAGCAGCAAAAAAATACAGGTAAAAAAACAGCTCCATCTCAGAAGACTGATATGATAAACACTAACATGTTTATCAAAGGTATGAATAAAGATACTGACTCAAGTTATTTTGATAAACAAAGCTGGTATCATGCCCGTAATTTAATAAATAATTCTATTGATGGAGATCTTGGTGTTGTTGGTAATGAGCCAGCAAATTTAAGATGTGCAGAAATTCCTTATACTATTATAGGAGGTATTCATTTATATGGAGATAAATGGGTTATATATTCTACTAATGATACATTAAGTGAAATAGGTTTATTTGATGACAGCAAGTGTGAATACACAATGTTAGTAAATGATCCTTGTCTTAATTTCAATAAAGATAATTTAATTATAGGTGCAGCTAAAGAAAACTTTGATTGTACTTGGCAAGTATATTGGGATGATGGATTAAATCCTTCTAGAACATTAAACATTGATAATATACCATATGTGCAAGTTGTTGATCCAAATACACCTGCAGGATCTTCATGTATAAATTATGTAAATGTTGAACCATTACAATTAGATTGTGAAAAAATTAGATTAGCTCCATTAATTGATATACCATGCATTGAATTAGAAAAAGCAGATCAAGGAGGTTTATTAGAAAATGGTAGTTATCAAGTATATGCTGCATATTGTATAAACGATAGACCTGTAACAGATTATTTAGGTATTTCTAATATTCAACCTATTTGGTCTAGAGAAGATACACAAGGTTCTTTAACAATAAAACTTTCTAATTTAGATACAGAATTTGAACAAATTAGTATTGTTGTTAGATCTAGAATAAAAGGTCAAGCTACTAATACAAAACTAGGAATTTATAGTACTCAAACTCAAACAATAAATATTGATTATATAAATCCTGAACTTCCTAAATTATTATCTAGTGAACTACAAAGAAGAATTCCAACATATGAGAAATCTGATGGAATGTTTGTTGTTAATGATTATTTAATTAGGTCACAACCAACAGAACAATTTGATTTTAATTATCAACCTTTAGCTAATAATATTCAAACATATTGGACTTCTACAGCTTATCCTTCTGCTTATTATAGAAATGGTGGTAACAAACCTACACTACTTAGAGATGAGCAATATGCTTTCTTTATAAGATTTGTATATAATACAGGAGAAAAATCTAAATCATATCATATTCCTGGTAGAGCTCCAACAGCTGCTGATCAAGTTGCTGTAGCTGGTGCTGGAAATAATTTTGATAATTCACCATTATGGAGAGCAGGTAATACTGCTACACAAACTCCTGGTGATCCTTTTGTAGCTTCTTTAATAGGAACTACAACAAATGATGGAGGAACAATTACAAATGGTGGTCAAATGGGTTATTGGGAATCTACAGAAGTATATTCTCCAACTGATCCTGTAAGATGGGCTAATTTATGTGGTTTACCTATTAGACATCATAAAATACCTGATGAAAGCACTGGTTTTGTAGGAACATCATTATTAAATCCACTTTCTGAAACTATTAATATTCTTGGTGTTGCATTTAATAATATTGCACCACCTTTAGATAATGATGGTAATGTAATACCAAACATTATTGGTTATGAAATATTAGTTGGTAGTAGAGCTGGTAATAGATCCATTCTAGCTAAAGGTATTATTAAAAACATGTTTAGGTTCAGAAGAACTCAAAGTGATGGAACTGCTCCAGGTAATGGAGCTACTAATGCTGCTTCACAATCAACTGGTACTGGATTAATGCCAAACTATCCTTATAATGATGTAAGAACTGATCCTTATTTAGTTGGTAGAGATAGCAATAATCAAACACAATTACCTTGGTATGCTCAATTTGCAACACCACCAGAAAATAACTGGCATAGAGGTAATATGCCACAAGCAGATGGAACAGGTTTAGCATTTGTTGATCCATTTGCACATACTTTTCATTCACCTGAATTAAATTTTTCTAAGTTATATTTAAATCCTACTGAAGTTAAAATTTATAAAGTTAATAGTGCTAATGTGGTAGGTAGATTTAAAAAATCTGAAGATCATCCAAAAGCAAAACTATTAAAAAATAGAGCAGCAACAATTGCTGCATTAGTAGGTGTTGGTTATGCATTAAATGAAATGCGTGGTAAAAGAGATTATAAAATTGATACCATGCGTTCTAATTCTGTTGGTGAATTTGGAGCTTATGCTGTTGGATCAGGTACACACATGTCACCATTTATTGGTCCTGGTACAGCACAAGCTGCTGGTAACGTTGGTGTGTCAAGTGGTTCTCTTTGGATTGGAGCAGCAGCAGATTTAGCTTTTAATAGTGCTGTAGATATTGCTGCTATATTTGGTGCAGGTAAATTAGCAAGAACAGTAGGTACACCTATTTACCAACAAGTTGAACTTGCATCTTCTGCACTTGCAGCAGGACACTTAGGACCAAGAAGAGAAGTTGTATATAACGGTAGTGATTTTTCATCAGTACCATCAATTATGTCAATAGCTATTGGTATAATTTCATTTTTAAATTATGTTGCAGTAGGTGGTGATAAGATTATTGATTTAATTATGAATCTTATTGGCTTCCAAGATTATGCAATGAAGTATATATCACATGGATATTATAATCAAGAAATAGCTTATCAAGGTGTACAATTTAGAAATCAAATTCAAAGAGCTAGATATATTAAAAGTGCATTACAATCTTTTGATGGTGTAGATGTAATTCAAAATAATTTAAGACCATCAACTGTTGTATTTAGAACTGTAGATAATTGGGTTTCATCAAGACCAGATGTAAATGGATTAATAGATGATACTAAATTTACAATAGGTTCACAATGTGCAGGTAATGGAACAAGTAGTATGAGCTGGTATAATCCAGGAGAAGAAGTTGAGTCAACTGCATTTGCAAACTACGGTGCTTTTAAAACTTTAATGGATAATCAATATGGTCAACTAGACAGTATTATTCAACTTACTACACAAAATTGTTATTATTTTAGAGATCAACAAAATATAGATACAGATGGAAATTTAATTCCAATTACACCAATAGATAGTTTTAGTACAGATACAGTATATGCAGGTGATTCTTATGTAACAAGATATACTGAAAAAACAATAATGCCATTTTTCTTTACTTTTTTAAAAGAAGGAAGAGATGGTATTCCATTTGATTATTCTAAATATGCAAACGTACCTTTTCCTAGATTTTGGATGAATACGGAAAAATTCCGTATGGATCAATTTGTAAGACCAATAACAACTTTAAGTTTTAATTGGAGTAATACTGAGGCATTACCTTCTGGGTATTATAATATGGATTGTCCAGAAAATGGAGGATATTGTGGTGCAACTCAATCTATAGCATTTGGTGAAGGCGCATTAGCAGGATCAATTTTGCAAGATGGAACTACAAGTAATAATAATAGTACTGTAACTAATAATGGTACTGGTCTTCCTGGTGCTCCAGCACTTGGTGGTGGTCCTGCATTTACAGATTTAGCAGATCCATGGAATCAAGCAAATAATAATGCAGCATGGAATAATAGATTTTTAGTTGTAAATGTGGGTACTAATCTTGACGAAGTTCCTTATACTATAAGTATGAATTCTAATAATACAGAATGGACAATTTTAGGAGCAACTAGCGATACTGTAACATTTACCCCTGATCCAAGTATAGCAACTATTTCAAATCCAGTTACAGTAAATCCAATGTTTGATTTAACAATATCTGATCATGGATATGCTGTTCCTTTGAATGCTGGAAATAATCCACAACCTAATCCAAGCGGATGTCCTGCAATTGGTTTTGTAGAATTTGTTGCAGAAGATTGTGATTTACCATTTGTACCTTCTACATTTTCTGGTGAAGGTACAGTAACTAATTCAAGATATTTATTTGATTGGTCAACTGGTCTTATTGTTGGAATGACAAATTTAGCTCCAGGTTCATATGCTTCTGATAGTACAGCTGTGGTTCCTGGTCAAAATCCTGGTGATCCAATTAATGTTAATGATATAATTAATAATTTTTCTCAATTTAATTTTTCTAGTGATCCAGTTAGTGGTCAAATATCAAATTGTGGTAGTGGTTGTGGTACATCTACTTTACCAACTAATGCATTTCAAGTAGTAAATGGAGCTAACACATCAGGAGATGTTCAAGCTGGAGGTCCAGGTAATATTGATACAATAGTTGATGATGCTCAAAGTGCTGGAGAAAATTCTGGTTTTGCTGCAGGTAATACACAAATAAACAACTCTAATGCTACAGGAGGTTTATTTGTAATTAAAACAGGATTCATGTATACTCACAATTGTGGTATAAATGATTTTTGGGTTGAGTCATCAATGAATCTTGCATTTAGAGATTATGAAGATGTACCAAGAAAACAACATTATGATGATGAAAATTATACAGACCTTGTAGAATTATTTCATACTAAAATTGTAAACTTTGATAATTATTATTTTTATGATAGATCAACATCAGTAGATAAATTCTGGGGTTCATCTTGGGGACATATTCAAGAAAGTTATTATGATCCTATTGTTGCTGAGACATGTTTTATTAAATATCCTAAAAGATTATTATATTCAATTCCAGCTACCGGATTTAAAGATAAAGCACAATTACAAAGTAAGAATGATGCTAAACAAGATTTTTGGAGAGTTTATTTAACTGAAAATTTTAGAGATTTTAAAGATAAAGTAACTACTATTAAACCAATAAATGAAACGGGTGCGTTAATATTTTTCCCAACAATGTCTCCTAAATTGTTTCAAGGACAAGATAGATTACAATTATCTAATACAAAACTTACAATTGGTGACGGAGGATTATTTAGTCAAGCTTTTCAAAATATAACAAACTCAGATATATCACATGAATATGGATCTTCAGAAAGTGCAAGAAGTGTTTTAAATACACCATCTGGTATTTATTTTGTTTCACAAGCACAAGGTAAAATATTTAATTATAAACCTGGTGGAGGATTAACACCTATATCTGATATAGGCATGAAGTGGTGGATGAATAAATTTTTACCATCAAAACTGTTAGAATACTTCCCTTTAATAGAAGATTGTCCTCAAGCAGTAGACAACCCTGTAAATGGTGCAGGTGTACAAACTGTATATGATCCAAATAATGATATAGTATATTTCTGTAAAAAAGATTACTTACCATTACCACAGTATCAAGGTAATGAATGTATCCAATATATTCCTTGTGAAGGATTTGTTTATAATGCTACATTATGTGAAGGATTAGATCAAGTTCCTTCATGCCCTGATGGATACACATTAATACAAGATCCAGTAACAGGACAAAATGTATGCCAGTTAATGTATACTACACCACCAATTCTTACACAAACAATAGATTATAATTATGGTGCTGCAATTGGTATAGGTACAGCTGCTGGACTTGCTCCTATAGGTAATAGTAGATTTGGTAGAGATTGGCCAATTGTTATTGATAATGTTGCAGTTGATGGAATGCCCTTTGATCAAGCTGATCCTAGTACATGGCATTATATAACCGATAATGGAAATAATACTTTTTGGAGAAATTCTCCAGCTAATAATATGAATGGTATTGTTAACAGATTAATGCGTGGTGCTAATAATACTCCTGCAGGTCCATTTGCAACAGTAGAATTTCAAATTAATATTCCTATTAGTAAAGTTGTACATCTTTTAGCAGCAGCAGATAATGGATTTTCAATTGATATAGATACTGGTGGAGGTTATACTACATTTGTAAATCCTGTTGATGCTACTTTATTTGGAGCTGTTACTAATGGAGGTGGTATATGGAACCCTCAAGCAGTTGCAGGTGGAAACTTTGCTTGGTTAAGTGGTGATCAACAAGAAGCATCTCAATATTCTAAAGCTTGGATATATAAATTAGAGCTACCTCAAGGATGTACAAAATTTAGAATGACAGGTACTAATGCTGGTTTATTAGCATCTCTTGCTGGTCTTGCTGCTGCAGTTATTGATGTTGAAGATTGGAATGATATACAAAACGCTACTTCATGGGAAGAATTACCTAAAATATGGGATTCAGAAAATTTTGATTTTATAGCACCAAATAGTTTAGAAGGTTTTACATGTAGTGAAGGATTCCAACAATTTACAGATGGTACTGATGGTAGTACAGAAGCTTGTCCAGTATGTAGAGAAGAAGTTATAAGATATGATTGTGAATGTGAAGTTGATCAAACATCTGGAATACCAGGAGTTTTATTTGGCATATGTCCAGTTGGTACAGATGGTGATGTTGGTAGTTCATATTGTCAATATGAAGCATATGAAGATGTAACACTATTAGATCAAACATTCCCAATAGAAGTACAAAACGAAAACTATTTTAAAGATATTTCATGGACATTAAGTTATGATCCAAAAGCAAAAGCTTGGTTATCATTCCATGATTGGCATCCTGAATTAGCATTTAATAGCATAAGACATTTTTTAACTTCAAAAACAGAAACAACTGATGTACCACAATGTCCTCCAGGTTATACTTGGAACGGTCAAGAATGTTGTTTGCAATTAAATCATGAAGAATTAGCAGAAGTAACTGTAGATGAATTCATATCTCAATTAGAATTTGTTGATGCTACTGTAAATACTTGGGGTGAAACAGTTGATGTTGCTATTGTAATTGATGATTCAGGATCTACAACTCCAACACCAATGCCATCTCAATTAGCATTTGTTGAAGAATTTATAAATGGTATGACTCCAGGTATGTCTACTGGTGCAAATGTAGTAAGAATTAGTCATGGTAGATGGTCTACTAATAATGCTGTTGTACAAGCAATGACAAATGTTGCTGCTACAGCAATAACAAGTTTAGGTTTACCAGTAGGTGCTGGTGGTGGTACAATTCCTTATCCAGGTACTGGAGGTGGTACAAATTATAATCAAGCAGTTGCACTAGCTAATACTTTATTAACAGGTAGTACTGCAGATAAAAGAATTGTATTATTTATAACTGATGCTACTCAAAATTCTCCAGCAAATCCAAATGATTTTACAAATGCAACTCAATGTATTGCGGTATTTGCTAATGATGATGCAGTAGAATTAGCATGTAATAATTATGATGGTAACTTAAATACAATGATAACAGCAACTGGTTTAGCTGCTCCTCATAATGTTGCTACATGTGTTCCAACAGGTAATACTCCTCGTAATATGTATCATGTAGGTGGTCAAATACCTTCAGGTCAACCAGGATCTTTTGATTCAGTTGCAAATAATATTGTAAATGATTTAACAAATTGTAATTGTCCATCTGGTACAGTATTAGATACTAGTCCTGCAAATAATCCTTGTGAACCTGCACCAGCACCAGCTCCTAATTGCATTAGTTGCTCATGTCCAAGCGGATATACAATGATAGGTGATTGTAATAATTCAAATGAACCTCCTGTATGTAGAAAAATGAATTGTGAATGTGAGTCACCATATTTTAATAATGATGAGACACTAACAACAACTGGTCAATGTGATGATATATATTTATACTATAATGAATTAACAGGTATAGGAGATCCATCATATGTAAATAATGATCCATTATTCTGTCAATATGAATATATAGATTGTGTTCCTGCTAATTATGAAAACGGGTATTTCTGGAAACATAATGTAAGAACAGATTTATTTAATAATTACTATGATAAAAATTATCCATGGGAAGTAGATATTATAGAACAAACTGGCCAAACAGTTACAACTCTTAGAAGTGTTGAATATCAAATGGAAGCATATTTATATCAGAATGAAGGTAAAGATAGATTCCATGATTTAGATTACAATTTTGATGAAGCTGTTATTTATAACTCTGAACAAGTATCAGGATTATTAGAATTAGTTTTAGAACCTAAAAATAATGTTCAGTTATCAATGTTATATCCTATTGTTGGACCAAACAGTATACAAACATTATTTAGTAAAGTAGAACAAAAATATAGATTTAATCAATTTTTTGATGTAACAAATGATAGAGGTGAGTTTAGTGCTGCTACAAATACAATTTGGCAAACAGATTGGGATGGATATGTTAGAACATTAAATCCAGCTAATTTAGATTATAATAAACCTCAACATCAAAGAAAAAAGTTTAGACATTACTTTAATCATGTATTATTAAGAAAATCTGATGAAGCTGCTACAACAAGAAAAATGTTATTAAAATTAGAAAATACTAAATTAAATATATCTTTTAGATAATGAAATATAGCAAAGACGGATATAAAAGAAATAGTAAGGATAGAAATAATCCTTTTAATATAATACCATCAGGTAATATAACTATGAAAGGTGTAGACTTTCCTGTATTTGGTATGGATAACTTAGGTTATAGTAAAATTATGATGCCAGGTACTAATTATATATTTCCTGGTAGTTCTGTTTTTGAAGTTCCATTAGCAAGAGTTGGTATAGAATTACCAATATATCAAAATAAAGGAGAAGTTAATCTAGCTGAAAAATATAAATATATACCATCACAATTCTTTACTGTACCAGAAGGAGAGTTTACATATGATTGGACAAATAGAGATGGCACAAAAGAAACTAGAACCGGTGTTTATAATCCACAATGGTTTGAAGCAGGTTTTGAAGATTCAGATGCTTATTATGCTTTAAGTGATGATGAAAAAATTAATTTTGCTAATAATCCATATATAGATCAATACTCTGGTGATATGCTTCATCCTCTATTGTGGGATGAAGAAAATTTAGAAAAAGAAAATAAAAAAAGATTTCTTCATGGATTATATCAAAAAATGTATACTAAACAAGATGACGGTAGTTACATTTTAAATCCAGAATATGAAACTGCACTAGGTGATGCTAGGTATCTTACTACAACAGATGTTCCTTATGCAGATATTCCAGATGAAGGAGTATTTTCTAGTACATTAGCTGCTGATCCAAATAATGAAATGTGGTATAAAGAGTTAAAACCAGAGCTTTATACTGAAGGTAAAACAATGACAGGATACGCATGGGATGAAGATAGTCAAGAATATGTATATACACCAGATATGACATATAAAGATTTTCTAAAACAGTACAAATACATTAAAGATATGCCTGGAATGGAAGGTATTTCTAGAAGAGATTATAAAAAAAGATTACAACAAGGAGATATATATTGGCCTCAACTTCAAAGTCCAACGCAAATAGCTCAATTTGATCAGCAATATAAATCAATAATGAATCCAATTAAAAAGGAGGATATAGAATTACAAAAAGAATTTTTTGATAATGCTATAAGTGGAGATTTATATAAACAAAAATTAATTGATCAGGGTTATGAAAATGCTGATGAAATCATAAACATGAGAAAAAATGCTTTAGCTAATTCTAATGTAATGTATGATCAAGACTCTTCATCTTATTTAGATGAAGCTTATGATCGTGATCCTAATTTAATTCAAAAAATTCTTGATAAAGTATCTTTCTTAAATGATCAGTATAAAGAGTCAGGTATAGATTATGATTATAAAGATGTGTTTTTTGCAAATCCTTATTATACAAGAATAGGTGAAGAAAGAACAGATGCAGATTATGATTATGATAGCATAAAAGCAAGAAATAATGCTGAACCAAATATATATACTGATGATCAATGGGGAGCTATAATACAATCACAATATGGCCATACAGATGTTCCAGCATTTAGAAATCTGAGTAAACAAATAATGCAAGGTGAAACAGGTAGTAGAACTTATACATCAGGATCAAGACAAGGAGATGTTGTATTAGATCCAAGACAAATTCAAGGTTTAAATATAGATATGGGCTTTGAAGGAACTTCCCCTCAATTAAAACAACAATTACAAAATGTATTAGCTCATGAGTTAGGTCATCAAATGGGTTCTAGTAGAAATGATATAGATTATAATTTAAATGAAAATGATTATAATTATATACAAGACAGAATGAATGTTTCTGATGATGCAAGTTCTCATGATCAATCTGTATATGAAAGAAAAGCAGATTTAGAAGCTTTAAGATATGATATGTATAGAACTATTGGATATGATTATAGTAAAGATGTTTTAACTCCTGAAGTACTTGAACAATATAAACAATACATTAAAGATAATCCTAGTCCAAATTTACCAACTGAAAGAATGTTTCAGTTTTTTAATGATGAAGATATTATAGATATTAATAATACTGTAGCACAAAATTATGAAATAGGTGATGACATTTCTGATAATCTTAATTTATATTTTGATTTACCTTTAACACAAGCTAAATATGGAACAGAAGATTTTGATGGAAAATTATCTAAATTACAAGATAAAATTAATGTTTATTTAAATGACCCAAGTGGAAGAGCAAAAGCTTTTTCTGACAGTGATGAAGAATTAACAAACATTGATAATTTAAGACATGCAATGGCAGGTAGATATACTGCTGAAGAACTTCAAAATTTAGTAAAAGCAATTCCTTATGGAATTGGTAATATCTTAGATACTACAGGTGTTGACAAATTATTTGGATTTTTAGGTTCTAATGCACTTGGTGTAGGTCATGAACTTAGTACATTAGTTAAAGATGAAAGACCTTTTTTAGCAGCTCTTCAAGAAAGTGGAGAAGATGTTTTTAATAATTTTGTTGGATCAATAGTTGGTTCAACAGACGTAAGTTCTGAAAAAAAAGATAATATACTACGTTATCTTTCAGATAATAATCTTTTACCTGATGGATATGTACAAACTGATCCAGATTTTTCAGAAAATGTATATTGGAAAAATGAAGATGGTTCTATAAAAAAACCTAATTTTAAAAGTTATAAAGATGGTGGTGAAAATGATGAAGACACTCTAGCTTATTCTAGACTTTTAAAAAGATTTATACCAAGTGCTGCTGTTCTTGCAAAAAATCCTTTACTAACATTTGCAGCATCAATGCTTTATCCTAAAGGTGCAGGAAAAGGTTCAACTTTACAAACGCCTTCTTTAGAACAACAATATCAAAATTATTTAAATACTACTACTCCTGAAGAAAGAGTAAAAAATGAATTACAATATGAACTAATGACAGGTAGACCTTTTTATTTTAATCCTATACCAATATCAAATATTAAAGAACACGGAGGTGAACATAGTGGTTTTGATTGGAAAGGTTATTTTAAAGGAGAGCAAGGTTTTATTCCTGATTATGGAGGGAAGTCTACAACACAAACATATCTAGATAATAAAGACGATGTACAAAAAGGACTTGATTATGTATCTATGACAGGTATACCAGTAGTAAGTCAATTTGCTGGATATGGTAGTGCAGGTATTGATTTTGGTGATGCAGCTATGGCATATGCACAAGGTGATTATGATACCGCAAAAAAAGAATTTGCTAAAGGAACTACAGGAGCTGTAATATCTACAATTCCAGGTGGAAAAACTGTAGCTGGATTAACAAAAGCTGGTTTACAAGCAACTGGTAAAAATTTAGCTAAAGGTACAATAAAAGGTGGAGTAAAAAGTACAATCAAAAATGCAATAAATGAAACTGATGATACACCTTTATATGCTGAAAATCTTGAAGAACCAATTTATGGAGGTATGCTTCCAGAAACTACGGTAACACCAAAAACAAAATATGGTACAGAGTTGCCTATAGCACAAACAGGTACTTTTAAAACTTTAGCACAAAAAGGATTAAATGCATATAACAAATATATATTTAACAAATCTAAAGATGCTTTTGGTATATCAGGACGTATGCTAATGGATGATCTTACACTTCCTGTTGCAAATAGTGCTAATTTAATGTTACATAGATCATTAGATAATACTTATATTCCTAATTTATCTGGCTCAGACTTAGATAATTATCATAAATTAATAACTCAATATACTATAAATTCTGAACCATTTAAGTTTTCTTCATTTCCAGAAAATCAAGAAGTAAGTTTTCCTATGGAACCTTCTTTTATGAATACAGATGGAACTCCTCTTTACACTTTTGATAATAGATTTGCAAGAGAATTAGATAATATTATTAATTCAAATAAAGTTATATTTAAAGGTGATCAAAATAAACCTCTTACATTAGTAAGAGAGTTTGAAGGATTTACTGATGTTCCTGTTGGCAAAGATTTTTATTTTACTAAAGATTATTATGGAGATATGAATAAACTTAATTCATATATAGATGCATTAAAATCTGGAAAAACTTTTAATCTTGGTGATATATCTTCATGGTCTGTAGGTGCTAATACAGGTTTAAATAGGTTTGGAAGTAATAGATTTATTATTGAAAATTTTCCATTAAGTCAAAATGCATTAATAAATAAATATGACTCACCATTATTTTCAAAAAATCAAAAAGGTATATTCCGTGAAAGAGAATTATTATTGCCATCAACAACACAATTTAAAGTAAAAGATATACAATTTAATGTACCAAGAAAACCTTATCATTATACTAAAGATGATGCTGGTAAAATTACAGACTTTAGTCCACATTATGGTGCTGATATTATATTAGATGTACAAAACAACACTAAAAATATTAAATTCAAAAAGGAAGGTGGACAAACAAAATATAAAAAATCTGTATTTAATAAAAATAAAATGTCTTTATCTGATCCTAGCAGATTAATAAATCAAATGCTAAAACAAGGCATATTTAAATCTGAGTTTAAAATGGGAGGTGAACAAAAATTAAGTAATGGATATACAATTAAAAAAGAATTTGATAATACAAATAATATACCTTTTATATCATATACAAACGAACCTGATATAGAGGGGAGAGTTTATTATGAATCTGATGATGATGCTCAAATAAATGTTATTGATATAGAAACAAAATTAAATCAAATAAGATCTAAACATGAAAGAACTAAAAAAATAATTCTTAAACGTAGAGAAGGTAAAGTTTTATCTAATACAGAAAAACAGCATTTAAACTCATTAGGGTTATTGTAGTAAAATTAGTTAAATTGGTTAATTTTTAGTATATTAATAATGTAACATGTTGTATATAGACAAATTATGAAAAATAAAAGAAGAAATAAAAATATTCAAACTTCAGAAGTTTATTCAATGCTTCCTGAATATCAATATGTTACAGGCATGCCAAGATATAAAAATGGTGCAGAGTATTTTAGTTATGATGATTACATGACTGATTCAGTATTGGCACAAGTTGGAACAGAAACACAACTTCCACCAAATTTAATTAAATATAACACAGACTCAGAAAATCCTGGTAATACACTTTTTGGAACTCAAGTAGAATATGGTGTACCAGAATTTTTACAAAAAAGTAGTCCATTATCTTCTCTTCTAACTGGAATAGGTAAGTTTCAAAATACAGGACAAAGATTTAAAAATGCATTTAGAAATATAAATCCTAAAACAGGTAACCCTTATAGCAAAATGGATTTTGCTAGAAATACACTTACTAATACTACAGATGAAAATGTTTTAATTAATATGCCTAATCTTATCAGTGCTTATGATAAAAAAGGAAATATTATAGATGAAAAAAATACTGCTGAAAATTTATTTATAAAACAAAATAAAGCTAAAAGTGATTATTTTAATACATTAGCAAAACAACATTCAGAAACATATGTTGATAATGAAGGAAATCCGTTATTAAGTCAACAAACAATGGATGAATTTGGAAATGTTACTTATACTAATCCAGATGGAAATAGAACAGTTGGTGATAAAGCACAAGAACATCTTAAAGATACAAATACACAAAGAATAAAATATAATGATGACTTTACAGAAGTAACAGAATTTACAAGATATGATGATGATGGAAACAAACAAATAGAAACATATGATCCAGATAAAAGATATAAGGAAATGTCATATACAGATACATTTAATATTCAAGATGAATTGAATCTTGGTACTGGATCAATATTAGGATCAGAAGGTTCCCAATATCTTAAAGGTGGAGGAGATTTTCCAAGAAATAATCTTGCTGCATTTATATACGGTGGAGAAGAAATGCCTCAAGCACAATTTGGGTTTAAAGGAAACTATAAACCGTATACACTAAGAGATGCTAATCTTACTGTAGGAACTAAAACAATAGCTCCATTAAATAGAATAACAAAGAATTTACCATATGGTACTGTAGACAAAGGTATTCAACAAGGATATGGATTTAATCTTAATATACCTCTTGTCTCAGGTCAATTTCTTAAAACACCAACATCACAATTAACAGGTAATATAAATTTAGGTAATACTGCATATAGAACACCTGGTAGTAATAGATATGCTACAAAGTATGTAGATTCAGATATGCAAATTATGCAGGATAATGCTCCATCACATTTACATAATGTAGAGTCTGCATATGGTGCATACCAAGATTATTCTGCTCCTTATATGACTAATGTGGGTACACGTGTTGGTATTGGTGGTGACTATACATATTCACCTTCAGGACTTGGTAGAGGTACTGCTCTTGATTTAGGTGCTGATTTTGGATTAAATTACAGTAGAGGTGAACTTGGTTCTGATTTTGCATATGTAGATAAATTTGATAATTTCCATGGTTTACCAAATGACGCAGCTATAAATATTTTTGAAACGGTAACACCTAGTCCTACATCTATGATGGGTCTTGATGCTGGAGTATATGCAGGTTTAAGAAATCAACGTATAGGACTTTCAGGTGGTTTATATGGTAATATTGGTGGATTAAGAACAACAAATCCAGGAATGCGTTTAGGAGTTAAAGGTAACATACCATTATATAGAGGAAAAGGAAACATGCGTGGATTCAATGTTTCAGCTACTCCAGATGTAAGTTATGATTTTCAATCAGGTGCACCTAGATTTAATTTTGGAATTAGTGCAGGACTTAGAGATGGTGGAGAAAATTTACAAAAATATCAAGGTGATGTAGGCCCAAGTGAAACAAGTGAAAAAACATATACATTTAATGGTCAACAAGTTAGCAAAGAAGAGTTTGATAGACTGTCTAAAGAAGCACAAAATGAACTTAACGCTGGTACACCTGATTGGGCTAAACAAGGATCATTTGGAGAAACATTTAAACCTTATACCTTTGCAGATAATAATGAAATTACTTCATCTGATATAGACGAAATTACAGTTTCAGGTGCAAATAATGAAGAAGTTAGTTCAACAGTAAATCCTGTTATGACTACTCCTTCTATGGATGAAATTGCTGGTGGTACTCCATTAGATTTAAATTTAGGAACTCCAGATTATATGAATCCTCTTGGGATAAATCAAGAAGTACCAACTAATCCTAATCAAATTACTACATATGAAGTAAGTAATGAAGGTACACCTACTGATAATACTAATATACCAGTTGTAGAACCACAAAGTCCAGCTGCTCCTTTAACAATGGACTTTGGTTTAAAAGATCTTACTGATGAACAAAAAGCTAATATGACTGATGCAGAAATAAGAGCTTATGAAAGAAATGATAGAGCAACTGAAATATATAATGAAGTAAGTGCAGGAATAAATACCGGTGCTACTGGAACAGCTAAACAATTACTACAAGAAGGATCTAAAGTAATTACAGATGCAGCTGATATTATTAATCCTATTCTTGAAGAAGGCAACCGGGTGGTAAATGAATTAGAAACAAAAAATGAACAAGATGAAGTTAGTGACTTTATGAATCCTATTGAAGCAAGTAGAGGTGATAAAGGTGATTTTGATGTTAACACAGGAGTATATAGAGCTACAAGTTTAGGATATGGTGATGGACCTAGAGGTCAAATTGCACAAATGGGTGCTGAAACAAATGGTATGCCTGAACCAGATTATAAAAGTTTGCAAAGATTTTTAAATCAAGCTGTGGTTGCATATAATCCTCAAACGTTAATGATGCAAGCAAAACATGGTGATGAAATTATTGATGCAGATATGAAACTAATAAAAGATTTAATGGCAGCAGGTGCTGATTTTGAAATTATATAATTATGAAAATTAAATTAAAAAATATACCAGAAGGATTTGAAATAAAAAACGGTAGGCTAATTAAAAAAATGGCTGAAGGTGGTACCGTAAATAATACTTTACAACCTGTACCACGTGATGAAGCTAATGTTGAAGCAGAAAAAAATGAAACTGTTTTAACTGATGCAGATCAAGATGGTTTTTATGAATTATATAATATTGGTGGTAAAAGACATTCACAAGGTGGTACACCATTAAACTTACCAGAACAATCTTTTATTTATTCTGACACAAGAAAAATGAAGTTCACAAAAGAAGAACTTAAAGAACTTGGTGTATCAGCATCTAAAAGATTAACTCCTGCAGCAGTTAGTAAAAAATTTCCTATTAACAAATATATGGAAATTCTTAAAGATCCTAGCTCAGACGACATTGCAATTCAAAGTGCTGAGGCTATGATAAAAAAGAACAAAATAAAACTTTCACAAATTGCTTTTATGCAAGAAAGAAAAAAAGATTTTGAAGAAGGTTTACCATTAGCTGCATATCCATATCTATTAGAAAATGGTATAGATCCAAAAGAGTTTGAAATGAAGATTGAACAAGCAAAACAATCTGAACAAAAAATGGCTCAAGGTATGCAAGAAGGTATGCCACCACAAGGACAACCATCACCTCAAGAAATGGAACAAATGGCCATGGCTATGCAACAGCAAAATCAAGGTATGCCTCCTCAAGGTATGATGCCTCCAATGCCTCAAATGGATATGGCTATGGGTGGTATGGAATTACGTGATTTTATATATGGTAAAGAAGGTAAAGAAGTACCTACTAACAAAGGATTTCAAGCATTACCACCAGCAGTACAAAAAAATATTATTGATAATATGCAAAATGGTGGACAACCGTCAATTATACCTGCAGAAATGATGGAGCAGTATAATGCATGGAGGACAAAAAATAGATTAAAAGACATACCTGAAATACAGATGATGTTTTTAAATACTATGAATAACCAGGCTCCTATAATGCCAGGTCATTCTACTATGTTTAAACCTATTGGACCTATGCCAGATGGTTTAAAAGAAATGAAATCAGGAACATTACCTGGTTGGAAAGAAACATTAAAAGGTTTTATTCCTGATGATTATGATTATGTAGTAGATGATCCAATGCAAGGAATGAAGGATTTTATAAATTATATAAATCCATTTGAAAAAGGTGGTGAGTTTAAACCACACATGATGTTTGATCCTAAAACAGGAAAAGGATACATGGCTAATAAAATGGAAGATCATTTACGTATGGCTGACATGGGTTATCTTCATGAAGATGAAATGAAGAAAGCTGGTAAAAAAATGCAAAAAGCTTCTTATGGTGGACCAAAAGGAGAAGCAGCTTATTTAGAAAGAAGAGATGCTGCTATAAAAAAAGCTATGGCTGAAGAAGCTCAAATGGGTACAGAAACACAACAACTTACTGCTGAGCAACAACAAATGCAAGCATTAGTTGATGCACAACAACAATTAGCTCAACAAAGGCAAATGATTATGATGGCTTATCAGCAAAATCCTGAACAGTTTTCTAGTCCTGAAGCTCAAGCCAGTCTTGAAGAAAGATTAATGTTGTTAGATCAAAACTTAAATCAAGTACAACAACAATTAAAAGTATTGCAAGAAAAAGAATTTTTGCAAGAAACAATAATTCCTTTATCTGAGTTTGTAGGAGAAACAAATACTCCAGCAAGTTTAAATAATCAAAATTATGATTTTTTTAATCCTAAGTTATTAACGGCAAGTAATGGAAAAGAGCTACCAACTTATCAAGAAGGAAATGGTGAAGATTCTTTTTCTTATGAAAGCACTGATGATTCTGGTTATCCAATATCATTAAATCCTTATTTTAGAACATCCCCAACTAGAAGATATATAGATGGTCAAGATAATCCTAATTATGATGCAGAGTTTGAAAGTAATATAGATAAAGGTATAGATGTTCATCAAAACTTTTATGATATTATGATGCAAGATAACTTTAAAGGAGTTAGAGATGCGTGGATAAAAGCATATAAAGATTTAGATGATCCTAATAAAATAACAGGTAAATCAGATAAAGAGTTATATAAAGCATTTAACGATATGAATATATTGTTTAATGCAGCATTTACAGCTGGTGTAGGTTTTAAAGATGCTGATATTAAAGAACAATTAAAAAGAAATGCAGAAAAATTAGGAATGGAAGTTCCTAGTGAAGAACAAATTAAAATGTATCAAGGTATGTATAATGCCTTAGCTACTGTAAAAGAAACTGGTACTGATGAGCAAAAGAATTTACTAAAACAAGTTAATGTAAATTATAGTGATAACACTGGTGGTGCTTATGAAATTGTACCAGGTAGTGGTAAATTTGTTTCTAAAATTGATGGTAAAGTTGGTGATAACACAAGTCAACAATTTGTTTCTGTAACTGATGCTGAAAGAGAAGAAACAACTGTAGTTGAATATGCTTGTGATGAAAAAACCAAAAAAGCAAAGATACAAGAGTGTATGGAAAAAGGTCTTCCTTTTGAAGAAGCAACTTGTGAATGCGGTAAAGAACCAGTCATAACACCAGCAGGAGAAATTCCACCATATTTAACGTTTCCAGGTGATGACATGAAAGTGGGTGCTTTAGCGGCACTTACAATGCAGAGAGATAAAAAATATGGAAGAATGCAAAACTATGATCCTCTTATGAGAGATCCTGGTTATGTAGATGATAGAGCTGCTGTAGCTGCTCAAACTGCTTTAGCTAATCAAGCTATGGCTGTTTCTAGAGATCCTTCTATGGTACAAGGTGCTGCGCAAGATCAAATAGATAAAATTCAAGCTAATAGATATGCAACAAACACTAAAATATTTGACAACACTCAAGCTTATAATGTTGCAGAAATAAATAAAGCTAGGCAAATGAATGATCAATTTATGTCAGATTATATGGATATGGTTAATACTGTAGATCAAGAATATGATAATGTAAAAGCACAAGATATGATGAATCTTGTTGATGCAGAAATAACTAGAATGGATAATGCTGATAAATTGTATGAACTTAATTTAAGAAATCCAAATTATTATTTTGATCCTCAGCAACATAGAACTATATTTCAAAACCCTGAAGCACTAGAAGCATTTAGAGGTAATCCTAATATGCAACCTGTAACATTAGAAGACGCAATTGCATCTTGTAAAAAATCAGGAGTACCAGAAAATCAACTTGTAAACTGTGCTAAATTAAAAATGGAATCTGTAAATAATCCATCAAATGTTGATTATACAAGAGATGAATTAGCAAATAATAATATTGAAGATAATAATCAAAATGATGATAACACAACAACTGGTAAATATGGAGGATCATTTAAATATGGAGGAGCAGTTAGAGAACAAGATTTAATAAACAGTAGAATTAAATTAAGAAATTGGATAATGGGTAATAAATAAACTTTAAGAGTTTAATTTATTATACATTAAAACTTATAAAATTTTAGTATTTTTGTAATATGGCAACATACCTACCAAACGTAAAAGATTATGTACCTCAAATGAAGGCTTACACGCCTGATTTTAAGTTTTTATCAGATTCATTAGATTCTAGACAAGACAGGTATAATAAAACAACCAAACAATTAAATAATTTGTATGGTGATGTTGTATATGCAGATCTTTCAAGATCAGATAATCAAGAAGTTAGAGATAATTATGCAAAAAGACTTGCACCTAAAATACAACAAATATCAGGATTAGATTTTTCATTAGCACAAAATGTGCAAGCTGCAAAAGGATTGTTTAAACCATTTTATGAAGACGAACATATTGTAAGAGATATTGTATATACAAAAACTTACAAAGATCAAATGGCTTTAGCTAATAGTTATAAAAAATCACCAGTTGATAAAGAACGTCAAAGATATTGGGAAGATGGTGTACAGTATATGAATTATATGATGGATGATTTTCAAAATAAATCTAGATCAGAATCAATGTCTGTACCTTTACCTGAGTATTATGAAAATCCTAATCTGTATGAAAAAGCTATGGAAGTTTTAAATACAGGTGGTCCTGATGGAAAAGGTTTTAAATCAATTGAAACATATGTTGATCAAACAGGTCAATTTATTGTAACACAAGAAAACGGTGTAGCATTATTAAGTAAACCTACGGGAAGAACAATAGCTAATCCTAATTTTGATCCTAATCAAAAAGAATCTGCTTCTAATCCTAAAATGATTGAAGAAACATACAATCCTGCCGCTAATCTTATAAATCAAAGTATAACTGATGATCCTACTGTAGTTCAAGGTTATCAAATAATGGCTTACAATGATGCAAGAAAGTTTTATGAAGAAGAAGCAAAAAAATCAGGCATACCTGTTGATCAACTTAAAAGACAATGGGTTAAAACACAAATAGCACAATTTGAAAAGGAAACTCAACAAACACTTGATAAAGAAAATACAGAATTAAATAAAACTAATCAAGAACTTGCAAGTTGGGATGCATATGTAAAAGAAGCACCACTTATTAAAGATTCAGAAGAATATCAAAAGTGGTTTATTGCAATGACAAAAGGTCAAACAATTCAACAAGGTATTGATAAATTAGAACAAAAAAGAAAAAATATTTTAAATAATCCTGATGTAGAAGATTTAGATGCATATATGAATAGTGGTTATGCAGCGTTTATTTCAAACAGATTAGGTAAAGATATTTTTGCAGCAGCAAGAGATTATGCTGATCTTACATCACAACATTCATTTGAAGAAAGTAAAATATACGTTGAAAAACTTAGAGCAAGAAATAATGAAAATCTTGCAAGACTTAAAAGATCATGGAAACTTAATGATGAAATTCAAAAAGCAATAGCAGAACAAGATGCTGCTACTGTTTTTCCTACTCCTATTGGTGGAGATGCAAGAGAAAATATTGTTGATTATGGTAGCAGAACTGAAGCAAATGCAAACGGTGAACTAAAAGCTCATAAAGATATTAATAGAAGAATGATTCAAACCATTACTGCATTCTATATGGCTATGGGTGATGATTTAAATACTGAAACAAATTTAAATAATATGGCTAACTATACTGTTACGCCTACTAATAAAACTACTGGAGAAGTAAAAACATCAGGTATATTTATTCCTAATTTAAATTCTAATAAGTTACAATTTTATAGATGGGAAGATGCAGGGCAAGTATTACTTGATAATCCTGATTTATTAGAATACCACTATAATAGAGTTGTTCAAATAACACAAGATCCAGATATGGCAGCTTCATATAAAAAGAGTGCCAATGAAGGTTTAAGAAATACTATAAGTGGGATGATTAGTGATGTTGATTTAAGAACTAGTAAATTAGGTCAAGTTAAAGACATGCAAGCTAGAGTATATAAAAATGTTATTGAAACTTTGGATTTAAGCAGAATACCAGTTGGTTTATTAGATCTTAATTTACAAGATTTAGAAATTGATTTCTTTGATGAAAATGGTTATTTTAAAACAGATACTGAAATATTTGATGGTGTATATACTGGTATAGCTAAAGAATATTTAAAAGGTACTAATGCAAATATAGATAATGCAAGTGTTGCAAATTTAGCTAATCAATTAAAACAAGTTTTACCTTTAGAATTACCCTCTACTAAAGAACTTACTGATCAATTTTATGATAAGAAAAATAGAAATTGGATAACTAAAGAGCAAGATCCACGTTCACCTGCTACTACTGATATGTTAGTACAATTTTCAAATGGTAATGCTACTAATGTACAAGGTATTATGCAAGGATATTATGCTGGTTTACTTCAACCTGTGGCTGATGTATTAGGTATAAGAAATGCAGGAGGCTTGTTGAGTCAATTTTATGGTGAGCCAGACAATGAAAATGAATCTATAAAATTAGCACCAGAGTTTCAAAAAGTAATTAATCTAATGAAAGCTGAGATGTCAAAAGTAATGGATAGTGAAACTGCTATTCCTTTTGAAACTACATTTGATTTTAATTCATTTTATTATGGTAATCCAACTGAAGGTGATATAGCTATAGCTCCTGTTATTCCTTTTAGATATGATGCAGGTACTAAAGATAGAATAGTAAACAAAGAATTAGATAAATTTTTTGGTGCTATTGATAACATGCCAGATAATCAAGTATTTATGACTGAAGGTGATGCTGGTGCAGCATTTAGTATGGAGTATAGTGAAAATGATAGAAGAACTGCAGAACTTGTTTTAGAAGCTATTAGAGCTGATAGAAACTATAAACCAGGTGGTGGAGCTGAATCAAGCGGTACACCTGGTTATAGAATAGAATATAGTTCTGTTGGTGGTGGTGAAGAAGCAGGTGGAAAATATGCAATGTATAAATTTATATTAGATCCAGATTATGCAAAAAAAATTGCTAGTAATATAGATGTTAATTTTGGAGATGGTTCTACAAAAATTAAAGATCAAACTATTACAGTTTTTCTTAATAAAGATTTATTTACTAATGTAGATTTTGATCCAGAAGCACAATATAGATCATATGTAAAAACTTTAATTCTTGATCCAACAAATCAAGGTACAGCTTCATTATTAGTTCCTAATGGTGGCCAAGTTAATTTTGAAATGAATCAAGGTATTGTATATGCTAAAACGGCAAGATATAGATATGATGTAAATACAGGTAATATGGTATTGGATGATTTTATTACAACACCTATGATTGATAATACTACGGGTGCTCCATATTCTGATCAAGGTATTGATAAAGTATATAATCAACTACAAGAACAATTACAACAGTTTGCAACAGAAAACTTACAAGCACAAAAAAATCATAAACTAACTCAAGGTTCTGCTGATGAATCTGAAAATGAAGAATAAAGATGGCTGAAGATATTTCAAATCTAAACATAAACTTTAATCCTCAAGTAAATAATCAACCAACTGAACCAAAAACAGTTAGTACTGAAGATGTTAATGAGGGTATAATTGAAAGTCCTAATTTTTCAATAAAAACTCCAACAGGTAAATTTACTCCAACAGATATACCTGCTGTAGATGTAGATTTTAATGCTATTAGAAATGAGTTATTTATACCAAATTCAGGAGAACCTATTCGTACAAGTATTGATCCTACTGTTATTAAAAATGCAGAAGTATTAGCAAATACATTAAATTACAATCCTGTTGTTATGGATTATCCATATAATATGGATCCAAACTCAGCATTATTTAAATTAGATAAACCGCAAGATGATAGTTTAGCAAATACTATATTAAATTTTGAAGATGTTACAACACCTTCTGTTGCTGACCCTGTTTCTTTACAACCATTAAAGTTTGATAAAAAAGCAACAAACTATGATAGATATAATGCTCCTGGCTTTAAACATTTATTTAATAAGATAGGTTTTCATCCATATGTAGATAATGAAACTGTATATAATGCAAACTCTACATGGTGGGATGAAAATGCTAGAATGAGAGGACAATGGGGTAGAATATTTAGTACTGGGTTTATGAGTACCTATGATGCTATAGGTGATGCATTTGCTGGTAATTATTTAACAGGAGATCGTGATGGAGCTGAAGTATTTGAAGATGCTATGAGAATTGCTAACTCTTCTAAGAGTGGTATAGGTGCATTTACAAATAATCTTATGCTTAATTCAGGATATACTTTTGGTATTCTTGCAAATATTGCTGTAGAAGAACTTGCGCTTGCAGGTCTTGAAGCTGTAACACTTGGAGGTGCTACTCCTATTGTTGCTTCTAGAACTGCTTATAATATAGTTAGATTAGGTAAAGCAGCAGATAATGTTTTAGATGTAGGAAAAAATACCGCTAATACAGTTAAGTTACTTGATAAATTAAAAGACGCTAATTCAGCAAGAGATTATTGGAGAGCTGGTGGTAGATGGGCTTTAAATATATTTACACCTCAAACATATAGAGCTATAAAAGATGTTTCAACTGCACGTGAAGGTGCAAAAGCTTTATCATTAATGGCTAAAACTGCTAAGACAGCAGGTGGTTTTTACAGAGATGCAAGATCAGTTAACTTAGCTATAGCAGAAAGTAAATTAGAAGGAGGTCTTGTACAAAATAAACTATATAATGATCTATATCATGATTATGTAGCTAAGTATGGAGAAAGACCTACTGGTACAGCATTAGAAGAAATAAATGATAAAGCTGCTGAAGCTGCATTTACTACATTAGCATGGAACTTTCCTGTTATTTTCTTTTCTAATCAATTTGTATTAGGTACTGCCTTTAGAGGATTTAGAGGAGTATCAAGCATTTTAAGTAAATCAGCTGGCTCATTAGGTAATAGAGTAATGAGAAAGTCTGCTAAAAGACTTGCAAAAGAAACAACAGAAGGTGCTGCAAAAGAACCATTTAAGTTATTAAGTAAAAATAGATTTAAAAGAATTTTTGAAAGAGGTATATACGGTAATTTATCTCAAGCAGGTGCTAGCTTATTAAGATATTCTTCAGCGAATCTGGCTGAAGGTTTTCAAGAAATAGCTCAAGAAGCTATTGCTGTAGGTGCAGAAGATTACTATAAAAATCTTTATAATGATCCAGCAATGGGTGGTCTTGATGCACAAATGGCATCTATATATTCAGGTATAAGTTCACAAATGAGCGGTCAAGGATTTGAAGTATTTATGTCTGGATTTTTGATGGGTGGTTTAGTTCAAGGACCACAAAAATTAGTATTTAATGGATTACCTAATTTATATACTAGATTTTCATCTCCTGAAGATTTTGCAAAACAAAAAGAAAATGAAGAAACCTATATAAAAGAAGCTGTAAATACATTAAATAAAATGTATGCAGATCCTATGATGTATTTTGATGCAAACAAAATGAATGCAATGTTTCAAAAAGAAGCAAGTCAAGATATGTTTGATTCTACATTTGATGGAGACATAAGATCATTTATGGATAAAAAAGCTGCTTTAGTATTTAATCATTTATATACTGCTGCTGAATTAGGTAAACTTAATGATTTTGCATCATTATTTGAAGACATGCTTAAGTTAGATGATGCTATGTTAGCAGAAGCTATGCCTGATCAAACAGCAGAAGATATAAAATCAGGTAAAACAAGAGAAAGAATTCAAGATATGATTACTAAAGCTGATGATATGCGTAAAGCATATGATAAGCTTAATGAAGAAATTATTAATCCTTTTGACCCATCAACATTTAAAAAAGGCACAAGAGATTATAATGAAGAAGCAATTAAGTATGCAGCTTTTGATCATGCTAAAAAAATGGCAATGTTTGCCAGATCTCAATTTGAAAATGCTACAGTTAGAATTGCATCAATGTATTCTGAACTAAGTACAGATCCTATTATTAAAAAAATGGCAGCTAATGATATTGATGTGCTTACTGATTTACAAGCATTAATATCTGAAATTAATTTACTAAAAGATGAAATAGAATTAGCTACTGCAGAAACAACAACTACTGAAGAAGTTGTAGATGAAAAAACAGGTGAAACAATTATAAAAGAAACTACTGCAAAACCTGAGTTAAGTGCAGATGAGCAAATTGCATTAGAACAAAAAACAAAAAAATTAATTGCATTACAAAATGTATTTAATGTATTAACTGATCCAGCTAATGTAAAAGAAAGAGAAGTTTTTTCAGATGCTGAATTAGAAAAAATAGAAGACTTAACTGAACGTGCAAAAGAAAAAACATCACGTGATAATAGATTAAAGTTAATTGATAAACTAAGGGAAGATATTCTAAGTACAGGAGTTAGAGATAAATCTCAAGAAATAAAAGAAGTTATTGTTAATGCATTTTCTAACTCTAATTTAATGAACTCACTTGGTGAATTTGATATAGCTAATCGTGATAAATTTAAAACTGTACTTGAAGAATATTTAAATGTTCTTGCTGAACAATTAGGTGACACAATACAATCAGATAAAATTGATCAATATGTAGATGCAATTTTAGATTCAAAAAGTCTTACACAAAGACAACAAATTTTAAGTAGAGCAGTAAGAACAATTTTAGCTCCAGAAAATCTTGACAAACTTGCAGAAAGAATTGAGCCAAGATTTAAAAGAATGTTTCTTGATAACAAAAACAAAGTTGAAGCAAGATTAAGAAAATACCTTGATGTAACTAAAACCAATATTTGGTTAAATGAATTATCTGGTATGGGTGTTTATCCTGATCATACTGAATTAATTCAATATTTAGAAAACAACGGCCCTATTCCTCAAACATATTATACAGAAGAAGGTTTATTAACAGAAGAATCAGCACAATGGGAAAAAGCTAATTATGTTATATCTGCTCAAGAAAATTTAACTAAAAAAGAAACACCACAAGAGACAGCTCAATCTGAAGATAGTGCTGATATAGAAGATAATATTGACTATGAAGAAAACTTTCTTCAAGAAGATACTGAAGATGTAGAAGGAGTTGATGTAGAAATACCAAGTAATCAAGGTGATTTATATTTAAAAGGTAAATGGATTAAATATGTAGAAACACAATCAGCAAACAATAAAAAATATTTAGAGTTTTCTGATTGGGTTAAAAGTAAATTATCTAAACAAGATAGATTACAAGCTGCTGCTATTGAAGATATATATCAACAAGTATATTCTCCATTACTTCTTAAAAATCCAAAACTAGGTTCTTTTTATACATGGTTAGGTACTCAAGTTGATAATGAAAAAATTCAAGATATTCTTACATTTAGAAATGTGTCTCTTTATAGTTTATTACCAGAGACTAAAAGTTCAACTATCAAAGTTGCAAATGAAGATGTAATTGATAAAGAAACAGGTAAAAAAGTAAAAGTATATTATCATACTGATGAAAAAGGTAACCGTATAGATAATGAAGCATTTCTTACAAAAAAAGAAGCTGTTGAAACAAAAAAGAAAAAAGTTAATGAGAAGAAAAAGAAAAAACCAAATGAATTTACTTATGGAAAGTTTAATGGTGTAGATAATCCAAAATTAGCTAAAGGTACATTACTAATTAAAAATAATGTTTTGTATGTAGTAAAGTCTACTGATACTATGATTGCTGATAAAGGTAACTTATATATTAGAGAGCTATCAAAAGAATCTAGTAAAGATAATAATAACAATATATACTTAACTGTTGAACAAGCAAATGATTATGAAATAGCATCAAACAAAGATATTAACTATGTAAAAAATACTTCTAAATTAAAAATAGAAGAAGCAACTAAAGTTAATCCAACTTATGATAGATCAATTACTAACAGAGCAGAACAAATAGAAGCTGGTGTAAATAAACAACAAAATCTTCTTAGAAATCTTACTTCAGATGTAATAGGTGGTTTAAAGTTACGTATATCTTTAGGACCTAATCAATCAAACATAAATATACCATTTGAAGATAAAGAAGCTTTTCAATTTGGTACTCAAAATGAAAATCCAAAAATAAAAAAGAATGCTCAACTGTTATCTGTAGAAATATATGATGCTAATGGTAGTTATGGTTATTTTCAAGGACCTGAAACTTTACTTTTAGCTGATGCTCAAGGTAATCCTATGTCTCCTTTTCAATTAACTGAAAATAATTTAGCTGAGTATTTTGATATTCCAAAAAATATGTCAACTGCTGATGCACTTAACTATGTTCAATTAAGTTATGCAGAAGCTTACAAAATTTATGATACATTTAAACCTTTATTATCTACTCAAAGTTTAGTAGAAGTTAATTTAAGTGATTTTCCTGAATTAATGGTAACACTTTCTGAAGGATCATTAACTAGAAGTAAATCAAATCCTTTAATTACATTTGATTCTCTTGATACAATGTTTGTTGGAGATGATACTTCAGTTACTGTAGATGGTGAAAAGCCTTTCTTTATAATGGATTATAGTAGAAGGTATACCAGACCTAAGAACAAGAAAGAAAAAATGAAAGTTCAAGGTGTGCCTATTACTAATATTGATCAGTCATCAAAATTCTTTAATGCTATGATGGCCGAAGTTGATGCTATGGAAGAAAATTATGATGTTCTTAACAGAATGGGTAAGTATATTGCTTATGTAAAACTTCCTAATGGTAAAGGTGCTTTTGTAGGTTTAACAGCTCCAGTATATAGTCCAGAAAACTTTAATACATTATTAACAGAAATTCAAGAAAAAGCTTCTGATCTTTTAGCTAATAATGTAAATGCAGATGGTACAGTTAAAAGTAAAACTGCAGCTAAAACTATAAATGAAAAAATACAAAATGAAATATATTTAGCTGCTGAACCAGGTATATATGTTGAATTAAGTCTTGCTAATGATGGATCATTACGTGTTAAATATACTAACATGAATGAAACTAGAAATAGTAAGAAAAGAACAGCGCAAGGTTTTATCTCTAATGAAGAGTTAATGACATTTAAAGATGTTCAAGAAGTAATAAATAAATTAAATGCTTTTATACAACCTATATATCCAAAAGGATTTAAACTAGATTCTATTAAAACATCTATACAAAAAGGTGAAACAGATATTGCTATCTTTGGCACATTAGAAACTCAGTTTACTCCAGAAATAAAAAATAATTTTAAATTACAACTAAGAGTAAATCCAAATGTTATTAGTATTGATCAAGTATTAAGAAATGCTTTTAATACTAATATACCTGAGTCAACTGAAACAATAGATAATTCTACACCTGTAGTAGAACCAACTGCTGAAGAAAAAGAAGATATAATATTAAATGATTATGAAAATGTTGACGCTAACTACCTTTTAGAAATTGTAAGAAAATCACAGCAAGGTAAAGAGTTAACAGACTTTGAACAATCTGTTTTAGATAATACACCTGCAGAAATGATAGCTGGTTTATCAATACAGGTACAAAATGAAAGTACTACTGATATAAGTAATGCAGAAGTTCTTTTAGATCAAAACTATCAAGGAATTAGTTTTAAAGCTGAAGAAGATTTAAAAACATTTGTTGATAGATATTATGAATCAAGGTATCAACAAATAAAAACAAGTCAGCCTGAATTAACTGATTCAGATATTATTGATATTGTAAATGCTGAAATGAAGGATATTGAAACAAATGCTAATAATCCTTTACATTCAGGTTATCTTACATTAAAAAGAATACAGGAAGATGCAGAAGGTAAAGCTTTTAAAATTACAGAAAATTTTGATGGCTATGATATTGAAGACATTAATACTTTTACTGATTGGGTTCGTGACAATATAAATACTGATGTCATAAGTTTATCAGTTGATAATCTTCAAAACAACATGATTAATGGTCAAATGATTGCAGGTCAATTTTTGATACATACTCATAATTTAGGTTTGTCTGGAGAAATTTCTGTAGGTACTAATAATCCTTTTAAATATCATGAAGCATTTCACGCTGTGTTTAGAATGTTCTTAACAGAAACAGAAATAAAAAGATATTTAAAATCTGCAAAGAAAGATGTTCTTGCAAAACTAAGACGTGAAGGTAAATCATTAACTGATGAATTAGCATCATTTAGAAAATCACATGGTATATATGCTAAACTATCTAGAAAAGAATTAGAAGAAAGATATTTAGAAGAGTTTATGGCAGATGAGTTTGAGGCATTTAAAATGAAACAAAAAACAAATGCAAGCTCTGAAACTAAAAGTTTATTCCAAAAGATTTTAGATTTTATTAAAGAGTTACTAGGTTTCCCAACATATAAACTAAACAGATTATACAGAGACATAAACAATGGTAAATACAAACGTGCAGGAGTACAGGAAAATAGATTTACTACTGCTGCATCTTCTACACCTTCTGTTGCATATAAGTCTCTTACTTTAGGTACTAAAAAAATTAAAACAGTAACTAATACGGGTGAAAAATTTAAAACTATAATAAACTTTATGCCTAGTAATGATCAACATATTATTGTATCATCTGCTGCTAATTTGTTTATTATGAGAAAAAACAATGCAAAAGGTGATGTTAATACTGCTGAAATGTTAGATGGTGTTATAAATGATATTATTGAAAACTATAACTCAGAAAGACAGTTCTATAAGGACAAAGGTTTTATGTGGTATAAAGACAATATGTTAAAGATCCGTAATTATTATGACTCATTAACACGTCAAAAAAATGATTTAAAAGAACTTGTTAGATTAAGATTAGATGAAGTAAGTAATGCTATTTTATTAAATCAAGAAGAATTAGATCAAGAAGAAGCAGATTTAGGAGATATTACAGTTGATCAGTGGGATAAAACTTCTGAAATGATTGGTGGTTTTGAAAGTGCACCAAAATTAATTAGAGAGTTATTTGCTACAGTTAGTATTGATAACCAAGATATGTTTGGTAACAAGATTATAGGAGAAAACAAAAATGAACCTATTAGAGTTGGTGTTAACTATAGTAAAGTATATGATTCAATTTTAAAAGCTGTTGCTAATGAACCAAGTGCTAAAAAAAGAATGAAAAAACTTTGGGTATGGTCACAAGGTAGCAATGTAGAAACAAGAGCAGTTGTTGTAGAAATGTTTAAACAACTAGGATTATTAAAAGCTGCTCAAGATGGAACATTATTTGATCCAGCTCAACCATTTCCAAGTTTAGAAAGTGAAACAGGTATAAGATCTACATTGTATAACATGATTAACAATCAGTTTGAAAATTATACCGTTCCTTATTTAATTCAATTAGTTGATAAAAATACAGGAGTTGTACAAATATTTGAAGCTAATAAAGCTGACGATGCTCATAATACTTTAGTTCAATGGGCAGAAAGCTTTAATAGAAAATATTCAGAAATAAGAATAGTTGGTAGTAAAGAAAATAAAGCTGCAAGAGATGCTATAAATAGATTATCTGGATTTTTAAATATGCCATCTATTCCTGAAAAAATGGATATTATAAATGAATCAATGGTAATATCTGATTTAATTTTTGATACAACAGGTATGAAGTTTGATTCTAACTATATTTTGTTTAGTCTTTACAATAGATTAATTGATTTAAATATAGAAATTCCTGAGTCACAAAAATTACTATTTGATATGAATCAATTTGCTGATCCTATTTCAGCAGAAGAATTATCTGAAATTGTACAAGCATTAAACTCAGGTGAAAATTTATTTTTAGATAATCAAGAATTAGATACCGAAGATGTTGATGAAGCTACAGATGATACTCAACAATATTATGAAGGTGGTGTTAAAGGTAGATTAAGAAAAATATCTTTAAACAATGCTTATTTTGATGAAACAGTTGGTGCATCTACATTTATAAATGAAGAAGGTAATAGAATTTACGGACATCAAAGACCTACATTTCATCTTGTTGAATTAGCAAGAATGACTACAGAAGAAAATTATGTAGAGAATAGAATTGCAGAAGATCCATTTTTAGAAGATAACTTTTTGTTAACTGATGAAAAGTTTAAATCAATGCAAGAAAAAGGCCAGATTAAAATTATGCGTATGTCTGGTCAAAAAGTTGGTGTAGCAAATTTAACAGCAGAAGGTATTGTAAAAGAAAATAAAGGTTATAATAAAGCAAATAGACAAGGTACAAAGTACGGTTCTTTTACACCTCAACAATTTATTGTAACATTAGTAAATAATTATACTGCTGGATATAATAGAGTAAATCCTGATAAATCACTTAAAGGTAGTTACATTGATCCAGTAACTAAAGAACCAGTTGATTTTGCTATTTCTCCTAATCTTATACGTGTTATTGAAGCTAGTAATACAGGTGACTTTGCTATGCTTCCTGTACATAAAATGATTGAGTTTGATGCAGATGGGACGGTTAATCTTACTGATCAAGGATATAAAGCATTTGAAAATATTATTAAAAGAGATGCTAAGGCTATTCAAAAAGAATTAGACCCAGAGACTGAAACACAAGATGATATTATTGGAGGTAATACAAACAGTAAGGGACAAAGAACTAATTCTGGTAGATTATTTGAATTATCACATAATGGTAAAAAATTATTATCACCATTAAAAACTAGAATAAGAAATGTAAGGACATATAAAAATCCTGGATTAGGTGAAGATGTACAAAAAGCTTTACGTTCTGGTAAACAATCAGTACATTTATTACCTTTAGACAAAACAGATGATGTAGGTTTTACAGAAGGTGCTGAAGGTTTAATTGATGTAACAGTAGTAGAATCACAACCTATTTCATTGTTAATGAAAAATGAAGGGTTAATTAATATTGAAAATTTATCAAGTGATCAAGTAGAAAAATTAATTGATGACTTTGGTCCATATATAACTACAGAAAAACAAAATAAAAAACAACATGCATTTACTTTATTTCAAGGTACTGATGCAGAACAAGTTTATTATACTTATGGTTTTCAAGTTGCTGAATTCTTTAGAGGTAAAGTTTCTTTAGTAAAAATTAGTTTTACAGATCCTGTTTCAGAAAAATCAGATGTAAAAATTCAAACAGATAAAACAGGTCAAGAAACTATAGATATTCTTGAAGTTGATTCTACACCTGCTGAAATATTTGAACAATTAATAAATGATGGAGCATCATTTGAAGAAGCATTTAAAGCTGTAGACGGTAAGCAAATTATAGAAAAAAGACTGTTTGATGAAGCAAACGAATTTATAGCATTGTTAAATGACTTTAAAGCTATAGGTAAAATATCACCTGATATTAGATCAGGGTTAGGTATAATTGAAGATAGTGGAAGTGGTACAATTGTTAATGATATAGATATAGAGTTAACAGAAGAAATGATGGAGTTGTATAATTTAGAATTTGATGATTTAAAATACAATCTTACTCAAATATTTTTAAATGATTATATAAATACTATTGCAGTTAATGATGCATTATTAGGAGATCAACGTTTATCATTAAAAAATGCAATTGATGCTATTAAACGTGCAAAAATGCAAAATGCAGCTGGTTCTAATGTGTATTCTGATATTATAGATCCAGCACTTGGTATAGAGCAAACTACTGAAGACATAGACATGCTTTTATATAAAGATAGTTTATATGAAAAAGAGTTTGAAAATATACGTAGTGAAGATAAGCAATTAGATTCAGATCCTGGTGAAAGAGGTGATGGTCAAATGTTAATTACACAAAAAGCAAATAGACATTTTTTACATGGTCTTGGAGAGTTAACACCACAAGTTGCAGCTGTGTTAGATAAAATTGAAGCAGGTAAAGAAGTAGAAATAAATGAAGAGTTTTTTGGAACATTAACAGCTGAATCATATAAGCAAATGAATGCTATTATGAATTCACAAAAGCTTGTATATGGTGATGGTAAAGTTTATCTAAAAATGTCTGCATTTGTTTTAACACCATTACTTACTTCTAGAATGGATGAAAACGGAAACTTTACTATTCCTATTCCTGGAAGAGAAAGATTACATAATTTAAGAGTTAAGTTAGAAAAATGGGAACAAGATAATAATGCTATTGCAATTGCAGTTCCTGCTTCTGCATCTAAGATGATGAAGTCTAACATGTTAGGTAACACTGAAACTTTTAATAATTCTAGTATTAGTGAAGATAATATAACAAAGCTTAATGCTAAATACATGCGTAAGCAAATGGTTGTTCCTTCTAATAAAATAGAAATTGTTGATCCACGTCAAATAAAAAATCTAATTACATCTGAACAAGATTTAAATGCTAAAGTAATTTGGGATGGTGTTGAGTTTTCAGTAGGTGATGTTGTTGATTTATACCATCAAGCTCAAAATAATAAACTAGCAGTTAATTGGTTTGCAAAAAGAAATTTAGTATTTAATTTTGATGAAATATTAAATGATTACTTAAATCCACAAACAGCACAAAAAATAAATATTAACTTAAATGCATTTTTAAAATTTGCTATAGCTGGATTAACATCTTCACAAGCTAAAAGTGATATGTTATCATACTTTGAAATGAATGAAGATGGTACAGGTGAACCTAAATTTAACTTAAACAACCAACTAACAAGAAAAAAATTCCAACAATTGTTCTTTACATTCTTAGGAAAAGGAACTATTTCTGCTAGACAACCTGGTATAAGTGCTGCTCTTGTTTCTGATGATGGTATGTTATTTCCAAAAAAAGTCAAAAGAGTAGATGAAAACGGTGTACCATTAGAATGGGAAGTAATAAGACAAGCAAAATGGGAACAATTAGAAACACAAGGTGTAGCAGCAAAGTTATCTAATATTGGTTCTTTAAGTGGTTTACCTGAAGGGCTGCAAGTTGGAGATTACTTTTTTGATAGACTTAGATCTGATGTTATGATGTATAATGAAGATGGTACTGAGTCAGGAGTAGTTTATACTGAATCTGTCATGCCTCCTCATTTTAAATCTATATTAGAAAATTTACCTGCAGATGCGGCTATTCCTGATGTATTAGCAATGGCGTATGGTATTAGAATTCCATCTCAAGATAAACACTCTGCTGTAAATATAAAATTTGTAGATTTCTTACCTGTATACTACGGATCATCTGCAATGTTTGCTAGAGAGTTAGTTGAATTATCTGGAGCTGACTTTGATATTGATAAAATTTATATGCAAATAAAATCTTTCTTTGTTGATAAAGGAAAGTTTGTAGAATTTGGTAAAGCAAAAACAGAAAAAGAAAAATACAATCATTATTTAACATGGGCTCTTAATCAAGCTAAACAAAAAGGTACACCAATTAGAGAATCTATTGATATATATTTAACTTCTAATCCTGATTTAGAATTTAATTTAAATGAGTGGTCTAATATGACACCAGAAGAAATAAATATATTAAATGAATCTGAAATTATTGCTAGAATAGGTATGGAAAACATTGGTTTACCAGTTAGTGAAGAGCAGTATAATGCATATAAAGAAAAATATAAAGAAAGAGAGCCTTATTCTGATGCTAATGATAATAAAATATTAGATTATAAATTTATTTTACAAGGTAATCCTGGTATGATTAAACCAAGAAATGGTAGAGAACTAGGTGTAGCTCAAGAACCTGCAAACTTAAAACCATTAACTGATTCAAATGCTGCAGAAGTCTTAGGAGCTGAAAATGCTGGTGTATGGGATTATATAAAAGCTAATTTACCACAACTAGCTGAAATTGTATCTGAAGAAGATATTGATATAGATAATCTTAGAGGAAAGCTTTTAGCATTTAAAGCTAATAAAGAAGGTGCTAAAAATATTGGTTCGTCAGTATCACCAAATTTAGTTATTAATATAGCTAAAGAATTTGGAGTATCTGTAAGAACACTAAAAGATAAAAACGGAAGAGATATAATTCCTGCTTTAACTATTGATGGTATTCAGTACAGAGATTTTGTTGATTATACAATTGATCCTGAAACAGGCAAACAAGACAATCAAGCTTATAGAACTCAATATGTTATTTCTGCTTTAATTACTGCAATGACAGATAATGCTAAAGAAAGATTAGCTGATAAACTTGGTTTAAATAAAACTGCTCTTGCAATGGTAACTATGATGACTGGTATGGGAGTTGATATTAAAACTTCTATTTTACTAATGAATCAACCGGTCATTAGAGAAAATTTCTTTAAAGCTATAAATAAAGAAGATCCTACAGATCCAGGTATTAGAAAGTTGTTAGAAAGAAAAGCTATAGGTATTATTGAATTTATGAAAAACAATAATATTAAAACACCTAAAGTAGCAATAACAAGAGCTTTATTAGAAGAAAAAGCAAATAATCCATATGAAGTATATGATTTATCTACATTAGATGTAGAAGATATAAATGAAGAAGTTAGATTTGCTTTAGCTGAAGAATTACTTACTATTAAAGAATTTTTAGTTGTATATGATCAACAAGAAACGTTAAGAGATGTTACTACTTTGTTAAATTTACAAAAAACATTTGGTGAAGATTTAATTGATGCAGAGAGAACGCAACAAGCAGCTGAAAATTTAGGTTTTTTAATGAGTGATAAAGAATGGGCTGGTAGTGCAAAAAATCCTAATACTATTCCTTTTGACTTTAGACCTGTATTTATGTCTAAATATAATACTAAACCTTCTTTACATGTAGACTATTATACAATATTTAGAGAATCATATGATTATTTATTCCCTAAATTATTCTTAGAAGCTTCACAAGATTTTAAATATTTAAAAACTCTTATGTTAGACAATATGGTTAACATGATGGAGAAAAAAGATCAAGAGGAGTTAACTAATAATATAACTACATATTTAAATACATTAGCATATATGAATTCATATGTTAATGTTTCTGAAAATGAGCAAGAAGGTTCAGGTAAACAAACTACACAAGATACTTTAAATAATGCCCTTATATATAATGGTGATCATTACGGTAATCCTGATAACCAAAATCTTCATATAACTGAAGTATTTAAAAGATTAATAGCAAATAAAAAATCATACAACTATTTCTTAGATGATTTTTTACATTTAAGAACTGCATTAAATGAAGATAATTATACTGGTATAGATAAAATTGTAGCAAATAATTTTACAAAATTAAGTGATTCAGATGTACAAAACATACAAAATTCATTTTTAGATTTGTATAGTGATCCTAATACACATATAGATTCTGTTTCTCTAATTCATTATTTATTAGTTAAAGATGGTTTTAATAAAAATAACCGTGGAACTTTTATTGATTTAATTCCTGTAGAACTTAAAAAACAAATATTAAATTCAATAGATGCAGTACAAACTTTATTTAATTCTAATAAGCAAACAGATGCAGCATTTAATAGAGTATTTGGATTAACTAAACAAGAGTTAGCTAATTATTTAGTTTTTAATTACCTTCAGTCAACATCAGCTCAATACCATGTTTTAAATGTAGATGTAGACAAAAAAGGTAAATTAGGAAATACTCCTGTTACTGAAATTAAAACAGAAGAAATTATAGACGTAGAAATTAGACCTAATGTAATCACAATATTAGGATATGAACCTAAAGGATCTACAATAGTTGATAATGATACTGAGTCATCAGCTTTATCAATGACAGCACCTAAACAATTTAAATATAAAAATAAAACATACTTTAGTGTTGATCATGCATATCAGGTTAATAAAACAGGTACATTTAATCAAGCTGCTGATAAAGATTATAGAAAAAAAGCTAAACAAGATAAAATTGGTGGATATACTAGAAAAACAAAAGGAAGAGAAAATTTAAATTTATTAACTTTACTTGTTAAATATGCTTTTCAAACTAATTTAAATAAAAATATAGGTGGAAATTCATTAGCAAGTTATGGTGATATTTTAACAGATGCTACAGATTTTGTTACAGTAGATATGAAAGAAGATTTATCAGTTGCATATATAAAAGGATTAAAGCAAGCACAATCTCAAATTGTAAAAGTTAAAAATAACAAAGGAGAAGAAATATATAAAAATAAAACAAACATTCAACTTGATAAAAAGAAACAAGTTGATGCAGCTAAAGAACCATTTGTAATTGATTTAGATAAAGGTGTTGCAACTATAAAAATGTATGCAGGATTACCAACTTTCTTTAATGATAAAGTTAAAACAGTAAAAGGACAATTTAGCAAAAATCAAAATAGTGATGATGTTAAATCTATTCTTAGAGATAATCTAAAAACATTAGGAAGAAAAGGTATTAGATCTCAATATGTTAACATTAGATATGGTAATCAACCTAATCAATTTGTTAAAAAGACTCAGTTATATTTACCTTTAGTAATGAGAAAAACATTATCAGACGGAAAAACTGTACTTTTACTTTTAAATAAATATCAGCAAGATGGTAAATATCAATCAACTTCTGATTTAAATCAATTATTAGAGGAAGGACAAACTCAAGTTGTAGGTAATTATGCTGAATACACAATCATAGAAGAAGGTCCTCAAGGGTCTAAAGATCAAAATCCTAATGGATTCTTATTTGGTGATAGACCATCTGAACAACAAATAAATAAATTTGAGGAAGATAAAAGAGATGCTTTTGCTATTGATATGGAAGGTGCAGAGTTATTAGATGATATTGATGTAGAAGAACCAGTGGATGACGTAGAGGATATTGATTATGGTGATCCAGAAGATGTTGATATTGAAACTGATGACGATGTTAACCCAGCAGATGTTTTAATGGCTTTACAATCTACACAAGATGATATTGTAAATGAATTAAAGTTAAGTAATGATGCATTAGTTGAATCATTTTATGATAGCTTAACACCAGAAGAGCAAGAAAAACTTGGATCTAAAGATGAAGTAATGAAACCTTATTTATCATATCCAATAGATCCTAATGAATATATAGAAAACCTTAAAAAATGTTATCTTAAATAAAAAGACCTATGGCTACTTGTTACAATAAAAATACAACTGAATACAAAGCATTGCTTGGAGAGTATGTTAGTTCATATACTGTAGATTCTATTATATCTGATTATCAAAAAATAGAAAAAACAGATGCTATTCCTAGTGTTATAGATGCTAAAAATATGATCAAAGCACAAGCTTTGTTAACAAAAGCTAAAGCTAAAAATGAAGGTAAAGTATTATTAAGAAATTTACAGTCAAAAGGTTTTATTAAAAAAATAGGTAATGATTATTTTATTATAGAAACTAATAAAAGTTTAGTAAGAGATACACATAAACGTATTAGAGATTACTTAACGTTTAACGGTTTTAAACAAAATTCAATAATATTTAAAGGAACAAAAAAAGCACATATGTTTAGAGCTGTTGTAAATGATACAGTTTTTAATGGCAACACATATATATCAAAAGATTCTGCTAAGTCTTTACCAGTGTTAGAGCATTTAACTAAAATGTTTCCGCAAGTAAAATATACTGTACTAGAGGCATCTCAAGCAAAAACAATATATGATGCTATTCCTTATTACAGAAAAAGAAATGTGCCTTGGGATAAAGTTAATTCATTCTTTTATAATGGCACAGCTGTTTTAATAAAAGGTAGAGTTACTAATGCAACAGCTATTGAAGAAATGCTACATCCTTTTGTAGATGCATTATATCTAGATAACAGAGCATTATTTGATAATTTACTAGTAGAAGGATTAGAGTTAGATAGTGAGTTAGCAGAAGAAATAGCTGGTGTATATGATCCTGCATTAGGCTTTCAATCAAAAGATACAGCATTAGAATTTGTAACACAGCTTTTATCAAAACATTTTAATAAAGAAAGTGGCAAACCTAAAATAGGATTTTTACGTGCTGTTAGAGAATTTTTAAATTGGTTTGCAGATGTTGTAAAATCTTTATATAGCGCATTAACAGGTAAAAAACTTACAGTTAAAGATTTAAATTCTAACATGACTCTTACTGATGTAGTTAAAATGTTAAATACAGAAAGTTTGTCATTTGAATTAAATCCTACAGCATTAGAAGAATTAAGATATTCATTAGCACCAGAACAAAAAACTATATTAGATACAATAAAAAATCAAGCTGCTACAACTGTACAAACACAAATTGTTGATCAACTTTTTCATCAAGCATATAGTTCAAAAACTGAAATAGATCAACTTGCTACATCTAGAGTAAAAAAAGAAGATGGTCAATTTATTAATGTTGATACAGCAGAAGTATTACCAAATATAGAAAATTCTATTCTTGGTGTAGAAAATCATCCTTTAGAAAGTTTAATTTTTGATGAAAGTACAACTGCCATTTTTAATGGTTTATCAATAGGCGCTCCTTTTGATTCTAAAAAAATAGATTCACAATTTGAAGAAGTATATAAAATGATGTTAGCAAGAATGGAAGGTATGAGAGATGACCGTTCTGTATTTCTTCCTAATGTTATTGTATCAGATCCTGCAACAGGTTTGACTCAAAGAATAGATTTGTTAAGAGTAGATCCTTTTGGAAATATGCAAATTATAAATTTTGCTAATACAGGATCAATTTCAAAAAATGAATATAATACCACAAATTTTGATTTAGGAGCTAATAGTATACTAGTTAAGAAAAATATTCAAACCACCGTAACAGCAAAAATGTTTACAGGTTTGCAAATGGCTTTAACCAAAAGAATATTAGAAAATCTTGGGTTTATGGTTGATGAAGGAACTATGACTATAAACTTAGATAGAACAAAAGATGGATTTTTAGATGGTACAATATTACATGCAGCTTCAGAAAATCAATACATAGTTGATCAAATTATTCCTTTAGATATAGCTGAAGAAAATAAAATGGTAGTTGATCAAATTATGGATCAAATGAGGAATCCAGAAGCAGTAGAAGATTGGGATTCTGATGAATATGCAGAAGATGTGCTAGACTTTGCATCAGAAGAAAATAGACCTTTATACGATTCATTATTTAAAGCTTTAAAAAACTATAGAGAAGGCTTAATTACAAAAGAACAAGCAATAAAAAATGCTAGAAGTGTAATATCAATGGATAAAGGTAGAGCTGCAATATTACGTTCTATTAGTATGTCTAGATCTATGATTGAAAATAGTTTTTTAAATCCAGAAACTATTGATAAAGTATATATTGATTTAGTTAGAGAAAGTATTGATCAAATAGATGAGTTTTTAGATTATGTAGCTGATCCAGATAATTTTAGTAAACCTGATTACATAAAGAAAGTTTTAGCTTGGCAAAAATTTGTTGAATCATATAGAGGATTAACAAATATTACAGTTAGTGATGGTTTAACAAAGAACCAACTTATTTATATTAATAAACTAAAAGATAAATTAAATCAGATTGTTGGTATTGTAAGTCCAGATGGTACAACAGTACAAAGAGGATCAATTGATCTTGCAATAGAAAATTATGTTAGACAACTAGTGATTGATCAGTCTAGTAGAGATTTTACTCCAGCTGAATTAGATGAACTATTAACAACAGCTAGAGATATAGGTTATGTAGAATATCAAACGGGTGATATGGCTACATCAAGAGATACTCTTCTTGCATTAATGGACAAAATATTTAAAAGAGATAGACAAAGAGTATTAGATAAAATACAAGCAAGAGCTCCTAGAATTAAAAGAGCTGCAATGAAACTTGCAAAATTAACTGGCTCAGAAAGAATTGATTATTCATTTATGATTGAGTATGATGAAGATGGTGTACCTACTGGTAGATATGTAAAGAAAACTTCTAGTGCTTTCTATGCTGAGTTAAATAGATTAAAGCAACCTCTTATAAATGAAGATGGTAGTTGGAAAGAATTTATTGATATTGATAATATTGAAGAAGCAACACAAGAGCAAATAAACTACAATAGAAAATTAATGGCAGACCGTGATGCTTATTTTGCTTTTAAAAGAGCAGAAAACAGAGGAGATGACGGTTACTCAGATGGAGATAATTTTAAATATACTGATGAGTTTAAAAGAGCTAGAAGCAGATTTGAAATATTTGTAATAAATGCAAATGGTGGTGGTTTTTGGACTAAAAAATCTACTGTAAGTAATAAAGCATATTTAAGATATTTAGCTAAGTATTACAATACGTTTGGAGAAGAAGCTAAAATAGCAAAACCAATAACAGATATAAACGGAAACTTTACTGGTCAAGTTTATTATGTAAAAAATGCATCTTATGTTAAACCAGAATACAAAGAAATAAATTATAGTAATCCTAACTGGGTTAATGATAAATGGTCAAAGTTACAAAATCCTACTACTGAATTAGAAAAGGCACAGAGTGAATACTATAACATGTACATTGATGTTTTTGAAAATGAGTTAGTAAACTTACTACCAGAAAATATTAGTATGGTTGGTAAACTACCAACTATAGAAGGTAGACCAACTAGCAAACTTAAAGATAAACCAGATTCAGTAGGTTCTATATTTTCTAAAATGTCTACAAAGGTTAGAAATTATTTTTCTCCTAGTACTGTAATTAAAAGAGCTGTTAGAGATGAGCATGGTAATATTATAACAGATTCATTACCATTATACTATGTTGGCAGTGTTGTTCAAGAAAAAGATATTCAAGAAGCATATAACGCCTTAGATCAAATAACAATTTTATATAATAAAGCTACAACAGCTAAAGAAAAAGATAAGTATAGAAAACAACTTTCTGCTCAAAGAGGAAAAATAAAATCTCTTGAGTCAAAACCAACAGCAAGAACTTTAAATTTAGATTTGACTGAATCTTTAATTAAATTTTCAGCAATGGCTGAGAATTATGAAGTAATGAGTCAATCAGAAGATACTTTTCATGCTATGATTAAAGTTATTGAAAATAGACAGTATACTAATTCAAAAGGTGATGTTATTATTCAAGATGAAGAAGGTAAAGAGGTTGGAAAAAAAGGAAAAGTTAAAGGTAACTTAGAAGCTAACATGACTAAGCGTGCTAAGAAGTGGATGAAGATGGTTTATTATGATAATGATAATGACACAAAAACATTTTTTGATAAAGTATCTAAAGGTTTAATATCTGCAACATCTCTTGCATATGTAGGATTTAACATTTTTGGTAACCTAAACAACTATGTTTTTGGTAGAGTATCAAATGCAATTGAAACAGCTGGTGGTAGATTTTTCTCAACAAAAGCTATGATGAAAACTACAGCTAGATTTCAACGTGCTATGTTTGATAATCTTGCTGGAGCAACAAAAGCTGCTACACAAAAATATAGACGATATGAAGATGACCAACAAAAAGGTAAGTGGAATGCAACTGTAATGTATTTTAGAATGCTAGACAGTAAACAAGACATGCGTGAAAGTCAATATAAAAGTGAAAACACAAGTGTTAGATCAGCTGCTAAAGATATGTTTACTGAAGGAGGATCAGATAATGTAATTAGATTTGCAAGATCAGCTTGGGATAAATTTCATGAATTTGGTTATATCATACAGGATGCGGGTGAATATAATGTACAAACTAAAATAGGTAATGCAATTCTTGAGTCTACTACTATGAAGAATAGTAAGACAGGAGAAACAATGTCATTGTGGGATGCTTTAAGCTGGGATAACAAAGCTTTAACTATGAAGGTTAAAGAAGGTTTTGATAAGGTTATATTTTATAATCAAACTAAAGAAAGAAATTGGGATGATAATGCCCGTTATGATTTAAGAAACTACATAAGAGAGGTAAATAAACAAGTACATGGTAACTATGCCTATGAAGATAGAATGGTAATGCAGTCTACAGCGGTAGGGCAGCTAGCAGCACAGTTCCATAAATGGGTTGCTCCTGCAATTAAAGCTAGATTTAGACCAGAATACTTTGATGAAAATCTAGGATGGATGGAAGGAAGGTATTTAACTTTTTGGAATTTCTTAGGGTATGCGTATAAAAATCTTGGAGACATAGGTAAGATAGCTAATAACTACAAAGAGTTTAATGGTGAGAAAGGCCAAATGAAACTACAGAATGTTTATAGAACAATGGGTGAGATTGGTATTATTATGACAACTGTATTGCTTAAGATGTTATTGTCAGAGATGTTGGGAGATGATGATGATGAAGAAAGAGGTGGTAGTACAAGACGGAATGTTGATGATAGTGATTCAGTTTTAAGAAAAAGGTTGCGTAATGTATTTTTATATCAGTTAGATAGAACACATAAAGATTTAGTAACTTTTATGCCTATACCTGGAACAGGTGGTCTAACTCAATTATACCAACTGTTTAAGTCTCCAATAGCTTCTACAAGAACTTTAGGAGAACTTGGAGAAGCATTAGAGTATACAGTAGGTACTAGTTTAGCATATGTCTTTATGGATGATGAAAGTTTTATGGAGTCTAAATGGGTATATCAAAGACCTAAAGCTAGAAAAGGTGTGTTAAAACTTGGTAAACAATGGGGTGATGCTCTACCTATTCTATATACAATTAATAGATGGAAGTCTTATGATAATGTAACTGACTTCTTTATCAAGTAATTATTTAGAAGTTTTAAGTATTAGTGCTTTTAGTTTTTCTTTAAGCCATTCATGATCTGGATGCTTAACTGTAGCTAAAAGTTTAAATGATATTTCTTTTGCTGTTTTATTTATTATTTTTTCCATTGTATTTATCTTTTACTTTATGACTAATTGGTATTGGCTCTCCTTGCTCATCTATTCTAACAAATGTCATGTTAGTTGATAGAACAACAGCTTGTCTACCGTTATATACATTATGTGATCTAGCTTCTAAACCAAGTTTAATACTTGTTTCTCCTACTTTATGTACTTTACCGTATATTTTAATAAGCTGACCTTCTTTTGTTGGTCTTTTAAATATACATTTATCTATAGAGACAGTCACCATTCTAGGTGTGTCACAACATTGAGCTGCAAAAGCAGCAGCGCTTGCATCTAACCAAGCTAATAATTTTCCTCCAAAAAGATTTCCATGAAATCCTAAATCTGATTTTTTTACTGGATGTGTATTTAATAAATCCATTCTTAATGTTTAGTTAACATAAACTGAGGTTACATTACGTATCTTATTTATATGAAACGTATAGATGTAACCCCAGTTGTTTATGTATTGATTATGATTATTGTTTTTGCATTAGGTACTATGTGATTTCACATGCGCCACCAGCACAAGCAAGTTCACCTTTTAGATCAGTATTATCATCAAGTTCTACAACTTTTGTAAGATCAACAGAAGTTACTGAGCTTATTAGCTCATTGTATTCTTTTTCTGTTATATCTTCAAATGGAGCTTGAGTATAAGTACCTCCATCATATGGTAATACAGATAAACCATTGTAATGGTCTCTGTTTTCCCACATCCATTCACCAGCTTGTTCCCATTCATCTTCTTTAAGAGACACTGTAGCAGAAACATTATGAGTATTAGATCCTTTTCTATGACCAGGTTTAACCCATTCTGTAGCTATTTTCTTTATTCTCTCTAGTAGATCAAATGGTGATTCAGTTCTAAGTGTTGATCCTTCTGGTGCTTTTTGAGGAATACTAATGATTGCAGTATCATGACCACGGAATACACAGTCTTCAATAAGCTCAGGATGATGTACAGAAAGATATGTGTATATAGCTTCATTCTTACCAACTCTTATTCTTCTTAAATAGTAATCATTATGCCAAGCATGAATACCAGAAGAAGTTCCAAGAGTTAAAGATGTAGTACCCGCAGGTTTTACAGTAGTGCATCTTGCTGAAGAGTTAATACCTAATAGTCTAGCAATAAATTCATTTTCTTTTTTTACTATTTTTGCTGCCTCAGTAAGATTTAGAGAAGACACTTTACCACTTGCTATTCCTGTCATAGATACACCAATAAGAGCATCTTTTTCAGTTGTTTCTTTCCATATCTGTCTAAGATAGTGGAAGTTAGTATAGCTAGCTTGAAGTGTTCCAATAAATGCTGCAGCTTTAACTCTTTCATTTAAATCTTCTTGAGACTCAACGTTTGATACATTTACTTCACATAAATTGCAAAATTGAAAAGGACGTAGTGCTATCTCACAACATGGGTTTGTACCCCAATCTTTATCATTATTAAAGTATATACCAGGTTCACCAGCACCAGACAATTCAACACGTTTCCATAAATCCATAAAGAAAGATTTAGTAATCTTATGTCTCATTAATACAGCTGAGTTGTTAGCTCTACCACGTTGTGGATTTAGTTCCCACCATGGTCCAGACTTACAACCAATCATTTGATCATCATCTGCACTAAATAAACTAATAAGAGCAGCACGTCTAATACCACCAGCAAGAACAGCATCAGCTATATAACAAATCATATCATGTACTTCAAGTGTAGATAGTTTATCACCATCTTCTTTAGCGCTTAGTAAACCTTCTAACTTTAATAAACATTCTTTAAGTGGTTGAGGACCAGGAGCTTTACCACCAGATGTAACTAGTCTAGCACCTTTAGGTCTAATGTCTGAAAAGTCAAATTCTATTTTAGATGATCTTGTTCCAAAATAAGATTTAACTAAAACTTTAATAGAATCAGCCCAACCTTCAATAGAGTCACCAATTAAGTATCTTTTTGATCTTTTTTTAAACGGTTTATTTATAGAAGGAAGCTTGTCTACATGATGTTTCTGTACTGAATAACCAACGCCTGTACCACCTAAAAGTAAAAACATTGTTTCATTAAAAGCATCTAATGCATCAATAGGTAAATACGCACAGTTATATACACGGTTAGGACTAACCTCAATTGGCTTACCGCCAAATTGCATAGATCTCATAGAAGGTAAAATCTTCTTATCATATACAAATTTATATACATCCTCTATTTCACCTTTAAGGCCAGGATATTTTTTTATATGCATGTTTTTGTTACGAGTGACTAGTTCTTCCCAAGTCTCTCTTCTATTGTGTTCAGGTAAGTATTTTGCATACTTCATATGAACAGTAATTTCACTTAAAATTTTGTTACTTAGATTCATTTTTTTTTAATTTTTACTTACGTTAATATTAGGTGGGATAAATAAGATAAGAAAATACAATTTACTTTCTTAGTTTTTTTATATAAAATTGATGCAATCATGATTTTTTTATTTTGTTTTTTTTCAGTATATTATATATGTAACTGATAATTTAAGAGTGCAAAAGTATGGATTCTCAACAAGATATAATAGTAATGGGGCTAAGAATTGATAATATGGAAAAAAAATTAGATGAAATTGATAAAAAATTAGATTCTTTAACTATCAAATTATTAGATCCAGATAATGGTTTTGTTACCAGGGTAAATAAGAATACATCCTTTAGAGATAAAATGGGTGAGTTTTTACCGTATTATGAGGATACTATTTCAGAAATGGAATCTTTAAAGAAATGGAAAAACAATGTTACTAAAGCACTTTGGGTAATTTTTACTGCAGTTATTGGTTGCATAGTTAAACTAATGTTCTTTGCATAATGGCACGTTCTAACACAGGAAATAAAGGATTTAATCAACAGTTAGTTACTGTTACACCAAACACGTGGACAGATTTATTACCACGTGATACTAATGAAAGACGTATAAACCAAAACTTAAGAGGACTTACAATAAACAAATTAATAATTCAAAATACAGGTACAGATGATATAACTGTATCAGTTAAATTTATATCTAGAGATCCACAAAGCCCGCATGATGAATATGAAGGAGAAGTAATTTCTGACAAAATTATATCAGGTTCACATAGAAGAGGTAGCAACGGTACTACTACAGCAAATAATTTAATAAATTTTAGTAAGCCTATGGGCCGTGGTGTAGAAGGTTATGGTTTTGGTGGTCATGATGCAAACACAATTGCTGATTGGAATGGTTTAACATATACAGGAGTATTAGAAATGGATTTTGTAAATTATCAATTGCAATTTCCAAACATGCAGTCTGTTCAATTTAAAGCTAATGTAGGAAGTGGTTTTATTGCAACTTTAATTATGAATGACAACCAAATAAAAATGAAACAAACAGTAGGTGGTAATGGTATAAAAATGTAATAAAATGGCAAAAGAATTAAATGAAGATACTAGTTTTAAAATAAGTCTAAAAACATTAGGAGGAATAGCGGTTTTAATTTTTACTCTTGTTGGTATGTGGTTTACTTTACAAGCTGATATTGCTGAAGCAAAAGAGTTACCAGCTCCACCAGATCCAGAAGTTACACGTATGGAATTTGACATGAAAGATCAAATGATACGTAGCACAATTATGACTACACAAGAAGATGTTAAAGAAATAAAAGAGTCTCTTGAAAAAATAGAAGATAAATTATATAATAGATAAAATGAGAAAGAAACCAACAATACAATTTAAAGGTAACAAACGAACCAAAAGACCTGGGGTACACAGCAAAAATGCTAGTAAAGGTCAAAATGGTTATAAAAACAAATACCGTGGGCAAGGTAGATAATAATATAAATACTGTATGGAAAATTTTTCTAACATACTTACTGTTGTTATTTTGCTTGCTTGTCTCATCGGATGCTTATTCTCAGATAACAGTGAAACATTTTAATGCAGGATGGAATAGTGCTAATGATGTAGAATGGTTCTCCAAATTAAAAGAGTGTGATAAAAGTTCTCTTTTAATAGATAAAGATGACAACCAAAAAAAATATCAAATAGCTGTTGTACCAACTATTATAATATTTAAAGATGATGAAGAGGTAAAACGTTTTCAAGCAGATCTAAGTTTTAAAATGGTTGCCACTAGAAAAGAAATACAGGATTTTATAGATGAATTAATAATGAGTGATTTTTAAAATGAAAAAATTTTTATTTATAGTATTTGCAATGATTGCACAAATAGCTGTGTCTCAAAACTCATATGTAGTTATAGAAGCACAGTATGATTCATGGGGACCTGCAGAATCTCAATTTTATATTACAGATGCTCAAGGTGATACCGTATATCATCATCAACCTACAGTGCAAAGTGAATATTTATTAGATACTTTATTTATAAATGCACAACCTCTTACTGCTATTCTTTTAGATCAATATGGAGACGGATGGCAAGATACAGGCATGCAAGGTTATTTTAGAACATGGAATAACTGTCAAGATACAATAGTAGAATTTATATCTTCACCTACAAATTACTTTGCTACAGAAATAATAAACTTTAATTTGGGTCCATGTCAACCAAACGGACCTCCACCTCCACCATGTTTACCTGCAGTAGTTATAATTAATTTAGATCAGTATCAATCAGAAACGTCTTGGGAGATTACTGATACTTTAGGTTTTGTAGTAGCATCAGGTAGTGGTTATGGTTCACAACCAGATTATGGAACTGTTGTTGTTCCTGTATGTTTACCACAAACGGTATTAAATTTTACAATATTTGATTCTTATGGGGACGGTTTAAATGGTTCACTTTGGCAAGGTCAAGATGGATCTTATTTTGTTAAACAATGTGGTGATACATTAGTATATGGTACAGATCCAGCTTTTGGAACAGATAGTACACACGTATTTGCTATTGATACATGTCCTCCTATATATGGATGTACGGATGATGATTATGTAGAGTGGAACCCGTTTGCAGATACTGATGATGGTAGCTGTCAAACATTAAAAGTTTTTGGATGTATTGACTCAACAGCATTTAACTATGATTCTACTGCAAATACAATGGACCTTGTTCCACAATGTGAATTTACGTTAGTGTTGCATGATCTTATGGGTAATGGTTGGGTAGGATCACACTTATCTTTAGAATTACCTGACACTTCTTTCTCTTTTACGCATACTGGAGGTTTTAATGATGAATATCAATTTACTATAGATGCACCAGATCCTGCCGTGTTTAGATTTCATATATCTCCACAGGCAACACTAACTACTATAGAATGTGGGTTTACGCTTATGAATCCAGAAGGTGATACATTAGTTAGTGTTCAACCTCCATTTATACAACCTTTGTTTCCATATTCTTTTATTACTAATTGTGGTAATACATGTATAGAAAAAGTTTTTGGTTGTACGGATAGTCTTGCTTTAAATTATTATGATGAAGCTAATACAGATGACAGTTCTTGTTATTATGTGGCAGGGTGTATGAATCCGCTGTATTTAGAATATGATACAACTGCTGATTTTGATGATGGATCATGTGTAACTTTAGTTGTTGCAGGATGTATGGATTCAACAGCACTTAATTATGATCCGTTAGCAAACGTAGAAATACCAGGGTCATGTATAGCAATAGTAGAAGGATGTATGAATCCTTTAGCATTTAATTATAATCCTAATGCTAACGTTGATGACTCAACATGTATACCTGTTATAGATGGTTGTACAAATCCTATAGCACTTAATTATGATTCAACCGCTAATACAGACGATGGCTCTTGTGTATTACCAATACCAGGGTGTACAGATCCTAATGCACTTAACTATAATCCACAAGCAAATGTAGATGACTCAAGTTGTATAGATATAGTTTATGGTTGTACAGATGCATCAATGTTTAACTTTGATCCTTTAGCCAATGTAGATAATGGATCATGTATACCTTTTGTTTTTGGTTGTACAGATTCTACTATGTTTAATTTTAACCCATTAGCAAATACAGATGACAATAATTGCATTCCTTTTATTTATGGTTGTACTGATCCAGTTGCGCTCAACTACAATCCGTCAGCTAACACAGAAGATTTTAGCTGTATTGATTATATTTACGGTTGTACTGATAGCACTGCCATTAACTATGATCCGTTGGCTAATACTGACAATGGTTCTTGCATTGAAGCAATCCCAGGTTGCATGGATCAGACGGCATGGAATTACGAGTCTTACTATAATGTTAATGATTCTCTTTCTTGCCTGTACGATGCTGGTTGTATCACTGGCCCTGGAAATCCTTATTGGTTAAATGATGGATGTTATGCTTGGGTAATTGATGTAGATGATTATTGTTGTGAGAATGCATGGGACGCATCATGTCAAACAATGTATGATTATTGTGAGTTAGGATGGCCAACAAATTTAAATGATATGTCAGTTATAGGAATTGTAGTTTATCCAAATCCAACATCCGGTATATTAAGAATTGAAACTAGATTAAATATAGAAGTTCTAGTAATTGATATGCAAGGTAAAATAATTATAGAAGAAGAAAACATAAATACAATAGATCTATCAACTTATTCAAAAGGAATTTATAACTTAAAGATAACAACTGATGGAAAATCATTTATTAATAAAATTATAAAACATTAAATTATGAAGACTAACAACGGAAGAGATAACATCTTAAACGATATTAACTCTGCAACAACAGAAGCTATATCACCAAGTGGTACTGTATATATAGGAGCAACAGGAGAAAAATATGAAGCTATTAATGGAACTTTTTTTGCATTTACAGCTCTTGAAAATGCTACAATAGATGCAAGCAGGTCTACAACAAACATACTTACTAAAGGTGCTAGTACAGGAGATCCTCTTATTAAAAATGTTACAGCTGACATGACTATACCTGCTGGTGTAACAATATATGGAAACTTTTTAAGTATTGAATTAACTGCTGGTAAAGGTATAGCTTATTATAAAGATATGACAACAGCTAAAGCAAGTTTCTAAAATGAATATTCTAGGTTTAGGTTTAGGTATACACAAAGGTTCTACTGGTACTGCTAGTAGCGTATTAACTCCTGCAGAAATTGCAGGTGGTGCTGATATTTGGTTTGATGCTACTCAAAGAGAAAATGTTACAGAAAATGGTGGTAGAGTTACTAGTGTAAGAAATTCTGGAAATCAAAGCAGCCAACCTAATCCTGGTGTAGTAGATTGGGTTTTAAACTATGTAGGTACAGAAGCAACTTATGAGCAGACTGGTGGACAAAACAATTTACCATTTTTAAAATTTACTGGTAGTGAGTCTTTTCAAATAGAACAGACTGATAATCTTGGCACTGCTGCAAATGTGAATTATGGTACAGAATATACAATTATGATAATTCAAGATGTTGGAGGAACAGGAACAACAAGAGGAGTAACAGGTGCAAGAAACCCTAATGGATTTGTGTGTAGGTTTAATAATTCTGATGTTTTAATACAGTCAGTATATAATAGTTCTTCATTAGCAAGTGATTCAATTCTTCCAACAGGAGGTCAAGGTTTTGGTATTATTACATGTAATACAAGTGATACAAATAATACAAATAGTGTTAGGTTTAATGCACAGTCTAATGCTCCTGCTACTGTAAGTGGAACTCCTGTAAGTACAAGTAATATTTTTGTAGGTAAAGGAAATAATACTACTCAATTTTATGAAGGTAATATATATGAGTGGGCATTATTTAAGTCATCTTTATCTAGTGCTGATTTAGATTTATTAGATGCTTATGTTCAAGACAAATATAATTTTACATATTAAGATGAAATATTTATTATTCATATTAGCTTTTTTTAGTTGCATGTCAGCAAACGGTCAGGTATTTAAAGATTTTTTTAAGTACTCTACTTTATATTCATCAGTTAACGGTGGTAATTCAATATCAGACCAGACAGTATACGATGTTGCTACAGGTACTTTATTAAATGATGTTATAGAAACACCATACAATTATACGTTAACGTTTGGGATTAGAAAGATTCAGAGATTTCAATACGAACCACAGTTACCATTTAAAGATGGTACAGAGACATCATTTAACGATGCAGCTACTATAGGGAGAGTTAAGAAAGGTTTTGAGTATTTATTTGAGGTTGATTATGCGAGGCAACAGGGAATAGAGTTTATAAATCAAAATCACTTTTTACGATACAACACAACAAGATGGTTAGCACGTGTAGAATATTTACAAGACGGTTTTGCAGATATAAAATATTTTCAAGGTTCACAAAGATTAAGGATTAATTCAAAGGGTAAACTCTCTTTTAACGTGGGGGCATGTCAGAGAATTTCAGAGCCCTATGGATTCAATCCGCTTGAACAATGGATGCTACCTAATGGATCATTACACTATACACAATTGGCCCTAGATCAAGGTTACAATGTAATCTTTGACGGAGAAGGCGGTACAGAATATACTGATCCATCAGGCGCTACCGTTGCAACAAGTAAAGAAGTGTGGGAAGCAGTAGTGGTTCCAGAAATGCTAGTTGACTATGTTGCTGCTGAGAGAAACAAATTACCTGCTCAATGGGTTCATTCTCTTATTATAGGTTTTGATTATTATAAGTATACTAAAGATATATGGATTCATGCTTGGGGTAATGTACTACCTTATCACTATAATGACGGAGGCACATATTCATATCATAACTTTAATGATGGAGAACAATGGTATGACTATTCTGGCGGTATGATTTTTGGTTATAAAGTAACAAGAAATCTTGGTGCGTTTGTAGAAGGTAAGTATAATAAATACTGGGACAGAGAATGGTATGATTTCAAATTTGGTATTAACTATAAAGTGTTTTAATTATGGCTAAGAAGAAAAAAACAAAGAGTAAAAAAGATGCATGTTATCACAAAGCTAAAGCTAAGTACAGAGTATTTCCTAGTGCTTATGCTAGCGGATATATTGCTAAATGTAGAAAACGTAGAGGTAAGATAAAGTAATGGCAGTTAGAAAAACAAAAGCAGGAGCTAATCTTAAACGTTGGTTTAAAGAGAAGTGGAAAGACGAAAAGGGTAATCCTTGTGGTTCTTCTAAAAATAAGAAGACTAAAAAGTGTAGACCTACTAAACGTGTTAGTAAGGAAACACCTAGAACATGGGGCTCTTTATCTAAATCACAAAAAGCTAAAGCTGTTGCTGAGAAAAAGAAAGTGGGGATGGGCCGTAGAACTAGTTCTATCAGAAAAGGTAAGAAAAAATCTAAAAAGAAGTAATTATGGCAAGTAAAAAGAAAGGTGCAATGAAAGGCTGTTCTATTAAGAATGGTTGCAAAAGTAAAAAAGGTGGACTTACTGCTAAGGGCCGTAGAATGATTAATAAAAAAACTGGCTCTAAACTTAAAGCTCCACAACCAGGAGGAGGTAAACGTAAGAAATCATACTGCGCTAGATCAGCCGGTCAGATGAAAATGCATAACGTTAACTGTAGTAAGACTCCAGATAAAAGAATTTGTAAAGCAAGAAGACGTTGGAAATGTTAAGATGGCAAAGAAAAAATTAGACATAAAAAAAGCTATAAAAAAGCCTGGCTCACTAACAGCTGCAGCCAAGCGTAAAGGTATGACTATAGCACAATACTGTAAGAACCCGCCTAGTAAAAAGGCCGGTTATAGATGTAGATTTGCTAAGACACTTAAAAAGATTAGTAAAAAACGTAAAAAGAAATAATAATGCCTGTAACAACAAACCCTGTATATGCTTTTAGTACTAGATTAAGTACAACTAGAACATGGCTCCCTATTGATGGGATTGGTGCGTCCGGAACTCCAACAACTGGAGAGGATAGTGCAAAGTTTGCTACTCTTACTGTTACTAACTCAGGCTATTTAGCTAATGATAGAGCTACTCCAATAATCTTTCATATTGCAATCTGGAAGAGATCTTTGCTTGCAGCTAATAATACTACTTTAATGGGGGCAGCAAATCAAATGGTATTTATTAGAACTAAAGTAAGTCTAACAGGTAATAATGATGTGTTTGAATTAAAAGACTTATATATAGATAAGTTTGTTCCTAATGATTCAACACCTGAAGATGAACCTTTAGTTTGTATTTGGATAGAAGCTACATCAGGATCTGGTGAAGAAAATGCATCATTAGATGTATGTTTAACAAGATAGTTATGTGGAAATTATTTAAAGATGAAAATGATATAAATGAAAAAGCCATAGTTGGCTTTGCTTCTTTTGTGCTAATGGTAATATTTGCAATATGTGATTTAATTACTGGATGGTGCGGAATGGAACTTGTAATAAATGAAGTTATATATAATAGCTTTGTAATAGTAACTCTAGGGAGTTTTGGAATTAGCTCACTGGAAAAAATTAAAAAATCTTAAGGTTATGAAAAAATTTATTTGTATTTTATTATGTAAGATAACGTTTAACAAAGTATGTTTAGGCTGGTGTGAATCAGACTGCTGCTTAAAAAAATAATATTATGCCAGGATATAAACATAGATATAAAAGTGGTGGCAGTAATAAAAGAGGAAACATATTACCTCAAGCTAGAAAAGGTGGACAACAAAGTTTGTTAAGTAAATTAACAACAAGAGCTCCTAAAAAAACTACAAAGGGATGTGGATGTGGTGGTCAAGTATAGTAAAAAAATTTAGTATGAAACCAAGTAGAAAGCCTAATAAGGCAAGAAGAAGAAGAGCAGAAAAATGGTTTGCTGCTCATGGAATTAATCCTAACAGTCCAGATAGTAATGGTAATGCAAATGTATTAGATGTAAGACCAACACTAACTTGGAAAGAAGATATGGATGGTGTAACTAGTTATCCATGTGAAATTAATGTAGAAGGATTTTTATTTTATGCACACGTAACAGTGTCCTTTACAGATAGTAAAGGTAACACACATGAATACGAAGGTGGCTCAGGTGGAATTGGAGTAGGAGATCTTACATGCGCTGGAGTAATTTACTTTGGTGATGAAGATGTGCTACTAAAAGCAACAACGTTTGGTGTAGCATTTGGTGCTGAAGACGGTGGTGTTTGTCAAGTAACTTGGGGGACCAGTGGAAACGCAACTGCAGCTGGGATTGGTGAAGGCTTAGGTGCCTTTGGTGGCAGCGGTAGTTGGAAATAATTATAATATGAGTATACTAGGAACTATATTTAGTGGAGGAGCTAAAGAACTTGTTGAAGGTGTAGGTGGTGTTATTGATGGACTACATACATCTGAAGAAGAAAAGCTAGCCGCTAAACAAAAAATGAAAGAACTTGTAGCTAATTATGAGGTCCAAATGGAAAAAGAAATAACTTCCAGATGGCAAGCAGATATGAAGTCTGACTCATGGCTATCTAAAAATATTAGACCATTAGTATTAGCATTCTTAGTTATAAGCACTGTGCTATTGATATTTATTGATGCAGGTGTTATTAACTTTGTTGTTGAAGCTAAATGGACTGATCTATTACAATTAGTATTAATCACAGTGATTGGTGCCTACTTTGGTGGCCGTTCACTAGAAAAAACAAAGAAATAATGTCAAAATGTACTTGCGGTTTAACTAAAGCAGAAGATGGGTCTTGTGATAAGTCTCATGAATCTTGCAAAGAGTAATGTATAATTATCAGATTGAGCTAATTAGGGTCATTGATGGAGATACTATTGATGCTTATATAGATCTTGGCTTTAGTGTTAAAGTTAAGAAACGTATAAGACTTGCTGGTATTAATACTCCTGAGTCAAGGACAAGAGATCTTGAAGAAAAGAAAAAAGGTCTTGCGGCTAAAGATAGACTTAAGAACCTATTAGAAGGATGTGATAAAATACTTTTAGATTCACAAGGTGTAGGTAAGTTTGGAAGATGTCTAGGTAAATTATCAATTGATAAAGTAGATGGATCTGATAAACTTACCATGATCTGTGTGAATGATTTATTAATCTCTGAAGGTCATGCTGTAGCATACCATGGAGGAAAAAGAAAATAGAATGAACATAAATTGGATAAATAGTTATAAATCTAATAATAAAAGTGAGATTTATAAAATAGAACTTAGAATTGGAACCTTTTCAGCATTAGAAATTTTAATTAATGCAGCAAGGTTTAGGTTTATGCTTTTTAATCTAGGATTTGAAATAGAATTTTAGTATATTATAATGTATTATGCCTGCAAAAAGAGACTATAAAAAAGAATATAAGAAATTTCAGTCCTCTACTAAATCAAAAAAAGATAGAGCGGCTAGAAATAAAGCACGTAGAGAAGGTCTTAAAGTAGGTAAAGTACGTAAAGGTGATGGTAAAGATCTTCATCATCCTAATGGACCACGTTCACAGAAGACTGTAGCAATGTCAGCATCTAAAAACCGTGGTAAAAAAGAAAAGAGCAGAGTAAAAGGTAGTAAAAGAAACTACCCTAAAACAAGAAAAAAAAGAAGTAAATAATTTTAAATAATAAAAAAATGGCAACAATTACAGGTAGATTATCATTAACAGGCACTGGTACAACTAGTGACGTTTTAAATATTGTTAAAGAAAAAGTTTTAACAGTTACAAGCCCAGCTGTACAAGTTGGTACAACAGGATTAACAACATCATTTGCAACAACATTAGATGATTTAAATGGTACTAAGAATACTACAGATACGTATTTATATATCATGAATACATCTGCTGGTACTGAAACAGTACATGCACAGACTGTAGCAACAGCTACATGTACTGAGTCAGGTGTACCTACAGTAACACAATCTCCATTAGCTAAGTTAGCTAAAGGTGAATTTGCATTAATTCCTCTTGAAGCATCAGCTCATTTACAATTTAAAGGATCTGCTACTACTGCAGTTATGGAATACGGATTCTGGACTAAAAGTTCTTAATCTATATCTAATAAAGGTTCTAAGTAGTTGATTGCCCAATTATATGCAGCAGCCGGGTAGGTAAATAGTTTTCTTTTTCTTTTTACCCACCTGGCTGACTTGCGTTCATATATTACCATTTCCCATTTTTTTCCTACTGGATAACAACACGGCCAATACCCCTTCTTGGTAAGGAATTTAATTTCTTCTTTATACATCAGAATATATATCTTATTGTTGCTATGTCAAAATAGTTTGCATAGATTTGTTTAAACATCTCTAGAAGCTTATGCTTCTTTGCTATTGGATAGCGCATCACTCCTGTCCCATTTTTAACTTCATCAGAATATTTCATAATCTCACGGGCCTCATCACTAGCTTTAATCATTTGATTAACATGATTAGTCAATGCAATAACTTCACATTTATTTTCACCTGCTACCTCTTTAACACGTTTAAACAACTGGTCATAATGCTTAGACCACCCCGGCATAAATATAAGTGGAGAAAAATTTAAATGTACTTCCCATCCTAAATCTTTAAGTCTATTAATGTCTTGTATTCTAGATTCAATTTTTTGCATCTTAGGTTCTAATACATCTGAATAAGCTTGAGGCATGAGACTTACCCTTACTCTAGGTGGTTTATTAAAATGATTAACATTAAGTTTAAGAAGACCCGGATACTTAGTAGCCATAGTACTATTAAGTTGTGGGTGATCATCAAAGCGCTTAAGGTAATCATGTAGTGGTTCAGGCATATGCTTTTGCATTAGAACTAAATCTGAGTTGCATGCAATGTCTACCATTGTATATACTGGATCTTGCTGGTTAGGAACTTTAGTGTAGCCCGCTTCCCAAGCAAGAACAGAGTTAAATATATCATTAACATTAGTATTAACAAATACTCTATGTCCATTAAATCTAGACATATAACAATATGTGTCTACACAGCCACCAAAACATCCATAGATTATATTTGGAGCTATGCAGTCACTACTATTGTTATTTGTTTTTGTTACTAATGTTTTTGTTACTTGTTTTTTGATGGCCATATAACTACTATATTTTCATCTTTATTCCCAGTAACAGAATACAAATTCATTTCCATTTCCATTATTTTTTTCTTTAGTTTTTAAAAACGGTATACCCGTTCTATCATTGATAACAATCTCTTTGTCAGAAGGTAAATCTATTTCTTTATAACCTTCTTGGAGTTCTTTTCTAAATATACGCATTGGTACATTTGTTTCAGACATCTTTTCTTGTAATATATATCCTTTATATGTCATTGCTTTTTTTAAATTTTGTAAAGATAATCCAATATACAGCAACTAATATGGCAAAACCAAAGGTGCTCAACTATATATATTTATGTATAATAACTAAAAGGGTTGTGATCAAGAGACCACAAAACCCTATAAATGCTCCTATGTAACTACTTTTTGAGTTTTTCATCAAACTGTGTAACTGCATAGGCACCGGTAGCTAAACCAGCAAAGTAAATCATAATAGCCCAAAATAATTCCATAATTAATAGTTTTGATTAATAGTACACCCAGAAGGACTTGAACCTTCAACCTACAGCTTAGAAGGCTGTTGCTCTATCCAATTGAGCTATGGGTGTAGTAAGCAGGAGGGTAAACAAATAAAGACCTCCTGCTAAACAGACCTTAGTCTGCTTTTCTATCTAGTGCCATTAATAATAATAACAGATAACCAACAAGATCTCTTGCAGTATCTTCTGTATTATCATTCAAACCTACATGTGCAATTCTAGATAATTTATCATCAATACGTGCTTTTATTGCTTCAACAGAATCAAGTTTACTAAATATATTAACAGGCTCTAATGCTGTATTCCCATATGCAGCATTTTTTTCTTTTAATAAATTAGTTATACTTTCTGCTACTGCATCTAATTGATCAGCAAATTCAGCATTTTTCCATTTACTTGATGCTTCATCTAAAGTATATGGTTTATTATACTCTAATCCTGGAGGACAATTCATTTTAACATCATAATTAAATGGATAATTACGTCCTATATCATAATAGTATTTATTATATTTTTCTTCTTTCTTTTTTTTACTCATAGTGTAAACACATTATTTGAAGAATTATAATCATCATTTTCTGGTAAGTCTATTAGATGTTCTTCAGGCATTTGAATATCATCTTCCGGATTAGTATATGTATCTAAAGTATTATTTTTAGTTTTACTTAAACACTCAGCTGTCATAAACTCATGAAACTTAGCTTGATTTTTCATCCAGTTTCTTGGATGTGTTAACTTTAAAGCATGTGTAACATGATTATAAAATGACCAAGCAGAATCAGAACTTACTCCATAATTGTATGATGCTTTATCCATTTCATTTTTTACACATGTCATTTGTTGTGAGTCAAGAAGTTTTTCTTCAATAAACAATCTACCTAAGAATTCAGCTTGATTCTTATTAGATAAAGTTATTGTTTTCATATCATTCTTGTCTTGAACAAGCTGATTGAAATTTTGTGAAGCTACACTTATTTGTTGTGCAATTGATACTGCAATGTCTGCATTAGCAGTTCCTGTGTGTTTACGACCATAGTTGGCCATATCACCATGGATCATTCCATTATTACATACTATTACATAAGCTCCAACTCCACATTGAAATCTTGTGCTCTTATCATATGAGTTTGTCCAAGCAAACATCATACTAATTTCATTGTCTGATACAGAATTAGCTCCAGAGATATTGTATATCCCTTGAGCTACTCTAGCATTCATACTTGCTTTAAACAGTTGGTTATTGATTTTAAAACCATTAACTTTTAATAGTTTTTGTGTGTGATCCATCACTTCTTTATGTGATACCACTGTATACGTCTTACCATGTGATGGTAAGGGTGCGTTTTCTAAATAAACTTTGGTTGTTGTAACCGCTTTTTTGTGTCCCATAATTGTCAAATTTAATCAAATAAATTCAATTGATTACTAGTAAAACCTAAAATATTATTGACTTCTTTTTCAATAGCTTGCTGGTAATATTTATAGTTAATATCATAGTCTGCAAACTTTTCAGATAAAGTCATTTTATTAAACATAGTTGTCATCCAAGGTCCTGCTTCTAACTGTATGATACGTCCATCATTCTTGTTAACTTTAACAAGCTTAGATCCGCTGTTGCTTACATAATATCTATTAATCTTTTGTTGATCATCAGATTTTGCAACACCATTATCTACATATTCAGCTTTAACTTGCCAACCGCTATTAGTTTTACTACCAATACAATAGTCTAGTATATTAGTATTTTCCTTAAGATAATCTTCAGGTAGTTTGTTATTTACAAAGTATTCATAGATACCTTTAGGAATAACTAATTTAGATTTGTTTTTATGCAATGCTAAACCTGTAAATTCAAACCTACCCTTGCATTTAACAGGAGCATAATAAAATTTATCCTTTTCTACTTTAAATAAATAGTGTGGATTTTTTTGCTTTATTGTTCTCCATGTAGTTAAGTCTGTCTCAACAAATTTAAAAATACCAATATAATTATTGACATCTCCAAAGATAAGTTTCTGATACTCATCATGTTCCAGATTTAGTTGCGTTAGCCTTTCCCATTGTTCACATACTTTAAAATACTCCTCCTTTGCTGACTCAGGAATAATAGTCTCAATACCATCAGTATTTTGCATAATTGCACGTGCTTCTGGTATTGCTTCCATAATCATTTCATAGAGCATCATTAGGGTCAATTGACCGTTGATTGTAATACGCATTGTAAACTCTGGATCATATAAAAAAGAATTCTTATCATTAGAGAGACCATATGTACTGTTAAGTATAATTTTATATACATAGTTCATAGGATTACTCTTAGGAATCTTTTTTCTTTCTGTAAAAAACCATTCATATAGCTCACAAAACTGTGACTTTGGTAAATGCGCTGGAGACCAACTGTTTTTAATTGCTAGATTAGGATAGAAAGATGTAACATCTGAAGACATAATAATTTCACCATCTTTAGGTTCATATATCCCCGGTTTATTTGCACCGTGAACACCACCTAAACCAAAATCTGTTTTTACTCCTTTGTATTTAACACTGTACTTAAAGGCCCCTTTTATATTAAGAGGATTTAATTCTACAGTTTTAAATCTATCAAGAAGCAATTGAAACTCTGGTGTCTTAAACGTTACATAAGGCAGTATAATGTCTTCTAGTTTTATTACACGCCTAAATGTTCTCATCTTTTTTAACTCATACTTAGGAATATCTAATTCTTTACTTAAATAGAATGCAAACAGCTCCTTAGATATTCTAGGTTCTGATGCATTAAACAAGTTAATATTATATTCTTTAGATAAGTTTATTCTTAATCCTATAAGCTCTTTAGATCTATTATAGATTTCTTGAGTTGCATTAACATCATTAATACAATAATCAATAACCATATCAATCTCTTCATCAGTTGTTATCTCTGACTCATGATCAATAGGCATATCAAGAATGTTATTCCAATCCATAGTATATTCAATCCACTTGAGGCTAGACCGCTTGGCCATATTGTCCCAGTGATTAAGTTTGTATACATCTATTTGAGGAATGGTCATTTTCCATTCTGGATATTTAGAGAATTCTTTATTATTAGATCTTTGGATTGTTGCTTGTGCTTCATCATAGATGTGACGAACTAAGTCTTCTATATCTGCTTTTAACACTGCTTGTTTTTTATCAAGAAACCAATGTGTTATTTGTGCATCAAATCCTAAACCATTAAATGATATATGATATTCTCTATTCTTTTTGTTTTCTTCAAGAAATTCTATAAATGCTTTTCTGTCATCTCTTTTAGAATGTATTACAAATACTTTATATTCTTCTTTTTTGTAATGTTTAAATACACCACAAAAGAAGTTACTCAGTGTTTCATAATCCATTATCCAATGGCTCTTCATATTTTATGTTTACCCCATTTAGAATCTTGTGCATCCATATCAGCTTTATGGTTTTCTTCCCATTTAGTCATATTCTCAATTAATTTTTTTTGTTCTTCTATTCTTCTACCTTGATGAAGAGCATGTTTTGCTAACCTAAACATGATATATATACTTATTAATATTGCTAATCCTGTCATAATTGTAAATTTAGACCCAAAAAAAGGGACCGAAGTCCCTTCCCATGGATTGGTTAATAAAGAAAACTCTAAACAAGGTTTAGATTAGTTGCTTTGTCAGAAGATAAAGCTCTTTTCATTTGCTCAACATCATTATCAATAATGCTAGCATAGTCATATGAATCAGCATTAACTGCAAATTTATTAATAAAGTCTTTGATTTCTTGATCATCAACAATATAATACTCTGCATGCGTTTGCATCATAACTCTTTGTTCTTTTACTTCTTTACCATTAGGTCTCTTACCAACTTTAAGTTTTACTTCATCTCCGTTGTCATCAATCTTTGGTACAAAGTGATATGAACTTTTATTAATTTTAGAAATAACAGCAAGTATTTTACTACTTGGGTCAAATATAATCTCCACATAAGGGCAATCCTCAGTGATAGGCATTAATTTAAATGTTTTGTATGGGCCCCAGTTTGATGTTGTAATCAACATGTTTTGTCCATACGTTGGTTTTTTGTTTTCTTTACTCATGTTAAAATATATTTTGAATTAGAATACAAAGATAAAAACTTTTTTTGAAAAATAGCTTTAGTGTCTGGTTTTTTGAATATTAAATTTTCTTTTTTCATATCCGGTTTATCACATAGCTCATATACATTTACTAGTGACTCAACACTAACTCCTAACTCTTGAGCATAATCAGCATGATAATACTCTGGATAAAGAAACTCTTCCACATATTGTGCAATAGCTCCTTTTTCTCCAAAGAAATTCATAATAGCTTCTTTATTAAGTTCTGTAATTTCAGAATACTTACCACGTGCTACTTTATTGTAATCATTACCTATATCACTAAAGTCATATACATATAAGTGTACATCTTCATCTAACAATATATAATCATAAAAGTATATATTTGATAATAAATATTTAGCTTCAAAAGTTTTCCATTCATCTGTTTCTTTTTGCTCATACAAACACATGAATTTTTTATCTTTTACTTCATAGTTATCCTCCCAGGTTAAAAATGTTTCTACAGGTACAAAATCTACCCCTCTCTTTATATTTAATAAAGGGTAGAGGAAGATCTTGCTTTTTTGAAAGTATTTTTTATACATTATAGTACAACTTTGTTATTAATAAACTCATACGGTAAATCAAAATTCATTTCTTCTAAGTGATACTTACATGCTTTAATTACTTCCATGAGTTGACTACCCCATGTTTGCATAGTTTGTTCACTTACTTCAAAATTATATACTTGATTATACGTATCTACTACTATAAAGTTAAAGTTTATTTTATAACCTTGTATACCATCTGGTATATTTTTTAATACTAACATAGTGTAAATAGAAGCTTGCATCCAATAATTGTAGTAATCAACAGTGTCTACAAAATTGACAATGGACTTGCCAGAAGTCTTGATGTCAATGATAGTGATTGACCTTTTCTTATGGTCTATTATGTACTTGTCTACATAACCCTTAAGACCAAACTTAAGATCTCTTAAATCACATTCTAGATATGATTCTGCAAACGTTTCAGTTTCATCTAACTCAAAGTCTGTTATAACTGGATCAAGTAAATCCATTATATCTTTCTTTGACTTGACAATCTCTACACGTTCTAATGTTCTATCATACATATCTTGATCAATGATGTCTTTGCCTTTTGATTCAAGTAGAAATTTAAAATACTCTTTGTTGTCATCCGTAAGTATTTTTGCTAATCTCTTTGAGTCATCTTTAATAGACTGATATAAGTTCTGATGTTTTAAAGCAGTTATAATCTCAGGTTCATGATCTTCAAGATCTGGTACTACATTTAAATGTGCAGTCTCTTTAACTTCATTAAGAACTCTACGTACAGCTTCTGATGGTATTTTACCCGGTAACAATGCAAACTCTAATGCAAAGTTATCAGGTTGCAATAATAATAGATGTAGTAATCTACCTTCTACTAAATGCTTATCTAATCTAGGCTCTCTATCTTTAAGGATATAATCCTTGTAGAAAAGCTTAGGGGAGAACCTAAGTCTATTCATACTTGAATATGAAAACTTAAATTCTCCTCTGTCATATTTGTCTTTAAATATCTGTTCTTTATCTGTCATAATTAAAATGGTAAATCTACTTGAGAATCTGTTAATGCTGAAGCCAAAGATTTCTTTTTAACTCTAGCAGCAAATTCTGGTGTTAATGATATTGAACTTCTTTCTAACTTAAATGCTTTTGAAGCACTAAGACCTGTTGCTTTCTTAACAACATCTTCAAATAATAAATCTAACACATGTTCCATTGCTGGTACAGTTAATGCATCATCTTCAATCAACATACTAATTAGTTTTTCATATCTTGATGAATGCTGATAACTGTATGAGGTGTTATCATAATATTTTTGAAAACCTTTTCTTAATGCTTTAAAGCCAACTGTGTTCCAAGGTTTAGTTCCTTTCATATTATCACCAAAGTGAAAGAACAGCATAGCCAAATAAGTCTTAGAAGATTCTATATCACAATTAGACATTAAGTTCATTGCAACAGCTTTATCATCTGCGCCTCCTGATTTCAACATATCTTTGATTTGAATAAAGCTTTGATCATCTAATGCTACTGAGTCAGCAGACATAAGTTTATTACAATTTTCATCTAAGATCCATTTAAATGTAGGATTTAAAAGTTCATTAAACATATCAATAGCATCAGGCCCAACAGTCCAATGAGCAGTCATAGTTCTAGAACTTTTAAACTGATCTAACATTGGACCTAAAGTATTATTCCAATTGTCAGCATAATAATATCTACGAACTAATGAATCTATATCTATTACATCAGCTTTATCTATTTGATTAAGTTGATCTATACAAGATAATTGATCTTCTTTACTTGCAAACGCATTAGCATGTTGATTAACTATATCTATAGCTTTAGTTACACTTATGCAACTTTTTGACCAATGATAAGTCATTAGCTTTTCTATAGCTTTATAAGATATAATTCTTACATCAGCTATATTTTTATTTCTAATTACTTTTATATCATTGTCTTTACAAAAGAAAGCAACTCTATCTCTAGATAAACTAAGATTAGGATACCTATATAATGTAGATACATTATCTAATGATTTAACTTCATTAGGTCCCAATGCTTCAAGTATATGATTTGAAATTTGATCAGTTCTATTTGAATCTGGTATGTCAATCACATAAGCACCTTCAGATATTATATCTACTTTTTCTGATTTAATTTTTGATTCATCATCATTAATATTAAATATTAATCTATGTAATTTAATTATTTTCATCTCTTACTTTTTTTTTAAATATTTTTGTTCATACTCTGGTTTAATTCTTACTGTGAATACATACAACTCTCTGTTATAGATTTGGATTTCTTTTCTTATGATAGGCTCCATATATTTAAAACCTTCAGAGGTAAGTGTACCTTCTTCATCATGTTTTGTTACAAAATCTTCAGCAGACATTCTTCCATACCAAGTGTGTTGTGATTTATTAAACCAATACTTTAAATCTTTATTACGTGAGCTAAAATTATATTCTTGAATATTACCGTGTAGCTTCCATAATAAATGATGATTAACATCAGTACGTATTGTAGGTAAAATCTTTTCTAACATTGCTCTATCATCACCACCTGCATCATACATTTGTAAACATGTATCAAGTAAACTTTGAGTTAGTATTTGCTGATTAGGAGACTCATCTATAACTCTATTACCAGCAATAGTTTCACAACCATCATTAATAATACGATCTAAAATCTTTAAAGCCATCCCTGTATATACATATGTATCATAAGGAAGAGAATCATATTCACAACTACCAAGATAAGTATTCAAAGCTTCAGAACGTCTGTTATCCCATATTACATGTTCTATGCTTTCATCAGTCATCCAATTATTAATAATATCACATTTTCTTTCACCTTGTTCAAACTCAGTTATAGAATAACCATTATTAATATTAAACATAATAGCACGCAATGGTATATTATGATCATGAACTATTTGACTTGACATAACATTAGTAATAAATACATCTGCTTGATCTATATCACTAGTAATTTTAATATCATGCTCTTTTAATTCCATTTTTAATTTATCAGCAGTTATGTTTGAGCCAGGAATAATAAAAGCTTTTTTCTTTTTATAATTTATAATGGGAGTTTCATTATCTCCTTCTAATATTTCTTGATGTTTTGTATATGATGTTTCATCTTCACTAACTAATACTGTTGTATAGGTTAAGGCATCACCACTACAGATCATCCCATTGATGTCTGTAGAGGCAATACCTAAACTTGAAACAATACTATTCATGGATCTTACATCTTCATGAATTCTTGCCATTACTTTAATGTCATTTTAATTATTTCAGGGTTCATCATAAACTTGTTGAACTTCTGCTTGTTACCATTAAAGATAGTTCTAACAATTAGATACTTAAGATCATTAGAGAAATACTCTTTAGTACATAGTGTTAGCAACCTATCAGTAATCTTTTGGTTAACTGTATTCTCTTTAGAGTATACAACAGCATAGTTACCAAGTCTTGTTGCAAGTGTAGACGCAATGTCTGCACGGTATGAATCATCTTTACCAACACATGATCCAAGCTCACCTAAAATATATTGCTCATTGTCATGAGTCAATAAGTCTTTAGGAGTTACCAGCTTGTCTAACTTGTTATTAATAAAGATTGTAAACATAGATGCAAACTCTTCACCTACACTACCTTCACCAATCATTTGGATTAGCGGTAGGTTCTCATCAAAGTTTTCAAAGCTAGATATAGCATTGAAGAATGTAGAGATAGATCTTGCATTAGTTTCTTGTGTTACAAGTTCAGGATGCATTAACAAAAAGTTAATACATCTTGAGTCAATACCTTCTGCTTCTGCCCATCTTGCCCACACATCTACATCAAACTTTAAGTTTGCAGTAATGTAACGAGTCTTTTGTGCTGAGTCAACAGAGTTAACCATATAGTCACCGTTATCAGGATTTGCAGTTAATATAATATGCCAATCCTCTGGTAGTGTCCATGAGATGTATGTCTGACGGTCTACCAATTCCATAACAGCCTGGATGAATCTTATATCTGCACGGTTCCAGTCATCAAGAAGTAGGATACCACCTTTCTTCTTACCTGCAATCCACTCAGGTGCACAGTATGACATACGGTTTTGACCCGTCATCTTCCATCCACTCTTAAGATATTCTGCTACAGCTAACTCATCAACCCACTGACCAACTTTCTTAGTAGTAGTTTTGTTTGCTAGCTTTAGTAGATCATCAGCTGCAGCGCCCGTTCTACTATAGTTTACATCATCACCTTTAACAGGTACTTGCTTTTCTTTATACATTTGAAATTGTCTAACTGGAAAACCTACAAGGTCACCCAACTCCTCAATCTGTGCAAGATTAAGTTTAACAAAATCTAGATCATGATCTCTTGCCATGTCCATAATAGATGTAGTCTTACCAATACCAGACTCACCAACAACTTCAATTGCTACTGGTTTTTTACCTTGTTTCTGTAGGAATCTATTGTTGTTAACTACGTGATTAACAAAATCCTTTAACTCATCAATGTTTAAATTTACTTGTGCCATTTTCTTTATTATTTATTAATTTGAATTTTTAGTCCTGGTAACTCTTGATTTATATTACAACGAGAACTGTGTACCCAAAGAGCATTCTTTGGACAATTCTCTGGAGCATAAGCTTCACCATCTGTTAAATATATAAGGGCCGTGTAGTGACCCTTCTCATTATAATGATCTATTACAGGTTGAAAGTCTGTACCACCTCTACCTTTGATTTCCCAATCCTTTTTTGGATTGAATTCTTCTATACTGTTTATACTAGTATCACATTGTACTATAGTAATTTTGTGACCAGTCTTGTGCATATGTGTAAGCTCATTCATAAACTCTACTAACTCTGAGTTAGATACAGATCCACTTGTGTCAACACCAACACAGATATGATTCTTAAACTTTATCTTAAGACCTGGATTTGCTGAATATCTTTTATTATACTTACGTCTCAACTTTTTAGTATAACTAATACTAGAATTACCAACAAACCTTCTTAGATATGCTTTCCAATTAAATACTGGTGGTTCTATAGTTCTAAGTCTATTAATTAACTCTTTAAATTCACCAGGTACATGACCTTGTCTTTTTTCTGTTAACTCTGCAGTTTCTTTTAACTGATGTTCAATTTGTTTTTGTACTAGCTTCTTATCAGCTTCTGATAACTCATCAAATTCATCCCACGTATTGTGACAATACTGACTAGCTCCATTCATTTGATTTAATAAGTTGTCTAATGTTGGACACGATCCATCTTGTTGAGCTTGCTTAAGTAAATCATAGTATACTTTAGTCCCTGCTTTATTAGGAAGATTTAACTCAGGAAATGTATCCAATGTTAAACCACCTTCAGGTAAACAATCAGTTGCTATATATTGATTAATTTCTAAATCAGCTGCTATATTAAATAGTTTTTGATCATCATACTTATCTCTTATAAGTAAATGTCCAAAGCCTACATGTAATATCTCATGTTTTAGCAAACCCATTTGTTGTTTTTCAGTAAGACCATCAAAGAATGCAGGATTAATTGCTAGCTGCACACCCATTCCGTTTTTACTTACACCTGCTGTAGGCAGATCATCTCTATATTTTTTATTGATTCCTATAAGAAAGAGACCATAAAATGGTTCTTTAAACATAAGAGTCTTACAAGCTTTAGATACTTTATCTACTACTTTCTGTATGTTAATAGCTGTTGTATTCATCATATAATCTATCAAATATTAATTGTTCATCTCCTTTTAAATATCTTTTACGTTTCTCTTTAAGTGCGCCCATTGACATAGTTTCATAACGCCATAAGATACGTCCATCCATATTTAATTCTTTTTCTACTTTATATCTTTTGTTTCCTCCAAAAGATTTATACATAAGTATATCAGACCATTGTGATCTTTCATGGTTCTTGTATATTTCTAATCCCATAAAAAAATCCTCCATATTGGAGGATCTCATCATTTCTATTAGTCTATCATAAACCTTTAATGTTAACTTAGGTTTCTCACTCATCTTTTAATTTATTTAATTCTGGTTTAATTTCAATCCAGACACCTGGATATTCTTTATCATATTCATAAGGTTCAAATATTGGTATGATGAATTCACAATTATCATCTTCAATCCATCCATACTTTACCATATCATCCTGTACAGTTTGACATGGGTTTATATAATCAAACTTGTGTTTAGTTCCTCTTACAAATGTAAATGTAATAGTAAGTGGTAACTCATACTTAGCTGCTTCAAACTTAAATTGAGGAGCCATTCTTTCATACTCCGCTCTTGTAGCTTTTCTATATTTAGTAACTGTTTTACTAACTACAAAATATTTACCCGTCCATTGACGGCTGTTTTTTGAACTAGGTACATTACCTTTTACCCACCATTTCATATACTTGATTTTATTAGGTTAAACAATTTTGGCTTGACTGCATCAGCTCCATATTTTTTTACTGCATCTGATATATCTTTTTCAGACTTGATGTATACACCATGTATATCATATACATTTTTATATGTCTCCATTGCAGTGTGACCTGCTTCATCATTATCAAACAAAGATAATACTTTTTTATACTTCTGTTTTAAACTGTGTATTATATGTGGTTTGATTATTGTGTTCTCACTATGAGGAGCAATGAACTCCAAGTTAAAACCAAATGAATCAATACACATACCATCTTTGAGTGATGATGTTATTATAAGATAATCCTTCTCATATGTTAGTTGTTCAAGTCCCTGCAGATGCTCATGCACTTTAGTAAACTTGTTTTTCTTACTATGAGGCTGATAGATCTTATAACATTTACTTTCTTTATTAAAGTATCCATAAATACCTGAAGATTGTATCTTAATTTTTTCAATACTATCTCCTGTATCTTTTACCATAGTAAAATAATCTAATGGTAATACCATGTACTTAGATAACATACTACTACCTATATTAAACTGTAACCAAAACTCAGCATCTTGATCAGTCCAATCTCTTGTTATAGTTGCATCTAATTTAAACTTTGGTGCAGGTACAAACTCTTCAGAATCAAATATACCACCATCCATTACCCATTTGTTATAGTCTTCTACTATTCTAAATAAAGCTTTGGAATAATTCAGGTCAAATAATTCTTGTACTAAGTCAACTTTACTTCCTTGTTTACCAGTAGAAAAATCTTTAAACTTATATTCATTTTTATATGGACATAAATAGATACACATACTAGGTGTACGTTCATTAGGATTAAACACAGACTTAATCTTTAGATCCTGACCGGCTAGCCTTTCAGGTAAAGTAAGATAGTATTCAAATACCCATGCACTATTTACATCATTTTTATTATCAGCAAATCCTTTTGTAGTAAACATAGTATTAGATTTAAAAGTATGGGGCTGAGGGTTGGTAACGCAACCGTTTTCTCCTCAATTAAGTTAGTATTGCCACGTCTGGTCTTACACCATTCAACACCCACTACTTTTATTATTTATTAAAGATCAAAGTCAGATCCTGCAGAACCATTCATTGCAGGCTCAAAGCTTGCAGTAGATGTAGTTGACTCAGCTTTCTTTTGTACTTTTCTTACATGAGTTGCCTCATTGAAAGACAATAGTCTTGAGTTTTCTTTATCTAATTGTTCAGCAGGTACACCGTCTTTAGATAACTTAGGAAGATACAAATCATTATTGATATATCCTTCTTTGTTTTCCCACTCACGTGAACCTAAACATACATTAAAGTATGTACCACTTAATAATTTACTAGCAGAAGATATAAAGTCTTCAATAGTATTAGCTTCAATTGTATCTAACTCAACTCTCTTGTTCATTACTTCACTTAAGAATATCATAGACTTAAGAACTTCTTGATCTCTATCAATCTCTCTACCACTTGGTAAAGTTGTAGTCTTGTAAGGATATGGTGTCATTCTAACTCTACCAATCTGTCCTTCATATCTACCTGCAGACTCATTATCTTTATTTTTAAAGAATCCTTCAAAGTCTCCACCAACTGGTTTAGTTTCTACATGTAGCATTACATTGTATGCTTCAGAATCAAATGGTGTTTGATCAAAAGTTATAGAATTAATTTTTACTACGTTGTTACCTGGGCCAATCAAAGGTCTAACTTTACCGGCTCCTACTTGCATGTCTTTTGTATTTAACATTTTTCTTTTTTTAATTAATTAATAAATTAGTTCTCATACTCTGCAATACAGTCTTTAACTAATTGCAAATCATTATCTATAAAGGAATCTTCAAACATTCCCATTGGAGATTTACATGTGTTCTCTCCGTTATTTACAGTATCAAATCCATAGTGTAATTGTCCGTCTTCATCTTTCTTTACATGACCAAACAAAACTATAGAAAATAATCCTTCTAATGTTAAAGTATTATCAATCATTTTACCAATTGTTTTAGCTTTAACTTTACGATGTCCATTAATATCAGTTGAATCTTCTGAATGAGTTAAGAAAAAGATAGTTAAGTCTTCTCTCATATCTTTAGGCATCTTAGCAACTTGTGCTAGGTTAGCTGCAATCTGAGTAAATTTATCATAACCTTTCTCATTAGCTCTATCAAAGTATTCAAAACTAGACATATATTGCCAATCATCTACAACTAATGTCTTGATGTGTGGCATGTTATCATTAACATGTTTCATTGCTTTAATAATACCGGCAGCTGATGAAGCTGAAGTCATATTACCTTTAGGATTTTCTTTACTGATGTTAGTATAATCTTTCTTCCATCCTTTGAATGGTAAAGGTTTATTTGCAATGTTAATTATAAAGGTCTCCTTTGCAGGAAGATTCCTCATACTAGTTGATTTACCTGACCCTGAGTCAGCAATAATTAATACGCTTTGTGCCATACTTATTGATTTAATTGATTTCTATTAATGTTCTTCAATAGGTTTTGAATACCTATTAACGCTTTCTCTATACCTTTAGCTACATCTAACATAGTTCTTTCTGTCTCAGGATTACTAATATTTATATCCTGTGTAGTTAACTTAGTTACTGCATCTGCAAGGCTAGCTACCTGCGCATTAGTTCTAGAGTTTATATCATTGATTACTTTTAGTTCACCAATAGGAATGATATGTCTTTCATGTCCTGATTTTGATGTAACTAATTCATACTCTTCAGCCCAATGAGGGTTATGCTTTAGAAAGTATAACGTTCTCTTTGGATCTTCTGAATCATATTCAATACTTACAAACTCTGTGTATATATCTTCTCCCTTTTGTAATTCACTTGGGAAAAAAGATATATGCTTTTCATCCTTACCAGGTGGTCTATACGCCATCTTAGGAATGTATAATGGATGTTTAATGTTATTAGAAGTAAAGTACTCTTCATGCTCACTAAACAACTCCTTAACTTTTTTCTTTCTTTCTGCTGGTGTCATATTATTTATTTATTAAACTTGTCTACGTGGAGCTTGAGCTGGTGTATTCATCTCAAGTATTTCCATTCTCTCAAAGGCTGCTTTAAAGAATGACATACGTGCATCACCATTCCTTGCTTTAAGGAAGTGTAATACTAAAGTCTTGTCATCATCTATTACATATCTATCAGGGCCATAGTATTTAATCTTTTGTTTAGCAGGACGGTTGATACCAATTAAAGTATCAGCATGTTGTAACATTGCATCTGAACCAAATATGTCTGACTCAAGAATATAGTTACCATACTTACCATCAACAGCTCTATCCGGATTATCTATGTTCCTGTTTAGCTGTGATAATGCAATGAACAAACAAGGATACTCACGTTTAACTTGTGTAAAGAACTCACCTAACTCAAACAACATATCTAATCTATTGTTTTGATAAGGTGCTCTCTTAACTAGTATAGTGTGATCCAAAGTTATAATAGTCTTTTGACCTTTATGCTCATTCATATACATATCAATTTGTTCACGCATTTGATTAACAGTCATAGGTGTAGATATTATATCAACAGGAAACTTTACTCTATCTTTTGCATACAGATGACATTTATTAAATACATCTGAACTTAGTGTTGATCCAGCACTACATAATTCTTTATATGTCTTACCAGTAATAGAACTAAACTCTCTTATTGCTGAGGTTCTACCTACCATCTCAAACTGAAACTCTAATACTCTGAACTCATCTTCAGGATTCAAGACAAATGATTCTCTAATTATCTGATCCTTTATTAATGTTTTACCTGACCCCGGTCTACCACCAATAACAGTAAGAGTATTCCACTCTAATCCATCTGTTATAGCATCATTAAACTTGGGCCACGGTGTATATATAGATTTTTCCTTGCCTGATTGTCTATCAAGCATATACCTAAGCGCTTCTTGAAACGCATTATGTTGACCTTTCCATGCTTGTTTACTCATACAACATTCTCACTAAAATGATTATTATCTTCTTCTTCTACTCCATCTCTAATCATGTCACAATAGTCAGCAAGTTGAGATTGCTTAACCTTAGACTGATCAGCTTTGGATATAAAGTATTGACTAGTCTGCATGTACAGATAATCTTTTTGTGCATATTCATTTACATAACGTTTAGTTGCATCAATAACTTCATCCCATGTATAGTCATAGTTCTCAAAGAACCATCTAAAATTATTTATTAATGTTTTTACATTAACTCTGGCTGGCTTACCGTGTGGTAATTTACCCGCAGGAAATAACTCTCTATACTCTTCTACTTTATCTACATATTCTTTACCCATCAAATGGATATTAGTTTTCTTTTTAGCTTTAGTAAAATAAGCATTGTATTTAGTTATTATCTCTCTACCTTTATTAGTTATTTTGACATTCTTACCGGGCTCATAGTCTACATATTTTTCAATAACCAATCCTTTTATTTCTAAATGAGGATTAATTGTATCAATACTAGTACTATTATCAATTGCATAAAGCAACAAGAGCTGATTCGGAGTAAGTTTGTCTATCAGGATTTCCTGCATTAGTTCCCACATATTCTTGAATGTATTTTTTTAAGTGTTCATAAATAGCAACATACTCTACATCATTATAACTTCTATAATTTTCTATAGTTTTTATACTATGTATAACTGTTGCGTGATTCTTACCTAAGAATCTAGCAATACAACTTTTATTATATCCATACCTCCATGCTAGATAAGAATATAATTGTGCCCATATAAGCACATCTCTTTTTCTTGTCTTAAGGTTACGGAGACTTGGATATATTTTAAGATCCTCATCAAACGTATGCATAGCATTTGTTATAAGAGAAACTATATCTGTTTGATTTAATCTTTCAGGGTTATCAGCTATTGCAATTGTACTTTGAATGCCACCAATCTCTATATTGACTGGGTACTTGTGTTTACTTTCAAAAGTTTCAATAAAATGACTGACATCCTGTGCCATTTCAGGTGTTAAAATACTTGGTTTCATACTTGATTTATTAGTTAACAAAGATACAAAATTAAACCGTGTTAACCTTGTATATATTTAAATTTTATTCCTATCTTTGTATCATAAAATAATATTATTATGTCAGAAGAAATAGATAAACAAGCAATCAAAGAAATGATTGAATTGTCAGAACAATTACCTAATGATACATTTGCTGCAGTACCTGATGAAGATACTGTAGACATAAAAGTTTCAGGTGCATTCAGTAGATCAATACAAAAAACATTAGAATATGTTGTTAATAGTGTTGACCCGGATGAAGCAACTAGAGCTTTGGAATATGTTAAAATGGATTATAAAGGAGATGATTTTGATAAAGAAAAAGTTTGTGACTTAGATGTAGCAGTATGGACACTCATGATGTTAGTCAATGAGTTTAATGCACAAGCAGGACTACAAAAGAAAACTAGAATCTATGATAGAAAACATTTTCTTGAAGCACTAATGGGCAATGCTGATCCAGCTGTACCATTAGATGATGATGCAATTGCATTAAGAATCAAAGTAGCTAATGAAGAGTCACAAAAATTATTGAAGGAAGAAAAAAAGAAGGGCAAGAAGAAATGATATTCATGATAGTGATTAACGTACATTACAACCTACGAAATCACCAATAGCAATACATGACTGTATAGCTGCATTTAAATCATCTGTATCACAATCAGCAAATGATTTACATTCACCGTCAATACAAAGTCCTGCTCTTTCTTTAACTTCATTCTTTAAAGGTTCAAAGTCCATGCCAGTGTCATTAGATATTTGTCTAATCATGGCATGGATTCTTTTTTTCTGTGCATATGTTGCATCTTTACTTTGTACCTCTATAGTTATGCTAACCTTAGCACCGTCAGGTAATTCAGCTAACATATCATTATATTCTTTTTCTTTAACAGACAACTGATGTTTCCATTCACCATTTGTTTTTATTAATATACTATTGAATAATCCTTTCATTTTAATTTAATTATATGTGTACCAGGTTGTTCATCACCCGGATCACTTATTATTATTTTAATAGTCATCAGGATCTGGTTCATCATTTTTTATTTCTTCTATAATAGTTTCTATAATTAATTCATAATCAAATCCTTGATCTAATATATCCATTACATCTACTGTAACAGTGTTACCATTCTTGTCTTCAAGTGTAGCCCATACTTTCTGTATATCTACAGATAAACTTGAACCAGGATGATCATAAGTTTCTTTCTCGCCTGGTTCATATGTACACTCAAATTCTAGGTCTTCTATATATGATGTCCATTTATGCATATCTTACTGTATTTGCATTTACTAATACAAATTTTTGTCCACATCCCTGTGATAAACAATTTATATCAGTAGTTGATTTATATAATAAAGTTTTATTAAAACAATTAGGGCAAGGTATGTGCAATATAGGCTCAGTTGTTATACCAGCGTGTATTATTTCTAGTTTTTTTAACTCACGTTCTCTCTCTTCCATAAAGAGTTCTTTCATTCTACCCATTTAATTGTTGTTTAGTTGGTTCAAAATATTTAATTTTATCATTAGAAAAATCAGCTAATGCTTTCTTAACCCACTGTTGATCAATGGTATCCTTATAACATAAGATATGACACATTGCTGTCTCATCAGGATTAAGTCTTAGTAGTCTACCTATTCTTTGTGCTGATTTCCTTTCGTTACCATATGCATGCATAATGATACCACTACGTAAACCAGGAATAGAAACCCCTTCACTAAGCTGTAAAACACAAGAAAGCTTATCAATTGTCCCATTGCTAAATAATTCTAAATTGTTATCACTATTCTTATTCTTTGAATGATAGCTGTGATCACACATTTTATCTGCTTGTTTCTGTGTGTTTGCAAAAATAATACATTTATCTTTTATGATACTCATAAGTTGTTTTGTATATTTTTCTTTAGACACATAAGTTTGCAGTGCTTTCATTCTCATAATAGATGCTAGTTGTTTAGCTCTCATAGTTGGAGCGTCATCAACATTACCCGTATGATATTCATAGTCTTTTACTTCTGATGTATACCACATACCACCATCTCTTTTCTTTTTAGGTATGTTTCTATTATTATCAAGAGGTAACATATGTACTATGATTCTATAATCATTAAGTATATTATTACTAGTAGCATCATCAACCTTAAAGTTATATACTATAGGGCAGAATTCATTTACTAATAATTCTTTTTCACCATACACTGGTGGTGTACCTGTTAATCCAAGTATCTTACCAGCATATCTATCAAGAAAATCCTTATGACTATACAAGAGACTATGACATTCATCTAAATATACTATATCAAACTCATTAGGATTTTGTTTGTGTAAAGATAAATAAGTTGTAAACTTAATGTGATCTAATAAATGTGTTGCATTCATTTTTTCACATTCATCTTTCCAAGCTTTCATAATAGTTTTCTTTGGTGCTACAACTAGATAAGAACTAAACTGATTAAAGTTTTCCATCATATGTTGTAATGCTATACGTGTTTTACCAACACCCATAGATATAGCCAGGCCACATCTATGGTGTTGATTAACTATGTCTAATGCTTCAGATTGTACTTCACTTCTTCCCATTCCAAAAATTTAAAGCTACAGTTATTAAATCTGTTTTAGTTAGTTTATGTAATAAAGTATACATCTCTTCTGTATCATATTTATCTAAAGGTTTGTGATCCTTTAGTTTCATATGTGGATTTATTAATTGATGTGTTACTTTTTTACTTAGTATAAGTTCTTCTGATATTTCATCTATTTCATTATTTAAGCTGCTCATATGTGATATTATTTTTTTTCATTATTGATTCTAACTTCTTTTCTAACGTTGATTTGTTAGGCTTTGTTGGTTCCCAAGGATTATTCTTATGTAAAGAACTATCTCCTGTTGTATGCACACCCTTGATCTTATCTATTGTATGCTTCAGGTTTTTACAAACCTCTATAACTTTATTCATTTGATTTTGATTTTTTATTACTAAATCCTAATTGCTCTGACTCAGTAGGATTCTCTTCTATCCAATTGTGACATGTCCTACATACTGATAACCAAGTAGTTGGGTCATTTAAATATTTACCACGTCCTTTCATATGATGGACATCAGTAGATTGTAAACTACAACCAGGTAATGATGCTTGACAGAGTGGATACTTCTCTAAGAATGTTCTTCTTAACTTGTTGTAGATAGTAAGTTGAGCAGACATCTTAGAAGAAACTTTCTTTATTGGTTTTGTATTCTTTTTCAACACCGGTTTAGGTTTGATTGAGTTTACTTTACCCTTTATTCTATGCCAACATGACTTACAATAACGGTTACCTGATTGATTCTTCCAGATGTACTGCTCAGACTTACAGCCTACACACAGTTTCTTTTTGGCCTGCATTATCTATTTATTAAATAGTTTTTAGGTAGCAAACCTTCAGACATAAACTTGATAACTAAATCTTCATATGTTATGTCTAAATCTTTTAGAGTCATTTTGTTTATGAACTTTGGGTCAACGTTATTGACATCTTCATTTACAAAATGTTTAGCTAATGGACTGTGGTGAAACAGTTTGAATACTTCATTAGCTTGCTTGTTACATATAACTTGTTTCCAAGTATTGATAACAGATTGAGCACGTCTCCATACTCTTTTGATTCTTCTCTTTTTATCCCAGTGCATTTTTTCTAATTCTTCATGTGTGTAAACATTGAGACCGTGTAGCACTCTTTTAAAAAGGAAGTGTTGTCTTTGTGACAATTGGCTGTATACTATTTGTTGTGTAAGATCTTTGGTTAATGTTTGATATTCACTAAGTATACCTAGGTAGTTTAACTTATTTTCAAATCTTGTTTGTGCCAGCTTTGCTAGCTGCTCTTTTTTAATGTGCATTTGTTTAATTATTTTTTATTAATACTTTACTAGATATAAAATAAAAGAGAGCAACTAGAATTAACTAGTTACTCTCAATCATTAGCAATGTTATAGGTTCGCTACTCCTTATAGTGTGAATACATTTTCTTCTACTTCAACTTCTTCTTCAACAGTATCCTCAACAGTTAACTCATCATGCTCATCTTCATCTGGATCAGCAGGAGTTTCTAATGCTTCAGCTTCTACTTCAGCAATAGCATCTTCTAAATCTACTTGATTCTCATCAATAGGATCTTCTGATTCTTCTGTGTCAGAAACTTTTGCAGCCATTAAGTCTTCCATTGATGCTGCATTAGCTTCACGGATAGACTCACCGTTGTTATGTGCAATTAGTTCATCTTCTTGTGTACCTGTTGCATCATACTTAGTAGTTCTATAGATTGGTTGACCATCTATACAACATACTATACCAGTATTACCTGCCATTTTCAAATCTCTATCAGGATTATTCTTATTAAAAGGTGTTAATGATTCTTTAATAACAATATTACCAGGTAACTTCTTAAACTTTTTAATGCCTGAAGCAATTAACTCTTCAGTCTTACCATGTATAAGTGCTGTAACTTGTTTTGTTTGCAACCATCCGTTGCTGTTGATCATTGTTCTTTCTTGAGATAGTCTAATGTGAGCATATTCTGCGTTATTTTTAGACACTCTGATTGCGTTGTTCATGTCATCTTTGACAATCACAACTGATTGGTTTTTAAAATTCATTTGTTTAATTTTATTTAAATACTCAGATTAATATTATATGTCTTCTTTCTCATGGTCATAATAATCTTCTAACTTTTCTTCATCAGTAACATTATATAATGCATGTGGATCTTCTACCACACGTTCTTCTTTAGTTGCTTTACTGGAGAATGGTTTATAAAAAGGATTATTTATTTCCATTAGTTGTGAAGGACTAAGACATTCAAGGTCCCTCAATTGTTCATCAGTCATATCAAGATATGCTTCTGTTGATATTTCTATAGTGTGTCCGTTGGCTAGTTGTAATAACATCTTATTAATATTTTTACTTACAAAAATATCAATAGTATATGAGAACTCTATTACCTTTGACTCACTAATTTTAAAATATATTGTAGTATTATAGCTATCTAAGAATTTAATTCATATAGATTCTCTAAAGTATTAGCTAATTTACTTGATTTTATTATTGAAACCGGATACATATGTATAATATTAACAGTATTTTCTGTTGATTTAATCATTAAATCATCATTAATACCATAAGATGTGATCCTAAAATCAGATGCATACGGATTAAAATCTCCATATGATCCGCTGCTTTTAACTTGGCCTAAGTATAACAGTTGACCATTATAATTATATACTAAACCTTTATCTAGAAGACAAGAGTAATCACCTAGTTCTTTTAGTTTATAACTTTTATGTATTTCATATAGAACATAGTCTCCTTCTTTAAATATATATATTTTAGGTTTATGCAATGCGTAATGTAATAACATATTTATATGTGACTCACCCCAAATAAGCATGCTTTTAGCTAAAAACATTTTAACTTCTTGAGGTAAGTCATCATTTAATACATTATCTGCAACTAATTTTGCTGATAAATTATTATCTAGTTCCATTATACAAAAACTGTTTTATGAATATCATCTACTCTTGCAATAATTTTATTTTGCGTTGATGTAGGTATATCCTTATCAAAGACTAACTCTTTTAACAATTGAATACAACCAACAAGCTTTGAGTTTGATACTTGAAGTTGTCCTTCTACTTCTACTATAGCTTCTATTTGTCTTTGTATTCTTTTTTGTACTGAATTAATAAGTTTAGGAACTTGTAATTCTTTATCTTCATTGTAACCTTTGACTAACTTATCATGTAACTCAGTCATAGGTTTTATTGTCTCTGGCACATCTGGCCCATTTATATACTGAAAATCTTCTACCATATTCTTTTATTTTTTAAGTTTATTGTTAAATGATTATCTAATCTATCTTTCTCTGCCATATGTAATAATACTACAAAGTTATCTCTAACCTTGTTTATTATTTCTTTTTGCTCTGTTTTCATATCTCTAATCATATTTATCTGATCATAATTATCTATGAAACTCATTCCTTCTTTATTAGGACATTGAATAAAGTATTCAATAGCACCCCAACTAAATACTCTCATAGTTAGTTTACCAAAGTTACTATAAATACCTTCTATTTCTAGTGTGTCAGCGGTTGCATGATTATCTTTAAATAAATCTCTGATCCACTTTCTATTAAAATAGTTGTTAAGGTTAAACTCATATCTTGTTATACCTTTTTTAATATCATATATCTGACCAACATAAGTACTATACATTTGATTGTACCACCAAAAGTTATTCTTGTCATGCTGTATATTAGTTATGTTACCTTTAAATAATGATTTCTTAGCTACCAAAGAAGTCGGTCTCTCCATATCCATCATCAATTCTTCCTCTATCTTTGTATCTATTGTACTTTTTTTTAGGTTTCCCTTCAGTATGTTCTTTATACTTTCTATTAATTTTCTTGTTTTCATTTTTCTTTTTTTTAAATTTATTTTTCATTTTAGTGCGGTTATCATTAACATAATAATACCAAGAAAGTATATTCCTACTATAAGTAAGAACATAACTCTCCTGTATTTGTGAACCAAAAACATTAGTTTTTTCATTGCTTTATAAGTTTTGATATTTTTACGAGTAACTTTTCTAGTTCTTCAACTGATAAGTAACAATACGGATCTGCCCATTCATGTAGTATTCCTTCATCATCTACTATATCACCATCTTCATTAAGAACAGCACATTCATATTGACCTGGTTCAGCAAGTGCATTATTACCACTAATAATAGATGCTTGATAACCATTGTCAAAACATACATGTGATCTAACCATTGCGCTTATAACTATATTGCTTGGACCCATATAAGCATAATCTTTTATCCATGTTAGGTATCTAAACTCTGTAGTGTTGTCAGGATGTGTGTACTTATATACACCATCTTCTGTTACTTCACCAATAACATTTAGTGTCTCATGGTGATCTATGTGTTTTAATTTTCCTCTGTATTGTTTCATAATTATATTTTTTGCGTGTAAGTTGGGTTACTAGTATTAATCTATATAGAGAGAAGATACACCTTCTCACTATATTGACAGCTCTCAGAGTAACTAGTATACTGTCTTTCTCTTCTTTTTGTTATTACATGAATCAATTTATCTTGATTGTATAGTGTATTATACTGAGCATAGTCAGGCTCATCAAAATGCAGTCAGGTTTTCTTCCTGTTGTTAATACTACGAGTCAGCACTACTGCACGTGCCTAAAGGTGACTAGCCTTATACTTAAGCAGTTTATCTTCTTGCTTAGGAATACGCTGTTGCCAATTTGTTAGACCTAGACTTGAGTAATCTTTATTCGGCATTCATCTAGGTATTGACTAATAGTACAGCCTTTCTATTTTTTTAATATTGCGGATACATATATGCTCATCCTATAGAGAGAGAAGAGACATATAGTATAGGATAGTACCATAAGAGTAATAGTAGATAGTTTGTACTACTACTACACTCATGATAGCTATGTTATTAATATGTACCACTGTAAGTGTCAAGTGGTAAGAAGTGGAGATTTGTGGGAAATATGATGTCTCACACAGTTTTTTACACACACAATGCATTTTTTTGTCAAACTTTTTAGTTTTTTGTTGCAAACGTAACAATATTGCACAAACATGACAGGTAAGTATGCATGATAGTGATTACTTTAAGAGGAAGAGACACTTGCGTGTCATCCTCCTAGGTGTTAGGCTTTAGGAAGTGAAGCCCAAAAGCAGTTAGTAACCGGAGACTTTGTCTTACGGTTAATAACAGGACGTGCATTGGTAACAGTACCATCCTCTTGTTCTGTAACAACCACGTCTAGTGTAAAGGTGTCACCAACTTTAGGCAAGTCACTTGCCTTGTGTTTACTCACGTCCATTGGGACGAAGTAGTTAACACCAAAGTTTGGTAGAGCACTAAAGCCTCTGGCTTTTAGCTTTCCAAACTGCATAGTTGTGTCACCTGTATTAGTTTTGCCGTTAAGTCTGTTGTCACGGAGTTTACTAACTCTGTCCACGTCAGCTTTGCTGACTGGGTTTGAACAAAAGATTACGGCTTTCTTTGACTTAGCTACTGATTTGAAGTGTAGTTCCTTTTGAACCACGTAGGTTTTTGTGTTTTCCATTTGTTTAATTTTTATGGATTAGTAAAAAGTTAATTAGCCCTGGATTTGACCGGGGGGACACACTGGTCCAGGACAAAGTAGGGGAGCCGCAGTGTAGGACCCAACTAAAATGCCATGCATACAACTTTTATAATTACTGGATGTGCCATAATGTGTAGGGGGGATACTAGGATTATTTTTTTTATTTTTGTATATTATAGTATAGCAAATCTATTATGGCAAAAAATTTACCAAAAGCGCAAGGAGGTACAGGTAGTCTTATACAAAGAGCAATTAATCCTATTATTAATATTTTTAAGCCTAAACCTATATCAGTAAATCCTTCAGCATTTAAATTAGGAGTAAGGACTGTTAAAGGTTTTCCTGGGACTAATCCATATCAAAATTATGGTGATTGGATGAATTATATTAAAAGTACTCAGCCAACTCCAGATTTTGCAACTACTCCTTATCAACTTCCTAGTATACTAAAAGGTGACATGAACTTTTTGGTAAACAAAGACGGAATGATGAATACATCGCAATTAGGTCAATTTATAAATAAGACAAAAGGAGTAAATCCGGGCCAATTGTATGATAGAAGTATAATGAAAACTGCATTTGATAATCTTAATTTAGGAGATCAGAAAAAAGTTTCGTTTACTGACTTTAATAATGAAGTTGGTACTTTACTAAATGTAAATCCATTGTTTGGAACATCTGTAGGTACTGCACCATTGAAAACTGATACTAAATGGAGAGCATATTGGCAGGGTGATTTTAGTCCATTTAAGAAAAATAGAAATAATATAAACCCATTAAGCCCAGATCAAGCTACTGTTTTAAATTCATACTTTGATCCTTTAAAATACAGCAGTTTGAATATGCAAAATTATATGCCATTATTGCCTACGTATAGAGGAGCAGGAAATAAACATTATAATCCATTACAACTATTTTCTGGTAGACAAAAATCTGATGAACCATTTTCACTAGCTCATCAAAGAATAGTTTTAGATGATACTAGAGATGGTGGTTTTAGTGATGGTATTTTAGTTTTAGAACGTCAATCAGATCAAGCTCAATGGTTTAATAAAAAAGCAAGAGATACATATGAAAATAACCAAATTTTTCTTAATGAAGCATCAAATGTACCTAAAAGAGAATTTTATTTTAATCAGGCACACCTTGATAAACAACAAAAATTTAAAGATTTAAGTACAGCAGATTTAGAAACAAGATTAAATGCTATAAAAACATCCGGTTATGGTAACACTTTTAGCCATTCTTATGGTGAAGGAAAGTCATATACGTGGTCTGATGATGATGTAAATTCAGAAATTTCACGATATGCATATCTTGTAGATGATTATGGTAGATTACAAAATAATATAAAAAAGACAGAAGGTCAAACTATTAAAGAATATCTTAGTGGTAGAGATGAAGAATGGAGTCCATCATTCCATGATAAATATGACCGAATAGATGCTGAGACAGGAGTAATGAGAGGTGGTTCATATGATAGACATTGGCAAAATAATGGTGCTCAAGCTCACCTTTTAAATAATCAAGATAGAGTTCGTTATACAAACTTTATGGCGCAAGATGATTTTTGGAATCAATTTGATTATAAAAAACATAGTGATTTATTAAAAAGAAACATAGAAGAAGGCGGTGTACATAATCTGTCAGCTGAAGATAAAGCTGAAATTTTAGCAAGTCCTGGATTTAAAAAATATCTTGAACTTAAAAATGCATATGCACAACAAAATTATGATGATGCAAAAATAATATATGATTATCGAAAAAATGAAGCTATAGAATTTAATAATGCTTATGATAATTTTCAAAATAATCCTGATGAATTTCAATCTGCACTTAAAAAAAGATTTAGTAATACTACTGCTGTTCAATTAGGAGAACTAGTTGATTATGCACAAAAAGTAGGTAAAGAATATGTTTATTTACCATTACCTGAAACAGTAATACAAACACAAGGTTATACAGCTGATGTATATAGAACACCTAATGCTGGATTTAATGAATATAGATGGTCAGGCCATAGTGGTAATGAATTTATAGAGCAAGTAGATAAAGCTTATGCTGATGAAACATTGCGTGATTTTGGTGATGGTTATGGAATTAAACTTAATTATGGAAAAGTACCATACTTTGATGCAAATGGAGAAAAAATATATCCTGAAGGATATAAAATAATTGCAAGTACTAATTCAGCTGGTACAGAAACTCATAAATTAATAAAAGAAACAGATTTACCTCAGTATCAACAAGGTATTATAAGTATTGGAAATGATGTTGATGGTACTAATTTAGATAATTATGAAGTATTAGATCTTGATCAAGGTATTTATAGTTTATTTAGTTTACAAGATAAAAACACATATAAAGATGCATTAAAAACGGGAGCATATGACTGGAGAACTAATTTTTTAAAAGAAAAGGGGTATGATCCTACTGCTTCTACTGCAGGAAATTTAAGAAAAGACCATCAAGCTATTGTAAATAAATATACTGAAAAGGTTCATGCAAAAGATATAAAAAGTGTATTAGGTCCAAATAGTACATATGAAATAGTAAATGATCCATCAGGACTTCCTTATATAAGAGTTAAAGTACCTGGAGTTAATGACTATAGACCACCTGTAAAAGGTAAAGATGTTTATAATTATGGAGGTCAAACAAAAGGTTATGCGTTAGATAATACTCCTGATCCTTTAAAATATAAAATTGGTGGTCAAACATATGATATTAAACAATATCAAAATGGTGATGAGGTAGCATCATTTGATGATGAGTATGATAATTTTAGAACATTTATACAACAAGAAGAAACAAGTTGGGACTATGTAAAAAATAAAAATTCAGCAGTATTAAAACCTGATGGTAAAACATATTATAAAATATATGAAGATGGTATGTTTTATCCATATTATCATGAAAATGCAGATGGTACATTTGAAAAAGAAGCTACAATAGGCTTTGGAAGAAAAGGTCCTAATATTTATAATGACTATAAAGGTGGTGTAGGATTAGAACAAGCAGAAAAATGGAAAGATGAAGATATAGATAACGCATTAAGAAAAACTAAAATTTATATTAATGCTAATTATGGAGATACTGCATATGATAATCTTCCTGATAGAACTAAATTTATGCTTGCAGATTTTACTTATAATCTTGGTAGACTAAGTAAATATCCAAAATTTGCTGATGCTATTATGACAAATGATTTTGATAAAGCATTAAATGAATATATTAGAAATGATAATGCAGATGGATCACCATTAGGTAGAAATGAAAGTTATTTAGATACATATTTACAACCATGGATTGATAATACTAAATTAAAATTAGAAAGAGAAGCTGAAGAAAAATTACAAAAAGAAAGAGATGCTATAATGAATGAAAAATATAGCAGTTGGTATAGTCCTTTTGTACCTAACAGTATAGAAAATCTATTTAAAGAAAACTATGATTGGGAAGATGAATATTTTGAAAAGAAAGGTATAACTACCTATGATGAGGGAGGTTCAACATATGATCCTAACAGTGCATATGAAAAGTATGGTGGTTTAGATAATTATACAAAGATGCTTAACTTTTTAAGATACCAAGATGCTTTAAAACCTGATGGTAATAAAGATATGGTAAACTTCTATAGTGATTTATATGGATTTGGAGATATGAGTTTTGGTGATGCTTATGGTCAAGCACGTAACATTTTTGAAACATATCAAAATAATCCAGATGATCCTATAGCACAAGAGATGTTAGGTAGAATGATTAATCAACAAGGTCAACCTCAATTTGAATGGCAAGGAAATCAATATAACCCTTATAGTTATACAGAAATTCCTAGTGACGAAATGGTTAATTTTCAAAAAGATTTAGTAAATAGATTAAGTGTTATATATAATGATCCTGATAAACAAAATACAGGTTTTATTAGAACTGTTGATCCTATGACAGAAGAATCAACATACAGTCCTAATATGCAATCATATATAACAAACCCTAGTGATATTTTATTTCAAAAACCAGGAGATTTAGAAAAATTTATTTATGAACAATTTCCAGAAGGTTCAGAAGATAGAGCATATTTAGATGCAAATCCTAAAGCATTTGAACAAATGATTGCTGATTATGAAGAAAGACTTCCTCACATAATGCATGCTAATACTGCTGATATATATGGTGATAGAATTTATGATGAAGAAAATAATAAATATGTAAGTTCATTAACTAATCCTGAGCGTCACCAAGAAGTAATAGATAATTGGTGTGCTAAAATGAAAAAAGAAAAAGGAGATTATTTTAATTGTGAAACTGGAAGAGTAGAATATCCTGGACAAACATATCTTGATCAAGATAATAGAACTGATAAAGAAAGAGAAGATGCTAGATTAAAAACGGAAAGATTTAAATTAATGCAAAAAAACATGGTACCTCCTAACTTTATGTTTATGTTAAATGCATCTCCAGGTTTACAATCTATGTATCAAGAAGCAGAAAGAACTAATGATTTTAGTAAAGTTAATGAGCAATTTTTAAATTTTAGTCCAACTAATCCAGATAATATAAAAGCAGGTGCTTTAGTTATGGCAGGTGCTTATGCATTACCAAAAGCTTTAAATTTCCTAAATACACCATTAGCAAAATATGCACCAAGAATATTTAATCCAAATGCTGCAAGAGCTTTTACAGTTGGTGATGCTGCTAATGTTGGATTTGGCGCATATGGTACTGGAAAATACGGACCATCAATGATAAGTAATATAGCACAAGGTGAATATGGAGATGCAGCAAGTGATTTTGGTAATTTAGCTTTATATAACATAGGTGCACCAGGATCACTTATTAAATTAAATAGAGGATTAAATTTTGGTAAAGTATATCCAGGTCAATTTAGTAAAAGTATTTTACCGCAAAGAAATATTACACCATCAACATTAGATGCTTTTAGAATTAAATATCCTAATTTAAATCCTACACTTAGTCCACAACAATATGAAAGTTTTGCAGGATTTTCTCAACAATTACCAAATTATAGTCTTTTAAATCCTATACGTACTAAATTCCCTAATACACAAAGTTTAATAGGACAACCAATACCTACACAATCTGGATTTGGTAATATATTTCAAAATTTAAATCAAGGAGCAACATTAGTACCAAAATTAAAATAATTTATTAATCACTTGCAAGTTATATAATTTCTTTTATAACTTTGCAGCTAAAAAAATTAACAACATGAGTTTTAGTTACGATGAATACAGCAAAATGACAGAAATGGAACAATTAAGAAATGAAGAAAAATTCATTCATCAAGCATTTACTAATTCGTATTACCTTCTTATAGGAGGGAAAAAGATAGAAGATGTTGTTAATTTAGAAAAAATAGAGTCATTTATATTCATGCATGATATAACAGATGTACCTACTGAAGATGATGTGCAAAATTTGATAGATTATTTTGCAGAAAAAGATGATTTTGAAAAGTGTATTAAGCTAAGAGACAAGTTTAATACAAATAAGTAACATAAATTTTGTATTATGCCCACGGCAAACAAAGCAAAGACTCCACCAAAAGGAGCCATTAGATTTTCAATAACATTATCTAATGAACAAAAAAAAGCCAAAACTGAAATTTTAAAAACTCCTTACAATTTTATTGTTGGTAGAGCTGGTAGTGGTAAAACACTTTTAGCTGTACAGATAGCATTAGATCAATTTTTTAAACGTCAGTATAATAAAATTATAATCACAAGACCTACTGTATCAACAGAAGATAATGGTTTTCTTCCTGGTTCTGAACGTGAAAAAATGGAACCATGGTTAGTACCTATTAGATCTAATATGAGAAAAGTTTATAACAAACCTCAACTATTAGATAAAATGGAGAAAGAAGAAAGTATTGAATTATGTTCTCTGGCGCATTTTAGAGGCCGTACATTTGATAATTCCATTGTAATAGTAGATGAGTTCCAAAACTTAACTAGAAGTCAACTAGCAATGGCTATTGGAAGACTAGGTAAAGACTCTAAAATGATCTTTTGTGGTGACTCATATCAAATAGACTTAAAAGATAAGAACTATTCAGCGTATCATGACATGTCAAAACTAGTAAATTCTAACCATGTTTATAAAACAGTATTAGAAGATTCTCATAGACATGATGCTATAGAAGAACTGCTTGATCTTTTAAACGGTTATCACTAGTAAAACTAAACTTTTATTATTTAATTTTTAAAGTATTTTAAAAAAGTAAACCTTTATTGTTTATTTTTTTGTATATTTGTAATGTATATTAACCATAAAACTAAAAAAATGGCAAAAGAAAAAATTGAACTGTCTGAAGAAGAAATGGCAGCAAAAAGAGAAGAGTTAACAGCCTTCTACAAAGAAAACATTGTGCATTTAAAATCACAATTAGAATATGAAGAGTGTCTAAGAGACATAGAAAAAGCTAGAGCTGAAAGAGTTCAAGCACAAATGTTTTTAGCACAAGCAATGGCAGCTGGTACTGAAGAATCTAATGCAACACCTGATGAAGTACCTGTAAAAAGAACTTTAAAAAAGGTGTCAGATGAGGTATAGTCAAGAACAAATAAAAAGAACCTTAGAAAAAAAAGGTTATAAATGGTTTGATACTGGTGATTACAATGTAAATATTGTAGGAATTAGAAATGCTGAAACTGCAGGACGTGTTACAAATGAGTTTGATGATACTATGACTATATCTTTTAAAGAAGATGGAGTATGGAAGTATTATGAATTTGATTGCACAACTGATCCTGGATCACACTATATGGATGCTCCTATTATTGAATCAAAAGGTACTGCAATACTTAAAGAAGGACAATATAGAGGATCTCATAAAATTAGAAAACATCAAGGTAGATATGAAGCTTTAGGTCAATGTAAACCTGTTACTGTATATAGAGATAATAATAGAGATGATGTTTATAACTTAAATACAGAAAATTTAGATACAGGTTTGTTTGGTATAAACATTCATAGAGCTACAAAATATGCTGGTAAAAAGTCAACACAGATTGATAAGTGGTCAGCTGGATGCCAAGTAATTGCTGATAATGATGATTGGAGATTTTTCATGAAAATCATGAGAAAAGCAAGAGATACTTGGAGTAACAGTTTTACTTATACTCTACTTAACAGCAATGATATTGTAAAAACATGGCTGTCGTAAAAAAAGTTGATAAAAGAATTAAAGTATCTAAAGATGATATTATTAAATATCAAATAGTTACTTATTGCTTTTTAAATGATATACAAATTAGCAAAGCTGATTTAGAATGTTTAGCTGAATTAGGTAAATTAAAAAATACAGAATTAAATAAATTTTGTAAAGTCATTTCAGAAAAACAAATATTTAAAAGTGCACAATCTTGCAGAAATGCAATTCAAAAGGCTAAAAGTAAAGGGCTAATTGAAAAAGATAATAAAAAAATTCTTTTATCAGATGACATACAATTGCAAGTTGATGGTACTATTTTACTAGATTATAAAATTCTTAGTGTTGAAGAATAATATTAAACCTAAAACTTATAAAACATTCTATAAGGATGTTGCAAATGAGTGTGAAGTACATCAAAATTTGGTAGAAGAGTTTGTAAGATTTTTTTATAGTGAAGTAAGAAAACACTTAGAAGAACTAGATAATACAAGAATTCTTTTACCAAATTTAGGTACTTTTATAATAAGAAAAAATAGATTAGAAAAATCTATTAAAAGACATAAAGATATGTTAGGTAATATGGAAAAAACAACCTATTCTGGTTATGGAAAACATTTACCCGTAAAAGAAAAGCTTATTAAAATGGAAAAAGCTTTAATACGTATAGATAAAGAAATAACTAATAAAAAAAATTGGAAAGATGAAAGTAAGTAAATTATTAAATGCAATAAAACATTTAGATGAGGTTTATGAAGGCATGAAAAACAAGATATGGAAAAAAGAATATGTTGAAATTATTGCTGGAGATAGATATTCAATTTGTAAAGAATGTTCTGCATTAGATTTAAAAGGTAATAACTGTGCTGCTCCTGGTACTCAACCTTGTTGTTCTGACTGTGGTTGTAGTTTAGCTTTTAAAACTAGATCATTATCTAGCTCATGTCCACAAAAAAAATGGGATAAAATAATGGAAAAAGCTGATGAAGATAATATAAATCAAATTTATAAAGATAATCCAAATTTAAAATAATCATGGCTGTAGTATTTAAAGAAGATGGGCACATATATCAAAGTTTAGATGAAAATCTAGATAAAGATAAAATTAACTGGACAAGTGTAACTTCTTTTATTGCCAAGTTTAAACCTAAATTTGATAAAGAAGGAGTTGCAAAAAAATCTTGTAAAAATAAACGTTCAAAGTGGTATGGTCTTAAACCTAAAGAAGTTATAAATATTTGGGATAAAGAAAGTAAAAGAGCTATAGATTTAGGTAATTGGTATCATAATCAAAGAGAATCTGATATGCTTGATTTTAAGACAATAGAACGTGAAGGTATAGAAATACCTATTATAAAACCAATAGTTGATGCTAATGGTGTTAAAATAGCTCCTGATCAAAAATTAAAGCCTGGTGTTTATCCAGAACACTTTGCTTATCTTAAATCTGCATGTATTTGTGGTCAAGCAGATTTAGTAGAAGTAGTTAATGGAAAAGTAAACATTACAGATTATAAAACAAATAAAGAGATAAAAGAAAAAGGTTTTGTAAACTGGGAAGGTATAACATCTAAAATGTTTAAACCTTTAACTCATCTTGATGATTGTAATTTAAACCATTATAATATACAATTAAGTTTATATATGTATATTATTCTTAAACATAATCCAAAATTAAAGCCTGGAAAACTTACAATACAACATGTATCTTTTGAAAAAGAAAAAGATGATGAATATGGTTATCCAATAAATAAGTATGATTCTAATGGAGAACCTATTATTAAAGAAATTAAAATGTATCACTTACCATATTTAAAAGATGAAGTAAGAAGTCTTATAATGTGGATTAAAGATAACCCACTATGCTAGCAAAATTATTTGATGTACAAAATGGTAAAGTAATACCATCAGAACATTGTTATTCATTAAAAACTTTAAAAAATATTATGAATAAATATCCTGATACACACATGCAGGTTTATTTATATATTTTTTATATGACATGTCCTGATCCTGATATGAATCCTTTCTTTAATATGCCTGAGCATGAAAAAGAAGAAATAATTATAGATGAGATACAACTTGAAGAATCACCAGAAGATGAATCAATAAGAAATGCTATTAGATTTTGTGAAGATTTATATCAAACACCTACATATAGAGCATATAAAGGTATTAAATCTATGTTAGATAGATTAGCAAGATATATGGAAACCACATCTATAGAACATGGTAGAGATGGTAACTTAACATCATTAGTAAATACTGCTGCTAAATTTGAACAAATAAGACAATCATTTAAAGGAGCATATAATGATATGAAAGATGAACAAAAAAGTCAAGTACGTGGTGGACAAGGCTTGGCTTATGATCAAATGTAATAACTATAAAAACTATAAAAATGCAAAAAATTATTCCATTAGGTAACAAAGTCCTAATTAAACTTCATGAAAAAAAAGAAACTTATGGTAATACAGGAATTTATATTCCGGATTCTGCACAAGAAGATCCTTTGACAGGTAAAGTTATATCTGTAGGTGAAGATGTAACAGAAATAAAAGCTGGGGATGATGTTAGAATAAGTGAGTTTGGTACACCAATGTCTATTGAGTCAGAAGGATCAGAACATTTATTATTCCGTAAAGAAGATATAGTTGCTAAAGTTGTAGATGTATAAAACAATACCAACATATAAAAATGGCAAATGGTCAGAAACTAAATTTGAATCAATAGAGGATTTTAGATCTTTTATTGATTCTATTTTTAAGGAGCCTGGTAAATATAATTTTGATGAAACTGCACTGCTATTTAATAAACAAGCAGTTAAATTTAATACTGATGGAGTCTATTGTGATAAACCTTTTAGATCAAAAGATTTTATTCAGTATTGGAATGATCAAAAAAATAAATGTAGAGAAGGTGTAATATATCATGGTAAAAAAGATACTTGGTATATAACTAGAGACTATTATATGTGGTTAAACTTTTTACCTATTTTTGATAAAGAAGAAAAAAAATATGGTTTTGCTAAAATAAGAGATGCTCAATACCATATGGCTCTTTATGAAATTATGGCTGAAGTAAATTATAAACACGTAGCTATTCTTAAAAAACGTCAGATTGCTTCTTCTTATTTTCATATGGCAAAAATTGTTAATCAATATTGGTTTGAAGAAGGATCAATATGTAAGATAGGTGCATCATTAAAAGATTATATTAATGATAAAGGTTCTTGGAAATTTTTAGATGAATATGCAACATTTCTTAATCAACATACTGCATGGTATAGACCAAACAATCCAGATAAAGTTCTTTTGTGGGAACAAAAAATTGAAGTAAGAGTTAATAATAGAAAAACTCAAAGAGGTCTTAGATCTAAAATTCAAGGTGCATCATTTGAAAAAAATGCAACAACAGGTGTAGGTGGACCTTGTACTTACTTTTTTCATGAAGAAGCTGGTATTGCTCCTAAGATGGATCAGACATATGAATATATTAGACCTGCAATGTCATCAGGTATGATTACTACTGGACAATTTATAGCAGCTGGTTCTGTGGGTGATCTAGATCAATGTGAACCACTTAAGAAAATGATTATGCAACCAGAAGCTAATGGTATCTTAGGTGTTAAAACTGATTTAATAGATGATAAAGGCACTATTGGTATTGCAGGTTTATTTATACCTGAACAATGGTCTATGCCTCCTTTTATAGATAAGTACGGTAACTCACTTATAGAAGAGTCATTAAAAGCTATAGATATAGAAAGACAAGAATGGAAAGATGAATTAGATCCAGAACAATACCAATTACGTATATCTCAAAAACCTAGAAACATTGCAGAAGCTTTTGCATATAGAAAAGCATCCATATTTCCTCAAAGTTTTCTTACTAAACAATTACAAAGAATAGAACATAAAAAATATTCATATGAATTTATTGAATTAGAAAGAGATGAAAAAGGAATTAAACCTATTAAATCAAATAGAACTCCTATATCTGAATTTCCAGTAAATAAGAAAAGAGAGGATAAAGGCGGTGTACTAACTGTATGGGAAAGACCTATAAAAAATCCTCAGTTTGGAACATATTATGCATCTATTGACCCTGTGTCAGAAGGTAAAACAACAACATCAGATTCTTTATGTAGTATTATTGTTTATAAAAATCCTATAGAAGTAACAAAAGAAACACCAGAAGGATTAGAAACATTTATAGAAGGAGATAAAATAGTTGCAACATGGTGTGGTAGATATGATGATATAAGTAAAACACATGAACAATTAGAAAGAATCATTGAATGGTATAATGCATGGACTATTGTAGAAAATAACATATCATTATTTATCCAATATATGATTTCAAAAAGAAAACAAAAATATTTAGTACCAAAATCACAAATGGTGTTCCTAAAAGATCTTGGTTCTAATAGTAATGTATTTCAAGAATATGGTTGGAAAAATACAGGCACACTATTTAAAAGTCATCTTATATCTTATGCTATTGAATTTATTAGAGAATCAATAGATGAAGAGTTAGATGATAACGGAGAAGTATTAAGTGTAAAGTATGGAGTTGAAAGAATTCCTGATAAAATGCTTATTACAGAAATGTTACAATACTACCCTGGTTTAAACGTAGATAGATTAGTATCATTTGCTGCATTAGTAGCATTTGCAAAGATGCAACAAGCAAATAGAGGCTATGTTAAACGTAAAGAGAGAGATAAATCACTAGAATCTTTGGATAATTCACAAAATTTGTATAAATTATCTATGAGACCTTTTAGTAATTTAGGAAGGAGAAAAAATAGTAGTGTAGTTAAAAAAAGAAGAAATCCTTTTAAAAATATAAAGTAATGTATGATTGGGTAACAACTGCTACGTGTGAAAATGAATATACTTATATTCAATATATATTTGTTTATAACACATACATGAATGATGAAGAATTAATTTATAATCAAGAATAGAATGAAAGTATTAAGTGCAATGCAATTAAAAAATGGTGCAAAAGCAGAAGGTCGTCATGTATCTGCATCATTAACACAACCACTACAATTTTTACCTGCTAAAGATAAGAATGAGCAGTGGGCTTCGTGGAATTTAGATTGGCTTGAAAAAAGAGGTCTTGATTATCTTAGAGATAATGCTAGAAGAATTTTAAAAAATTATAAGTTAGCAAAAGGTATTATTGATAAAACAGATTACATTATAGAGGATGATAATGACTACACAGATCTTATTAATATTTTAACTAAAGAAGATGAAACAGCTTTAGAATTAAAATTTTATCCTATCATACCAAATGTAATTAATGTTCTTACTGGAGAATTTGCAAAAAGATATTCTAAAGTTCAATTTAGAGCTGTTGATGATACATCTTACAATGAAATGCTTGAACAAAAAAGAATTCAAATTGAAGAAACATTATTGTCAGATGCAAGAAATCAAATGATTATGAAAATGATTCAGCAAGGTGCTAATCCTGAATCAGAAGAATTTCAACAAAATATTGCACCAGAAAAATTAAAAACACTTCCTGAAATACAAGATTTCTTTTCAAAAGATTATAGAAGCTTAGTAGAAGAATGGGCTCATCATCAATTAAATGTTGATGAAGAAAGATTTAAAATGCAAGAACTAGAAGAAAGAGCATTTAAAGATATGCTTATTTGTGATAGAGAGTTTTGGCATTTCCGCATGATGGAAGATGATTATGAAGTAGAACTTTGGAATCCTGCATTAACATTTTATCAAAAATCTCCTGACTCAAGATATATATCTGATTCTAACTTTGTTGGTAAATGTGATATGATGAGTGTTGCAGATGTAATTGACATGTATGGTTATTTAATGACTGAAGATCAACTTACATCATTAGAACGTATTTATCCTGCAGCAAATTCTATATATTTAGATAATGGTCATCAGAATGACGGATCATATTATGATCCAACTAGATCACACAAATGGAATACACAAGCTCCTGGATTAGCATATAGAAAATTAATTAGTAATACTGATATGAATGCTAGTCAGTATGGAGGAGATGTTGTTCAAGCTATACTATCAGAAGGTGATGATATTAGTACATGGGGTGATTATAACATGATGCGTGTTACAACATGTTATTGGAAGACACAAAGAAAAGTTGGACACTTAACTAGAATTACTGATGATGGTCAATTAATTCAAGAAATTGTTGATGAAACATATAAAATAACTGATAAACCTGTTTATAATACTAAATTATTTAAACAAAAAACAAAAGAAAATTTAATTCAAGGAGAACACATAGATTATTTTTGGATTAATGAAGTTTGGGGTGGTGTTAAAATTGGACCTAATGGACCAACATCATGGAGAAATGATACAAGTGATGAACAACCTATTTATTTAGGTATTAACCAACAAAAGCCTGGAAGAATTGAATATCAGTTTAAAGGTGATAATTCATTATATGGATGTAAACTACCTGTAGAAGGAAGAGTATTTTCAGATAGAAATACAAGATCAACATCATTAGTAGATTTAATGAAACCATATCAAATTGGATACAATATGGTTAATAATCAAATAGCAGACATTCTAGTGGATGAACTAGGAACTGTTATTATGTTTGATCAAAATGCATTACCACGTCATTCTATGGGTGAAGACTGGGGTAAAAATAATTTAGCAAAAGCTTATGTAGCAATGAAAGACTTTGGTATGATGCCATTAGATACTTCTATTACAAATACAGAAAATGCTACAAACTTTAATCATTATCAGACATTAAATCTAGAACAAACAAATAGATTAATGTCTAGAATTCAATTAGCAAATCATTTTAAAAATCAAGCATTTGAATCTATTGGTATTAATCCACAACGTTTAGGTGGTGCAATAGCACAACAAACAGCAACAGGTGTAACACAAGCTATGAATCAATCATATGCTCAAACTGAAATGTATTTTACACAACATTCAGATCATCTAATGCCACGTGTACATCAAATGAGAACAGACTTATCTCAATATTATCATAGTACTAATCCTTCTGTTAGGTTAAGTTATATTACTTCTGAAGCAGAAAAAGTTAATTTCCAAATTAATGGTACAAAACTTTTACTAAGAGATTTTAATGTTTTTTGTACTACTAAAACTAATCATAGACAAATACTAGAGCAACTAAAACAAATGGCTCTTACTAATAATACTACTGGAGCATCTATATATGATCTAGGTAATGTTATTAAAGCTACAAGCATAGCAGAAGTTACAGATGTTCTTAAAGATGCTGAATCTAAACAACAACAGCAACAACAGCAACAAATGCAACAACAACAGCAAATGGCTGAACAACAACAGCAAGCTGCAGCTCAAGAAGCAGAAGCACAAAGACAATTTGAATCTCAAAAATTAGATAAGATGATTCAAAAAGATATTACTGTTGCTGAAATTAGATCTGCAGGATATGGAGCTATGCAAGATATAAATCAAAATCAACAAAGTGATTATCAAGATGCACTAAAAGAAATACGTGAAAGAGATCAGTACAGAGAGCAAATGAACTTTAAACGTGAACAACAAAATACTAAAACATCTTTTGATAAGTCAAAATTACAGATTGAAAGAGAAAAACTTGCAACACAAAGACAAATAGCTGAGAAAAATTTAGAGATTGCAAGAGAAAATAAAAACAAATATGATGTAGAAAAGACTACTGAATCTAATAAAAAGAAGAAGAAATAACATACTTAGCTATATACTACAAAAAATCTTTCTTTTTTTTTAAATTTAAATGGTTTATGGTACAAAACTTTTGTATATTATATATGTAATAACCAGTAAATAACAATAAAACCATATAATTATGTCAGAAAAAATGCAACAAACGACAACAGTACAAGAAGTAGATGTAAACTTGGATGAGATCTTTAACGGTGCTCCAGGTGCTGATTCTGTTGTTACTCCAGAAACAAAAAAACCTAATGTGTTTTCAAAAGCAGAAGCAGTAGATTTATCATTTTTAGATAAACCAGAAACTGAAGCTGTAGTTGAAGAAACAAAAGAAGAAGTAAAAGAAACAGAAACAGAAGCTAAAGTTGAAGAAGTAGAAGTTAAAAAAGAAGAAGTTACAACTAAAGAAGAAACTGTTTCTAAAGAAGAAGTTGATGAAATTTTAAATGAAGGTTTAGATTTAGCTGAATCTGAAGATGAAAAATCAACTGTATCAGGTAGAAAAAGAATGAGTAATATGGCTGATGTCTTCAAAAAGATGATTGATGATGAGCAAATTATTCCATTTGATGATGATAAAGAATTAGAAGATTATACTGCAAAAGATTGGAAAGAGCTTATCCAAGCTAATATGGATGAGAGAGCTAACAAAGTTAGAAGAGAAACACCAAAACAATTTTTTAATAGTTTACCACAAGAATTACAAGTTGCTGCAAAATATGTAGCTGATGGTGGTACAGATCTTAAAGGTTTATTTGGTGCATTAGCACAAGCAGAAGAAGTGCGTGATTTAACGTTAGAAACTGAAGATGGTCAAGCACATATTGTAAGAGAATATTTAACTGCTACAGGTTATGGAAGTGCAGAAGATATTCAAGAAGAAATTGAAATTTGGAAAGATTTAGGTAAACTTGAAAAGCAAGCATCTAAGTTTAAACCAAAATTAGATAAAATGCAAGAGCAAGTTATTGCAAGAAAATTGCAACAACAAGAACAATTAAAAGCTCAACAACAAAAAGCATCAGAAAACTATATGGCCAATGTGTATAATACACTTAAAGATGGTAAAGTAGGTGATATGAAAGTTAATAAAAAGACTCAAGCTCTTTTATATAACGGATTAGTTAATCCAGCTTATCCATCTATTAATGGCTCACAAACCAATTTATTAGGACACTTACTAGAAAAGTATCAATTTGTTGAACCAAACTATAATTTGGTTACAGAAGCATTATGGCTTTTAGCAGATCCAAAAGGATATAAAGATCAACTTATGTCTAAAGGAACTAATAAAGCAGTTGAACAAACAGTTAGAAAATTAAAAACTGCTCAGTCAACTAAAAAAGCAGCAAGTGGTGGTGTAACATCAAATGAAAAGCCAAGTTCAACAAAAAGAACACTTCCTAGAAGTCAAAACATATTTAAAAGATTTTAACAACAACAATAATTATTAATTTTAAAAAGTGAAAAAATGGCAACACCGGTTTTAAACAACGGTCTCTTTCTAAGAGACACTTCTTACCAGGCTAGTTCTCATATTGATTCATATCACTTAACACAAATGCTTGGTGATGCAGAGCCAATGGACATGGGTCCAGTGGAACTGTGGGCTATGACGCAAAAGGTAGAAATGCCTTTGTATCAAATGGCATCGTTTGGTGGTAAGAACACAATCATGGTGGACAATGCTAGAGGTGAGTACAAATGGCAGACTCCAGTTTCTCAATCTTTACCAATGTCTATGGGGGCTTTGGCAGAAACAAGAGCAGGAGACGGAGCGGATGGTGCACCTTTTAAAATCAGACTATCTAAAAGAGAGTTTGGTCATGGTGACATCATTACTTATGATAAGTACAATGGTCTTGAATTCTACATTACTGCAGATGACATCGTTCCTGTAGGTGATGGATGGGTTTATACATGTACTTTAGTTAACAATGCATCAGGTACTGGAATTGATCTTAAGTATCTAGCTGCAGGAACTAAGTTCTTCAGAAAAGGTTCTGCAAGAGGTGAATACGGAGAAAGATTCTCTGATATTTCAACTGGAGCAGGATTCAGAGAGTTCTACAACTTTGTTGGAGGAGCTGAAGCACACGTACACTATTCAGTTTCATCACGTGCAGATCTTATGATCAAAGGTGGTATGAATGCTGATGGTACTGTACCTGTAACTGAAATTTGGAGAAACTTTGACAAAAACCTAGATCCTTCTTTAGATTCTATTGAGTCTATTGCTGGAGCAATGGGTAAAGACTACATTAAGAAAGCATTTGATAATGGTTCTCTTTCTAGAACGTTCTTAACGTCTCTTGAAGCAGCACACCTTACTAAAATTGCTAATGACATTGAGTGTTACTTAATGTGGGGTCATGGTGGTAGAGTTAGACAAGACGGTCCAGATGACATCAGACTTTCTGTAGGTCTTTGGAAACAATTAGATAACTCATTTAAACGTGTATACAACAAATCAGCATTTAGCTTAGATATGTTCAAAAATGAACTTTATAACTTCTATGCTGGTAAAGTTGAGTTTGATGGTCCAGATCCAAAGAGACAATTAATTGTACAAACTGGTATCGGTGGTATGCAATTAGTTAATGCTGCAATTGCTGCAGAAGCTAATGGTGCTAACGGTATGGTTACTAATGCTGATAACATTGGTGCAATTACTGGTTCTGGTATGGATTTAGGATTTGGATTTGCTTACACTAGCTTTGTAATTCCTTTCTTAGCTAATGTTAAGTTTGTACTAAATCCTGCGTTTGACAACTTACACACTAATGACATTGAAAATCCATTAGTAGATGGTCGTCCATTATCTTCTTACAGCTTCATTATCTTTGATGTAACTGATGAAGGAAATGACAACATTTACTTATTGAAACTTTCTTGGGATAATGCTCTTAAGTGGTTCTACCAAAATGGTACTATGGACTACATGGGAAGAACTCAAGGATTTGCTTCTTCAGGACACTTCAATGGTTATCGTGTAATGATGACACAAACCATGCCTGCTGTATGGGTTAAAGACCCAACTAAGGTTCTTAAGATTGTTATGAGAAACCCAGTTACTGGAGGATCATTCTAATCTATATATACATGAGATACGGGGGAGCTTTATGCTCCTCCATATTTCTTTAAACCAAATTAAAAACTAATTAAAAATTAAAAAAAATGAGTGACGTAACTATTTTTGAAAAATCAAATGCTGTAAAAGATGGTGCTATTGCTATCCGTGCATATTTTAATCCTGATCAAGATAATATGGGATTAGAAAAATATAACATGTCTTTACATGAAGGTGCTTTTCATAGTGAAAGCATTGCTGCTTTAGAAAGAAACGGTATAGTAAGATATGTAACAGGTTTAAATGAATTTGCTCCTGAAGTAAAAACATTACCTGAAAATGAAAAAAAAGCTAAAATAAAAGAAATTAGAAAGCATGTTGCAGAATTAGAAAAAGAATTAGCAACTAATGTTATAGATGTAGATGATCCTGAATTTTGGAGTAAGGTAGAAGTCTGCAAACCAAATAATGGTGAGTTTTGGAATAAGATTACTATTAAAGCAGGAAATGAGCCTGTATTTATTGATCCAAAAGTTGATCCATATGATAGAATAAAACTATTAGCAATTAAAGCTGGAGGATTTTCAATGATTGCTCCAAATTTAGAAACTGCTAAAAGAAGTGGAAAATATAAATTTTATTTAGATGAAGTTCTTGAAACAGCAAGTACAAGAACTAAAGATACTAAAATAAGAAATAAAGCTTTTGGTATTCTTAGTAATCTATATGATGAAGATAAAGTTAGACTAATGCATGTTGTTAAAGTATTAACATATAACAGTGCTCAGTATACTCAATCTACTCCATTAGATGTATTATATGAAGATGCAGATGGATATATAAATGGAGATGGTAGAGAGTCTAATTCTATTCAAGCAGCAAAAAACTTTGTAAATGCTGCTAAAATGGATACTGAATCATTAATGATGCACTCTATGGTAAAAGATGCTTTAGCATTTAATATATTAACTACTAAGTCAGATGGTTATATATATGAAAAGAAATCAGGAACTAAAATTGAAACAACAAGAGAAGGTGTTGTTGAATTTTTAAAGAACCCTGTTAATGATGAAATGTTAATGGATATAAAACAAAGTGTTGATAATCTATTAGTTAATTAAAAATGAATATTACTACACTACAAATAAAGTTTAGACAAAGGCTTAACAAGCTTGCTAGTAATGACTATGATAACATAGAATGTTGGCAAATTGTTGAATCTTTTAATAAAGCACAAATTGAATGGTGTAGAAAACAACTTCATGGTACAAATGCATATAGAGAAGGTGATGAAGCATCTAAAAGACGTATAGATGATCTTCAAATCCTTCTTTCTACGCAACCAATATTAGGTTCTGTTCAAACAGATTATTTTTTAGGAACTAGTTTTCCAGATAATTATTTAGAATTTAAAAGGGTTGACACAGATGCAACAACAGAATGTTGTAAAAAAGATCCTAGATCAATGACAGTATATTTAGCAGAAGAAGCTAATATTGATGTTATTTTAAGAGATCCTTTAAAAAGACCTGATTTTGAATGGGGTGAAACATTTTGTACACTAGCTAATAATACTATTAGGATTTATAAAAGAGAATTTGATATTGTAAATCCAAGAATTACATTTTATAGAAAACCTAGAAATATTCAAATAGCAGGTTGTTCTGATCCATATTTAAATGTTATTTCTGCAGCAGATGTAGAACCAGAATTTAAAGATGATATAGTTGAATTAATTATTGATGAAGCTTGTGCTATTATAGCAGGAGATATTAATGATGCAAATAATTATATTAGAGGAGCACAACAAGCAGATAAAAATAATTAATTATGAATGCAAAGAAACCTAAAGCAGCAAAAGTAATGGCTAAGTCAGTATATAAAAAAGGCGGTAGCACAAAAAAGAAGAAAAAGAGAATTAAAAAGAAAAAATATTAGTATATTAATATAGAAGGGATAAGAGTTTAGGTTTGGGTACTTTTATCTTGGATTTAATAAACCCATTCTTTTTGTAATTAAAAAAGTCCTCTGATAGAAAAGGGGCAATATAAAAATGGCTTATTTTAATCATGCTTATGTAAAGTCAGCTGTAGTTACTAGTGAAGAGGCAGATACTGGCCAAGCTACTGGTACTTTAACTGCAGGGCAATTAGGTTTAGTAGACGCAAATACTTATCAAACAGTTGTATTTCCTACTACTAATACTGGTGCTGTTCCAGCTGAATTTATGTTAGTGTTTGGTAACTACAACCAAACTGACTCATTAGGTAATAACCCAAAAAGAGGTGGTTATGCTGAATCAATTAAAACAAAAGTAATTAAAAAGAATTACGTAACAGGTCTTTGGAAAGCTGACTGTGTTGATGGAGCTTCTCAATACATTGAAATTGAAGTTCCTGATGGATGTTTAAAATGTAATGGTTCTACTACTGATCAAAATCAATTAAGAATTGATATTAAAGGAGATGAAGCATTACGTTTCTTAAACAGATTTTCTTATGTTACTTTAGACTACAGAGAGTGCTGTGCTAGTGGTGATGATGTTCCTGGTGCAACTGTTGTAGCTCATTGGGTAGAAAGAATCAATGAAGATCCTTTATTGAATCCATTTATTACTGCTTCAGCTGTAGCTGGTGGTTCTGGTAATAACAAGTTGAAGTTAGTTATTGACTACACTGCAACTTATTTTGATAACTGTTCGTATGATACAAGAGATCACTATGGAGTTGCTCCATTAAAAGTTTCAGTATCTCCAGTAGATGACGATGGTAATGCATGTACTAATACATGTATGACTGCTGCTGTATCTGGTGTAGCTGTTACTGACTTTGGTAAGAATACTGCATTTGCAGTTTCAACTAAAAATGAAACTACAGGAGAAAGAGTAATTGAAGAAATTATTCTTGAAGGAAGATACAGACAAGATGGTGGATGGAATCAAGGTAATAAAGACTCTGCTAGAATGAGAGATATTCAGCATGGTGACGCATTACTTGGTTGTGGTACTGGAGCAGTAGATAGAACAGCATTTTATGCAGCTTACTACCTACAACACTCAGTTCCAAGATTTAACAATCCAACTGGAGTATTTGATAATGATCAATATTTATATGTATTCTATGTTCCTTGTAAAGTAGGATCAGAGGTTAATCCATTCTTAGCTAAGATGGATAAATTGTGGAATTCAATAAGTGATAAGACTGGAGTAGCTCTTATTGATTATGTATAATAGTTAGTTAATTAAATTAATTTTAAAAAGAGTGGGTGAAATATTCTCACTCTTTTTTTTTCTTTTAATTAATTAATTTTGTATATTATTAGTAGATACTCTTTGTATCATAGACTAAAATAATATTATGGCAGCTAAACACATTTTAAGCTTAGAAGTTCTTCATACGTCAAATCCTGAAGTTTTCAGTATTAAGGACACAAGCACTTATGCAAAAAATTTAAAAGTAGATTGTCCAGAATTGTTAATAACAGTTCCTGGATTTAACCAGCCAGCACTTATAAAAGTAGGTAAAGGTTTTGATTTAACTGTTACTGCATGTGCTTTAAATGTGCAAACAAAAGGTTGTAATTCAAATAGAGCCATTATACCAGATGGTTTATATATTATAAGATACCAAGTTAGTCCTCATGATAAAGCTTATGTTGAGTACAATCATTTAAGAATCACAAACATAATGAAACAATATTATGATAAATTATGTGAATTAGATATTACTCCATGTGTTCCAACATCTGAAAGAAAAAAACTATTAGATGAATTAAGTGATATTAGAGTTTATATAGATGCTGCTGTTGCAAAAGTTGAATACTGTGCAAGCCCGCAAGCAGGTCTAGAATTATATAATTTTGCTAAAAGAAAATTAGACAAGATAACTTGTCCAACATGTTAAACCAATAAATAATAAAATGGCAGCAAAAAATTGTGCACATTGCAAAAGACCAATAGGATGCGGATGTCAACAAACAACAGCATCAAATGGACAAATAATACATAAAGGATGTCAAAATGCATATGAAGCATCACTAGAAGCAGGAATAAAAAAATAAAATGGAACCAAAAAAAGACAATATCATACAAAAAATTAACACTGAACGTGGATTTGCTGATGAGATATTTAAAAAATATAGACACGAAAGATATGGTATTGGATCTTGTTGTGGTTCTAATCTTCCTTCCTATATAAAAGATAAATATATTTGTGATTATCAGGATGCTAAAGTAACTCCTTATGAGTCAATAAAAATTACAAAAACATCATATAAACCTCCAACTCCTACAGGTGCTAAAGATGATAATAATAGACCAGCTTGGGTTGATGCATTGTGTGGTATTTCACAAGATGATGCTGAAATTTATTTTTATTATGATACAACATCATTAGGTGTTCCACAAGTTCAAGCAGCATATGCGGCTGCAGTAGATTGGGTAGATCAAGTAATTGCAAACTTTGCTCAAGAAAGTGGAGATTCTGCATGTTCTGGTTCTAGTAATAATAGTGGTGGTATGACAGTATATCATACAGCAGTACAAGGAGAAAGATGGTTAGATTGGGGAACACAAGCATTAACAGGTTCTTTTAATAATTCAGGTAGTTGTGGTGGTAATGGTACAGTAGATGTTAATGGAAATTTATGTGGTACAGGATCTAATGTTAATGGTCAACCTGTCAATGTAGATCCAATACCTGGAAGAAATCATGGTTTAGTAGATTGCGGAAGTGCTGCTGATGCTACTTTTCCTCAAGATGTAGCAGGTAATCCAAATCCTAATAAATTTTGGTCAATAATAAAATGGGCACAAGATAATGGTATATCTATGCATTCTTTTGGTAATGCAGGTGAGACAGTTGCAACAGCTACATTAGGTAATGATACTTCTGGAGGAATATTTAATGGTTATGCTACAATAGGACAACCACCAGCTGCAACTAAAAGAAATTTATTAGTTGTTTGTTTTTTAGATGAAGCAGCATCAAAAGATTACAAACAACCATATCATGATAGAGATCCTAATACTACTTGGAATAGTGCAACAGATGGAGCAGGAAATCCAACACCATGTTGGAAAGCAGATCATGATGAATTTGTAATTCAAAGAAATTTATGGATGTCTGTTGATGCTTCAAGACAATCTAACTTTTTTATGTACCCTTCAGAACCTCAAAATGTAGGTAATGGTCATAGACCATTTCCATTACATTGTTTAGGGGCTATTACATCAGGTGATAAAACTCCACTTGATGGTACATTAAATACAGCACCTACTAGTTTAGTTGCAAATCCACAACTTTTAACTCCTATAACAACATCAAATCCATATTTTGCATCAGGATATGGTGCATTAGATCAACATGGTTGGGGAACAAATGTTGCTATGCTTCCATTTACTGCTGCAACATTTCAAGCAGATCTAAATGAATTTGTTAATATACAAAGTTGTAATGATTCAGAATGTTTTCTATTTGTTGTAAAAGATCAACATGGAAATCCAGTAGAAGATCATCCTATTAAAATAAATACAGAAACAATTGGATATACTGATGAATACGGTTTATTAAGATGGTGTGTAAGAGATGCATCTATAAACACTCAACATATATTAGATTTATGTACATGTCTTACAACTACAGGTGGATGTAGTTCACAAAAAATAAATATGACAATTACTGATAGCCGATTTACAAATTGTGCTACAGTAAAACCATTTACTGCATGTACTGAAGTAGAAGAAACACAATCTTCAGGTAATGATAAACAAGGTTGTACAGATCCTGCTGCAGATAATTATGATCCAAGTGCTACTGTTGATGATGGTTCTTGTACTTTTTGTAGTAACTTTAATGTTACAGGAACAGTTGTAGATGCTACTGAAAGTGGTGGCTCATGTGCTAATGACGGTTCAATAACATTAGCTGTTGTTGGTGGAGTTGCTCCATATACTTATGCGTGGTTTGGACCAGGAGGTCCACATACTGGAGACACTTTAACAGGTTTATGTGGTGGAGTTTATACTGTTTTAGTAACTGATTCATCTACACCACAACCATGTCAAGCACCTGCACAATTTACAGTAAATCAACCACCTTCAATTATTTATGGTTGTACAAATACAGAAGCATGTAATTATGATGCTACAGCAACTAATGATGATGGTTCTTGTTTATTTAGCGGATGTACAAATACATCTGCAGTTAATTATGATCCTGCTGCAACAGCAGATTGTAATTGTAATCCACCATCATCTCCTTTATACCAGAATGTTGTAAACTGGGATAGTTGTTGTACAGCATGTGTAGATGGATGTATGGATCCAAATGCTAACAACTATGATGCAGCAGCAACTTGTGATGATGGTAGTTGTACATATAATTATTCATGTATACAAGTAGGTTCAA